>PJEL010000508.1_pt1 | contig 45674 bp, 41 predicted proteins | sample 1853271 | NCBI WGS metagenome assembly PJEL01 (sample SAMN08108733, study PRJNA415343) | Invertebrate metagenome, whole genome shotgun sequencing project. | host: Globobulimina | place: Sweden: Gullmar Fjord | collected 2015-08
TCCGCTGTTTTCTGCCTGTCGGCTGGCGCAGCGTCTGGATGGTCGGGAGCTTGCTTTGTGTGTGCTCGGTGCCTTTGGTTCAAATCCCGCCTCCGGCTCAAACACCGACAGACCGCATGGCCAGACGGCCATGCGGTCTGCTGACATCCAGCGAAGCTGGATGTGCCGCGGCGGTCGAGGCGATTTGATCTCGAAACTGATCATTCTCAAGAATGGTGTTGGCAGGCCGATGATCTGTGGGTACCACTTTCTATTCGATGGACGCTATGGACGCGACTGCGAGGCAAGCTATGGCTATGGACACCGCAGAGTTGAATCGGGATCTCTCCGTTCGCCTTCCAAAAAGGGAGGCGATAGCAGACCTGGGACAACGCGCTCTGCTCGGCCAGGATGTGGATGGTCTGGTGCACCTGGCGATGGGTCTTCTGAGCGACGCTCTCGACGTTGAGTATGCCAAGGTACTCCATCAGCCTGCGGTCGGTGAACCGCTTGTTGTGATCGCGGGCAGCGGATGGCAAGCCCATGTCCAGGTGGGAGAGACCACCGTTCCGTGCGACCGCGACTCCCAAGCGGGATACACATTGCTGTCGAACGAACCCGTATTTGTTGAGGACCTGGAACGCGAAACCCGGTTCGCGGGTCCGTCGCTGCTGCTTGATCACGGTGTGGTTTCAGGCATGAGTGTGGTTATCCAAGGACGGGATCGCCCATATGGAGTCCTTGGCGTGCACACCACCCGCCAGCGCCGTTTTACGGTCGACGATGGTGATTTCGTGAGGTCTGTTGCCAACATCCTCGGAAGCGCTATCGAAAACAGAAACGCCATTGAAAGTGCTGAACGCAGCGCTCGATACGAAACCGCATTGGCTGAATGCGCCCAGCACCTCCTTGCCAGTTCGGGAGAGAACCGGATTCAACAAGCCTTGGAAGCGTTGTTCGTCGCCACCGAAGCCACCTACGTCTTCCTAGAACGCAATGTCATCGATCCCGATCTTGGTCTCTGCTCACAGGCCGTTGCTGAAGCCGACGGTCCTGGAACAGCCGAACGTGAATCGGAGAGCGAGTATTGGGACCTGGTGCCGTGGGAAAACATGCCCACGTCGCGCTATGCGCTGGAAGACGGAAGACCAATCGTGATCATCCCTGAGGACCTCGAAGGTCGCGAATACGACCAATACGCCGCAGCCCCGTACCCGGTCAAATCCGAACTGAGCCTTCCTATCTTCGTAGACGGCGAATGGGCTGGCCTCATCGGCTTCTCTGATTCCGCCGTGGCGCGCCATTGGAGCGACTCTGACGTGTCCTTGCTCACGACCACCGCCAAGATGTTTGGTGCCTTCTGGGAACGTGAAGCGGATCAGGAACGGCTACGACAGTTGAATCGGGCCAAAGATACGTTCCTGGCCAGCGTCAGTCACGAACTGCGAACCCCCCTCACCGCGGTGGTGGGGTTCAGCGAGATTCTTCAAGACGCGGAAGACACGATGTCGGTGGCGGAACGCGGTGAGCTTCTCGAATTATTGGTGGCGCAGGGAACGGACCTCACCAACATCATCAGCGACCTGCTGGTGGCCGCGAAAGCTGACATCGGAGCGCTAGAGGTCACGTCGGTTCCGGTCAACCTGCGCGCCCAAACTGCCCAAGTGTTGGAGTCCTTTGAGCGGGACCAAGTCGTCCACATCGAGTTGGTCGGCCCCCCGGTGCGAGCTGTGGGTGACCCCGACCGGGTCCGTCAGATCATTCGCAATCTCGTCTCCAACGCTCTCCGCTATGGCGGCGACACCGTTCGGATTGAGGTACTCAGCGGCGACGCCAGCGCCACCGTGCTCGTCTGCGACAACGGAACCGCCATACCCGAGCAAGACCGCGAACGGATCTTCCAACCCTACCAACGTGCCCACAACGCCCCCGGACTCGCCGATTCGATCGGGTTGGGACTAGCGATCTCCCATCAACTAGCCCAACTCATGGGCGGCGACCTCACGTACCGGCACCAAAACGGAGAAAGCATCTTCGAGTTCGCCCTCCCACACGGCACATAACGACACCCGCACATATCCGGTGTGTCCTCAATGCCTCATTGCAACGCCTCGGCGAGTGTCTGTGATGGTGTTATCTATGCGAGGGTTTGTCGAGGTATGCCGTTGAGTTGGTGTGCAGCAGGCGCGAACAGTGCTGTCCTACGCGAGGAGCTCCGACATCGCGACGGGTCTTCCTTCATCGATCGACATGTGAGCTGCCTGGCCGACGGCAACCGACATGAGTCCCTCGTCAAGCGTCACCTTTGCCGGCGATCCCTCCCTGACTGCGTCGAAGAAGTCGAGGTGCTCGAGGAAGGATGCGCCCTCGTGTAGCCCGGTGTGCATGATTCGGTCGTCGTGCACAGCGACCTCTTCGGTTGGCGTGCCGTCGCGGTACGTGAGCCGGATGAGATTCTCAGGGACAAACGCCTCGACCTTCGCGGTGTCGCCAACAACGGAGATCTCCTGCTCGTTCCTTGATCCTTCGGAGAACATGCACAGGTCGAGGAGCCCTCTTGCCCCATTGGCGTAGTCAACGATCACAAAGGCATTGTCGATGACGTCGGGAACCTGACCGTCGTATGTCTCATCCAGATGGTTGACGTCCTGGGCACCGGATGCATAGACGCGGACGGGTTCCGAGCCGATGATGAGGCTCATGAGATCGAAGAAGTGGCAGCACTTCTCCACCAATGTTCCGCCGGTGTTGCGCCTGAAGCGGTTCCAGTCACCAACCTTGACGAGGAACGGGAAACGGTGCTCCCGAATCGAAACCATCTTGACGTCGCCAACGACACCACGATTCACTTCGGCAATGAGGTGGGCGATCGGCGGCTTGTACCGGTATTCGAGACCCATCCAGCTGACAGGCCCATAGCCCTTGGCTGCCTCCACAACCGAACGAGCGTCATCGACGGTGGTACACAGCGGCTTCTCGGTGAGGAAGTGCAATCCCGATTCCATGATGTCGTGGAGGATCGATGCATGAGTGTTGTTCGGCGACGCCAACACGACCGCATCGACGAGTCCGGAGGTCAGAAGGTCCCTGTGGTCGATGAAGACCGCTTCGTCGGCGATGTTGGCGGCGCGCTGGCCAGTGCCGCGCGAAGTTGCGTCCGGGTCCGCGATCGCGGTCACAACCGCACCGCTGATAGCCGAGATATTCTCGATGTGCTCGACTCCCATCATGCCCGTACCGATGACGCCATATCGAAGGTTCGTAGTCATGTGATCGTCCTCCTATAGCTCGACGATTGGTAGTGCAAGGACGCTCGCCAACGCCCGCAACTCCTCGCGGACGTCCCCATAGACAATGCCGAAGTGGTGCTCAAGACCTTCATCCATCACCGTCGACATGACTTGATCGGCTTCGTTGTCGAAGCGGACAACACCCGCCGTGCCGCTGAATGCGAGGGGAGCTCGGGTCATCTCGCCGCCTCCGACGACGAGCCGATGGCGACCGCGTGACTGACTGATTCTCGCGAGCGTCACCCGACCCGGCTTCAATGGAAACTCGCTCAGCAACGGCTTCTGGCGGTTCGAGTGGATCGTCGCGGTCGGTATTGACTCAGGATCCGCCATCTCAAAGGGTGCAAGGCCACAGTGCCAGAGCACACCCGTGTTCGTCTCCCTGTCGAGATGCACGAGGTCGGCAACGAACGACGCCGAATCGCCCAACCAGCCAAGGACTTGTCCGGTGATGTTTCCGTAGACATCTGCCTCGCACGTCCCTGGCGTCCCATCATCGGTCAGCAGCGCCATCGGGGTGCACGCTGCACCACCGAACTCGGTGAAGGTCTCAGGCCAGCATCTCGTCGCGACACCAGCCCAGCCTCGTTCGCGGATCAGGGAACGCAAACCGACGTTGAGCCGCAGGCTTCGATCAAGCGCTGCTGGGTCCACGTCGTCCATTCCGCTGAGAAAGGATGTGGCGCGATCGTACGCCGATGCAAGCTCGGATGGATCTGCAGAGTCAGCGCGCTGGAAGAGCACCGGGAGCGGTACCTGGTCGACGGTGACGCCGAGTATCGCCCGCAGCGCATCGGCCTCGTACCCACAGGGCTCGAAACCATCCGGTCGTTCGCCGATTCTTCCAACGGTGATCGTTCGGAGCCTCTCCCGAGTCGTTTCGGCGGCAACTGCGGCCGACCGACCGAATTCCTCGCCACCTGGTACCGCGGCGAGGGCGGGGCGTTCGGGCTCAGCTTTGAGAACACGGCGGATCTCGGCAGGGGCGAGTGGATCCTCGGGTGCGCGATACAGCCACCGATAATCACGGCCCTTCTCGGTGAGGGCATACGCAGCCAGATTGATACCGCAGAACGAGTTCAGTCTCAGTCGTCCGCCGGTCCGATCCTCAGGAAAAGCCCACAGCACCACCGGTACATCCGTGTCTGTCGCCTGAATGGCGAGCGACGAATCAGCGAAGCTCGCTTGCAGGATGATCATCGCGTCGATGTCGAGTTCCGCCAGGTGCTCGATCGCGTTGGCAAGAGAATCGGTATCCATGAGAAGATCTGGTGTACCCACTACCTCGAGTCCCGCCTGAGACAGGTTCGCCGTTGCCGCACGTGCAGTCTCCTGTGCAAACGCGACATCGAAGGTGGGACGAGCGATCGCAAGGATGCCGATCTTCATCTGTTGATGCTCCCGTAGTTTGCGCGGAACGACGCACTCCGATCAGTTAGCTCGGGACCCGCCGGCCCGAAGCTGCTGTGCTGTACGAACGGCAAAGCGAGTTCGTCCGTCAGATCGCTGATCCTCTCCATATAGGGGACACTCGTCGCACGAAGGCTCTTTCTTGCCCCGACGAGGTCGGGGAATCCTTGAACCTCGTCCCACCAGATCGCCCGACCAGCCAGGAAGCCGCTCGCACCGGACCGATACGCATAGGTGAGAATCCTCAGGAAGGCGTCCTTCTCGGCTCCGGCAGACAACATCACCCATGGAACGGAAGAGGCCCTGTCCATCTGATCGAACAGCTCCTGCGTCCGGTCGATGGCAGCTGTGTCCTCACCACTGGGATCGGGAATCTCAGGGGCGGGAATCGGGCTTTCGAGCTTGAACACATCAATGCCGTAGATAGGGTCGGCGAACGTTTCGACGCTCTCGATCACGTGATCGGCACGTTTCGCCGTCTGTTCGACGTAGCCGGAACTGTGGTTGTCCTCGTCCGGGAACGAGTACACGAGCAGCTCGAAGAGGTACGGAATGTCATATCGCCTGCACGCCTCCCCAATGCGTGCGACGAAGCGTCGTTGATGCTCGTTGATCTCCTCATCTGCGTCAGGTCGGTACCAGGCAAGCACCTTCACAGCATCAGCTCCAACCCGCCTGATCTTGTCGACGCTCCAGTCCTCGATCTCCGCGGACCTCCGCCCTCTCGCCGTTTCCTCGAAAACGGAATCCTCGAGGGTCAAGAGCAGGCCACGATGAGGCGACACGGCGTCAATCGCTGTGGGGTACGCATAGTGAGGGTCCAGCAGTGCGGCGGTCGAGTATGGAGCGAGTTCCTCCACAAGCAGTCGTTTGACATCGGCGACATCGTTGAACGACGCGTCGGCCGTGCCTCGCGCAGCTTTGACGAGATCCTTGATTGGAGGGCGCTGGTCAACAGCGACCATCTTGAACCGCCCGGCATCGTCCGCAAGTCGGCGCAGGCCCCAGAGCTTTCCCGGAGTCATCATTGTCATGTTTTTGGTTCCTCCAAAAGCTCCATCACATCTTCGCGCGTCGGGAATCCGTCCTTAGCGCCGCGACCTGTGCACTTGATCGCGGCGGCAGCCGACGACCGTCGAATGACGTCCTCGATGCTTCGTCCCTCGGCCAGCCCGAGGGCGAACGCGCCGTGGAACACGTCACCGGCACCGAGCGTGTTGGTGACATCGACATCAAAGGCATCGATGTGGTGAGATTGCCCACCCTCTCGCCAGAGAACGCCTCGCGGTCCAAGCGTCACACCCGCGAAACCGTTACCCGACGTGACCGACTCGATTGCTTGCAGCGGGTCGGTGAGCCCTGTCAGCCGGAGCAGGGCAGGCTCAGAGAAGACGACGTGGCTCGCGAGGTGCAGAACCGAATCCGGCGCGTCCACATCGGTGAGGTCGTAGTCGACGACGGTCGGGATCCCGGCTTCAGCAGCCTGCTCGATCGCTGACGTCGCGCCATCGATCCATCTCAGATCAACAAGAACGGAATCTGATCCCTCGATGTCCGACGCTGAAACGACAGGCACGCCTTCCCACAAGCGTTCATCTGTTCGATTGACGATCGTTCGCTCGCCGTCGCCATCCGCGATGACGACCGACTGCGGCGAACCGCTGCTCCGGTTTCTGCGGATGCCGGCGGTGGATACGCCACGATTCCCGAGGCGCTCAATGATTTCGTCTGCCGCGAGGTCGCCGCCAAGCACAGAGATGAGGTTTGCGGTCCCCCCGAGCGAGGCCACGGCTGCAGCTGCGTTCGCTGCCGGACCACCTCCCATCGGTCGTATTTCACTAGCGAAGTTCTTCCGTCCGACCTCAAGCGTGCCCTTGATGGAGAACACCAGGTCAGCGACCGCCAGCCCAACGCAGGTAACCACGGGCACTACACGGCCTCCTCTGCCAGCGCCGTGCGTAGCCGGGTAGCGACCATCGCGCTCACTCTCCGATTCGACTCTTCCGTGACACCCGCAATATGCGGTGTGAGGATCAGATTCGGAACACGATCGAAGTGAGCAGCGAGCGTTGGGGTCAACGGTTCGCTGCCGAACACGTCGATCGCAGCCCCCCGGATGCTCCCTTTGCGGAGTGCGTCAGTCAGTGCCTTTTCGTCAACGATTCCACCTCGTGCGGTGTTGACGAGTACAGCTGTGTCTCTCATGGCTTCCAGCTCGGCGCTGCCGATGAGCCCCCGGGTGGCATCTGTCAGCGGGATGTGCAGGCTGACAGCGTCGCTGGCTGACAGAAGGTCCTCGAGGTTCACTCTTTGCACCGACGACCATACGTGATCGTCATCCGGAACGAACGGGTCGGATGCGATCACTTCCATACCCAGCGCCTGACTGAGAGCGGCGACCCTTCGCGCGATGTCGCCGAGTCCAACGAGGCCCATCGTTCTGCCGCGCACCTCCATGCCGGAAAGCTCGTTCCTCGGCCACTCTCCGCGCACCACGCGATCGGAAGCAAGAAAGGCCCCTCGGATGAGAGTTAGCACCGCGGCAATGACGTACTCGGCAACCGCGTCCGCGTTGGCGCCCGTAGCCGGGTGCACCGATATGCCTCTGTTGGTACACGCTGCGACGTCGATGTTGTCCAGTCCGACGCCGAGCCGCCCGACGGCAACGAGCTTTGGTGACCGATCGAGCAGTATGGCGTCTACCTGCGTGCGGTTGCGGACGATAAGCCCTTCAGCATCCGAGATGTGTTGGAACAGGCCAGGCCTGTCGTCCGCAAGCTCAGGGTCGTATACGACATCGTGGTCGTCCAACAGGTCCGCAACTGCGGTCTGATCCATGAATTCGGTGATGACGATCTTCGACACGTCAAGCCATCGCCAACGTGTCCCAGTCGATCGACTGGGAGTGGTCCAGCTCGGCGTCCGCTGGTGGCATCGGGTACTTGAGGCCACTCCCGCAGTTGAAGAGGACGGCCCGCTCATCTGGCGATACGAGGCCAAGTTCGAGCGCGTGTTCGTAGGCGGCAGCGGTTGCTGCGCCTTCTGGGCAGAGAAGCATTCCGTCTTCTGAGGGGACCCGTGCGTGGGCCGCAGCGATGTCTTCATCGTGCACAGCAAGAGCAAATCCGCCGCTCTCGCGTACGGCATCAAGGATGAGGAAGTCTCCAACCGCAACGGGAACCCTGATTCCAGACGCGATCGTTGCGGCGCCTTCCCAGAGATCGGCGTGGCGCCTGCCCTCGTCGTACGCCTTGACGATTGGGGCACATCCGGTGGACTGAACGGCGATCATCCTCGGAAGGTCTCCCGAGATCCAGCCGATCTCCCTGAGCTCGTTGAATGCCTTCCACATGCCGATCAAGCCGGTCCCGCCTCCGGTTGGGTAGAAGATCACATCGGGAACCTGCCAGCCGAGTTGGTCGGCGAGTTCGAGGCCCATGGTCTTCTTCCCCTCGATTCGGTAGGGCTCCTTGAGCGTCGAGACGTCGAACCATCCCATTGCTTCCTTGCCCGCCCCCACGATCTTGCCGCAGTCGTTTATCAGCCCGTTGACCCGCCACACCTTGCCGCCCTGCAGCGCGATCTCCCTCACGTTCACCTCTGGCGTGTCCGCCGGACAGAAGATGTATGTCTCCATGCCGGCTCTCGTTCCGTACGCCGCGAGCGCAGATCCGGCGTTTCCGTTCGTAGGCATCGCAAGGCGTTTCAGCCCGAGTTCCTTGGCCATGGACACCGCCATGGAGAGACCTCGCGCTTTGAACGACCCCGTTGGAAGTCGTCCTTCGTCCTTCATCACGATCGACTTCGCCCCGAGCCTCTCGGCCATGCGGGTCAGGGGTATCAGAGGTGTGTCGGACTCACCCAGCGACACGACATCACGGCCTGAGCGCACGGGGAGGAATTCGCGGTATCTCCACATGCCCTCCGGGCGGGTCGCGAAGTCATTCTTGTCCACGGCTTGGCCGAGCGCTTCGAGGTCGTACCTCACCAGCAGCGGCTTTCCGGCCGAAGACAGTCCCTGGATGGTGTCGGCGGGGAATACCTCACCCGTGTATCCGCACTCGAGATGAGTGACGAAGGTCTGCGATTCTGGTGCTTGCATTAGTCATTCTCCTGTTGGTGTGTCAATTGGCCCGCGATTCCCGGAGGACTCACAGAGTCGCGGACAACGATGGGGCATTCGACCACTTCCTGGACGGGATCCGTCCGACCTTCAACGAGATATGAGATGGCCCACCGGGCCATCTCATAGTGTGGAAGCTCCACCGTGGTGAGCCCTGGCCGAAGCATCGGAGCGACGAGGGGTACATTCTTGAACCCAACAACCGAGAGATCATTGGGTACGACGAGACCGAGTTCTGCTGCTGCCTGATAGACCCCCCACGCCATTTCATCGTTGTGGCAGAACATGGCCGTGGGTTTCGGCGGAGCAGAGAGGATGCCGAGAGCCGTGATGTACGCCTCCGGCGTCGAATCGTCTGCGGCAAGGGTTGTCACGGCAGAATCCGCCAGGCCCGCCTGAGTCATCGCGTCGACGAAGCCTCGCTGACGCATCGCTACCGCTGCGGTTGTGGGTGGCGCGGTCAGGTGCACCACCTCTGTGTGGCCAGCATCGAGCAACAGTTGAGAGACGTTCTTCGCTGCGGCGTACTCGTCAGGGACTATCGAAGCCAGCGACTGGTCGCCTGCGGCAACATCGAGCAGGACGCTCGGCACCTCGCCCAAGGCAGGCGGTACATCGAGAGACCTCTGGAATCTGGATGCGAAGACGATCCCGTCAACGCGTCGCTCCAGCAGCTCCACCACCGCCATCTCTTCAGCCACCTCGCGCGGCACGTCATCCGCGTGCTCCACGTTGGATATCAGCAGGTGCCTGCCGAGACTCCGAACAGCGTCGTGGGCGCCCTGCACCAGGCCAGATGCATATGGAGTCGTCGTGATCTGGTCGGAGACAAATCCGATCGTGTCGGACCGTTGGAGCTTGAGGCTTCTCGCCACAGCGTTCGGGCGGTAGCCCATCCTCGCAGCAACCGCACGAACCCTGTCCTTGGTGGTTTGTGAGATTCCTGACCCGTCGACATCGTTGAGAACGAGCGATACGGTCGCCTGCGAGACCTTCGCCTCACGGGCTACAGAACTCATCGATGGGTGGCGAGTGTCCATGTTCCTAATTCGTATAAGCTCTTGACTGTGGACAGTGTAGAGGTGCTAACGTTGATGAGTATGGCAGCCACTGCCATTCAATATTCGACTGAGAGAAGGACTTCAGAATGAAGAGATTCCGCAATCTCAGCCTCCTGCTGGTCGCCTTTGCGATGATTGTTGCCGCGTGTACGTCAGCGACTGACGACACCACAACAACCACCGCGGCGCCAAGCGGTGGCGATGAACCGACAACAACGACTGCCGCGCCAAGCGGTGGCGATGAAACGACAACAACCGCTGGAGAAGTTGATCTCTCCGGTAGATCCGTGTCGGTCTTCGGACCAGAGAGCAGCGATGAGGAGGCAGGCGCCCTGCAGGACGCACTCAACGTGCTTGCAGCAGAAACCGGCATAAGGATCCAGTACACCGGTGCTAGGGACTTCTCTGACCAGATCAATGCGCAGGCAGTCGGTGGCAACCCGCCCGACATCGCGATCTTCCCGCAGCCGGGTAAGCTCGCTGACTTCGCAAATCAGGGCTTCATCCTGCCGCTCCCGGCCGATGTGACGGCAACGGTCGACGCACAATGGCCTGCGGCCTTCGTGTCATTCGGCAACGTCGATGGCGTGCAATACGGAGTCCCGAACAAGGCTGACATCAAGTCACTCATTTGGTACGACAAGGCCCGATTCGATGGCGCCGGGTACACGGTTCCGACGACGCTCGACGAGCTGTGGGCCTTGACGGCACAGATCAATGCAGATGGGGAGATCCCTTGGTGCATTGGTATTGAGTCAGGTCCCGCAACAGGTTGGACATTCACCGATTGGGTCGAAGACATCATGCTTCGTACCGAAGGTGCAGAATTCTACGACCAGTGGGTGGCCGGCGAGGTCAAGTTCAGCGATCCCAAGGTCAAGGCGATTTGGGACATGATCCTCGATGAGTGGAATATTCCTGGCAACGTGTTTGCAGCGGGTGGTTCTATCGCAGCAACGCCGTTCGGTGACAATGGCACACCGCTCGTGGATGGCGATTGCTTCTTGCACCGCCAGGCTTCGTTCTACTCTGCCTTCCTCCCGGAAGGCACGGTGACGGGTCCTGACGGCATCGACGTGTTCTTTTTCCCAGGTGCAACTCCTGAGGACAAGCCGGTTCTCGGCGGTGGAACCCTCGCGGCGTCGTTCAAGGACGCACCTGAGGTGTGGGTTGTGATGGACTTCTTCGCAAGCTCTGAGTATGCGGAGCTCCGTCAGTCTGCCCAGCAGGAACGCAAGGGTGGCGCGCTCTCCGGATTCCTGTCAGCGAATACGCAACAGGACTTGTCCGTGTATCTGCCGCTCGAACAGTCGTTCATCACCTTCCTCACCGAAGCTGAGGTTCTCCGTTTCGACGGATCGGACCTCATGCCAGCTGCGGTTGGATCGGGATCGTTCTGGACCGAGGCGACCAGTGCGGTGAATGGTGACAAGTCCGTCGAAGATGCCCTTACGGCTATCGATGCTTCTTGGCCGTAAACGACAAGTAACTGAAGAGAGAGGGGTCCGGCGCCGCCAGGCGTCGGACCCCTCTGCTATCTTGGACGCCGTGGGCTGAGAAAGGATGCTCAGTTGGATCGGGTAATAGCGACGGTCATCGGCATTGTCGTGGCCGTGGGAGTAAGCGGAATCGTCTTCATTGGCGCGAACAAACTCTTCGATCTGGCGCCGCGGCGTTGGACGGTGTTCAGCAGCCTGATCGGTGCATCGAGCATGGCGGCGGTGTTCGGTCTCATGTGGGGGAACAGGCTCATCGATCAACCGGTGGCAGTGACCGCCGGCGCAACGATCATCGGTGCGCTTGCCGGTTACATCCTCTCGCGGACATCGGACGAGAACGTCCATTTGATCGTCGGAGTGGTCGCTGGAGTGCTCCTTGGTGGCCTGGCTGGAGTGTTTCTCAAGCCCGAGTACCGACCGGTCAACGAAGTTCTCGCCCTTGTCATCTCGATCGCGGCATTCACGGCCATCGGTGTCGCCCTATGGTCCGGAGCCGGTCGGAAGTCGGCCATCCTCCGGCCGATACTCCTTTGGGGTTCGATGGGCTGGGTTCTCGGTTCCTTTGTCTACCCGCAACTTGGTCCGGGTTCCCTTGCGTGGACGATTATCGCCGCTGTGATTGCTGGCGCGGGTCTCGGTGGATGGATTGGCACCTACCCCCTTCCCGATCATCTGATGAAGAGGAACATATCGGTTGGCTCGCGGAAGTACATCTTCCTGATCCCGGCTCTCGGCTTCATACTCATGACGCTGGTGATCCCGCTGATCCGGACGATCTGGATGTCGTTGTTGACAGGCCTGCCCAAAGAACTCACATGGACGGGGTTGACAAACTACAAGGACATCTTCACCGATCCCACGATTCTCGACCTGACTGGTTGGACCGAGATCTTCACGAGCCGCTTGTTCATCAGCGGAATCATCGTTCTCGCTCTTGGTCTCGCGGTTGCGCGACTCTCGGGGAGGCGGACGGGCGAGCGTCTCAATCTGAACGGAGGCTCGCTCGGAACCATCGCCCTTGGCGTGATACTGATTGGATTTGCCGTCTTTTCTGTGATCAGGGGAACGATTTCAAACAACCTTTGGTGGATCTTTGCCGTGACGCTCTTCTCGACCGGAGCCGGTCTCGCCATTGCGGTGATGACCGATCGCTCAAAGGGCGAGAACGTCGCAAAGTCCTTCATCTTCATGCCAATGGCAATCTCATTCGTGGGTGCCGGCATCATTTGGCGGTTCATGTTCATCGCCCGACCACCATCGAAGGACCAGACTGGCGTTCTCAACGCGATATGGGTCCAGATTGGCGTTTGGAGCAATTCGACAACCGCGACCACGGTGATCGTGATCATCCTGAGCCTCATGGTCCTTGGCCTCGTGTATATCGGCTACCGCGGTCGTGAGGCACGGAAGGTGTCGGTGACGGCGGGTGCTGTTGCGTTGACGCTTCCCATTCTGTGGTTGATCTACAAGTTCCTGGGACCCGGTCTCGGCGGCTATGTCATAATCGATGGAGAGGTGATTCCGAACCCGATTCTGTTCCTCACCGAATCGCCATTCAACAACTTCTGGATGATGGTTGTCCTCATTTGGATCCAGACCGGATTCGCGATGGTGATCCTGTCCGCCGCGATCAAGGGTGTCCCCGCAGACCTTCTCGAAGCAGCGTCGATCGATGGTGCGTCCGAGTCCCAGAAGTTCTGGAGGATCACGGTCCCCCAAATCTCTCCGACGATTGGTGTCGTCGTTACGACACTCGTTGTGACGGTACTCAAGGTGTTCGATATTCCGAAGGTCATGACCAACGGCAACTTCGACACACAGGTGCTTGCCAACGAGATGTGGCAGAGGGCATTCACTGAACTGGACTTCGGACTTGGTTCGGCCCTTGCGGCGATCATCTTCTTCGCTGTCCTCCCTGTCATGTGGCGAAATATTCGCCAGATGCAAGAGCAAAGGGCATCGACATGACCGCTGCGAATCGCACCGACGCGAGCTACGACATAGCTGAGACTCGCCAAATAACCGGCAGAGTTGCTGGCTTCCTTGGATCGATCCCAACATGGGTCCTTTGGTTCTTCGTGGTCATCTGGACGATTCCGAGTCTCGGGCTGTTCATCAACTCGTTCCGGTCGAGAGACGCACAGCGGAATGAAGGTTGGTGGATGTTCTGGCAGGACGGCGCCAATGGGTATGGGGGGTTGACCCTTGAAAACTACAGCGATGTCCTTGGGGCATCAGCCACAGGCGGCCTCGCCAACGGATTGCTGAACTCGATGGCGATAGCGGTAGTGGCAACGATCATCCCGATAGCGATCGCCGCTTTCGCCGCCTACGCCTTTGCGTGGATTGACTTCCGCGGGCGCGACACGTTGTTCATCTTCACCGTGGCGCTTCTCGCTGTTCCTTCACAGGTGGCGCTGATCCCTCTGCTCCAGATGTACGCCGGTGGCGCGCACTTGACCTTGCCGATCCTGGAGAAGACGATCACCGTGTTCCCTGACCTGGATCTCGCCGGGACGATACCCGCGGTGTGGCTGACTCATACGGGCTTCGCGCTGCCGTTCGCGATCTTCCTGCTGCACAACTACATATCCGGGCTTCCACGCGACCTCTTTGAGTCTGCGCGCATCGATGGTGCTGACCACTTCACGATCTTTCGGAAGCTGGTACTGCCGCTCTCAGTCCCTGTCCTGGCGGCCTTCACGATCTTCCAGTTCCTCTGGACGTGGAACGACTATCTCATCGCTTTGACGATGATCGGGGGGAATCGCACGGCACTACCGGCGACCGTTGTTGTTGCCTCGCTCGCTGGTGAGTTCGGTCGCCTCGAGCACCTTCTCACGGCTGGAGCTTTCGTAATCACGGTCGTACCACTTGTGGTGTTCTTTGCGCTGCAGCGGTTCTTTGTGAGAGGGATCACTGCCGGTTCCGTGAAGGGTTGACCGCCGCTCGAGCTTCGTAGAATGCGAGCATGGCAAGCCCACTGAACACGCTCGCTTTCGACCCCTCAACTTCGACCACCGTACGGACCCCGCCAGGCCAGGGATATGGGAACTGGGTCGGTGGCAAGGTCGCATACGACGAGGCATCCCAACTGTTCACTCTGTTCTACAGGGAGCGTCGACCCCTTGAGCATGGTCGCGCAGGGACATGTGGCATTGCAGTGAGCACCGATGGCGTCGAATTCACTGACGTGTGGACGGCCACCAAGGACGACTTCAACGCCAACTCGATCGAGGAAGGCCACTGCGTCCGTTTCAACGACAAGTGGATGGCCTATGTTTCGTACGAAGTCAGCGGGACATCCATGTGGCGAATCGATCTGATGGAGGCCGACGAGATCGAGGATTTCTCGACGCAGTCCCGACGCACGGTCCTATCGCCGGGAGAATTCGGATTGCCATGGATCAAAGACCCATACGTCCACTTCGTCGGCGACGAGATGTGGTTGTACGCTGCCGTGCCGCCTCGCACCGGTCCCCGATACGAGGGCAATGCCGTGCATGCCGCTCCGCTCGATGCAACGGTGCTTGCGACATCGGTCGATGGGAAGTACTTCCCTTCAATCGAGTACGTGTTCGAGGCTCCGGGAGATGATTCGTGGCATGGGCGAAGAGCGCGCATCAACTCGATGATCGACTGGGATGACGGATATCTCGCCATGTTTGACGGTGGCCGGACCTTCTATGACAACTACGAGGAGCACGCCGGGCTCGCCATGTCAGCGGATGGACGATCGTTCGACCGCCTCGCGGATCGGTGGGTCACGTCGCCGTTCGGCTGTGTGAGATACGTATGCGCGGTCCGGGCTCGAGGTGCAATCTACGTCTATTTTGAGTACACGATCGAGGATGGTTCACACGAGTTGAGAGCACAACGGCTTGATCTCTGACCAACATTCGATCGAATCCAGAATCCGAGTTCCGCTACCGGAGGTTCCGCAATGATTTCCGTCAATCCTACGAACGACCTGACCATCGCTGAATACGAGGAGACCTCCCCAGACGATGTGGAGAGGCACCTGGCGCGAGCCAACGACCTGCAACAAGAGTGGGCTCATACGAGTGTTGCGCATCGAGCGGAGCCGATGGTCAGATTCGCGTCGATCCTCGAGCGCGAAAGGGACGATCTCGCCGAGCTCATGGCGAACGAAATGGGCAAGCCGATCGTGCAAGGCCGAGCCGAGGTTGACAAGTGCGCCTGGGTGTGCCGGTACTACGCAGCTGAGGCATCGACCATACTCGCGGATATCGCGGTCGATACTGGTCGATCATCGAGCTACATAGCGCATCGCCCTTTGGGACTCATCCTGGCGATAATGCCTTGGAACTTCCCATTGTGGCAGGTCATTCGTTTCGTCGCTCCCGCGCTGATGGCAGGCAACGGAGTTCTCCTTAAGCACGCATCGAACGTGACAGGTTGTGCAGTCGCCATCGATGGCATGATCGTTGAGGCTGGATTTCCCGATGGCCTGTTCCGTACGTTGGTCCTCCCTTCGGGTCGTGTCGGTGAGGTACTCGATCACCCATATGTCGTAGCGGCGACGCTCACCGGTTCGGAGGCGGCAGGGAGATCCGTTGCCTCACGTGCCGGTCATCTGCTGAAACCGATGGTGCTCGAGCTTGGTGGATCCGATCCGTATCTGATCCTGCACGACGCCGATCTCGACCTCGCAGCGACTGCATGCAGCACAGGCAGGCTCATCAATGGCGGCCAGTCCTGCGTTGCGGCAAAACGGTTGATCGTTGACAAGACGGTTATTGGCGAGTTCATGGAGAAGTTGACATCGACGATGGCTTCCTACACGGTCGGGGACCCTCTTGATGAGTCGACACAGCTCGGGCCCATGGCGCGAATCGATCTCCGCGATGAGCTACACGACCAGGTGACTCGCTCGATCGATGCAGGGGCGCGCCTCGTGATTGGCGGTACGGTTCCCGATGGTCCCGGTGCCTTCTATCCACCGACCATCCTCGCCGATGTCACGTCTGGTATGGCGGTGTATCACGAGGAGACATTCGGCCCCGTGGCAACCGTCATTGCCGCTGAGGATGAGGCTGACGCGATTCGTATCGCGAACGACTCGGATTACGGCCTGGGTGCTGCTGTGTTCACGACCGACGTCGAGCGAGGCGAGAGGATCGCCAGAGACCATCTCGAGGCGGGAAACTGCTTCGTCAACGGCTTCGTGGGTTCCGACCCCCGCCTTCCCTTCGGTGGCGTCAAGGCGTCAGGTTATGGTCGCGAGTTGTCCCATGCCGGGATGAAGGAGTTCGTCAACACCAAGACCGTCGTGGTGAATTGACGCCAGACTCAGTTCGTCTCTGCGCCTGGCCGTCGCTACCTGCCAAGCGTGCTTGGGTGTCTGCGCATCGATCTTCGTCGTCTGATGGGCCGTGAAACGAACCATGCGAGGTATGCGCAATAGCCTCCCGCAACGAGCCAGGCAAGGGCGGTCAGCGTTTCATGTGTCGTCATCAGAACCTCCGATATCGACAACGTATCGGACGCCTATGACACGAAGGAACCGCACGGCGGGTGTGCCGTGCGGTTCATGCTTCGTCTGTGTGCTGGGTGCTAGTGGTCCTTGCCAACGCCTGTGTTCGTGAACTTGAACGTTTTGGATTCTCCGGTGCTGGACTTGATCGTCACCTTGAAGGTCTGACCGAAGGGCGAATCAGGGAACTTGACCTTCATCTCCCACTTTCCGTGCTCGTTGGCGGTCGTGGAGTTGGAGCCGTACTCAGAGGATGCTGAGATCTTTGCTCCTGGTTCTGCCTTTCCGTAGAAGACGTCGTAGGGGACTTCCTCGCCGCATGAGCCATACTTCTGATTTGCGGAGAATGGCGCGTTCTCTTCCTTCGGCGGATCCTTCTCCTCGCCCTCTGGAGCGTCGTAGTAGATCGTCACAGACGCTTCGGCCGTACGACCCTCGGCACCAACGGCCTTGAACGCAACACGGTTCTTCCCTGGAGAGAGCACGAGATCGATTGACCACTTACCCTCGCGCAGCGTCGCTTCATACTTGCCTCTGTGGACGGATGTGCCCTCAGTTGCGGTGCCACCGAACGTCGCGAGCTTTGACGTGACATGAGACCCATCAGCCGGGTAGTCGAGCGTGAAGATCGGAGCCTTGTCGGCCACGTCGTCATCTGCAGACTTCTCGTGGTCCTTGGTCTCCGCGGGCTCATCTTTGGCCTCGATCGGCTCGTCCTTGACCGTATCTTTCGCAACCGCGGGCTCCAAGGGCTTCTCAGTCGGTTGGGAAGAGGTCGTGAGTTCCTTCGGTGGCTCAGTGGTAGCGGTTGCTGCCTGCTCTGCCGCTTCGAAGGTCTGGTCGGAATTGGCGCGCGTGTCCATCTGCAGCCCGATGCCAGCCATCGCCGCACCACCGAGCAATACGATGGCGAACGCTGCGACCGCTACGAGAAACGGTTTGCCTTTCATGGAGTGTCCTCTCCCATTCGGTGTGCGACGCCTTCTTGTCCCGTGCCCTGCCTGTTACACGCTCCATGGCGGTGTCGGGTTTACACAAATTCTTGGGTCGCCGGGTTTCGATGCCGATATCTGGGTAAACCCCAGTCAACGATCGAACGTGTAACAGGTAACCGATGACCGTACAACCACGATCCCGCGGCCCCTCCGAGGGCATCGGTCGAGAAGAGGCGAAGACGCCGGCTTCTCAAGTGGTTCGCGCCGTGGAACCGTTCGATCGGTTCTATGAACGAGAGTTTCGGTCAGTTGTCGGACTCGCATATGCGCTGTCGGGCAGCCGAGCGGCATCGGAGGACCTCGCACAGGAGGCGTTCATTGCAGCACATCGCAACTGGGACAAGGTTGGGTGCTATGACAAGCCCGAAGCATGGGTCCGTCGCGTGGTGTCGAACCTGTCCGTCTCGCGATTTCGGAAGCGAGCGGCCGAGGTGAAAGCGATCACTCGTCTCGCCGGATTCCGAGCAGAGTCCGTAATCCTCCCCGAGCTTCCGGCCGAGGCTCAGGAATTCTGGTCGAACGTGCGCAAGCTGCCGAAGCGTCAGGCCCAGGCGATTGCGCTGCACTATCTCGAGGACAGGTCGGTAGCCGATATTGCGGAGATTCTCGAGTGCGCTCCGAACACGGTGAAGGTCCACCTTCACAAGGGGCGGCAGAGACTTGCAGAGAGGCTTGGCGTCGAAATGGAGGACGGACCATGACATCTCTCGACACGATCGCCCGCAACTCCGCGACCGCTGTTCACACGAGTGTTGCTCGTGTAGGAACGCCGGCGATGGGGATCGCTCGCGTTGCACACGCTGCAGCCATGTGGAAGATCGCAGGGTATGCGGTCGCCGGTGCCACGGCTGGAGTTGCCATTCTGTTCGCGCTCGTCATCTCAGCTCCAACAGAGCAAGACCCAGCCGACAACATCGTGCCGACCACATCGGCTGTGGTCCCAACAACGATCCCAACGGCCGTTGTCGAAACCCAGACCACGCCGACAACCCCTTCCGAAGCTCCACAGGAAGAACCTGTTGCCGCGGTTGCAGGTGACGATTCCGCGAAGCCACAGGAGCCCGTCGACATCGAACCACCACTTCTCAAGGTGCTGTCGCCCACCGATGGAGAGCACTTCGACAAGGCGCTGGTCACGTTCTCAGGAGTAACCGAAGCCGGCGCCAAAGTGGTTGCGAGCGGCAAGTTCCCCGCATCTGTTGCGAGCGATGGCTCGTGGGCTGTGAACCTTGTCCTTGCGAAGGGCGGGAACGGAGTTGTGATCACCTCTGAGGACGCTGCGGGCAATCTGTCCGAGGTTCGACTGATCGTCCATCTCGATGAGGAACCGCCGAAAGAGACGACCACAACCGTTGCCAAGTGGGATTTCACGGCAAGTCAGAAGTTTGGCTCGTGTTCAGAGCCGGTGCCGTACGACGTCTTCGACGGCAAGGCACAACCTGGTACGACGGTGACGGTTTCATCTGCGTACGGAAACGGATCGACGACCTCCAACGGTGAAGGCAAGTGGAGTCTCCGAGTCGACTTCCCCTCAGCTCCCTACAACGAACAGTTCTCTGTGACCGTGATGGACCACACCGGGGCGAAGAAGTCGTTTTCATTCATCAGTCTCTACGAAGGCTGATACCACCGCTACTCTGCCCCTGATGGCTGATCAGGCGAACTTCGAACAAGACGCAATGCAGTACGCGTCCCAGCTGTACTCGGCGGCACTGCGGATGACCCGAAACCCAGCCGATGCCGAAGACGTGGTCCAAGAGACGTTCCTCAAGGCATACCGCGCCTACGACTCGTTCACAGAGGGAACCAATCTCAAGGCCTGGCTGTACAGGATTCTCACGAACACCTACATCAACAAGTACCGCAAGAAGCAGCGAAGGCCGAGCGAAGTTGAACTCGGCGAACTTCAGGACCTGTACCTCTACAAGCGCCTCGGCGAGCATTCCGGCGCCAGGGAGAGTGCTGAGGACGAGGCGCTCGACATGTTCGTCGATGAGGACATCATCGAAGCTCTCGAGTCGTTGCCGGAGAACTTCCGTCTGCCTGTGTTGTACGCAGATGTCGAGGGGTTTTCGTACAAGGAGATCGCCGAGATTCTCGATGTTCCGATCGGTACGGTCATGTCTCGGCTACATCGGGGAAGAAAAGCGCTCCAAAGGAAGTTATGGAACGTGGCAGTTGATCACGGACTAGTGGAGTCAGACGAATGAACGGTTGTGAAAACGCAATCGAATATGTCTATCAGTACCTCGATGATGAGCTCACGGCTAGCCGGAGCGCGCGCATCAAGTGGCATCTGAAGCGTTGTGGACACTGCACTGACGCCTTCACTTTCGAGACATTGCTCAAAGAGCGGATCGCTGCCGGTGGAAAATCTGCCCCACCTGAGGAACTATTTGACACCCTCCGAGCGTTGATAGAGCAAGAACGCAATTTGGGGGACTCTGACTGCTGACGCATCAGGGTCGCTCCCATGGAGGTCAGCATGCAAGAGACTGCACTGAAAGGTCGTAAGTTCACGGGCTCAAACCGTGCGCCGAAGACCTATTCGACGTCGCGGAACTGCGCAAACAAGGGCTGTGATACGAAGCTCTCGCAATACAACAAGCGCGAGTTCTGTTACTCCCACGCCCCAACCAAGTATCCGCGCCTTCGTGGCCGGATCGTCAAGGCTGAAGCCTGATTCAACGAAGCCAAGCACAACGAAAAAGACGCCGGAAGCCCCGGCGTCTTTTTCGTTCTCGCTGGGCCTAAGCTGTCGCCCCATGACACGGACCAACCGCCTCACGGCACTTGCACTCGCGACTCTTCTTCTGTTCACGATTGCCTCTCCAGCATTCGCTGCGGACCACGAGGCTGAAACCACCGGAGAAACCACGGAGACAACGATTGCTGCTGATCCCTTCGCAGACGGCAAGGCCCCGGCGGTCATCATTCCGGTGGAAGAGGCAGAAGAGGTCGAGCAACCCTGGACCGCCCGATTCTTGATCCCGCTGCTGGTCGTCACCGCGATCGTCCTGATCATCGGCGTAGCAATCGCCTACAACAACTCCATCCGCACCCGCTACAAAGTCACCGCCTGACCCCCCTTGCTGCGAACCCTGGGTTCGCGGCAATAGGGAGGGCTATAGAGTTATGGCATGAGCAAGGTTGATTGGGACACGGCTGGACAGGTGGCGACTCGATTCTCGGGGGAGTACCCGCTCGCGGGGACGTATCACGAGCGGCGATTCGAGCTGCAGGCGCCCGAACTTGTGGCACGAGCCTCCGACATGGTGTCCGTCGAGACGGGGCTTGAGTTACCTGGGGCTCCTGTGGTCGGGGTCATCTCTCGAGCGGAATGGGTCGACACAAACATTCGATCGTTCGGGAAGCTGCTCGAACCGCTCGAGGCGAAGCTCGCAGACAAGGACGGCTTCGGGTCTGGGATCGCCGCCAAGGTGATGGGCACGGAACTCGGCGCGGTGCTGGGATTCATGTCGAAGCGGGTGCTTGGCCAGTACGAGCTCGTACTCCCCACGGGTGATCGCGACAAGGGTGACTCGGTGTTGTTCGTGGGGGCCAACATCATGGCAATGGAGCGACAATTCGAATTCAGGCCCTCTTCATTCCGATTCTGGGTCGCTCTCCACGAGTGCGCGCACCGGGCACAGTTCACCGGCGTTCCTTGGTTGCGCGACTACTTCCTCTCCCTTGTGGAGCGACTTGTGGACTCCTCAGATCCCGAGCCCGGCAGGGTCGTCCGCATCGCCTCTGATGTCAGGGCCGCGCTCGCAGACGGGCTCGATGCCCTCGGTGACACGGGCCTTGTCGGTCTCCTTGCGTCGCCAGAACAGCGGGATGTCCTTGACGATGTGCAGGCGTTGATGTCGCTCCTCGAGGGCCACGGCCACGTCGTGATGGACAGACTCGGGGAGCGCGAGATCGTTGACGTCAAACGCATGTCGAACGTGCTCAGAGCCCGCCGAAAGGACCCGAAGTCGGCGGCCTTCATGAAGCTCATCGGCATTGAGATGAAGATGAAACAGTACGACGACGGAGCTGCGTTCATCAAACAGGTCGAGAATCAAGCCTCATGGGATGCGCTGTCGATGGCGTGGGAGTCCCCCGAGGCGCTCCCCACACTCGCCGAAATCGATGACGCGTCACTCTGGCTCGACCGGATGGCAGGGTGAGCAACCCGAGTCTCGAGGTCGTTGCCGCAGCTGTGGCCGATGCCGTTGTCGACGATCAATGCCTCGTCGCCCTTGGTGGCGGCGCCGACTCTTCGGTGCTGCTGTGGGCCGCCGTCGAGGCACTTGGCTCTGACCGCGTCAGATCGGTGTTCGTGTATCACGGGCTTGAAGGCTCCGACGATCTCCGGTCAGCGGCAACTGCCGTATCTGACGCCTGCGGAGTCACGTGCACGGTGATCGAGCGGATCGTGCCCGACGGTGGCAATCTCGAGGCTCGAGCGAGAGCCGAGCGATACGAGGCAATTGAAGAGAATCTCCCAGAGGGAACGATTGCCTTGACAGGTCACACGGCTGATGATCAGGCGGAGACAGTCCTCATGCGCCTTCTTCGAGGCTCAGGGACGGGCGCTCTCGGCGGCATTCCGCGCCGACGAGGCGCGTGGCGCAGGCCTCTGCTTGGCATTTCAAGAGCCGAACTGCGCGCGACGGCTGAGAGCCTCGGGCTGCCATTCACCGACGATCCCGCGAATACGGATCGCCGGTTCATGCGATCCCGCATCCGACACGATGTGATGCCGGTGATTGAAGAAAACTTCGGACCCGATGCACCGGCCCGGATCCGCAGATCGTCGCGGCTGCTCGCCGCAGACGACGCGATCCTCGAAGCGGCCGCCCGCAAGGTGCCCATCGTCGCGACGGTTGGCGGCGTCTCCATCCCGATCGGTCCATTGGTTTCGCTGCCCCAGCCGACGGCGTCGCGGGTTGTTCGTCGAGCCCTGCGCATAACGCTCGACGAATACCCAGGGACCGCTGCTGATGTTGAGGTCGTACTGTCGGTGGCGCACGGCGGCGGGCCGTCGACGATCTCGGGGGCGCTGCAAGTCGTGAGCGAGCCGCCATTCGTCTCGATCTTCGCATCCGATACCGCACCGAACCCCGAGCACATCTCCCTCAGCGTTGGTGAGCCATTCGATTGGCTCGAATCGAGGTACGCGACAGGCATCACGAGCCATCCACCGCCATCGATCGCTGGTGGCCGTTTCACCATCCTTCGACAAGCTGCGGTTGGCGCCGACCTGGTATTGAGAGGCTCTGAGCCCGGTGACAGAATCGACATCGGAACGGGGTCAACACCGGTGAAGGAAGTGCTGCGAACAGCCGGAATCCCTGCCCGACTGCGTCCGCATTCGCTCGTCGTTACGGTAGATGCCAAGATTGCAGCTCTCGCGGGCGTACGCGTTGCGTCATGGGCGAGAGCGAAACACGGCGAACAGGCCGTGATCATTGAGCGGGAAGTGGGCGCGTGGACCGAGACATAGACATAGGCAGAATGCTGATCTCGGCTGAGGAGATCGACGCCAAGCTCGCCGAAATGGGCGCAGCGATCACGCGGGACTATCAAGGCGAGGACCTGCTCCTCATCGGGATACTGAAGGGCGCGTTCGTCGTCATGGCCGATCTGTCGCGCCACATCGATCTCCCCGTCGAATTCGATTTCATGGCTGTTTCATCGTACGGATCTGCAACCAAGAGCTCAGGTGTGGTTCGGATCCTCAAGGATCTTGAGCAGGAGATTGCTGGCCGCCACGTGCTCATCGTCGAAGACATCGTCGATACCGGTCTCACACTGCAGTATCTGCTGCGCAACCTTCAGGTTCGAAAGCCGTTGAGTCTCTCCCTTGCTGCGCTTCTGATCAAGGATGGGATAGAGCGTCCTCCACTCGAGGTGAAGTACGAAGGATTCCACATCCCCAACGAATTCGTTGTTGGGTACGGCCTCGACTACGACGGAAAGTACCGAAATCTCCCCTACGTTGCTGTGATCGACCTTCCGGAGTGAGCGTTCAGAGCTACGTCAATTGGCTGGAAACTTTGACAGATGTTCGGCGTACCATGTGACCACCGGCCTGCAGCGACTCGCCGCAGAAGCCAATTCCACAGACGAACAGGAGCATTGTGAACCGCACCGCGAGAACCATTCTCGTGTACCTCGCAGTCATCTTCCTCGTGGTGATGGCATTCCAGATGGTGTTCAACCAGGCAACCAAGCCGGTCGAACTCACACTCAACGAGTTCACATCGACGCTCGAAGGCGGAAACGTCACGGGCGAGGTCGTCATGAAGGACAAGTCGAACGAGCTTTCGGGCACGGCTGATATCGAAGGCGATGAATCCGAATTCATAGTTCGGTACCCGGCCGAATACTCGGCAACACTCACCGAGCAGCTCCAGGAAGCCGGCGTCAACTTCAGAGTCGATGCAGAGAACCCGACGATCTTCGACTACCTGTTGACGTTCATTCCCTACCTCCTCATCTTCGGTCTGTTCTTCTTCGTCATCATGCAGATGCAAGGCGGCGGAAATCGAGTCATGCAGTTCGGTAAATCGAAAGCCAAGCTGGTGTCCAAGGACACGCCGACCGTGCTCTTCGCCGACGTGGCCGGTGCGGACGAGGCTGTCGAGGAACTCGAGGAGATCAAGGAATTCCTTGCCCACCCGCAGAAGTTTCGGGCAATGGGCGCAAAGATCCCCAAAGGTGTTCTGCTCTACGGACCTCCGGGAACCGGCAAGACCCTCCTTGCCCGTGCAGTTGCTGGCGAGGCAGACGTTCCCTTCTTCTCCATCTCAGGGTCGGACTTCGTTGAAATGTTCGTCGGTGTCGGTGCCTCACGCGTACGTGATCTCTTTGATCAGGCCAAGCAGAATTCCCCCTCGATCGTCTTCATCGATGAGATTGACGCTGTAGGTAGACATCGCGGCGCTGGACTCGGTGGTGGCCACGATGAGCGTGAGCAGACCCTCAACCAGTTGCTCGTCGAGCTCGATGGATTCGACCCGAACGTCGGCGTCATCGTGATTGCATCGACCAACCGTCCAGACATCCTCGATCCTGCTTTGCTGCGTCCAGGCCGATTCGATCGCCAGGTTGTCGTCGACCGTCCTGACCTCAAGGGCAGAGAGAAGATTCTCGAGGTGCACGCAAAGGGCAAGCCTCTTGAGGACGGTATCGATCTCAGTGTCCTGGCCCGCCAGACCCCCGGTTTCACGGGTGCAGACCTCGCCAACCTCATCAACGAGGCAGCATTGCTTGCGGCACGCAACACTTCTGACGCAATCTCGATGGCGTACCTCGAAGAGGCGATCGAGCGCGTCATCGCTGGTCCTGAGCGCAAGAGCCGGATCATGTCAGATGCCGAGAAGAAGATCACGGCGTATCACGAGGGCGGACACGCTCTCGTCGGACATGCACTCCCCAACGCCGACCCGATCCACAAGGTGACGATCATCCCTCGCGGTCGTGCAGGTGGGTACACCTTGGCGCTGCCACTTGAGGACAAGTACTACACACGTCGCTCAGAGATGATCGACCAGCTTGCCATGCTCCTTGGAGGCAGAACTGCTGAAGAGTTGATCTTCGTCGACCCGACCACGGGGGCGGCGAATGACATCGAGAAGGCGACCGGTATCGCCCGCAAGATGGTCATGGAGTATGGGATGAGCGATGCGCTCGGACCCCTCCAGTACGGAAAGCCGGAGGGTGAGGTCTTTCTGGGACGTGACTACTCGACCCACCAGGACCTCTCGAATGAAGTGGCAGCAGCGGTCGATGAAGAGATCAGGTTCTTGATCCATCAGGCGCACGATGAGGCGAGGATGATCCTCACCACGCATGAGGATGCCCTCCATCGCATCGCGGCCGCACTGATAGATCGTGAATCGCTTGACGCAGGTGAAGTCGAGGAGACCCTCACGGACGTACCGAAGTGGGAACACACCACAAACGGGGGCATCAGACTTAAGGCACCTGAGGGTGTTCCGTCCGTGTCCAGTGGTGCAGAGGCCAGCAGCGACGTCGGTTCCTGAGCCGGTGCAACACACAGGCTCCTGGAGTGTCAGGGACGCCTCGGTCTCTCTCGTTGATCCCATCGTCATGGGAATCGTCAACGTAACGCCAGATTCGTTCTCAGATGGTGGGGCCACTGTCGACGCCGATGCTGCCGTTGAGACAGCCATTCATATGGCCAACAGCGGCGCCGCGATCATCGATGTCGGCGGCGAATCCACCCGGCCAGGGGCTTCACTGGTGTCCCTTGACGAGGAACTCGACAGAGTGATCCCCGTCATCGAACGGATTTCGTCCCACGGCCTGCTTGTTTCGGTGGACACTTCGAAGGCCCAGGTTGCTCGGCAAGCGATCGAAGCTGGAGCTGTGATCGTCAATGACGTGACCGGACTCGAAGACCAGAGAATGCGCGACGTCTGCGCCGAGTCTGATGTCGGTGTCGTAGTGATGCACATGCAGGGTACGCCGCGCACGATGCAGCGGAATCCGCAATACGACGATGTCGTGTCTGAGGTCAAGGCGTTTCTCCTTGAACGCGCCGCGGACGCCTCTGCAGCTGGCATCTCGAGCGACTCGATCGTGATCGACCCGGGCATCGGCTTCGGAAAGACGTTCGATCACAATATCGAGCTGATGCTGAATCTCGACGAGTTCTGCGATTCCGGGTATCCGGTACTCGTCGGGGCAAGCCGCAAGGGGTTTCTCGGAAAGATCCTCGAGCCCATTCGCGGTCGAACCAGTCCTGAGCAAAGAGACGGCGCAACGGCGGCCACGATTGCCCTATCCGTTGCCGCGGGGGCGAAGATCTTGCGTGTGCACAATGTTCCGTTTGCGGTTGAGGTAGCGCATACAGCCAAGGCTATGGTGCCGAAAGACCATGGCAAAGAAACAAACAGGACTTGAACCGCGTGGATTTCGCTGGGTGATCAAGGATCGCCTTGCGGTCTCTGAACGCATCGGTGGATACGGATTTCAGCACCGCCGCGTTCGGCGCGAGGAAGAGATCATCTGGCTGAAGGATCACGGTGTGAACGCTGTCATGAGTCTTCTCGGCTCGAATCAGAACTCCTCTGCCTACACCGGCGCAGGTCTCTCGTTCGCCTCCTACGAACTCTCGGAGGAGTTGGAGCCGGAGGACATCGAATCAGTGTTCGTCGTCCTCGCTGAAGCGCTTGAGCCAGATGACGCAGTCGTTCTCGTGCATCGGGACATCATTGATGACACCCTTGGCGGTCTTCTTGCTGGCTATCTCATCTACTCGGACATGCTCGACGACCCGATCGTCGCAACCGATGTGATCCAGCGCATCCTTGGTCGAGCCATCGGACCGGAGGGTCGACGCCTCATTCCAGAGCAATAGGCATGGCAACCGCCTTCGTGGGTCTCGGATCGAATCTGGGTGAGCGCATGCTCCATTTGGCTGCAGCGATGCGGTCGTTGGCCGACCTCGGCACCCTTGTCAAGGGGTCGCCTGTGTACGAAACGGCACCCGTTGGCGGTCCCGACCAGGACACCTTCCTCAACGCAGCCGTAGCCCTCCACACCGATCTGTCTCCCAGAGATCTCCTTGATGCCTTGCTTGAGATCGAGCGAGACGCAGGTCGAGTCCGTGACGAACGATGGGGTCCACGCACGCTCGATCTCGACATCCTGACATACGACGATGACGTCATCGACGAACCTGGGCTCACGATTCCTCACCCTGAGATCAGGAACCGACGGTTCGTGCTCACGCCGCTCGCTGACATCGCGCCCGGTCTTAGCGACACCAAAGGTCCGTTCGTCGATGCGCTTGATCAGGTCGCAGACCAGCACATTCGGCGGCTCACGGGACCGTATGCAGTTCGCGAACGTCGGTGGATGCTCGGACTTGAGTCCGCGACCAGGCCCAGTCGAGTCGCAGACTCTTTTCAGGTTGGGACATCTTTGGACTGGTCGAATCCGTCGGGTGACATGTTCGGTGCGTTCCTTTCCGCCGCCGTGCTTCGCACGGTTGGCGCTGTTGTGGAAGACCATCAACCGTCGTCGCTGACCTATCGGTTCGTACATGGGATTCCTCTCGGCGCGACGATCGACGTGTCACCGGCTCTGGTGCGCAGCACGAGCCGCTCTGCAGACTTCGTTGTCTCTCTCACCGTTGAAGGCGAGATCATGGGAAGAGCTTCGGTTACGACGATCGCTGAGCCGCGGACTGTGACCATTGCGCCCCAAGCACCAACGGTTGTCCCTTTGTCCTCCTGTGTGCCTGTTGATGAGCTGTTCGCACCGGTTGGTCGGTTGCTCGGCGCGTCCGCTCAGAGTTGGCGGCCCCTCGAACGCTGGGACATACCTGATCTCGCCCACGGTGATTCGGGATTGTTCAGGGCCTGGAGCCCCAACCTGGCAGTCGGGAGCGATGATCCCTTTCTGCGCGCCGCGGCGATCCTGATGCCGATCGATGCGCTGATATGGCCAGCGGCGATGTACCGGCTCGGACTGCTCGGCACCAAAGAGATCGTTGTTACGCCGACGCTTGACTTCTCGGGACGCTTTCCAGATCTCTCAAGCGATTCCGGTTGGCACCTCGGTGAAGTCACCGTTGATCACATGACCGACCGGTCCATCGCTGGCTCAGTCCGTGTGTGGTCGGACGTTGGCACGTACCTCTCGGTTGGCACGTCCCACAATCTCGTGATTGACGGCAACGATTTGTTGGCCGACAGCTGATAACCTGCCACCAAGGACCGATACCCCCATGGATCGGAGCCGAATGAACATCGCCATTGTTGGATCCGGTCGCGCAGGCGGCGCCCTCGCCATTGCTGCATCACGAGCAGGACATGTGATCACGTCGATTGAGGGTCGCAACGCCGAATCAGTCGCACGACTGAGAGATGTCGTCGAGATCACGCCCGGTGTACCCGATCTTCGAATCGTCGCAGTCCCTGATGACGCGTTACCCGAAATCGCCGCAGTCCTAGCCGAACTCGGGGATCCTGCTCCAACGGTGCACGTTTCGGGAGCCGTCCCTGTGACGGCATTGGCACCTGTGGCCGCAACGGGAGTCCAGACCGGGTCGATGCATCCACTCCAGACCCTCCCTGACGCCGAGCGCGGTGCGGCGCGTCTTGATGGGGCATGGATGGCCATCACTGCATACGAGCCACTCCGCTCCGTGCTCGATGGATTCGCCGTCTCGATCGGGAGCCGTCCGTTCGATCTCAACGACGATGTCAAGCCGCTCTACCACGCGGGTGCGGCCGCGGCAGCGAATTACACACTCACGACACTCGATCTCTCGCTTGCACTGTTCGAAGCAGCTGGCGTTCCGTTTGAGGCAGCCCATCCGCTGATCGAAGCGATCATTGCAAACGCATTCGAGCTTGGTCCGGCGGGGGCGCTCACCGGACCGGTGGCACGAGGCGACGTTTCGACGGTCGCAGCGCAGGTCGCGGCGATCCGAGACACGATTCCCCAGGCCGAAGCTCTCTTCGTGGACCTCACGAGATCAACGGCCGCACTTGCCGGAACGTCAGACGAAATCGAGCGTGCCCTCAGATGAAGACCGTCGGCACGTTCGCGGAGGCTAGAGAGTTAGCCGTAGGGGCCGTCGGCCTTGTGCCAACGATGGGTTTTCTCCATGAAGGCCATCTCAGCCTGATCGAGGCGGCTCGAAAGGAGAACGACTCCGTTGTTGTGAGCCTCTTCGTGAACCCATTGCAGTTCAACGAAGAGGCCGACCTCGTCGCCTATCCGCGCAACATCGATCGCGACAAGGCGTTGGCGCAGGCGGCGGGAGCCGATGTCCTGTTCAGCCCAGACACATCGACGATGTATTCGACAGACCCGCGCTCGACCGTTGTGGTCAAAGGCGTGCCAGATGCCATGGAGGGCGCACATAGGCCTGGCCATTTCGAAGGCGTCGCAACCGTTGTCGCAAAGCTGTTCGCGGGAATCCAACCAGATAAGGCCTACTTCGGGCGGAAGGATGCACAGCAGCTCGCTCTCGTCACGACGATGGCAGCTGATCTGTCGTTCCCCGTTTCCGTTCGCGGGTTACCGATCGTCAGGGAGTCAGATGGTCTTGCACTGTCGAGCCGCAACATCTTGCTTCGAGACGATGACCGGTCAGTCGCATTGGGGCTGAGTAGCTCGCTGTTTACAGCGTCCGCCGCATTCGAGGCGGGGGAGCGGTCGGCGAATGTGCTCTGTGGAATTGTCCACGACGAGCTCGACACGAATGCAGCCGCGGACGTCGAGTACGTCAACGTGGCTCGCGCTTCGGACGCTCAACTGGTCGACGATGTCGACGTCACGTCATTCCTCGCGCTTGCGGCTCGCGTCGGCGGTGTCCGTCTGATCGACAACGTATTCCTTGACCCGAACACCGAAAGGGCCGACCGTGGAATCCGACTCACCAAACCAACCATTCTCTATGGGGACGACTGATGCTGCTCACCGTTGACGTAGGAAACACCCAAGTCGCTCTCGGCATGTTTGATCACGATGAGCTGGTCGGTCATTGGAGGCTCTCGACGAATCCCGATGCAACCTTCGACGAAGCAAGATGGCAGCTCGTTGGCATTCTCGGAGCTGATGGATTCACTCAAAGCGATGTGCGGGGTGTCGCGATCTCAAGTGTCGTACCGGCGATGACAGCGGCGTTACGACATGTTGCGCCTCATCTCGCCTCGGGACCGGTCGTTGTGGTCGAGCCAGGAGTGAAGACCGGCATGTCCATCGAGATCGACAACCCAAGGGAAGTCGGCGCTGACCGCATCGTCAATGCCCTTGCAGCGCGGGAGCGGTACGGCGTGCCCGTTGTGGTTGTCGACTTCGGCACCTCAACCAACTTCGACGTGGTCGGTGTTGAGGGTTCCTACCTCGGTGGAGCCATCGCTCCAGGTCTCGAGATCGCGACCGATGCGCTCATCTCTGGAACGGCAGCTCTCCGAAAGGTCGAATTTGCCCCGCCACGGTCGGTCATAGGGAAAGGCACCGTGGAGGCCATCCAGTCGGGAAGTCTGTATGGGCACGCGGGCCTCGTCGATGGCATCGTCGAGCGGATCGCGGCTGAATTCGACCAACCGGTGACGAGAGTGGCAACCGGTGGCCTGGCCTCTACCATCGTGCCCCACTGCTCGAGTGTCGAGACGGTTGATCCCTACCTCACACTTGAAGGCCTACGCACTATCTTCGAATTGAATCAGGATGCTGAATGACAGACGATGCCGAACTGAGCGAATCGACTGACGATGACGCCGCGTCGCTCGAATCGAACGCACTGACCAGGGACCGTCTTGCCAAGTACCGCAAGGTCATGGAGGACGGGGGATTCCCATACGAGTTCAAGCGCACCGCCACCGCAGCGGACCTGACAGAGCGTTTCGCTGATCTCGAACCGGGCGCGTCCACAGATGAGTCCGTCACGATTGCCGGTCGTCTTCAGACGACTCGCGAGATGGGCAAGCTGATCTTCGCCCCCGTGGTGGATGGGTCAGGGACACTGCAGCTCTTCGTCGACAAACGAACACTCGGTGATGAGGCGTTCGACGGTTTTCGTGTGCTCGACGCAGGTGACTGGATAGGAGCCACTGGCGAGGTGATCGTCACCAAACGAGGCGAAATCAGCGTCCGCATCGAAAAATTCGTACTCCTCCAGAAGAGTCTTCGCCCCATGCCAGACAAATGGCACGGACTCAAAGACATCGAGCAGCGTAGCCGGAGACGGTATCTCGACCTGCTCGCGAACGAGGACTCTCGCACCGTCGCGATCACCAGGGCGAAGATCGTCAGCGAACTGAGGAATCAGTTCGAGAAGAGGGGATACGTCGAGGTCGAAACGCCAGTACTCCTGCCACAGGCGACAGGCGCAACTGCGAGGCCGTTTGAGACCGCGCACAACGCCCTCGACATGGACATGTACCTGCGGATCGCAACGGAGCTGTATCTCAAGAGGCTCGTCGTGGGAGGCATTGAGAAGGTCTTTGAGATCGGACGGATCTTTCGCAACGAGGGGATCGATTCAACGCACAACCCGGAATTCACCATGCTTGAGTCCTATGAGGCCTTCGCAGACTTCAACGACATCATGGTGCTCGTCGAAGACGTCGTAGCAGCGTGTGCCGTGGCTGCGACAGGAGCGACCGAGGTCACGTACGACGGCAGACCACTTGAGCTCGCTGGACCGTATCGCAGAGCAACAATGCTCGATCTGACGTGCGAGGCTCTCGGTACGGATATCGACTACGACTCGCCCGTCGGTGAGCTACGTGCGCTCGCGTCACAGCACGGAATCGAGCCCGAGGATCACTGGGGCAGTGGCAAGTTGATTGAAGCGCTGTTCGACGAACTGGTCGAGGACACGTTGTGGGAACCGACCTACGTCACGGAGCATCCGATTGAGACCTCTCCGTTGGCGAGAGTGCACAGGACCAAGCCGCACGTGACCGAGCGATTCGAGCTCTTCATCGCCGGAGCGGAGTATGCGAACGCATTCTCAGAGTTGAATGATCCGTTCGACCAACGAGCAAGATTCGAAGCGCAGGTTGTCGCGAAGGCTGCTGGCGACGACGAGGCCCATCCGATCGATGAGGACTACATCATGGCCCTCGAGTACGGCCTTCCTCCGACCGGCGGGCTTGGCATCGGTGTTGATCGCCTCGTGATGCTGCTCACAGACAAGCATCACATCAGAGAGGTCATCCTCTTCCCGACAATGCGTCCGGAGATCGACGGATGATCATCCCAGACGTGGCATTCGACCTTGACATCCCAAACGAGGGGATTCTCTCAAAGGTGCTCTTCAAGAATGACACGGTGCGACTCGTCGGATTCGCATTCGACGCGGGTCAAGAGCTCACTGAACACACCGCAGCGAGGCCGATCATCGTGCAGGTTGTGTCGGGAACCGTCGACTTCGTTGTCGGTGAGGAGACAACGCGTATGGGCCCGACATCGTGGTGCTATCTCGACGCGTCCGTTGCCCACTCGGTACTGGCTGTCGAGCCTTCCCGTCTCCTTCTCACGTTGCTCTAACCGATCGCAGCCGTTTAGGCAGCGATGCCACCAGAGCCGATCACGCGCCACACATCGCCGAACGAGCCAACGACGTTCACGAGCAGCCCTTCATCGATGGCGAACGCCATGCATTGAACAGAGCGGTCGCCCTGCTCGAAAGCGTAAGGGAAGAGTCCTGTGGCAAAGACGTCGACCTCTACAGGACCTCCACGTACGAAGTCGTCGACAAGGTCGTCGCAGGCATCTGTGAACGCAAATGCTCCGTCGTCTGGCCACTCATCGAATGTGACCGTCACGTCGCCAAGGTATTGATACCCGTGGGGACTGCTGCACTCGACCGTCTCTGGGGCGAAGGATCGGTCGAGGCACGCTTCAACTGCCGGATTCCAGTCGAGATCTTTGCGATCGGATATCGGGCCGGCAACGAGAACCGGACCTTCTACTGTTTCGAGCTGCACGACACACGCGAGATACCGGTCACCCCGATCCCATTCGTCCGAGTCAGGCATGTACGTGATGAGCGTGGGTGTGTGACTCTTCTGTTGCCCAAACGTTTCGGTATACGCCTTGTCGCATCGATAGTTGCGGTCGTACTCGATTACGTCAGCGTCGAACGTTTCGAGGTCCGCTCCGATGTGCTCTGAAACGAGCGCCTCTGCGTTGTGCGGTCCGCTACATGGCACGACGATGTCTGGAGGGAAGGGCGCGTAGGGGAGCGTTTCGATACCCGGGTCGACATAGAGGCACGTTTGGGAGTTCCACACTGCTTGGGGATCGGTCTCCGCAGCGAGTGATTCGAGATAGTCGACCGCATCGTCGGTGCTGAGCGAAGTGGAGATCACGAAACCGTCGCCTGTTGACCAGGCATACAGCACGAGTCCATCTGCTGTCTCGGCCTCGAATACACCTTCGGACACCTCGTGGACATCTGCATCGGAGAGCGTGGCAATGAGGGCCTGGACGAAGTTGGGGTCGCCGCGCCAAGTGAGCGTCGGGATGACGGACACGGCCAGTACATTCGGATTGGACCCGGCAGAGAAGACCTCCCACACAAGCCCGTCGACGAGGTCTTCGGGCAGCCACAGTTCGATGGCGGTGAGAGCGTCCTGGTCGAAGAGGCTTGGTTCGTCTGCCACCCGGAAGTCGCCAGCGTCCCAGAACGCGTCGGAAGCAACATCGTCTGGATCGCCCCGTTGGGGAGCTTTGAGTTCGGCTGGCTCGTCGGTAGGTGTGGTGGTTGTCGTCTGGCCCGGCGCGGCCGGAGAAGTTGTGGTCGTGTTCACCGGCGCGGGGGCCGTAGTCGTAGCAGACCCGCTGTCTGTGGGCGTACACGCAGCGGCGACGACACCGATGGCAAGAGCAAGGAGGAGGCGACTGGTGGACACCCCGTGACGCTAGCCCACCACGTGGCGCCTGCCGCTTCTCTGGGCTGGGGTGCCCGTATGCGGCAACGCCAACCCTGGGTTGTGGTGACCGCGGTTTCTGTGGGCTGGGGTGCCCGTATGCGGCAACGCCAACCCTGGGTTGCTGTTGCCGGTTAGTTGCGGGCGGAGAGGACGCGGTCCATCAGGTACTGATCGAGGTTGTGGAGGATGTGAGCAAGCGGATTCGCCGGGATCTGATCTGCTGCCTTCTCGGCCCTTCGAATTCGCTCCTCGCATTCGTCGAGCGCTACGTCGATATAGCCGCCAGATACGGTGAGGTCGATAACCCGCTTGATGGCGTCATTGTTATACGGCCCACCACCGGCGAGCATGGAGCGGACCTCGTCACCATCCGGACCTTCAGCAGCGAGGAGAACGGGAAGCGTGAACGTGCCTTCGCCGATATCTGATCCTGCAGGTTTGCCCAGAAACTCATCGCTTGCGATCAGGTCGAGGACGTCGTCCGTGATCTGGAACACCATGCCCATCTCCCACGCCCACTCAGATATCGCCTCGACGGTGTCTTCATCGACGCCACCCATCATGGCTCCAAGGCGGGCAGAGGTGCGGATGAGGGAGGCGGTCTTCCCGCCGATGACCGAGTAGTAGCCCTCAGGTCCGTGATCGAATCCGTGTGCGTGCACAAGTTCGGAAACCTGACCTTCGCACAGGGTTGCGTACGTTCGGGCGATCAGAGCAACGGCATCTTCGCCCAACGGTGCGGCGATTTCAGATGCCCTGGCAAGGAGGAAGTCACCCGCGAGAATCGCGATGGTGTTCGTCCAGTTCGCATTGACCGAGGTCTTGCCGCGTCGTGCATCGGCTTCATCGATCACATCATCGTGGTAGAGCGATCCGACGTGGACCAGTTCAACAGCAACCCCAGCCTCGACGGACGCCGTTCCTCCATTGGAACCGAGCTCGGCTGCAACCTGCGCGAGCAATGGCCTGTAGCGTTTGCCGCCCGCCATCAAGAGATGTTGAGCGATCTCAGTCAAGAAGGGAGTTTCGGCAACCGATACTTCACCCAGACGGGTCTCGACCATTGCCATACGGTCCCAAACACGTGGAATGGGTACGAGATCGTGAAAGATCGGTTGGTCCGTCGTTTGGTCCAAAGGAGCGACTCCGGTATGAGGAATGCGGATGGTAGCTGGCCGGTTACGGGTACCAAACTGAGGGTTACAGGTACCAAACAGAGGACCGGGTCGGTATGGCCCATCACCGGCGTAGAGGGATTCGATACCTATACTCCGCGAGGCGCACCGGTTATCGGAGCGCCACAGCCGTATAAGAGGTGAATGAACGTGTTCGAGCGTTTTACAGACAGAGCTCGCAGGGTCGTCGTATTGGCCCAAGAAGAAGCGCGCCTCCTCAATCACAACTACATCGGCACGGAGCACATCCTCCTCGGTCTTATCCACGAAGGCGAAGGCGTAGCCGCCCGAGCCCTTGAGGAGCTCGGAATCGACCTCGAGTCGGTGCGCACACAGGTTGTAGAGATCATCGGCCAGGGTTCCCAGGCGCCAACGGGACATATTCCTTTCACACCTCGCGCCAAGAAGGTGCTCGAACTCTCCCTCCGCGAAGCTCTGCAGCTCGGCCACAACTACATCGGCACGGAGCACATCCTCCTCGGACTCATCAGAGAGGGCGAGGGCGTTGCAGCGCAAGTCCTCGTCAAGCTCGGCGCAGAGTTGACCAAGGTCAGGCAGACCGTGATTCAGCTGCTCTCAGGTGTTGAAGGTGACGAAGGCGAGCGTTCAGGAAGCCACCCGGGCAGCAGCTCTGGGTCACGGGGTGAAGCGTCCAAGTCCGGCTCAGCGGTTCTCGACCAGTTCGGCCGTAATCTCACCCAACTCGCCAAGGAGCAAGAGCTTGATCCGGTCATCGGCCGCCAGAACGAGATCGAGCGCGTCATGCAGGTGCTGTCGAGGCGTACCAAGAACAACCCCGTGCTCATCGGTGAGCCCGGCGTCGGAAAGACGGCAATCGTTGAGGGTCTCGCTCGCAAGATCATCGACAACGACGTCCCTGACACGCTGACGGGAAAGCACATCTACACGCTTGACCTCGGTGCACTCGTTGCCGGCTCGCGTTATCGCGGAGACTTTGAGGAGCGCCTGAAGAAGGTACTCAAGGAGATCCGTACACGCGGAGACATCATTCTCTTCATTGATGAGATCCACACGCTCGTCGGAGCAGGTGCGGCAGAGGGAGCGATTGACGCTGCGAGCATCCTCAAGCCGATGCTTGCCCGTGGCGAACTTCAGACGATCGGTGCCACAACGCTCGAGGAGTACCGCAAGTACCTCGAAAAGGATTCTGCCCTTGAGCGTCGGTTCCAACCTGTCCAGGTTGATGAGCCGTCTGTTGCGGACACAATCAAGATTCTCGGCGGCCTCAAAGAGTCATACGAGGAGCATCACAAGGTCGAATACACCGATCAGGCACTCGTCAACGCGGCGAACCTTGCCGATCGGTACATCGCTGATCGATTCCTTCCGGACAAGGCAATTGACCTGATCGATGAAGCCGGCAGCCGTATGCGCCTGCAGCGCTCCGATCTCCCTGAGGATGTCAAGCAGATCGACGATCAGATCGGGAAGGTCCGCACGGACAAGCGCGATGCTGTGAGTGCCCAACAGTACGAGCGGGCAGCGAAGCTGCGCGACCGCGAGCGGGAGCTGATGACGGAGCGGACCGATGCGGAGAAGTTGGCATCAGAGGACGGTCCTGTCTTCAGGTCGACCATCGACGAGGAAGAGATTGCTCAGGTACTTGCCCAGTGGACAGGGATCCCCGTCCACAGGCTCACCGAGGAGGAGACCCAGAAGCTGCTCAACATGGAAGATGAGCTGCACAAGCGGATCATCGGCCAGGGCGACGGCATCACGGCGGTTTCCAAGGCGATCAGACGGACCAGAGCAGGGCTCAAAGATCCGAAGCGCCCAGGTGGCTCGTTCATCTTCCTCGGCCCATCAGGTGTTGGAAAGACGGAAACCGCCAAGGCGCTCACTGAGTTCCTCTTCGGAGACGAATCGTCACTCATCCAGATCGACATGTCCGAGTACATGGAGAAGCATGCCGTATCGAGACTCGTTGGTTCACCTCCTGGATACGTCGGATACGACGAGGGCGGTCAGCTCACGGAGGCCGTCAGACGTAAGCCGTTCTCTGTTGTGCTCTTTGATGAAATCGAGAAGGCGCACCCCGATGTGTTCAACATCCTCCTCCAGATTCTCGAAGACGGTCGCCTGACGGATTCGCAGGGCCGCACGGTCGACTTCAAGAACACGGTCATCATCATGACATCGAACCTCGGCACGGCAGACTTGAACAAGCGAATCGGATTCTCGGCGAGCGATGCAGACCTCGATTACGACAAGATGCGCGCCAAGGTCATGGACGCGCTCAAGAATCACTTCCGTCCTGAGTTCCTCAACCGTGTCGACGAGGTCATCGTGTTCCACGAACTCACCATGGAAGAGGTCAAGTCGATCGTCGACCTGCTACTTGTGCGGGTGAGGGAGCAGCTTGAGAGCCAGGCCCTCGACCTCGTGCTTACCGACGACGCCAAGGAACTGCTCGCTAAGAGGGGCTACGACCCCCAGCTCGGAGCAAGGCCTCTACGCAGAGCGATCCAGCGCCTGCTCGAGGACCCGATGTCAGAGAAGGTGCTGTTCAAGGAATTCCCCGCGGGTAGCACCATCCTCGTGGCTGTCGATGAAGAGGACACCGACGTGCTCTCCTTCGAAGCGATCGAAACTCCCGCTGAGCCTCCCGTGGAGCTGATCGCTGACAGCTGAGTGCGATCAGCGCTCCAGCTTCTGAACTTGTGCTGAGAAGCTCGTTACCATTCATTCGTTCCCCATTCGTTCTGGGTAGGGGAATGAAAACTTTCAACGAACGAAAGGGTGCGCAATGCGCTCACACTCAAAGAGAAGAGGATCCATCTTCGCGTTGGTCCTCGCTCTCGCACTAGTTGCTGCTGCATGCGGTGGCGACGACGAAAGCACGGATACGACCGAAGCAAGTGGTACCGAAGACACAACCACGACCGCAGCCCCAATGGCGGGCGAAGGCGTCGAGGTTGGAATGGCCTTCGACATCGGCGGCCGTGGCGACCAGTCTTTCAATGACTCGGCTGCCGAAGGCCTCGAGAAGGCGATTACCGACTACGGCATCAGCACGACCGAGCTCGAAGCCGACGCCGGTGGAGAGAACCGTGAAGAGAACCTTCGCCTCCTCGCCGAGGCAGGCAATGACATGCTCATCGCCGTTGGTTTCGCTTTCGCAGAGGGCGTAACCAACGTCGCGACGGACTTCCCTGACATCTACTTCGGTATCGTCGATGACGCAAGCGTCGATCTTCCGAACGTGGCAGGTCTTGTCTTCGCAGAGCACGAGGGTTCCGCACTTGTCGGCGCCGCTGCAGCTCTGAAGTCGGAGACCGGAACCATCGGATTCATCGGTGGCGTTTCGGGCTTCGGGCTGATCGAGAAGTTCCAAGCCGGCTACGAGTTTGGTGCTGAGCAGATCAATCCTGACATCGAGGTTCTCGTTACGTACCTGAGCGCTGCTCCTGACTTTGCCGGATTCAACGATCCTGCGAAGGCCAACGAGTCCGCACTGGGCATGTACGACGAAGGCGCTGACGTGATCTACCACGCTGCTGGTGGATCCGGTGCTGGCCTCTTTGAGGCGGCGAAGTCTTACTCCGAGACCAACGGCACGAAGGTGTGGGGCATCGGCGTTGACTCCGACCAGTACAACACCGTGGACGCTGCAGTCCAGGAGTACGTGCTGACATCCATGATCAAGCGTGTCGACACTTCCGTCTACACCACGGTCACGAACTTCATCGAGGACAACAAGCAGTCCGGTGTTCTCGTGTTCGACCTCGCAGCTGATGGCGTTGGCTACTCCACCTCCGGTGGATTCGTCGATGACATCGTTGAGGATCTGGACGCACTCCGCGCTCAGATCGTCACGGGCGAGCTCGTCGTTCCGACCGAGCCAGCTGGCTGAGTCAACTGACTCGATATCGAAAGAGCCCGGGACGAACGTCCCGGGCTCTTTCGCGTCCGGCGGGAATACTTGGCGATGGCGATAGCGCTACGCTGTGGCATTCGAGCACTGAGGTGCTTCTCATCGACAGGAGTGGGTTGTGGCGGATAACGGTCGAGCAGTTGAGCTCATCGCCATCACCAAGACCTATCCAGGAGTCATCGCCAACGACAATGTGAACCTCTCTGTTGGTCTCGGTGAGATTCACGCGATCGTAGGCGAGAACGGCGCAGGCAAGTCCACGCTCATGAACATGCTGTACGGCATGCAGATTCCCGATTCTGGCGAGATCAAGGTCCGAGGTGAGCTCGAACATTTTCGATCGCCGAAGGATGCGATTGCCCACGGTATTGGCATGGTGCATCAGCACTTCATGCTGGCCGACAACCTGACGGTTCTCGAGAACATCGTTCTTGGATTCGAACCCAAGGCCGGCATGAGGATCGATTTTGCCGGCGCGCGGGAGAAGATTCTCGAGCTTGGATCGCGATACGGGATGACGCTTGATCCGGATACGCTCGTCGAGCACCTCTCCGTCGGTCAACGTCAACGAGTTGAGATTCTCAAGGTTCTCTTCAGAGGTGCAACAATTCTCATCCTTGATGAGCCCACAGCGGTGCTCGTGCCCCAGGAGGTCGACGAACTCTTCGACAACCTCAAGGTGCTGCGTGATGACGGTGTCACGCTGATATTCATTTCGCACAAACTCGATGAGGTGCTCTCCGTGGCGAATTCCATCACTGTGATGCGCGGAGGCAAGACTGTTGCGAGCGTTCTTCCTCAGGACGTGGATGCAGGGCAGTTGGCGGAACTGATGGTGGGTAGCGAGCTCCCGGTACCGGAAACAACCGCGTCAACCGTGACCGATCACGTCGCTCTCGAGGTCCGCAATCTCACGCACCGCTCCGACGACGACAGGACGCTGCTCGACGATGTGAATCTCACCATTCGCGACGGCGAGATCGTTGGCATCGCTGGTGTCGAGGGCAACGGCCAGTCAGAATTGATCGATGCACTCATGGGGATCATCGACCCTGAAATCGGTGCCGTGCTCCTCAACGGTGAGGACATCAGTGCGAAACACACCATTGACAGACACGAAGCGGGCATCGGGATCATCCCGGAAGACCGTCACCGTCAAGGCCTCCTGCTCGGTGCGCCTCTGTGGGAAAATGTGATGCTCGGCCACCAATCCCAGGCCCCGTTCGTGAAAGGTCCATTCATCGACATGAAGGGCACTCGGAGCGCGACCGAGGAAGTTGTGGAGCGGTTCGACGTCAAGACACCGAATATCGACGTGCCTGCGCACGCGCTCTCGGGTGGCAACCAACAGAAGATGATCGTTGGCAAGGAGATGCTCGCCGAACCAGATGTTCTCATTGCTGCACACCCGACGAGAGGCATCGATGTAGGTGCCCAGTCCGCAGTGTGGGATGAACTGAGGGCCGCACGGCAGGGCGGTCTCGCCGTGCTTCTGATCTCTGCGGATCTTGACGAACTGATCGGGCTGTCCGACACGTTGCTTGTGATCTTCGATGGGAAGATCGTTGCGTCTCTTGACCCTGGCGACGTGACACCTGAGATTCTCGGCTCGTACATGACCGGCGTGAAGGTGGCGTCGTGAAGCTGTCAAAGATCTTCTTCTCGTTGCTTGCGCCGGTATCTGCGATCATCTTTAGCCTCGGTGTCGGAGCAATCGTTCTCCTGATTGTGGGTATCAACCCGCTCGACGCGTACGGACAGATGATCAGTTTCTCTGCGGACTCGACGTCGTTTGCGTCATCGATCAACAAGGCGGTGCCTCTCTACGTATCGGCCGTGGCGGTGGCGATCGGTTTCCAGATGAATCTCTTCAACATCGGGGTCGAGGGTCAGTACCTCATCGCGGCAATGTTCGCCGGCTGGGTCGGCACGAATGTCGTGCTTTGGGGTCCGCTGCACATCACGGTGATCATCCTGACGGCCGTGATTGTTGGCGCCATCTGGGCTGGCATAGCAGGTGCGCTGAAGGTGACTCGTGGTGTCAATGAGGTCATCTCAACCATCATGTTGAACTTCATAGCGTTCTCCGCGATTGCATACCTGCTTGCGAACACGTTCTCGGTTGAGAGTGAGAGCTTGAACCTGTCGACGGGCAAGCTGCCTGAATCGGGTCTGCTGCCGAACCTGAACTTTCTCATCACGATGTTCGGATTCGACGAGCCTCGCGGCATTGAGATTCCTGGTTTCCTGGTCATAGCGATCCTCCTCGGAATCGCGTATTACGTACTCGTTTGGCGCACGCGGTTTGGTTTTGAGTTGCGCATCTCCGGAATGAATCCGGGTTCGGCTCGCATGGCTGGTGTGAACCCGAAGAAGATGATTTTCTACACGATGCTGCTGTCAGGCGGAGTCGCGGGCCTCATTGGGTTGTCGACACTTGTGGGCAAGCTCGGTGCCTACACGCAAGACTTCCCGAGAGGTATCGGGTTCACGGGAATCGCAGTCGCGCTTCTTGGCAGGAACCATCCCGTCGGCATGGCGCTCGGTGCCCTGCTGTTCGGCGTGATGGATCGTGCCGCCCTCGTGCTCAAGCTTGAGGGGATACCGGAAGAGATCGTTGTCATCATCCAGGGAGTGATCGTGCTTGCCGTTGTCGTGGCATACGAGGTCTTTGGGCGGATAGTCGCCGCTCGTGAGGTGACCGCCGCAGCTGAGGCTCTGAAGGCTTCAAATGGTGCGGAGGTGGCAGCATGACCACCACGACGCGCGATCCCATGGTCGAGATGGACGGCGGGAAACCGAAGTGGTCCAAGTGGGGCCTGATGCTTGTCATCTTCCTCGTATCGATGATTGGCCTCTCTGCGATCCAAGAGATCGCGGGCACGTCACAGCTGACTTCAAGCGGCACATGGGGTGCGGCGCTGAGGCTCACGGTTCCCATTCTTCTCGCAGGCCTCGGTGGGTTGTACTCCGAGCGCGCTGGTGTTGTGAACATCGGCCTTGAGGGGATGATGATTGCTGGCACGTGGTTCGGAGCGTGGGCTGGTTGGCAGTTCGGTCCATGGTGGGGCGTTGCGTTCGGAATCCTGGGAGGCGCGCTCTTCGGGCTCATTCACGCCGTTGCGACGGTGACGTTCGGCGTCGACCAGATCGTGTCCGGCGTTGCGATAAATCTCCTCGCCGCAGGTGCGATGAGGTTCCTCTCCGTGGTCACCTACACGATTGGTACTGGCGGCGGAGCTACACAATCTCCCCGGATACAAGGCTTCATCCAGACGTTCGACATCCCATTGCTGTCACCGTTCCTCCAATCAGTTGAGGACAAGGAGTGGTTCTTCCTGTCTGATACCGCGGGGATGCTTGGTGGATTCACCACGAATCTGTCGTGGCTCACCGTCATTGGGCTGCTCGCCGTTCCGATCACGACGTGGCTGTTGTGGAAGACTGCTTGGGGTCTCCGTTTGCGCTCGGTCGGTGAGAATCCGTGGGCTGCCGAGTCGCTTGGTGTGCCCGTGATGCGAATGAAGTACTGGGGCGTCGTGATCTCAGGAGCACTGTCAGGGCTGGGTGGCGCCTACCTCGTGCTCGTCCAGGCCGGTATCTACAGGGAAGGCCAGACGGGTGGCCGAGGATTCATCGGGCTTGGTGCGCTCATCTTCGGTAACTGGATACCGACGGGTGTGCTTGCCGGTGCGGGTCTCTTCGGATACGCAGATGCCCTCCGCCTCAGACAGGCATCTGCGGTCCATGCCCTCCTGTTGGTAATTGCTGTGCTCCTGGCGGCGTTCGCGCTCTGGAAGCTCTACAAGAAGAGCTACAGCTCTGCAGTATCGCTGGGTGTCTTCTCGATTCTGTTCTATCTCTGGTGGTCGCTGACCGACGAGGTCGCAACCGAGATTGTCACCGCAACACCGTACATCGCGACACTGCTCGTGCTCTCAATTGCGTCTCAGCGTCTCCGGATGCCGGCGGCGGACGGAATCCCATACCGCAAGGGCGAAGCTCACTAGCGCGTGTCCTGAAAGGCCATCTCTCTGCGGAACTTCGCCCAGTCCGATGACTTCGTCGACCACAGAACGTCGGTCAGGATCTGAACCACACCGAGTGCCAGAAGTGCCGATGTCGTCCACGGTGGCACAGACGAGATTGCCATAGCGATGGGAATCATTAGGAACGGAACAGCTTTCGTGACGATGGCCCCCGAGGCGTGCATCCATGCTCTGGCACGCGGCGTCGCCCTCAGATAGGTTCCGTAATCCGTCTTGACGCCTGGCTGTGGTCTCCCCGCGCCAATGAACCAAGCGTAGAAGCGGATTCCCCCGATGAAGCCAACCACGAGATGACCAAGACCGTGGGTTGTGCCGATGAGCACACCCGTACCAGCGAGGAACACAATGCCACTCCACTGCGGTACGACCGCCGAGGCCGAGATGATGGAGACACCCACGAGCACGCCAATGATCGCCAGGGCGGTGCCGATCCAGATGGGTATGACGATCCGGGCCCATGCGTTGAATGCCGCCCGGTCGATGGTTGCGATGCGGTCGGCGAATTGCTCGATCAACTCAGGATCGCTCTTGACGGCCCGCACGGCTCGCCAGAATCCAGCGCCACGCAGCTGCGGAGCATCGCCAACAGCGATCTGAATCTCAGCAGCATTCAGTGCGGAATCGATCTCAAGCGGATTCATACTCGGACGCTACCAACCGGTGGGCTCTGTTCCAAGGGCCAGAAAGTACCATTTCGGTTGCTGCGAACCCAGGGTTCGCAGCTGCAGCTACTTCTCGACGCCGAAGAACTGGACGCCTTGGAGAGCAAGCTCCTCGAACGGTGGGTCGTCACCAATCGGCTCGGCCGGGTGTGTGGTGGTGACTTCGATTCGCAGAGTGAATGTCTCGAGGCTTGCGATCTTGATCGTTTGTGGTTCGTTGGAGTTCGCCAGCCGCCCGCTGATCGGTACGTTGAGGTCGTTGACGGTGATCGTGTAGCCCTGGATCTTGTAGTTGCGTTTGAACTTCTCATCGTCAGTCACGTTCTGAAGCACGATTTCACGAATCTGGACGGGCGTTGCGAACGTGAATTCGAGCCAGGCACCGACTCCCCGTTGACTGTCGTCGTTCCACCGCGTCTCTGGCTTGCCGTCGATGAGATTCGATGGACTGAACGACTCCGACACCTGAGAACTTGCGCTCGCGGAGGCGGCGAACAACTCGATGGTGGGCACGATCACCGTTGTCGAGGTCGTGGACGAGCTCGTGTCGGCGCCAGCTTGATCTGGCTCGCTTCCTCTGAAGATGTTCATCATGAGGGCGACGAGCGCAACGACGAGCACAACAGCAGCAAGCACACCGAGGGCCCGACCTCCAGCGCTCGAGCGCGATAGGGGCGCTGGCGCGATGGGCATCGGATCCTGGCTCAGGCGCGAGCCGCAACGTTCGCAGTGATGGTTGTAGGCGACGTTCTGTGCGCCACACGAGGGGCAAGCGATCACCTCACCTGCCTCTCCCGGTGTCTTGACGTGATCATGATGGACCGGCTGCTCCCCGGTCTGCTGCGCTGCCGGCGGCATCGGTGGCGGATCGAATGTTTCAGTGATGTCATCCGCTACAGGTGCGGAGGCTTCGTCGGACGCGGGCGTATCCCCGAGCTCGAAGGGCTCGAACAAGTCGTCGAACTGGTCGTTTCGGTCGTCACCCTGCATGTCGGGTCCTCGTCCTCACTCGCCCTCTTGCGGCGCTTCCTGGCTGCATCCGGGCTATTGTGCCACGGATGATATTGCTGATGTCGATACGAGTAGCAGAACCTTGGACGCCGTTCTCTCTGGTGGCGATGGCTGTGTTGTCGATCGTCGTCGTCGTCGCTGTGATCGTCGCTGTTCGTCGGTCGTAATCTGTCACACCGGCGCCGTACATTGCTGGTATGAAAGTTAGCGCCAGAAACGAAACACTGTCCTATTCCTGTGGCGAGTGCGGCTATCGGTCAGCCAAATGGATGGGCTTCTGCCCCCAATGCAGAGCCCAAGAAGCGCTGACCGCCGAGTCCGCACCCGTGAAGCGAAGGGCTACGTCTTCCGTTGGCGTCGTGAGCGCGACCGCTGAGCGTTCACACGTGAATGATCGAACTCCCATCGACCTCGATGAGTTCGACCGCGTGCTCGGAGGCGGCATGGTGCCGGGTGCCGCGATCCTCGTCGGTGGTGAGCCCGGAGTCGGAAAGTCGACCCTCCTACTCCAAGTGGCCGACCATCTCGCAGCGGAGTCGGGGACTGTCCTTGTAGCGACTGCTGAGGAATCGCCCCAGCAGGTCCAGATGAGGGCGCGCCGTGT
>PJEL010000509.1_pt1 | contig 45613 bp, 42 predicted proteins | sample 1853271 | NCBI WGS metagenome assembly PJEL01 (sample SAMN08108733, study PRJNA415343) | Invertebrate metagenome, whole genome shotgun sequencing project. | host: Globobulimina | place: Sweden: Gullmar Fjord | collected 2015-08
TGATGTACTTTTTGACAGTCATTTGAAAGGTAGGTAGAGACCAAGTACAATCCAGGCATGTTTAAAGTCTTTAAGAGAAAATACAGGACCCTCAACATGATCCAAATTTCGGCGTCCGCTTTAGTAAACAACCTCAATATCTATCAAAAACTTGCCCCAGAACAAGCGGTTTGCCCAGTACTGAAATCAAATGCTTACGGGCACGGCCTTGAGCTAGTTGCAAAGGTACTTGAAAAGGAGAATCCTCCATTTTTTATTGTAGATTCTTTGTATGAAGCCCAAAAGCTCCAAAAGACCGGAATCAGAGTCCCAATTCTGATTTTGGGCTATACCTTCCCTGAAAACCTCAAAGGCCGCAGCTACCCCTTTCATTTCACAGTTACAGACTTGGAGATGGCCGGTGTCCTGGCAAAACTCAAGGTCCCCGTTCACATTGAGGTAGATACCGGCATGGCACGAATGGGTTTCAGCATGGAAGAACTTCCAAAAGCCCTGATTGAAATGAAAGAAATGGGGCTCAATTTGGAAGGCATTTTCACACACTTTGCTGATGCAGATAATCCGGATGATCTCAGCTTCACCAATAAACAAATAGAAAAATTCCAAAGAGCCATTCGCCTAACAAAAGAGGCCGGCTTTGAACCCAAATGGATACACGCAAACAACAGCGCCGGCGCCAGCGTCACAGACATCCCAGAACTCAACATGATGCGGCTTGGCATTGGACTTTACGGCTTCCCACAAGTGCAAGATTCCAGGGTAAATGGCCTAAAAACTGCAATCAACATAAAATCCACAATCATTGCCACTCGCCAGCTAAAAAAGGGTGATAAAGTCAGTTATGGCTGCACTTTTGAAGCCCCGCGAGACATGCGCATAGGCACCCTTCCCTTTGGATATTATGAGGGTTTGCCTCGTTCGCTCAGCAATAAAGAACCTTTTCTTGGACGAATATGCATGAACCACAGCATCATTGAAATAGATCAAGCCACAAAAATTGGCGATCAAGTTGATCTCTACAAAGATATTGCAGATTCTGCTTCTAAATCTGGCACCATTACGTATGAGCTGCTTGCTCGCTTATCAGAAAGCGTGCGAAGGGAAGTTGTGTAAGCCAATTCCATAATTGCACTCGCAACATTCACTCCGGAAACTTCTTCCAAGGCTTTGAAGCCAGGATTCCCATTTACCTCCAGCACAGCCGGCCCATTTTTGGTTTCAATAATATCCACCCCTGCATAATCCAATCCAATTGCGCGAGTTGATGCCAAGGCAATTTTTGCATATTCATCTGAAATTTCTACTGCACTAGCAACGCCACCAAGCTCCATATTTGATCTAAATTCCTCAGCTTGAGCACTGCGCTCCATTGCCGCAACAACCCTATCTCCAACCACAAAAACACGAGTATCTCTCCCTCCAGACTCTTCAATATACTCCTGAACCAAGATAATTTTCCTTAAACTATGAAGAACTGATTTCGCTGCCCTTAAGCTTTCCGCAATCACAACACCGTTTCCAAAAGTTCCAAACGGATCCTTTAAAATCACCGGCGTTCCACCAACCGCTTCCACAGCACCCTTAAGCGCTGCCTCATTTTTAATCACAACTGTTCTTGGTGTTGGAATTCCAAGCGAATGAAGGATTTGCATTGTTCTAAGCTTGTTCTTCGCTCGCCCAATTGCCTGATAATTATTCAAAATAGGCACTCCCATCAGCTGGAATTGCTTAACCACCGCCAAGCGAAGCTCTACATTGGTCAAAATGCTCGCTCGCGGCACCAAGAGATCAATTTTTGGGAAAGGCTTCCCTTCATAAAGCACTCGCTCTCCCTTATCATCATAAACAAGCTGACATAACTCAGACCTAAAGATCTGCGCTGTGTGTCCCATGCGTTCAGCCTCTTGCTGCAAACGCTCAGTCTCCTCCGCATAAGGAATAGACTCGGGCCGAAAAGAAAGAATTCCAATTTTCATATATTTGTGAACAGGGCCATAAAGCCCCGTTATTGAATAGTAAAGTTCTAAGGTTTGCAAGATGGATTACCTTATCCCGTTCAAAATATCTGCTACAATCAGAGCAATGAAAAAAACCATAGCCTTAATCATCAGCCTCAACCTGCTCCTCACCGCCTGTGGTGGAGGGGGGAATTCCGTAAAGACAGGTGATTCTGAAGTGCCACTTTACTACAAGTACATCACGGCAGAATTCAGCATAGATGCACCCATTGATTGGGAAACTGTGAACGCCTTTACAGCAGAATATCCCGGAGAGCTGCGAGTAGCTTTCCGCAACAATGTTAAAGACAGTGATCTTATGGCAAATTTAACAGTTGTGAGGGAGGCGAACGCAAATTCGCTCACAAATGCTGATTGGGCACAGAACAAACTTAGTGATCATGCCGCAACTCTTGTGGATTACAAATTGATCTCTCAGGAGGCTGTAGTTTTAGAAATTAGGAGTGGCAGCAGCAACAGTTTTATCAATACTTTTGAGGGGAAAAATGGCGCGAGTGAGCCAACTCTAGTTTTCAAACAGGCATACCTAACAATGGGTGACCAAGCTTGGACCGCAACTGCAACATATGAGGAAGGAGAAGATCCTTTTGTAGTGCAGGCACTTGAGACCATGCTCAAAACCTTTACACTCAAATAATGATCACTTGGAATCTTGACCCTGTCCTTTTGGACCTTGGCCCATTAGAAATTCGTTATTACGGCCTCTTTTTTGCCCTTGGGCTCTTCTTTGCATATACATTGGCCCGCCACATGGCTAAGCAAAAGAAGCTCTCCCTGGACAAGCTGGATACGCTGGTGGTTTATCTAATTGCTGGCCTCATTCTGGGCGCACGATTCGGCCACATTCTTTTTTACTCCCTGGATTATTACATGGCCAATCCTGAGCAAATTCTACAGATCTGGAACGGCGGACTTTCCAGCCACGGCGCCGCAATTGGCGTTCTGCTTGCCTACGGACTTTTCCTTTTACAGAACAAAAAAATCAAGTTCTTTGACTACGCAGATATCATTGCAATTGTCACCACTATTCCCGTCATTTTTGTGCGAATGGGGAACTTTTTCAACAGCGAAATTGTGGGTCGTGTAGCAGAAAATCTCCCTTGGGCAGTAACTTTTGAGCGAGTGGATCAACTCCCCCGCCACCCCTCACAAATCTATGAAAGTTTACTTGGCGTACTAATCCTGGCAGTTCTATATCCCCTTTGGAAAAAGAAACACAAAAGTGCCAAACCTGGCTACTTTGCCGGCTTATTTTTCATCCTATATTTTGGCACTCGCTTCTTGGTGGAATTCGTCAAAGAATATCCCCTCCATTCAGGCCTAACAACCGGCCAATGGCTCAGCATCCCATTTGTAGCAATTGGGCTTTGGATTCTGTTTACTCGGAAACAGTGAATCTTGGGACAGAACCACCTTCAAGAGGTTTACCCTTTTTATCAGTAATTTTTAAGGTAGCTGTACCATTTTTTACATCTTCAGGAACTGGTGGAACAGGAATAGGGTAAAAATTACTTGGTAAAGTTAGCTTAAAGTTACCACTTGGATCTTTTGAATTCCTAGCCTTTTCATAATCTAATACCCATAGGATTTTTTCACCCTTTCTACCAGAAATCTCAACATTCACAGTTGTTCCTTCACCTGGTGTAAGTACGTAATTCTGTCCTCCATTGTTATTTGAAGATAGTAATCTCAAGGTGTCATCTACTTCAACATTTCTTCCATTCTTAGGTGCTTTTCTTCTATCCTGTACGTCTTCAACTATAGCGTCTACGGGAACAACTCTTGGACTAGGTGAATGTGCTTTTGGTGCCGATTTAGGTCTTACAACTTTATCAACAGCCTTACCCGTAGATTCTTGAACAGATTCAGTTGTTGGAGCCTCCACAAGCATCAAGTCATACTTTTCTTCTTTTAAGGGTTTGTCTCTTTCAGCACCTTTGTAGATCTTTAAAGTTAAGATAGAACCATCTGCCTTAATAAGTGCTTTTTCATCTTCCTTAAAACTGGTTTCAGTTTTAAGTCCATAATACCCGCCCATAACATTACTGTATGTACGTATATCAATTTCCTTCCCATCTAATTCCCATACTGCTGTTATAGAAGTTGATTCAGGACTATAAACTGGTACAAATACTTCAACTTTGCTCGAACCATCCTCCTCCATTTGAATTGGACCTTGAAGTTCTCTTGTTGGGAATTCTTTATCTTTCAAAACAACAGAAGCAACTTCACCTTTATCTTCCGGAGTGCGAACAGTAAAAGTTCGGCTTACATACTCATCTGTCCTCGACATGATTATGACCTTATGGTCATTTGCACCTTGGACAGCTTCTTCACCAGCTTTATCTTTATTGAGCCACAAGTAGTAACATTCACCATATAAAGCTAGAATTTCTTCTTTTAATTCAGACCATTCAATTGGGTCTAAAATCACTACTTGATCTGTATCTGCAAGCTCAGGCTGAACTTCAACTTCCTCAGTATCCCCACTGGTTTCTTTTGGCTTATACCCAAGATCAACATCAGATAAATTTGGATCAACATCTTGCGACTCAGGTTGGCGGTCACTATTCATATTTGTAGCTACATATATCCCTCCTCCTGTTACTGCTACCGTTCCCAAGGCTACTAACCCCAATGCAGCAGCAATTCTCTTAAAAAATCTTCCACGAGTATTTCTAATGAATACTGGCTCATATGATGGCCTTAAAGCTTGAGGCTTTAAAGAAAGTCCATCTGGCACTGTTGACGAAACTGGACCGTCCTCAACATCATCAACTCTGTCATTAGGAGGTGCTGTATCTGACCAATTAAGGAGAAGTTTTTCATCCAGAAAAGAAAGAATTTCGGCTATACTACCAGTTTTTTCAAAATTACTTTCCTCACCAAAAGCTGCTTCAACAGCTTTTAGTGCTCTATTGGCATCACCTATTGATAGATTTGCTGCTTTCAAATCTTTATCAATATTCTCAATTGCAAGTTTCTTATCTTTTCCAGCTTCTACATCAGCGTGTAATGCATCACATACTGCCAGAAGTGAAGTTTTTGCATCCTCTGCAGCCTTTACATCAGCTTTAGCTGCCAAAACTAACCTATCTCTGTGTGAATATATCTTTCGCACTTCACTAAGAGCTTGAGCAGTATCAACTTTTAACCCATCTTTATCATGCCCACCCAACAATCCAACCGCAATTTTCAATAATACATCTGCTTCCCATTGTGGAGAACCTTTCTTCAAAGATGCAGGTTCATCACTAAATTTTTCTTCAAGACGCATAGCTTCAAAATCCTCAAAAGTCATTGGGGGACTTGGCCGCATCATCATCAAATTATCTTGAATATCATTAAAATGGCTTGTTATTCCATCTATAACAGTTTCATTCAAATTATCTGATGAAGCTTGAATCAGTAACTTGCTACACTTTCCTTGAAGTACATCTAACATGTACACAGTTTCAACAGCCGGGAGTGAATCCTCAGCATCTGTATCGGTTCTTGCAACAAGTTCTTGGGCTCGCACTTTTAGAGCTTCGGCTTGATCTAAAAGGCTACCCTCAATAGAAACCGATTCCATAAGTATATCATCTAGAATACCTAAACGAGCTCTTGTAATAGGATTATTTGGATCTCCCTCCTCTCTTTCTAGTGGTCCTTTAGGCATAAGTATAAAATTAGGAGCGCATAATACAAAATAAAGCCTCTTTTGTCAAGTTTACATGCGCGCGTTTAAAAGTGGTGCCTGGGGCGGGACTTGAACCCGCACTCTCCGGAGAGAACGAGATTTTAAGTCTCGCGTGTCTACCGATTCCACCACCCAGGCGCACTTTGGAGGCAAGGACGGGATTCGAACCCGTGTGGTACAGTTTTGCAAACTGCTGCGTAACCGCTCCGCCACCTTGCCGTGGGACCTAATACTTTTATCATTACTCCCCCATTTGGACAACCGGTTGATCTAGCTTTCCTTCCCGTAAAACATCATATTCGCCACTTTCCAGGTTAAGCGAATAAATATTAAAATTGGTATTTATATCAAATCCTTCAAAATGTCTGGCAAAATTCACAGACATACTCCCTTCCGGACTCTCCACGCGATGGAAAACATTCTGAAACCAGCCAAATATGCATGGCCCATCATGAATCACTTCCCCATTGTGTTTGAGTTCACTGGGCCGCACCTCAAATTGCTCCAATTTCCCGTGATCTGTGGTGTAGAGGTCAACTATTCGCAAACCATCAAAAACCATTAAATTATCCTCTTGAAAAGGGTGCATGTACCAAGGTCGCCCATCAAAATCTTTAACAGAAGGGCTTTGCGCGCCAGGCTGATGCTCCACCCTATCAATTGCAGAAAGGCCGTTAAGAACATAAGGAACAGAGTCAAAATGCACGCTTGGCGTATTCCTAATATTATCCAAAGGAATTACAAAACACATTCCTGGAATCACATCACGGCGTTGAGACATGGCGAGGGGGTTAAAGCTCAGCGGCAGATTAGCACAGCAAAAAGATGCACGCCATCTATAGTCTAATCTTACAAACTAATCCTCGGAAAAAGTTTACTACTCGATCAATTGCAGCTACTGAAGGCTTTTCTTCTGGAGCACTTTCATGGTTCTCATGTACTTCATATCCATCCAGGAAAGCCATTATCCATGGAAGCTTTACATCACCGTATCCAGTAATCCCAAAAGAATGATTGAGATCTCCAGTTACCTTATTAAAAAAACAATAAACAAACGCATCTTTACCTCTCTTATCGGGGTCAAAGACCATAAAATCAACAACATTCATTCCACTCTGGTTACTTACTGAAACTTCAAATTTTTGACCATCAAGTTCAACCAAAAATGGCTTAGGTTTGCCCATTATAAATAACAAACGCTCAAGCATATTTTCGCCTAGTCTAAGCTTTGGTTTTGGTTTTTCATCTACCATTCAATATATGTATAAAATACGGCTAAATATAACCCAAACCTGTCTCAAGTATAAAAATTGGTGGGTCAGGTGGGGCTTGAACCCACGGCCTGCGGATTAAGAGTCCGATGCTCTACCAACTGAGCTACTGACCCACAACAGATGGGATCTTAGCAGATGCTAAAAATGGGCTCAAGGGGAATTAGCCTTCAAGTTTATTCCTCCTCATTCATTTTATTGAGTGCTGCATCACGCAGCTTTTCCATAAAAATTTTCAATTTTTCAATTTCTTCTAAAACTATATCTGTTTCTTCAGCAGATAAATTGTCACTACAATACATCTCAAATAAATCTTTCAAGAGGTCACGTATATTATCAATTTCTTGTCTAATATCAGACCTGTTGCTAGATAAGTTTTCCTCTTCAGACATAATCATTTGTTATTAGCAGTGCTGGATACTACACTAGAAACACTCCCCTATGAAACTCAAAACAGTATATATTTGTCAAAATTGCCAATTTCAGACCAGTAAATGGGCTGGGAAGTGTAATGATTGTGGAACTTGGAATTCCATGATGGAAGACGTAATTAATGTTGGGAAAGAGGCAAAAAAATCGCGTGTTGTTCGCCGTTCAACAACAGAAAAACCACAAGGCATACAATTAAAAAGCCCCTCTGTCACTCGCACTATCACAGGAATCTCAGAGTGGGACCAAGTTTTGGGTGGCGGAATGGTGGAAGGCAGCTTAGTTTTGCTTTCTGGCGAACCAGGAATTGGTAAATCTACTCTCACTTTACAGGTTGTAGACCGCATGGCGGCTAAAAAAGAATCTGTTCTTTACGTAACTGGTGAAGAATCCGTAGATCAAGTTTCAGACCGCGCAAAGCGTTTAGGATGCAGCCAAGAAAACGTGCAATTACTATTTGAAACTCAACTTGAATCCTTACTCACCACAATTGAATTAATAAAACCTGAATTCTTGGTGGTAGATTCAATTCAAGTCATGACTTCGGCGGAAATTCCTGGATCTGCAGGTAGCATTTCCCAGGTTAGATTTGTTACAGAGGTCCTTATGAACACCATAAAAAGACTCAAAATCCCAACCCTGCTGATTGGGCACGTAAACAAAGACGGAAACATTGCCGGACCCAAAGTTTTAGAACATTTAGTAGATACTGTGCTGATTTTGGAAGGAGAAAGGGATCGCGAGCTGCGGATGCTGCGAGCAGTCAAAAATCGTTTTGGAAGCGTAAGTGAAGTTGGGCTTTTTGAAATGACGGAGAAAGGAATGGTAGAGGTGCTCAATCCCGGAGAACGAACTTTAGAAAATAGGCCAGAAAATACTATGGGAAGTTGCCTAACAATGAGTTTGGAGGGGCATCGGCCCCTGTTAATGGAAGTACAAGCACTAGTTAGCAAAACCAACTTTGGATATCCAAAACGCACATCCAGCGGCTTTGACCGTAACCGTTTAGAACTACTTGTAGCTGTGTTACAAAAACACACAAAACTAAACCTGGCGGATCAAGATATTTATATAAACGTGGTGGGCGGACTCCGTTTGCAAGATCCCGCTGCGGATTTAGCCATTTGCATGGCTCTTGCCTCTAGCCTACTCAAAAAAACCGTCCCACGTGATCTAGTAGTTTTTGGAGAAGTTGGCCTAACAGGAGAAGTTAGACCAGGATTCAGGGCAGCTGAGCGTGAAAAAGCCGTAAAAAAACTGGGGCTAAAATCCTTAGATAAAGTTAAACAAATCACAAAAGCCTTATCCCAACTTGAATAGAATTTTTGCGTTCTGCATGCTTAATTCTGCCAATTCTTCTGGAGAAACCCCTCTTAATTGTGCAACAAACTCACCTACTTCAACTACATTGGCAATTTCGCACCTTTTTCCGCGAATTGATTGTGGCGCCAGATATGGGCAATCCGTTTCCACCAAAATCAAATTATCAGGTGCATTTTTGGCTGCCTCCTGGACATCTTTAGCTTTTGGATATGTAACCACACCGCTAAACGAAGTAAAATAACCTTCATCCCAGACCTTTTTTGCAAAGTCCAAGTCATAAGTAAAACAGTGAAAAATTGCTTTATTTGCCTTTTCTTCAATAAGAATTCGCAAAGTATCTTCAGCCGCATCTCTGGAATGCACTACACAGGGTAAATTTACCTTATTCGCTAGGCGGATTTGCTTTCTAAAAGCCTCTTCCTGATCCTCTTTTGGGAAGCTCATGTGATGATAATCAAGACCCATTTCTCCAATAGCAACAACCCTATCCAAAACGGCCATTTTTTCTATCCAAGTAAGCTCCTCCTCAGAAAGTTCATTCACATCACAGGGGTGAACACCAAGTGTGGCCCACATATTGGGATGTTCCTCTGCAAACTCCAAAGCTTGCCTATTCGCCTGCTGATTATAGCCAACCACAATCATCTGGCTTACTCCTGCATCTTTTGCACGTTGAAGCATCTCCTTTCTATCTTCGTTGAAAGTTTTAGCGAAGGGATGGCAATGAGTATCAATCCACATATTACTCTGAGTCAGTTGCTGCTGCCATTCTCTGCGTTTGATCCTCCAAAATCAAGGCCTCCACAATATTATTGATGTTTCCATCCATTATTGCCGGTAAATTACTGAAATTTTGCCCAATTCTATGATCTGTAACCCTATCTTGAGGGAAATTATACGTGCGAATTTTATCTGAGCGATCTCCACTTCCAATCTGCGCGAGTCTAGCTTCACCCAACTCTTTTTGTTTCTTTGCCTCCTGTTGAGCATAAAGGCGAGAACGCAAAACACCCATGGCCTTATTCTTATTTTTTAGCTGCGACTTTTCATCCTGACAAATCACAACCAATCCAGATGGCATGTGAGTAATTCTAACCGCAGAATCAGTAGTATTCACACTTTGCCCACCATTTCCTCCTGCACGGAACACATCTATTTTCAAATCATTTTGCTTTATTTCCACATCAACTTCTTCAACTTCCGGCAAAACTACAACAGAAACTGCCGAAGTATGCACTCGCCCTTTTGATTCTGTTTCTGGGATTCGTTGAACACGATGAACACCACTTTCATACTTCATTTTTCCGTAGGCACCAGCACCTTCAACCTTAAAAATCATTTCTTTCATACCTCTGTCTCCAGGACTTTCACTGATAGATTCAGTTTTAAACTTCTGTTCTTTGATATATCTCAAATACATTCGTCCCAATTCTTCAACAAAAATAGAAGCTTCATCCCCACCCGCACCTGCCCGAATCTCCATAATACAATTCTTGGAATCATTCTTATCTTTAGGCACCAATTCCAGCTTGAGTGCTTCATTTGCTTTTCCCAATGCCTCTTTTGCAGTTTTAAACTCTTCCTTTGCCATTTCACGCATTTCTTCATCCGAATCACTCAAAAGCACTTCACTTTCCTCAATGGTTTTTTCATGCTGCTGAATTTCCTTAAAAAGTTGAACTGCAGGTTCAATTTCCCTTCTTCGCGCCAAAAGTTTTTGGTATTCAGTTTGATTGGCAATCACTTCAGGATCAGCCATCTTTTCCTCAAGTGCATCAAACTCTTCCGTTAATTTGTTTAACTTATCTTTCATCGGCGTCAGTATAGCTAATTTGAGGTCAGGATAAAATGTCTATCCAAATCTTGATAATCCTGCATCAGTTCAAATTCATATTGCGGGAGCAATTTTTCGGCTAAAAGCTCAATATCACGCCCCTGTGTGAACCCAATTTCACCCATAATTGCTTTAATATCCCATTCTTCTTCACGAATCTGCTCAAACAATTGTGCATAAAGTTGCAATCCATCAGAACCACCAAACAGTGCGACTGAAGGCTCATGTTTCTCTACATTTTCTGCAATAAAATTGTTAGTTTCACGGCCAATATATGGCAAATTTGCGACTAAAATATCAAAGCTCTGTTGAGGCACTTTCTTGAGTAAATCTGACTCAATAAGTGCAATTTCAAGCTTATTGTGAACAATATTTTTGTTCGCAATTTCCAAAGCATCTTTACTCACGTCCGTAGCCGTAATATTTAGGTCGGGCTGAGTATATTTTAAAGCAACAGAAATTGCTCCAGAACCAGTACCAATCTCCAAAATTCGCGCATCCTTCCCTGCCCTATCCAATACATAATCCACTAAACGCTCAGTAGCATCCCGTGGAACCAAAACTCTTTCATCAACATAAAAATTTAGGCCATAAAACTCCTTTTCATGAGTCAAATAGGCCACCGGCAATCCATCTTCAATTTGTGCCCACGCAACCTGTAAATCAGCCAGTTTTTCTACTGGAACTTCCTTTTCACTGTGTGCAATTAAATCCAAACGATTTACTCCCAAAAGATGAGCTAAAAAAACCTCCATCTCTGTACGAAGGTGGCGCTGCTGCGCCTGACTCAAAAGCTGAGCAATGGTCATGCTTATTATAGGTAGTACTTTTTGCGTTCACGCTCTGCACGGTATTTTTCACGCATTAATGCGGAATCTCTTGCTACACGTTTTGAATTTTTCTTCCTTCTGTAACGTCCAGTTTTAACCATATTCCCAACACGAGAACGGTTAAACCATTGTTTGAAGCGAGATACCCTCTTTTCAGGGGATTCCTTGCCATCTACTTTAACGAAGAAATTGGTTGCATTTACCATAAATAATCTTAAGCCCGCGTAGTATAGGGGGGAGAATTTATACAGTCAATAGGAATACAGTTAAGAGTTTAATCTTATAAATTAGAACTGACAGTGGAGGAGCGTAAGCTTTTGATAGGTTTGAGGTTTCTGAATTATAAAAACCCTCAAACCCAGCGACGACACTGTCAGTTCTGATTTACTCTGTCTCCAACTCACCAAACTCATCTACATATCTAGCGTACGCTCCCATAATCATGTCATGGACTGCTGGAGAAAAAGCATAGGCTTTGCCATCATGCTTTTCTACAACTCCACACTCATATTCATCAGCAGCAACTGGGTCCTCTGCAAATACATAAATGCGATCTGAATGAGGTACTTTTTCCAATCTATAATCAAAAGCCTCCCAAGCATTATTCAAAACATCTACTAAATATACCAAGTCTTCAAAACGACCAATCTCAAGCGAGGTGTCTTTTGGAACGGAAAGGTCTATTTGGATGTCCATTTGGGAAATTTACTGTTCTTACTATTATATCATTTAACAGGTTAAAAAACAAGACATTTAGTACTGCATTGTATTCAGTCGGTTCGCACCACAGAAGCGGCTTCTAGATCAGCAATATCCACGTTTAGAGCATAGGGAAACACGGCTGCATTACCGTCAAAATCACTAAAAAAATTAGTACATTCACCCTGATCTTCATGAAAAAAGTACAATTTCAACTCGCTTTGAACTGCCATTGACTCCAAACCACCACAGGCTGGATCGCTTAAATTTATGTTCACATCAAACCATTTGGTTTCTAAAGATTGGTCAACATCTCCATAACAGTAAGATTTACTCTCATCAAAACCAGCATAAACACCCAAATGCTCAAAGAAGCTATCACCTAAAACAACATCTAATTTATAATAATCCCAAAACCACAAATTCTCACCTTCCAAGATTAGCTCTGGCTCAACAACAGACTCAGATCCAAGGTTAAATGGTAGAACTTCTCCATCCAAAAGTGCTGCATGGCATTCATCTGCAACAGCACCAAGAACCTCACCTATCTGATTATCTGGAGCTTGTGGAACACCATTATAAGTAAAGTCAGGTGGATTGTAACAAGCAGAAATTAGTGGAAGAATTGTAAGAGCTCTCATGGCTTAGGGGGTTAAGTACACCTAAAATAACCCAAAAGGACCTTACATAACTCTTACATATTTTCTTTTTAATTTGCACGATTACAGGAATACATCCTGTATCGTGTATTAAATATCCAGGTTCTTCACCTTTTTGGCGTGAGTTTGAATGAACTTTTTACGTGGAGCTACTTCGCTACCCATCAAAGTTTCAAAGATGTGATCTGCCTTTTCTGCATCATCAATAGTTACTCTGAGCATGCTGCGATTTTCAGGATCCATTGTTGTATCCCAAAGCTGATCAGCATTCATTTCTCCAAGACCTTTATAACGTTGAATGCTTACCTTCTTGTCTCCAAAACTCTTCACAATTTTGTCACGCTCTGCATCTGAAAATGCGTATTCCGCCTTCTTTCCGTATGAAACTTTAAACAATGGCGGTTGAGCAATATATAGGTAGCCGCCTTCAATAACTTCGCGGAAATAACGGAAAAACAGAGTCAAAAGCAGAGTTCTAATATGAGCTCCATCCACATCCGCATCCGTCATAATTACGATTCTGTGGTAACGCAATCTACTAACTTCAAAAGTTTCTCCAATTCCTGTCCCCATTGCAATCACCAAATTCTTAACTTCATTATTTGCAAGCATTCTATCCAATCTAGCCTGTTCCACATTCAAAATCTTACCTCTTAGTGGCAAAATTGCTTGGAATTCACGGTTACGCCCTTGCTTGGCAGAACCTCCGGCTGAATCACCCTCTACAATGTATAATTCTGAGCTTACTGGATCTTTACTGGAACAATCCGCAAGCTTCCCAGGAAGGGTCATACCTTCCAAAGCCCCTTTACGGATCACCGTATCACGTGCAGCCCTTGCTGCCATACGAGCCCGCTGAGCCAAAGCACATTTTGAAATAATAGATCTTGCTTCGTTTGGATTCTCAACTAAATATTCATCCAATAATTCTCCAAAAGCCGTTTCCACGGCAGTTCTCATTTCCGCATTTCCTAACTTACTCTTGGTCTGCCCTTCAAATTGAGGATCTCCCAATTTCACTGAAACCACGGCAGTCAATCCTTCGCGCACATCATCTGAAGAAAAATTCTTGTCCTTATCTTTAATCAATTCTGCCTTACGAGCATAACTATTCATCACCCTAGTAAGCGCTGTACGGAATCCAGTTAAATGCATCCCACCTTCCGTTGTATGAATATTATTCGCAAAGGTAAATACAGTTTCTTGGTAAGCCTGAGTATATTGGATAGCAACCTCTACCAAACCTTCATCCATCGTTTTTTCCACATAAATCACCTCTCCAATCTTTTCTTTATCCCTATTTAAATGCTGTACATAAGATTTAATCCCTCCCTCAAAATAAAAGTGGGCTTTTCTCCCATCTCTCTGATCATGCACCCTCAAGTTAATCCCTTTAGTTAGGTAAGCCTGCTGGCGAAGTCTATTAGTGATGGTTTCAAAAGAAAAACTTGTATCTGGGAAAATTTCTGGATCTGGAGTGAAAGCGATTGTTGTTCCAGTAGTCTCAGACGTACCTTCAGTTTTCAATTTACCTTGAGAATCACCCTTTTTATATTCTTGAACATAAACCTTTCCATTTCGTTTTATCTCAGCCTTCAAATGAGCAGAAAGTGCATTCACAACGGAAACACCTACTCCATGTAAACCTCCAGAAACTTTGTATCCACCTCCTCCAAACTTACCACCGGCATGTAGCACGGTAAGTACAGTTTCAAGAGCAGATAAACCTGTAGTTTTGTGTTTATCAACAGGAATTCCACGTCCATCATCAGTAACGCTTAGCCACCCATCTTCACGAATTTCCACAAGAATATTCTCACAATGACCAGCCATTGCTTCATCAATTGAGTTATCAACAATTTCCCAAACAAGGTGATGCAAACCACCCACATCCGTGGTCCCAATGTACATACCAGGTCTTTTCCTAACAGCACTCAAGCCTTCTAGAACCTGAATCTGATCTGCTGAATAATCTTGTTTCGCCATTTATTATATTGAAATCGGCGGCATATTAACAAAGACCTAGCGATTGAACAAGTAACTTGTAGTAACACCAGTGATGCTATTTTCCTGAACAATGGTCAAAGTAGACCATGAGGAATTCAAGGAATAACTATAAGGCACATAAGGGGGATTCCCTGTTCCAGGGCCAAATCCAAGCGGAGTTGTAGCCGCATTTGAACCAGCACTAGACCCTCCAGCACTACATGTCACACTTGGAGAATCTCCACTTGGAACTATCCTTAAAACAAAACTCTCATCTACTTCCCAAGTTCCATTTAGCAAACCATCCACCTCACACGTAGAAGTCAAACCACCCACAGAAACATCGGCCGTAGATTCCGTACTATAATCCTCAGAATATTCTCCATTTCCCCCAAAATCAGTCGTTCGCCCAGCAAAAGGATTCACAATACTTCCAGCCGGCGTATCCAGCGACTGAGACACAAGCACCCATTCGCCAAAAAGAGCCTGATCAAGCCCATCTTCAATACAAGTTCCATGTGCAGTGGTATCTGCACAATCTGCATCCGGAACATCTACAAGTAAACCAGGAGTGCCGGGAGAACAGCTTGCAAGAACAAGAAAAAGGCTAAATAGAGCTAAACGTGAAAGGATTTTCATGACGTGAAATTAAAATACACGCCGAGTTTAACACAGTTACTGGCTAGCTTCCAAAGCCTCATAAGTTGCCATAATAGCTCCTTCCAGCTGTTCCAAATCTACGTCTGGGAAAGTTTGTGGCAGCTCATTGTATTCCCAAACTACACCCATAACTCGGCCGGTGTCTGAGATATAAACTCCAGAAACTGGCAAATTAGCAGATGAAATCACGCCACTAAAACTGAACAAGTTAGATTCCAAGTCCGTCAGGCTGATTTCAAAATCATCCAAATTCAATCCAGCCTCTTCAAACTGTGACTCCACAAAATCCAGAGCAACACCCTCCGCAAGTGAGCTTTCCACTTCCACCGTTTCCACCTCTTCAACTTCCTCAACCACAATTTCTTCTTCCAGCGCGAGTGTAATTACTTCGCTGGCAGATTCCAAAAGTATACCTGTTGAAAAGCGAACATCATCTGCCACAACGTCATATAAAATTCCAGTTTCACGGTCATAATTTGCATCAAATGCATAACCGCCAGTTCTAGCTCCAACAATTTCAAAGAGCCTATTTGCTGCATCTCCTAGGGAGACCACTGTTGCAAATTGAATTTCATTGTTCTTCAATGCCTTTTCAACTTCATCAATTGCATCATCTTCATTTGGCCCTGGATCTAAATCTTCGTTCTCAATTTGACCAGTCCTCAAATTTTGTAGGTAATTATTTAACTCATTCAAATCATCTACTTTTTTACCGTAGGCCAGAAGCCCTTCATCAAAGGATTCATAGGAATAAAACTCTGGCGAAGTCATGAACTGAATTGAAAGTTCATATGCTGCTAATTCAGATTCAAAGTACTCACTAACTGCAACTTGCGATGAAACATCGCTCATATAAGACTCTGCTTGGAAAAGCAGTTCATTTGCCAAATCAGTAGCTTCAACAGGAGAAATAACCTTCTCAATTACAAAATCAAAAAGATTTCCAAGGAATCGTAATTTACTTTGTATAAAGGCCTGTCTTTCTTCATCCAAATCTTGGTCACTACCAGCAAAACTAAGGATTTTAACTTCCAGAGCCGTTAATAATTCGGTGTCTTCAACCGTGTAAAAAAGCTCATTATCTCTTAGCAAAAGTTCAAGCAATATATATTCACGGCTCAGATCATCCAACAGGTCTAAATTCGCTAAAAATTCAGCTTTATAAGCGTCATATGCAGCCTCTGCTTGTACCAATGAAGCCCTTTGAACAAGGTTCTCAATTTCTTGATACTGACGCCTTAGCGAAGTAAACGCATCGTCACTTGAATAAACTACTTCTGCCGCAGAAGATTTAACGCTATACAGCTCATCTCCAGGTAAAACAAAGAAAAGCGAAGCATATAAATCCTGCAATTCCGCAAGATTATGCGGCATCTGAGACCATTGTAAAAGCCATGCATCTCCAGCCACTTTATCCCCAAAAAGCAGATTGCTCATTGAGTAAGTCAAAACTTCTTCTTCAATATTAGATTCCAAACGTGCGTTTGCATGTGGAAGCACAGTAACTACTTGTTCAAAACCTTGTACTCCATCAGAAAATTTTGATGCAAATCCAATTTGTGCCGGTCCGAACTCACTATTCACCTGCAAATCATTCAAAAAGTTCAGCGAACTTGTTTCATATGCTTTCTCCAAAGCCATTATTTCAGACACAAGTTTCTTAGTAAGATCATCCTCATCCAAAGCGAATGCAGGAAATTCCTTACTCAATTTAGTCAGCCTAAGTCGCCCAATAGTTGAGCTGATCTTAGATCCCGAAACCTTAACTCTGTGCCCAGTTGGAACTGGAATTGAATTAAGATCCTCCCCCTGCAAAGTAAATGTCACAGAACTTGGATGTTGAAGTGCATAAACTTCCATATTTGCATCTTCCAGGGATACATAAGCCATATTATTCTGCGAATCCACCCTAGCAAAATCAGTGCTAACGCTCACGGTCACATCTCCTGCCAAAGTGGCAAAAAGCATTTCTCCTTGCATCAAATCCACGTCCAAATGATCTTCCACTTCATCCCAAGTTACTTGAGCTTGAGCACCTGGCATAAGCACCACGGCATCCCGCCCATTTTGCCTCAAAACACTAGTATTATTAGAAGTAACAACTTCATCAAAGGCCATTTGGCCAGTCATTTCCCAAAGCGCCACTTCCCCACTATCTTGCGCACCAAATCTCCAAAAAGACCACACGCTTATCAGCGTAGCAATCCCTAACAATAGGAGCATATTGACGAACTTTGCGGTATTCATATGGATTCAATAGTATCCTTATATTATACCAGATTGGGGACAGGTTTGCACGCGATTTATCGCGGAACTGTACTGTGGCGATTTTGTAAGGGTTTTTTGGGATAAAACATCCATCAAATGTGCCAAGCCAAAACAGTGGTTTCAACCTGTTAAATGTGATAGATTTGTAGTTCCCTCAACCTTCATAAAATGAACGATTCAAACTTCTACAAACTACACAAAAAGATAGGCAGAAACTCACTCCAATGGAGATGGAAATTTATTGGAATGCTCCCAGAAGCCTATGAACGGAGAATTCACGAAAAGAAAGGCTATGAAAGTATCTTTGTGTACGCCGCTAAACTGTGTGGACTAAGTGAAAGGCAAGTCAGAGAAACTTTAAATTTAGAGAAAAAATTCAAAGAAACACCGACCCTTCATCAATTGTTGGTAACTGGAAAAGTAAGTCACAACAAACTGGCAAGAGTAGCCTCCATTGCCACTCCAAAAAACGAAGAAGAACTGGCAAAGCAAATTCAAGTACTTTCAAAACCAGCTGTAGAGACTTTTGTGAGAGATTTTAAAAGTGAGAACGGCTTAAACAAGCCACAAAATAGACCTAAATTTACGCCCGGGCGTAAGTTGCAAGAGAAGCTAGAGGAGCTGCAAAACAAAGGTTTGAATATTGATGAAATCCTATTGGAGCTACTAGAGCAAAGGGAGAAAAACATCCAAAAAAAGAAGAATGTTATCGCTAAAGGATCTAAACAAACAGATTCTCATTATATCCCTGTAGCAAATAAAAAGATCCTTCATGAAGAGTATGGAACTGTGTGTGCAGCTCCAAATTGTTATAGGAAATCTGTGGAATACCATCATACTCTCAGATTCAGTATGTCCAAAAGTCATAACCCACATTTCTTGGCGCCGCTATGCAAAGAGCATCATGAGATTGCTCACTCAATAGACCTGAAGGTGCAGGTTAGACGGCGAGAGGCTTTGCTTTAGCAAATTTACTCAGCCACTAATTCAAAATCTCCATAGTCATACTCCATGGGTTTCTGAGTGTTATCAAGGTGTACTGCAAAGAACTCGTCTTCAACCCCAGTTATCTTACCCTTAAACCGACCATCTGGAGATTTGACTCGCATTCCGATACTCATATCCTCACGTCCTAGTATTTTTATACCCTCTGGATCACCTTCACTTAATGGCATATTTATTGAGGATTAGGTCCTTGTTCATCAAACATAACAGGAATATCCTGTTTAGTAGCTGTCATTTCCACCGGTTCCACCGCTTCAATCTTGATTTGTGGCTGAGGTTCAGCAGCCTTTTCAGGTTCTGCCGTTTGATTTAATACAGCATCTGCATTTTCTGTAAATTCTTCTTCCACTGGTGCAGCTTCAGCAGGTTCAACCGGAGCTTCTGGAGCCTTAGCAGGCTCTTCAGCAGTTTCCACAGCTTCTAAACCTTCATCAGCATCTTCATATTCAGCTTCTGCGGCCGTTTGAGCTAAGAGTTCTTCTGGATTTGTTGTAACAATCTTGTCTTCGCTAAAGGAAGCAATAATTTGAATTGCAACGTGTTTTAGGCCGGCAAAGAACAGTCCTTGCCCTACCCCAGAGTTAAGAAGCATGTACTTCTCCCCTTCTGTTAAATTGAAAATCTTTTGTAAAGGTTCAATGGCAGATGGCGATTGTTTCAAAAGCAACTGCATGGACGAGTTAGTGATAATTGGCTTACCAAAAGGGCTTCGCACAAAATCTTCCACATCCTGCGTAATTGTTGTAACTCCCAAGTAATATTTACGAGCTCGTTTCACCAATCCAAATAGGAATTTTGCAGAATCCTCATGTTGCATCATGGACCAGGCCTCATCAATAACTAACATTCGCTTTTTCAAGGTTGATCTAACGCGATTCCAGATGTAATTCAAAATGATGTACATAGCTACAGGACGCAGCTCATCTTCCAAATCTCGGACAGAAAAGACTACCAATCCAGCATCCAAAACCACATTTGTTTCTTGGTTAAAGACCCCAGCATATGTACCCGTCACATATTTAGAAATTCGCTGTGCCATATCCGCTGCACCGTCCATTGAAGACAGCACATTGTAAAAATCCGCCATAGTTGGCACCTGAAATTTAGACGGATCTGGACTCTCCATAGTAATACCCTTTGTGGCGTATGTATCTATCAAAGCCTTGTCCAAAATCCCCTCTTCCTGCGGCGAAATCTCCCCAAGCATCAGTCTCATCAAACCTGTTAAATTGATCACACTGCTACGCAGCAGATCTCCAGGCTTAGACTCCTCATTTTCTAGCGGAGTCGGCAGATCGAATGGATTAATTCGCCTGTCAGAATTCAAAGAAACATTAAGATAAGTTCCCCCAACAGTCTCACAAAGCGGTCTGTATTCATTTTCCGGATCAATCACAATCACATCCGTTCCAAACATAAGCGATCGTAAAATCTCCAGCTTAATAGCGTAAGATTTACCTGCACCAGACTTGGCAAACACAACTGAATTGGCATTTTCCAGCGAGAATCTATCAAAGATAATCAGCCCTTCATTATGCCTATTCAAACCGTACAAAATCCCGTCATCTGACGTAAGTTCAGAAGAAATGAATGGGAAAGTTGTGGATAACGGCGAAGTATTCATATTCCGACTCGTATCCAACTCATCCATACATAGTGGAAGCGTGGCATTAAAGCCGCGTTCCATCTGTAAATCTGCACGTTTGCTTAGTACCAATTTACCTCCCAAAAGGCTTTGCAGCTCCTTGGAAGCACGTTTCATTTCATCCTCATCTTCCGCATAAAGCGTAAAATATAGTCCAAATTGGAAGAATTTCTCCTGCCCACGTTGGAGCTCAGTTCGCAATTGTTCCGCATCCTCCAACGCTGTTTCCAGACCCGGATCACGCACATTCCCCTTTTCCCGTGAAATACGAATTGAGGATTGCATCTGCGCCACCTTGGTCTTCAGCGTTTTCATAATATCCGCAGAAGAAATTGGGTAAATGAACTGCGAAACATCCATAGTCACATCATAATTCACAACTGGAGAAAGCCAGTTTGTATCTATGTAACGTGGGTATGTGTACACAAAGAAAGTCTGCGCAAACATTCCATCAATCTTCACATGATCATATCCAACTTCAAATGAAGAAGGTGAAATCAAATCACGAATGGACGCCAGCCCCTGTTGAAAGAGCTTTTCCGCTTCCATCAAACGCTTATTAGCTTCCGCTTCTGCCTTTGTAGCTTTGGTTTTGGCATCTTTTCCCTTAACCACTTTTTCAGCCTTATCCTTTGCTTTTTTTGCGACTTTTGTTGCTTTGGCAGCAGCCTCAACAGCCTTCCCTTTCACAGCTTTAGCAGTTTCAGAAGCCTCCTCCTTAGCCTGTGCAGCCATCTTTTTTGCAGCTTCAATAGCCTTTTCATCCTCCACCTTGTCAGGTGCAGGAACAGTCCCAGCTGGCGCTGTTGGTTCTACAGGTTTTTCTTCTTGGTCTGCCATGCGTGTTATTTAATCTATTAATATTAGCACAAATGGCATGTTTTTTCAAGAGAGCAGTGTCAAATTTGACAGAACTTTCCAAAGTCTTATACGATAGAAAACTATTTACTCACCCAAAAACCCATGGCATTAAATAAACTTGCAGCCCCACTCGCTGCTCTAGCACTTTCTTCAGCTTCCCAGGTTGGCTGTATGGACTCTGACAACAGTACAAATTGGGTGAGGGTACAGCAGGTATATATGAGTGGCTCAACAAAAGCATGTATTGAAAGCCCGGATGATACCGGCTCCAAAATGTTAAAAGTCAATGGTGCTTTTATCACTGAAGGTGACGATCCTCTGTCATTGATCAAAGTTACGGAAACATGGCCAGCAGGGGATGGTAAGGTAATAACTGAGCAGGTTGTTTTCGACTCTGATAATACTTGGGGGGGTACAGTTATAGACACTTCCGGATTCAATTCAATTGGTAGAGTATATGCAATTGGAAATATTACAAAAGTTAATCAGAAAACAGGCGAAGTTAAAGAAACATATTTTGATACAGGTGTTCTACCAGGTGGAAATATTATTGCATGCGAAGAAGTATCCGCACAAGAATGCAAACAAGAATGTGGACTAGAATGCGGACAAGCTTGTGCGAATGATTGCAGCCAAGAATGCGAAGAAATATGCGAAGAGACGACCCCCGAATAAAATCTTCTTCGCCCATTGGGCGGCTCCTCAGTGATCTAGAACATATTCGCTCTAGCTTAAAAGAAGAAATAAAGGTCTCCTGTTTTCTTCAAACAATAAGCCCGTTAAACTGGGTTTCATGAGCTTACGATTAAATGGATCCCAAGCGGACATAGAAGCCCTCCTAAGAATGTTGGGGGCTTGTCTGGGATTAGAAATTTATTTGGCAGCAGATGGCACGGTCACTCGTGCTCAAGGTCCACCAACTTCACAAAGCAATGAGATTACACAGGCTTTTGACCAAATGATCACTTCTGCGAATGGCCTCACTATAACTTTGGGTAGAGGACAGGGTGATGTACTTGGAGATAACTATGCTAAACGAGAAATTGATTTAGATGACGTAGGCCAGTTCCCCTCCCCTGCACCACCGGGTTTCCCAGACGCCTCAACGCGCTGTGAGTTTTTGGCACACGTCTTTGCTGAATACAACCAAGCCCTGCAAAATGGACATACAATTGGTCCAGCTGGTTTTCCTGCAGCTCATCAAGCTGGAATTGATGCTCAAAATAAACACAGAGCTGCAAACGGACAATCTGGTAATGTAGGTCCACAAACCTACGATGAAAATACAAAGCAAGGAACAACCACCTATTCAAATGGTGCCACAACAAGCACAACAGTGTCGGGTGGAAATATCACAGGAGTAGCGCATACCCCATAACAAACTTCTTATGACTTTAGCAGAACTTATCTCTCAATCTGACCTGATCTTCATTGGGAAGTTGACGAAGCTTGAACCCCCTCCTGGAGTTTGGTCAGGATTTTATAAGGTGACTCAAAAAGCTACCTATGAAGTCAAAAAAGTGCTATCTGGGACCTCTCCAGGAAGTACAGTTGAGGTAAACCATTTGGTGATTGATCAAAGTAAAACAGCCAGCACAGATCCAAAAATAATTGGCCTATCAACAAATCTGTTTCAGACAAGAGCGGAACTTATGGTTTTTGCCAAATCTACAAACGGAGCTTTTGAAGGAATTGATGCTGAAGACGATGTGGCTAAATTTACTCCAGCTCTTGAAACTCAAGTTATGAATGCTTTGGGTGGTGGTGGTGGTGGTGGAAATACTGCATCACATGGCGGACAGAACTGGATTTTATGGCTTTTACCAATACTTGTGCTTCTTGTTGCGGTTGTAGTTTTGCTATTCATTCTCTAGGCACATTTCAATTTCGTGGAACAAATAGTTTGTGCTAAACTACGCCCAAATCCCCTAAATTGAGCTTTTTATGGCAGAGGACAAGACAGACGGACAAGACGAATTGCTGCCGGAAGAAAATCCGGATCAAGCAGAATTGCCTGTAGAAGTTGAACCAGAAAAACAGTCTCTCTTTGCAATGGGAAATGTTGAGCCCCGCAATGTTGTAGATGAAATGGAACAGTCCTACCTGGATTACGCCATGAGCGTAATTGTTTCACGTGCTCTTCCAGACGTTCGTGATGGTATGAAGCCAGTGCACAGGAGAATTCTTTTTGCTATGCATGAAATTGGACTTCGCTCCACAAGTGGTTACAGAAAATCTGCAGCCGTTGTTGGTGAGGTGCTAGCCAAATATCACCCTCATGGTGATACTGCAGTTTATGATTCCATGGTGCGAATGGCTCAGGATTTCTCACTTAGATATCCACTAGTACGTGGGCAAGGTAACTTTGGATCCATTGATGGAGACAACGCCGCTGCCATGCGTTACACGGAGGCGAAAATGGAGAAGATTACAGATGAGATGATGGCAGATATTGATAAGGAAACAGTAAACTTTAGACCTAACTATGATGGCCGATACAACGAACCTAGCGTTCTTCCTACTAGAATTCCTCAACTCCTTTTGAATGGGACTATGGGTATTGCTGTAGGAATGGCAACAAACATTCCTCCGCACAATATGAACGAGGTTATGAATGCATTGGAGGCTTTATTGGCAAATCCTGAACTAGAAATTACAGACCTATTGGAACATATCCATGGGCCAGACTTCCCTACTGGAGCGATTATTTATGATAAGGAAGCAATCAAAGAAATGTACCTGACTGGTCGTGGCGGAATTACCGTGCGAGCCCGTGCAGAAATTGAAGAATTTAAGAATGGACGTCACAGAATTATTGTTACGGAAATTCCTTACCAATTAAACAAATCTTCACTTGTTACAAAGATTGCAGATTTGGTTAGAGACAAGAAACTTCAAGGAATCTCAGACCTGCGTGACGAATCCAATCGTGAAGGAACTAGAATTGTTATTGAACTGAAAAAAGACGCATATCCAAGCAAAGTACTGAATCAATTGTACAAGCACACTCAAATGCAATCGCGTTTCAATATGAACTTGATTGCTCTTGTTGATGGGCTGCAACCTCGCCTTTTGAACCTGAAACAAGTACTTGAATACTTTATTGCACATAGAAAAGATGTGATTGTTAGACGAACAACTTACGAACTGAAAATAGCCAAGGCTAGAGCCCACATTTTAGAGGGACTCAAAATTGCCTTGGATAATATTGATGCAGTAATTAAGACAATTCGCGGATCAGAAACTAAGGAGGAGGCTCACAAAGCATTGATGAGTAAATTCAAACTCAGTGACTTGCAAGCCAAAGCCATTCTGGAAATGCGCTTACAAACGCTCGCTGGATTGGAGCGTGCAAAGATTGAAGATGAATTAGCTGAAAAACTTCGGCTCATTGACGAGCTTGAAGGAATTTTGGCTGATCCAAAGAAGGTAGAAAAGATTATTGAAAAGGAATTCGCAGAAGTTAAAGAAAAATATGGAGATGCAAGACGCACAGAAGTGATTCCTCACGGACTTGGTAAATTCTCCGTGAAAGACACCATTCCAAATGAAGACATGGTTGTAACTTTGACCAAAGAAAACTACATCAAGCGAGTACTTCCTGTTACTTTCAAGCGTCAAGGGCGTGGAGGGCAAGGAAAGATTGCTATGTCTACAAAAGAAGAAGATGAAATTGCAATCCTTAGATTTGCAAAGAACCATGACAAACTTTTGGTATTTACAGATAAAGGACGTGTATTCCAACTGCCAGTTTATGAGCTTCCAAAAGCCACAAGACAAGCCAAGGGAACGCCACTGATAAACTTAATTCAGCTTGGAAAAGAGGAAGCAGTTACTGCAATGTTGGTAGTTAAAGATGAAGAATTCAAAGGACAATTCTTATTCATGGCCACTCAAAAAGGAACTGTTAAAAAGACTTCAGTTGAGCAATTTGCTAAGGTTAGAAAATCTGGACTAATTGCTATCAAACTTAAAGATGGTGATGCCCTAAATTGGGTTCGCCAAACAAGCGAAGGCGACCACGTAATGATTGTAACTAAAGAAGGAAAATGTATTCAATTTGATGAATCAGACGTGCGTTCAATGGGAAGAGCTTCCCAAGGTGTGCGAGGAATCAAACTCAAACCCGCAGATATTGTCGTAGAAATGGATGTAGTTAAAGATGAAAATGCAGACCTACTAGTGGTTATGGAAAATGGACTTGGAAAGAGAACACCAGTTAAATCCTACCGTTTCCAAACTCGTGGAGGTACTGGTGTAAAAACTGCCAACCTCAATGCACGTACTGGTAAACTAGTTGGTGCAAAAGTATTGGAACCAGGAACCGAAGGGGATATAATGATTGTGTCAAAAAATGGTGTGATGATTCGCACAGGAGTTGGAAATGTTCCAAGCCGTGGACGTGCAACTCAAGGTGTATACATCATGCGAACAAAGAAAAATGACATGGTTGCCTCAATGTCTTTCATCATGAAAGGTCCAGATGAAGAAGAGGAAGCAACTGAAGAAAAACCAGCCTCGCTAGCAGTTTAGTCCCACAGCCAAATGCTTAAAAAAGCCCTTCTTGCCATCATTCTGAGCGGAATGCTCCTGATTCCTATGGTTTCTGCTGACAGCGGAGATCTAGTGCTTTTTGATGGAGATGTGACCTTCAGCCAAAGTTATTTTCTGGAAGGCCACACGGTTAGAATCTGGGCAAATCCCGCTAACCACAGTCCAAGTGATCTTCTTGGCTCTGTTAGTTTTTCCAACCACTTTGGAAGCATAGGTGCAAATCAACCAATTTCCGTTTTAGCAGGAGGAAGTGATGCAGTTTTCCTTGATTGGACGCCAAATTTCTATGGCCGAGTAACTTTCACAATTACCGTAATTCCTCAAGATGCAACTGATGACAATCCAAATAACAACACCGTAACAAAGACTTTTTACGTTGAACAAGACACCGATTATGATGGCATCGCCAATCAAAATGACGATGACGATGACAATGATGGTGTAAATGATGAAGAGGACCTTTACCCAATCGATTGGTCTGAATCCGCAGATTCTGACGGCGATGGCACTGGTGACAATGCTGATGATGATGACGATAATGACACAGTTTTAGATGTGGATGACGCCTTCCCAACAGATCCAGAGCACAGCTCTGACATGGATGGTGATCAAATTCCAGATGAAGAAGATGAAGACATTGATGGAGATGATTTACCAAATGATAAAGAGCCAAAAGCAGGGACTGAGGTGGATAATCCAGATACAGACGGCGATGGCGTATTGGATGGGCATGACCCCTTCCCGCTTGATCCAAATGAATCTGCTGACACTGATTCAAACGGTATTGGGGACAGCACAGATGAAGACATTGATGGAGATGGGATTTTAAATGAGGATGATCTTGCACCACTGGTTCAGGTTCCAGAAGCAGATACAGATAAAAATCTTTACACTGCACAAATTGACGAGGAAGTAACTTTTACAGCTAGTCCTCCATCTGATCTTGAAGGTGATAATTTAGTTTATACTTGGGAATTTCTTGATGGCGAAGTTATTTTAGGCTCTGAGGTAACTAGGAGCTTCAACTCAGTGGGTGTACAAAGTGCAATGCTTACCGTTTCTGATGAAAGTGGGCAGTCCACAAGTAAAGAGATCAACATCCGAGTTTGGGACTCTAATTTTCTAGGGCTAAGAGGCTTCTTCTTACTCCTGTTAATTCTGCTTGCCTTATATTTGATCTATCGCTATACTCGGCGGGCTTCTGAAAAACAGGCTAAGAAAAGAGCCAGTAAAAAGAAGAGAACTAAGAAAAAGAAATCATGAAAACTGACCTACATCCTCAATACTTTGAAAAAGCTAAGATCAAATGTGCCAACTGTGGTCACATCTTTGAAACTGGAGCTACTTCTGAAGAACTAAATGTGGAAATCTGTAGCCAGTGTCATCCTTTCTTTACAGGTAAGAAAGTGCTTATTGATACAGAAGGACGTGTTGATAGATTCCGCAAGAAATCTGAAGGAGCTGGAGGACGAACTAAGAAAGTTAGAAAGAAAAAGAGTCTTGAAGATAGAGTTAATGAAGAGCTAGCTTCACAACTTCAAACTGAAAAGAAGGCAGAAGAAAAAGTTGCTGCTAAAAAAGCTGCAAAAAAGGCTGAAATCGCAGAAAGCAAAGCTGATGTTGCAGAAGCAAAAGCTGAAGTGAAAGGAGAATAATTTACAGAAACTTGACAATATTTGATAAATGGTTCATTTTGTGATCTGTAATTTTTGATATGGAAGCTACAAATAGCAAATATTCTGAAAGAAACCACTGGGTGGTAGACCTTGAGCAATTTAAAGAAATTGGTAGTTATAACCTGGGATTAAGTAAAGAACACCCTGGTACAGCACGTATTTACGTAAGAAGTACAAAAGAGCTATATATAATAAGAACTGATGGCGAGGGAGCTTTATTCTACACTCCCCCTGGTTCTGATAGTGAAGAAAAAATCATTGCAGCAAGGAAGACTCGTTCAAAAAAAGGCTTTGTTCTAGTTTTTCAACCTTCAAAGGGGCTTGTAGACGTAAATATTCAGGGATCAAAAATTGTTAGAGGTGATGTTCTCTATCAAATGCTTAAGGAGGCAGATCAAGTTGTAGATGAGGAGGTAATTAATCCTAATCAAGATCCTGTAAGTACCCTGAAAGGTCTAAAAGCTCAAGTAAGAGAATATCTTGCTAGAGTACTTAAGGGACTGTGGTATGATCCAGATCATGTTTGATTTCTCAATAAGCCACGAATCCACCGAGTGTAATGCCCGTATTGGTCAATTCACTACACCACATGGAGTAATTAATACTCCGGTATTTATGCCTGTGGGGACAAAAGCGACTGTAAAGTCCTTGGACTACAAAGATTTAGAGGGTTTAGGGACGGAAATCATACTTGCAAATACATACCACCTGGCAATGCGGCCAGGATCCAAACTGGTGGCAGAAATGGGTGGCTTACATAAATGGATGAATTGGGATAAACCAATTTTGACTGATTCTGGCGGGTTTCAGGTATTTTCACTCAGTAATCGTGTAAAAATCACTGATGATGGCGTGGAATTTCAGTCCCACATAAATGGCGACAAACACTTCTTTACACCTGAAAAAGCAATCCAAGTACAAGAAGAACTGGGTGCAGACATTATTATGGCCTTTGATGAATGTGCAGCCGCTGGTGTGGATGAATCATATGCGCGTAAAGCCATGCAAAGGACACATGATTGGGTTGTACGCTGTAAGGCTGCTCAAACTAGGAAAGATCAGGCTCTTTTCCCGATTGTACAAGGAAGCAGGTTTAAGAATTTACGGGAGGAATCCGCAAAATTTATGGCAGATTTAGATTTACCAGGAATTGCCATTGGCGGAGTTAGCGTGGGAGAAGACTTTGAACAAAAATTTAGTGCAATAGACTACATTTTACCGCATCTACCTAAGGATAAACCACGATATTTAATGGGAGTTGGAACGCCAGATGACATTCTTGAAGCAGTTGAACGTGGAGTAGATATGTTTGATTGTGTTTTGGCAACTCGTCTGGCACGGCATGGTTCATTTTGGACTTTGGATGGCCGCGAGGATCTTAAACTAGCTAAGCATAGAAAATCTGAAGAGCCACTTTGCGATTGGGTTCCACATTACAGTTCACGGGAATTTTCCCGCAGCTATCTGCAACACTTACTGAAAGAGAATGAACTGCTCTTTATTCGGCTTCTGTCCATGCATAACATAGCCTTTTTGTTTCATTTAATGGATCAAATTCGCTATCATATCAAAGAAGGTACATTTTTAACCTTCAAAAAGGACTTCTTAAGCCGATACCACGCATGATTCGACTATTGAAAGGAACTGTACATAGCGTTGAAGAACGAGCAATTATTTTGTTCACAAATGGCATTGGGTACCAAGTATTTGTACCTACTTCCCTTTTGGAAGAGCATGATGAGGAGCTTACCCTGTTCATTCACACTCACATACGTGAAGATCAAATGACTTTATACGGTTTTCGAACAAAAAATGAGCTCAACTTTTTTGAGTTAGTGCTCACAATAAATGGCGTTGGACCCAAAATGGCGCTGGCAATTTTAAACGAACCAGCCCAAACCATTCAAAATGCTATTTTCACTGGCAATATTACTGCACTTACTAAGGTTTCTGGCGTTGGAAAGAAGATTGCAGAGCGAATTATCCTAGAACTCAAATCCAAAGTCCTTCCAACTGACCTCAATGAACAACAAATTAGTTCAAAACAAACAGAAAACGAAGAAGCGATCATGGCTCTAGAAAGTCTAGGCTACAAGCGCCATCACATCCAAAGAGTCTTTTCACAATTTGAAGAAGAAATCACAGAAACAGAAGAAATTATACGAGTATTTCTCAAAAGGGTATAAAATGCAGCTCATCACGCACCTAACCAACATTCGCTACTTAATTGGATTTACTGGATCCAATGGCTTCTTACTCCTGGGGAAAAAACAAAACACTTTCTTCACAGACTTTAGATACCAAGAAATCGCACAGAAGTTGGAAAAGAGTAAAACTCGTATACCATTCAAGTTCATCTTGATGGATGAAGACTTTGAAAAAACCTTCAAGAAAGCCATTGGACGCAACAAAAGCATTGAATTTGAAGACCATCATATGACAGTGGTTCAAAGAAAAAAATGGAAAAAGAAGCTCAAAGGTATCTCCATGAAACCCATGAAGAAAACCATTGAAAACATGCGACTTTTCAAGGACAAAGAAGAAATTAAACTACTCAAAAAATCGCAGAGTATAAACGCAAAAACCCTACTCCGAATAAAAAAGTTATTCAAAAAGGGCGTTACGGAGCAAGAACTGGCCTGGAAAATCAAAATCATAGGTCATGACCTTGGAGCTGAAGATATTTCATTTGAACCAATTGTTGCCTTCGGCCCACACAGCGCCATCCCCCACCACCAAAACAGCAATCGCAAAATGAAAAAACAAGATGTGGTGCTAATTGATATGGGAATGAAATATAAAGGCTACTGCAGTGATATGACTCGCACTTTTTTTGTAGGCAAGCCTACCGCTGAACAAGCTGAGGTTTATCAAAGAACTTTAGACGCACAGTTGGCCGCCATCAAAGCTATAAAAGCAGGCGTAAAGTGTGCCAAGTTAGATAAAATCGCCAAAGAACAGATGGGAGACATGGCAGAACACTTTGGCCACTCCCTTGGCCACGGCATTGGTTTGGACGTGCACGAGTCCCCTGCCCTAAGCTCCAAAAGTAAAGAAACCCTCAAGGAAAATATGATTGTTACAGTAGAGCCCGGCATCTACCTCCCCGGCAAATTCGGCGTACGAATCGAAGACATGGGCCGCGTTACAAAAAAGGGCTATGAAAACTTCACAAATCTTGCAAAATAAACATCCCATTTTGCGATTCAGCAAAGAAATGCTATTTTTAGCTTGTGGAAGCTATAATTCTAAGAAATCATCTCCAAAAACCAAGTGAGATAATTCAATGTTCAGTAGAGTTTCTGAAGCTTGTTGAAGGAATTGTAAAACACATAAGAGCACAAGCAACAAAAGTCCTTCTTATAGATGGGCCACCGGGAAGCGGGAAAACCACATTGACGAAGCTTTTGACCTCAATGCTCTTAGCTCAAGGCATTCAATTTGGTCTTGCAAGTACTGATCAAAATATATTGGCTAGAGGCCCCTCACGTGAGGGCGTAGAAATAATCAAATACCATAACGGGGAAATTGTTATTGAGGCTGTCCGAGCTCATTTAAGCGGGAAATTTCCTGAAGGCACCAATTTTTCAGCAATAGGCTACAATAAGGGAACTGGAGAAAATGACTATCTCCATAATATACGTATCCCAGGAGAGAGGGGTGTATTGATTGTAGAGGGTTTGGGATCAACCGAATTTGTTTCAAACGTCAGCAGGCATACTGATATTTTGCCCGTAATCTTAGCTCCACCACCTGATTTAGCTGAAATAACTAGAAAATTTAGAGACCTCCGTGAAAAAGATCTTTCACCTGAAGAAGTAGCCGATAGAATTAAAACACAAAGAAAAACTCTAAAAGATTACTCAAAAGACACCGCCAGATATCTCCTCACCCAGGCCACCACCACTTGGCAGTTCTAACTCAACCTGCTAGACTCCTCCCATGTGTGGAATATTTGCCTATTTAGGTCCCAATGATAAAGCTGCGGAGATTGTACTTCGTGGGCTGAAAAAACTGGAATACCGGGGATACGACTCCTGGGGTATTGCAGCCAAACACGCGGATGGGAAAGTTGATATTGAAAAACATATTGGCAAGATTTCTGAGGTTATTAACCTGGAAAAGAAGCTCACTGAGCCATCCAAACTTGCCATTGGTCATTCGCGCTGGGCAACTCACGGTGGCGTGACTCAGTTTAATGCGCATCCTCATACTTCTGAAAATGGCGAAGTGATTTTGGTTCACAATGGGATTTTTGAAAACTATATGGAAGTGAAACAAAGCCTTGTTGAAAAGGGGCATCAGTTTCGTTCTGAAACAGATTCTGAGGTCTTCGCCCACCTTATTGAAGGCGAATTGGAAGAAGGTTTTGAAGCAGCATTCAGACGCGCCAGTAAAAAAGTTGAGGGCCGCTATGCTGTGCTTGCAATGTGTGAGAAGGAAAACAAACTGATTGCGGCTCGCAGAGGCTCGCCGCTGATTGTTGGTAAAGCGGAAGATGGCGCATACTTTGTGGCCTCGGACGTGCCTGCATTCCTGGAATACACCAAGGACGTGATGTATTTGGATGACAATCAAATGGTTGTGATTGATGAAGATGGCGCTCGCTTTTATGACTTAGAAACTGGCAAATCCATTGAGAAACGAACAATCTCAATCGACTGGAAAACGGAAGAAGCAGAAAAAGGGGATTATCCACACTTCATGATCAAAGAGATCATGGAGCAAAAAGATACCCTTGCACGAGCCATAAACACGGACGTAGAAAAACTAAAAGCAGTGGCAGACGCTATCAAAAACGCACACGGAACTTATGTGATTGGATGTGGAACAGCCGGAAAAGTAGCTATGACAGCGGAATATTTATTTTCCAACATTGCAAACCGCCACATCAACGTGAAGTTTGGATCTGAATTCCAAATGGCTCGCAACTTTTTGACGGATCGCTCTTTAGTAATTGCAATTTCCCAATCCGGAGAAACAGCGGACACTTTGGAGGCGCTAGAAATCGCTAAAGAAAAAGGAGCTACTATAATTTCAATTGTGAATGTGGAAACTTCCACAATGGCCAGAATTTCTGACATTGTTCTTCCACTTAAAGCCGGACCGGAAAAGGCGGTGGCATCTACAAAAGCCACAACTTCCCAACTGGCAATTCTAACCTTATTGGCCTACGCAACAGCCGGCAAATTGGACGAAGGAAAACAAATGCTAATCAACGCAGCTGGAAAACTAAATGACATGTTAAATCCTCGCTATGAGGAACACATTGAAAGCGTGGCGGAACAAATCAAAGCAGTTTCAGACATCATGATAATTGGCCGCGACGTGAATTTCCCAATGGCACTTGAATCCGCAATCAAAATCCAAGAACTCTCCTACATCCACGCGGAAGGTTTTGCTGGCGGCGAATTAAAACACGGACCAATCGCCCTAATTTCAGAAGGCACACCTTGCATTGCCTTGGTTGCCAATGACGAATTCAAAAAAGACATCCTATCCAACGCCATGGAAGTTAAATCCCGCGGCGCATTAATTCTTGGAGTTGGACCTGAAAACACTGAGATATTTGACCTATGGCTCAAAGTCCCAGATGTAGGAATGGCCTCCCCCATCTTCAACATCATTCCCATCCAAATGTTGGCATACAAATTGGCGGTCGCTCGCCAAAACAACCCAGACATGCCAAGAAACTTGGCTAAGTCAGTGACGGTGAAGTGATCAGAAGAACAAAATCCAATCCTTAAATAAGAATACCAGAATAATAAAGATCAGTAACAAAACTAGATCCTTCTTCCTCCAATAAATGTCTTTATTAAACCTGCTATCTCCAAAAGGTTCTCTTTCCGTAATTAAATAAGGCAGCTGATCTACAATTAGTCCAAGTCCAATTGCATAAACAATGGATTCTTTAAGAAAAATCCCAATAATCACAATTATAATTCCGTACATATAATGATGGGTTCTTACTCCCTTTAAAGTTGGCGAAGCAATTGGATTAAACAATAAGAATAATCTTGTAACTATAATTGTCCCCAGAAAGATCAGGAAAAAGTAATTTGCATCAGTCATACTTGGATTGTACCCAATTTTCAGGTATAATAAAGAGACTTTCACACGCCAAATGAATAGACGAACTAAAATTGTGGCCACTCTTGGGCCAGCAACTGAGGAAAAGGATGATATCCGTAAATTGATGGAGGCCGGTATGAATGTGGCACGAATTAATTTTTCTCATGGAACTTATGAGCAGGCTGCCAAGATGGTTAAGAACATTCGCCAACTTGAGAAGGAAACCGGAGAAATTGTGACCATAATGCAAGATTTGCAAGGTCCAAAGATTCGGCTCAGCCCTCTTCCTGAGGATGTTTTGGTTAAGAAAGGTCAGGTGATCACTTTCTCAACAAAGAAAGGTAAAAAAGACACCTTTTACCTTCCCAACTGCAGCATGCTTACAAAGGTTTTGAAGAAAGGCGATAGGCTATTAATTGAAGACGGATTAATCCGAACAAAAATTTTGTCCACAAAAGGTTGTTTTGTGCGAGCAAAAGTCATTGTTGGCGGTTACATGAAAAGTTGTAAAGGTGTAAATATTCCTGATTCGACCCTTCCCGCTTCTGCCACACTCACGGCAAAAGATCGCAAGGATCTTAAATTTGGGATTGAAAAACTCAAAGTTGATGCCGTGGCAATTTCTTTTGTGCAAACCGCAAAAGATGTGGAACGTGTGCGTGCTGCAATTGAAAAATTAACTAAACGGCCAATAACATTAATCTCCAAAATTGAAAGGAAAGAAGCTTTGGAAAATTTGGAAGATATAGTGGATGCATCTGATGGAGTAATGGTTGCGCGCGGAGATTTGGGGATAGAAACCAAAGCAGAGCGTGTGCCAATAGTCCAAAAGCGAATCGTTGCCATGGCCAGAAAGGAAGGGAAACCAGTAATTATTGCCACACAAATCCTTCAATCCATGGTGGAAAATCCTCTCCCCACTCGAGCAGAAATGAGTGATGCGGCGGAAGCAGTATTTGAACACGCCGACGCATTTATGCTTTCAAATGAAAGTGCTGTGGGACAGTATCCAAATAAAGCCGTTCAAACACTCGCGCGGGTGGCCAAAGTGACGGAGCAAGAAATCTTTAAAACTAAAGAGCTCTTCCCCATCCCTGTTCAAAGTGAAGATAATGAAGACGAAAGCATGGCACTCAATGCCTGTAATGTTGCAGATGAGATTGATGCTGATGCAATTGTTGTTGTTACAAAAGATGGCTATACAGCCAGAACCGTGCTCAAACACAGGCCAAAAACTCCTGTTATTGTTGTAACTCAATCCAAAGACCAAGCCCACGCCTTAAACATGCTTTGGGGAATCAAAGCCATTGTTGTGGATAAAACTCGCAGATCTGAGGAAGTCAAAGCACTACTCAAGAAAAAGAAACTTTTAAAGGCCAAAGACAAGGCTGTTTACATAAAATTGAGCGATTCAAAACGCTCCTTTGTGGTATTTTAATACCATGAGAATATTAGGCATAGATCCCGGTTACGCCATTGTAGGTTTTGCTGTTTTAGATAAAAGCGGCCATGAAAAAAGCTTGATTCAAGTTGGTGTGATTCGCACAGACAAGGACCTTCCCTTTGCTGAAAGACTCAAAGAAATCTTCGATGACCTAACTGCACTTTTGGCAGAGTACAAGCCGGATATCTGCTCTGTTGAACAAATATTTTTCTCAAAGAATGTGACTACAGGAATTCAGGTAGCACAGGCTCGTGGAGTCATACTGCTCGCCTTACAAAATGCAGGTGTAGAAATCCGGGAATACAGCCCCAGCGCAATGAAATTGGCACTCACCGGAGATGGAAAAGCTCATAAGGCGGCCATACAAAAGATGGTCAAGTTGGAATTAGGGCTTGCAGAGCTACCCAAACCTGATGACGCTGCAGATGCAGTCAGCCTTGCCCTTACCCTGGCATCTGAATTATAGTCTAAACATGAAACAGGATAACATTCTCGTTCAGTTAGGGATGATAGGATTTAGCCTTTTGCTATCAATTGCAACTGTATATTTCTCCTTTCAACTTGTGTCCGAATATGGACAGGCAGATTTGCTGCAAAAAAATATACCTGGCGCGGAGGAAATTACCGCCCCACTCACATATGAAACCAGAATGACAAAGGGCGATCAGCTCTTCAATGCGGGCTATTACTCGCTGGCAGCCACTGAATACTCCTTTGCAATCAACATCCAGCCAAAGAATCCTGCGGCATATGGAAAGCTTGGGCAAACTCACCTCAAACTTGGTGAGAATGAAAAGGCTTTGGATGCATTTGAGCGAGCAGTTGAAACTTCAAAAAACAATACTTATACAGTGGAATATGCAATCGCCCTGATCCGTACAAAGAATTTTGAGTTGGCAAACAGCACACTCGCAACTCTGGAAAATAACCAAGAAGCGCTCTTTTATAGAGTACTTTTGGAGGCATACAATGGGAACCATGATGAAGCTCAAAGACTTCTCAAGGCTGCATTGGAAACTCCTGGCCGAGTTTCGCTCACCAGCCTGAATCAGATCTCAGCAGCTTATGATGACTACAACAATCAAATTGAAGGTCAGGATACATATTTAAACGCCCTACTTAGTCAGGCAATGATTGATGCTGGCGAATTCCAACTTGCGGAAGAATATGCACTTGGAATTTTGAATGAAAAAAATGACTACCGTGATGTATGGATTCTTTTGGGCTATGCACAATTAAAGACAGAACAATATCAAGATGCGGAAGATAGTTTTAAGGAGGCCAAAGACTTAGATCCAATCAAATCAGAAACTCACTATTTCTTGGGCACAAGCCATTACCTTCAAGGCGAATATGCTGAAGCTGTAGCGGAATTTGAGCTTGCCCTACTCCATGGCTTTGAGCCAGAAGAAGAAGTTTACCGCCAACTCGCGGAAAGCCACTTGTTTTTGGGCGAGCATGAAGAAGCCCTGGCAGCCTACGAATTCTTAATCAAATTAAATCCAAGTAGCATTGAAGGATTCATTCAGCCAATCCAGATCAGCGTTGGATCCTTGCAAGACTTGGATCGTGCCCTCACCCTAGCTGAAGACGGTGTGGCAAAATTCCCAAATGATGCAATTAGCCACAATTTATTGGCATCTGTTTACCTTGAACGTGGCGAATGGCAGGCGGCCGAGGCCGCCCTCAAAACAGCTCTAAGCCTTGATCCAAAACGTGCAGAAACACACTTCAATTTGGGTCTTTTAGAAGAAGCTAGAGGAAATATTGAAGCAGCAAGTAATGCATACAAAGCAGCCCATGATCTTGCAGAAGCTGGAACTCCAACCAGCATTGAAGCCGCAGAAAAATTCAACGACCTCATTCTTAACCCTAGCGGAGAATGACAGCTTACTTCTTAATTATAGCCGCTGGTCTGGGGCTAATCATGGGGAGTTTTTTGAGCATGCTCATCCCTAGACTACATAATGATGAAAAAGGAATTGTAAAAGGTAGATCACATTGTTTTCACTGTAAGAAGACATTATCTGTTAGCGAACTAATCCCACTAGTGAGCTATTTAATTCAAGGCGGGAAATGCAAACATTGCAGGAAAAGTATTCCAGCTTGGTATCCAATAATCGAGCTGACCACTGCAATCACTTTTGTAGTTCTCTTTTTTGAATTTCTAGATCCAACTTTATGGCTGATAAACATATTCTACTTCTCAGTCCTACTTTTCATCCTCTTTTACGATCTTCGCTATAAAGAAATCCATGACGCAGTAATGTTGCCGGCAATTGTTGTGGCATTAATTCTCAGCATTTTTACAGGCAATGTAGTCTCAAGCATGATTGGTGGAGGGATTGGATTTGGCTTCTTTGCACTCCAATATTTTGCCTCACAAGGTAGATGGATAGGCGCCGGGGATATGCGCATTGGCGCATTTATAGGTTTAATGTTGGGTTGGCAACTCACACTACTCGCCCTTATGCTCAGCTACATATTTGGCAGTCTGATCTCAATCGCCCTACTTGTCAGCGGCAAAGCAGATAGAAAAACAGCCATTCCTCTTGGTCCATTCATTGTAGTTGGGACTATGCTCGCCTTTTTCTTTGGCGAAAAGCTAATTTGGTTATATTTGAACCTAGCATTATGAAAATTGTAATTTTAGCCGGTGGAGTTGGAACGCGACTTTGGCCCATGAGCAGCAAAAAAAGACCCAAACAATTTCAAGCTTTGGTGTCTGAACGCACACTTTTGCAAGAAACCTACGACAGAATTTCTTTTGTAGATCCATCAGATATCTACATCGCCACAAATGCTGAATATCTTGATCTGGTTAAAGAACAATTGCCTCAAATCCCAGAGGAAAACTTGATTGGCGAGCCAAGCATGCAAGATACAGCTCCATGCATAGGTTTGGCAGCTGCACTGATTGCAAAAAAAGATCCAGACGCAGTAATGGCTTCAATTTCAGCAGATCATCTGATCCAGAACACTAAAGAGTTCGAGGCAAAATTAAAAGAAGCAGAAGAATTGGCAAAGACAGAAAACACTCTCAATATTATTGAAGTACCTGCCAAAGCACCCCTCACAAACCTTGGATATGTAGAAGTTGGTGAAGAGGTCAGCCCAAAGGTTTTTAAGCTCAAAGGATTTAAGGAAAAGCCAGATCTTGAAACCGCAAAAGCATTCCTGGCATCCGGGAACTATCTATGGAACACAGGAACTTATGTATGGAAAGTGAGCCGGATTCTTGAAGAAATCCAGAAATATATGCCAGAAACATATGAGCATCTAATAGCCATACAAAGCGGCGAATCTATGGAAGAGCATTACACTCAATGTGAAAAAACCTCTATTGATTACGGAATTATGGAAAAAGTGGATCCCAGCTCAGTTCGCTTGCTTTCCGCAGATCTTGGCTGGAGTGATATTGGAACTTGGGCATCTCTGCATGAGGAACTCTCCTCGCCAGAAGGGAATCTAATCAAGGGAGATGTGACCGCCCTAGAATGCAAAGGCTGCGTCCTCTACAATATCAGTGATAGACCTATGGCCGTATTTGGATTGAATGATATGGTGGTGGTGCAAACAAATGACGCTACTCTCAACTGTCCAAAAGCGCGAGCAACAGACCTTAAAAGCCTAATCAAAGAATTGAATGTCTGATCAAACTGAAGTACAAATCATCCCAAAACCTTGGGGCAAGGAAATCTGGTTTGCAAACCAACCTGAGTTTGTTGGCAAAATCCTGCATATCAATAAGGGCCACCGCTACTCCCTGCAATATCACGAAAAAAAGATAGAGACTCAATACGTACTAAAAGGTCGCGTAAAGTTCACATTGGATGATAAAGAAGTAATCCTTGAACCCGGTGATAAATTGGATGTTCACCCTGGTGTGGTTCACCGCGCAGAAGCTCTGGAAGATGTAGAAATCGTTGAAGTCTCCACAAATGACTTGGATGATGTAGTAAAAATTGAAGACGATTATGGCCGCAGCGGAAAAGGGAATGATCTTGAAAATGATCGCCAATTATCAGAAAACAGCGGTAACTAGACCATATTTTCCTGCATCTGCCTAGCAAACCCCGCTTCAACGGCTTGTCTTAAGGAGAAATCACCTTATAATTGGCAGGACTTTTACACTTAAGAAAAAAAACATGCTCAAACTCAAACAACTCCTCGCGGGGAAAGTGCTTCTTATTCTGCTTTTTGCAGGTGGCCTTGCCTACGTAGATACTATTACTGATCTCAAATTGGGATTGGACCTTAAAGGTGGAACCCAACTAGATTACAGCTTAGATTTGAGCCAAGTAGCAGAAGAAGATCAAAATCAGATTATTGAAGGTGTACAAGAAGTAATTAGAAAACGTGTAGATAGCTTAGGTGTTTCTGAGCCAAATATTTATGTTTCCAGCCTAGCGGATGAGTTTCATGTAATTGTAGAGCTTGCAGGTATCTCAGATATTGAAGAAGCAAAAAACACAGTTGGTAAAACTATCCAACTTGAATTCAAAGAACAGAATAATGAACCAAATCCAGATAGAGTTGGTGAAGCAACTGAGCAAGCAACAACTTTTTACAATGCAATTAGAAACGGTGGGGACTTTGAAACCTTAGCACTTGCAGATGCTGAAACTTATGGAGCAGACACAAGCTATACTTCTCAAGAATTAACGGATCTAAGTACCTTATCACCTCCTTTACAGGAAGCAATTAAAGGGAAAGCAGTAGGCACAATACTTGCGCCTTTTGAATTGAACGAAGGTTATATTGTTGATGCTGGAGCCATAAGAGCTTCAGAGGGAATGGCAGTTATTGAAATTACAGATAAAACATCAGAGGTATTAGAAACCGTTGTTCCTGGCGAAGTTAGCGCACGTCACATCCTTGTAGCATATGAAGGTGCTGCGCGGAGCGAAGCGGAGCGTTCAAAAAAAGAAGCAAAAAGTCTAGCTGAAGATCTACTAGCTAGAATCCAAGGTGGTGAAGCATTAACTGAACTAGCTGGAGAATTTTCAGATGACTTAGGTAGCGGAGCAAATGGTGGAGATTTGGGTAGCTTTGGAAGAGGAGTAATGACAGAAGACTTTGAAAACACAGCCTTTGATCAAGAAGTTGGTGCAGTTTCTGAACTTGTAGAAACTGAGTTTGGATTCCATATCATTGAAACCTATGAAAAAACTGAGGAAGAAATAATTAGCGAGACAATTGAAAAGATTTCATTCAAACAAGCAATCTACAGTACTCTTGCAGATCCATGGGCTGAAGAAGCAGTACTTACTGGTGAACACTTCAAACATGCAGATGTTGCATACAGCCAAACATATGAGCCATATGTAGCAATTACATTCACAAAAGAAGGTGGAGATCTATTTGAAGAGTTAACTACAAGAAACGTTGGAAATCCAATTGCTATCTTTGTAGGTGGAGATCTTATTTCCGCCCCAAATGTGAATCAAGCAATTGCTGGTGGACAGGCGCAAATTACTGGTAGCTTCACACTTGAAGAAGCACAGGAACTTGCCCGTGATCTTAATACAGGTGCCATCCCTGCCCCAATTGAACTTGTTGGCCAATATACCATCAGTGCAACTCTTGGTGCACAAGCACTGGATGAAAGTGTATTTGCAGGTATTCTTGGACTGATTGTACTCGGAATATTTATGCTGCTTTACTACAGGCTTCCAGGTCTAATCGCAAACGTTGCCCTTACAATTTACTCAATTATCCTTATCTTCCTTATCAAGATTGCCCTCCCAACTGGAGTTGCATTAACTCTTGGTCTGCTCATATTTGGATATTTGACTCATGTAATTCTCAAAAATAAAGATTCTGGTGGTGAAAAGCTGGTTTCCTTCTTACTGGCCTGTGTAGTCCTATTCTTTATGATATTTGTTCTATCCAGCCCTATCACTCTTACATTGGCAGGTATTGCCGGTGTAATCCTTTCTATAGGTATGGCTGTGGATGCAAATGTACTTATCTTTGAGCGAATGAAAGAAGAACTCGCAGAAGACAAGCCACTTGATGAAGCAATTAGAGATGGATTTGACCGTGCTTGGGACTCCATTCGCGATTCAAATTTCTCATCACTTATCACTTGTGCAATCCTCTTCTACTTTGGATCATCAATTATTCGTGGATTCGCAATCAATCTGGCTATAGGTATTTTGGTATCAATGTTCTCAGCTATCACTTTGACTTATGGATTCCTAAAATTCACATCCAATACTAAACTGGGTGAAAACCTTTGGCTTTACGGTAAACCAAGAGGAGACGTAAGTAACAGATTTCAAATTGTAAAAAACAGCAAAGTTTGGGCCGCTTTCTCTGGTACTCTTCTAACTATTGCAATAGTGAGTATTGCCGCCTTTGGATTAAATCTTGGTATCGACTTTACTGGTGGAACACTTATGGAAGTTCAAATTGAACAAGAAATCACCTCTGAGGAACTTGAGGCAAACATCATGACTGTTGAAGAAGAATTGAAAGCCGACTTTGGCTCCCCTACCATTGTTTCAACGGATCAAGGATCATTTGTAATCCGTCTAAAACATCTTTCTGAGGCTGACCATGACGGACTATTAGCTAAATTTGGTGAGTATGGAGAAGTAGAAGAGATTCGCTTTACAACTGTTGGGCCTACTATTGGATCCGCTTTGAAAAAGAAAGCAATCACTGCCTTGGCAATCACACTTGTAATGATTGTGTTTTACATTGCATTCGCTTTCCGCAAGATTCCAAAAGAAGTAAGTCCATGGCGATTTGGATTCTCTGCAATCGCAGCCCTAGTACATGACATCTTGATTGTAGTTGGAGTATTTGTACTCCTAGGACACTTTATGGATGTAGAGCTGGACGCACTGTTTGTGACTGCCCTTCTAACTATCATGGGGTTCTCAGTGCATGACACCATTGTAGTATTTGACCGTGTGCGAGAAAATCTCCGCTACCGCAAATCTGGCGAAACATTGGCAGACACCGCCAATAAGGCCTTGAATCAAACCATGGCCCGCTCAATCAACACTTCTATATCAACCTTGATTACAATCATTGCGCTCCTAATCTTTGGAGCAGAAAGCATTAAGATGTTCGTCCTAGCCCTTGCAATTGGTATTGTGGCCGGAACATACTCTTCAATCTTTGTAGCGAGTCCTTTGTTGGTCTGGTGGAACAGTAGAAGTAACTCCTAAAACATCATGATGGGCTGCTGATTTCACATCCAATAGCAGCTCATCTATATCTACAGTATCAAGATTAAAAACAGTGTGAAAAATAGACCACTTTCAAAAGTCTAGTCAAATATTGCTTTTTCAGGTGAGCATGTTAAAATCCTCTCGATGTGCACCCGTGGCTCAACTGGATAGAGCATCGGTCTTCGGAACCGAGGGTTATAGGTTCGAATCCTATCGGGTGTACCATTTTTAGTCCAACCCGCTCACAACTAAGTAACTATGGAGTATATTTGCCATATCTCCGCGTATGCGGCCCCATGAAGGGTTGAAATTCGCGCCAACTTGTTCTTGTAGTATTCCAAGTTTGGAGGCTTTCCAAGCATAAATTGCGTACCAAGCTGAAGTATCTAAATCTGAGTAAGGTAACTCTGCAACAGTACTTCCTTCAACTAAATTTTCTTGGTAAACATTGAATAGGATTTTTAAAGCCTCAACTTTGTTAACAGTATTTCCAGGCTTGAAAGTTCCATCTGGATATCCATTTATCCATCCTTCAGATTTTGCAAAGCAAACATATGGTGCATACCATTCGCTGGCAACATCTGGGAAACAGTTTTTGTAAATATTTGAATCAGGAGTTAAATCCTGACCCTCAATAAGAATTTTTAAAAGTTCTGCTCTATTAATATCCCAGTCAGCATGGAAAGTACCATCTGGATAACCACTGAAAACTCCCAAATCAACTAGACTTGATACAGAACCATAATAGGGGTCAAGGTAAGAAAGATCTGAGAAAACCCATTCCATGGGAGTAATAATAACTTCTGAACTATCCAATAACACAGATCCAAAGCTGTTAATTGCTTCAAGTTGGAAATAATGGGAAACATCATTAGGAAGATCATTAACTACTGCAAAAGTTGTAAAAGCTTTATCAATAACTAAAGTCTGATCGTAATTTCCAGGTGAAGTTCCATATTTCAACTCATATCCATCCAAAGAATCTCCAGAGGGTCTATTCCATGAAAATGAAACACTATCTGCATCATAATCTAAAACTGTGAGAATCAATGAATCAGTACCTTTCTCCTCACTGTCAGTAATCTCCTGCCCTTCCTTTTCATTTGTATCAACAGAGAGACCTTGCCCATTTGATTGAATCAATGGGGATAAACTACTACCAAAATCAGCCGCATAAAAATACAAATAACCTTCATCAAAGGTGAAGCCGTTGGAGCCTGCAAAGTTCTTTTCTAAAGGAGAAACAATTACTACAACTCCATCATTATTCGCCATACCAGAAAGTGTTATTTCTTCGGTTAAATCATCATTCTTATCAACAATAGTTGTTTGTCTATTACTTAAATCTAAAATTCCATTATCAAGTGGAATAAGAGTTAATCCAAAACTCACACCTTCTGGCTTGACTAGATGAAAGTTAAAATCTGATGCATTGCTAGTATTTTCAAAAAGCAAATAATTACTTCCAAAAAGTGCTGGAGCAAACCCTTCGTCTATTTCAATATAAGTATTTTCTGCATAGCCATCTAATATAAGAACATCAGGAAAATCAAATCCTTCATCATATTGATTAATATCCAAATTCCAAAGAGAGAATATTTGGAAAACTTCCGGCAGAGTATCACCTCTTGATTCAATAACCTCTTCAACAGCATTGTAAATTTTCAGATCATCCGTAAATGGTTCTGAAGAATTGAAGTAGTTCTCCCAAATTTCTAAAACAATATCATCATCATTATAATACTCAGCCAAAAAGGTAGGCCAAATATTTAGCGCATATTGATAAAGTGTCCCTGTTGGGATAACAGAAGCAAAAATTGAATAGTCAACATAATCAAAGAAATCAAAGAAATAATTTAGATAATCATTTACATCATCATAAACAACATCTTCCATCCAAGTTGCAGTAGCTTCTGCCCAGTTCACACCTTGAAAAGTATTAGCAAAGCCTGTGTCATATGAAAACTGCACAGCATGAAAGAACTCATGAGCCATAGTGATTTGTAAATAATCGTCAGAAAGCCAAGGTAATATTGCTATGAATGGATCTCCATTGCTAAGCAAACTTGTCACTCCAACAGAACCAGAAAATAGATATTCATCCAAATCATCCAGAACTACTAATATCTTTGGATATTCTAAGCTGGGCTGATCATAATTCAACTGATCAATAATCACATTCCAACTTTCTTCTGCAGATTCAGCTATCACTTCAATGATATCCGAAACACCATCACCATCAGAATCATACTGCTCTTTGAGTAAATCTGAAAATTCAAACTGAAAATGAGTAGTCGAAATTGAGTTCTTTTTTATAATTCCATCTTCAATATCTGTTGTAAAAGATACAGCTAAAACAGGTGCTACCCAGAGCAAATTAACAATTAAGACCAGCAGTAAGCGACGAAGAAGAGTCAGTGGGTATGGATTTATAGCATAGCTTCAGTATTATAGAGTCATGTTTGCAGATATTCTAGTCCAACATCCATACTCCAGAAAGCAGGAGAGCTTTACTTATGACGTCCCTAAAGACTTAAAGGTAGAAGTTGGCCAAGGAGTTGTGATCCCATTTCAAAGAGGCTCACAAGCCGGTTTAGTTTTGAATGTACACAAGAAAAAACCTGAATTTAATACAAGACCAATCACAGAACTGCTACCTGATTTACTTCTGCGCGATTGGCAGCTTCAGCTCATGGACTGGGTTGTTGAATACTATTTTTGTTCAAAATTCGATGCTGCAAAATTGATGCTCCCAAAATCTATCTGGCGAGTTCCAAAACGGGCAAGGAAAAGTGCCGCCATCAAGAAGAAAACAGGTTTAAAGAAGGAAAAACATGAACTTACTACTGACCAAGCAAAGATAGTTAAAAGCATAATCACTGAACAAAAAATTGTTTCATTAATTCATGGCGTTACTGGGTCTGGGAAAACTGAAATATATAAACATTTAATTGAAGACTGCATAACCAATGGCAAACAGGCCATCCTTCTAGTTCCTGAAATCTCCCTCACTCCCCAGCTACTAAAATACTTTGAAGGGAACTTTCCTGAAATTGCTGTGATACACAGCAGAATTAGCGACGGTAAACGAGCCAAACTATGGAAAAGTATTCATTCTGGTGAGATCAAACTGGTCCTTGGATCAAGATCTTCCCTATTCTCGCCATTCAAGAATCTGGGCTTAATCATAATGGATGAGGAGCACGAATGGACTTACAAGCAAGAGCAGAGCCCTAGATACCATGCAAGAAAAGTGGCGGAGAAAATGACTGAACTTACTGGAGCAAAACTAGTTCTTGGCTCTGCAACTCCAAGTGTTGAATCAATGTGGAAAGCAAATGAAGATCAATATGCATACTACAGACTTGAAGAACGCATCTCCGGTACTGAACTACCAAAAGTACATATTGCAGATATGAAAGAAGAGCTAAAGGGTTTGAACTTTGGGATATTCAGCTATGAGCTTGAACAAAAAATGAGTTCAACCTTAAAGAAAAATGAACAGCTTAT
>PJEL010000510.1_pt1 | contig 45521 bp, 51 predicted proteins | sample 1853271 | NCBI WGS metagenome assembly PJEL01 (sample SAMN08108733, study PRJNA415343) | Invertebrate metagenome, whole genome shotgun sequencing project. | host: Globobulimina | place: Sweden: Gullmar Fjord | collected 2015-08
AATACTTATGTAGCAGTGTCAGTTGTTGATGGTGAATATAGTATTGATGGAGGCTCTTACACAGCAATTCCTGATCTTGTTACTGTAAATCAGGAAATAACAGTGAGATTAGTTAGTTCTTCAGAGTACGCAACCACAGTTTCAACTATATTAACTGTTGGTGGAATATCAGATATATTCAGTGTTACTACTCAAGAGTTACTAGATACCACTCCTCCTGTAATTACACTTCTTGGACTTTCTTCTTATTTTTATCCTATTGGATCAGTTTGGGTAGAGCCGGGATACACGGCCATTGATAATATAGATGGAGATATTACCGGTAATGTTACAGTTGGTGGAGACACGGTAGACACCAATACTCTAGGTACTTATGTAATTACTTATAATGTTAGTGATTCTGCTACACCCCCAAATGATGCTGTAGAAAAAACAAGATCAGTTACAGTTCAAGCTATTCCAGATACCACTCCCCCAATTCTAACTATTCCAGATGATTTAGTGTTGACAGTTCCTGAGGGAGAAGGAGGAATATTATTAGGAGATCAAAGAATATTAGATTGGTGGAATTCTGTAACAGCCACTGATGAGACTTCCCCAGCAAACCCAGTAGTAAATAGTACTATAGACCCAACAGCTAATCCTAATTCCTTGCTGACTCCCAGAACATTAGAAGTTTCATTTTGGACAGCCGATGATGCAGGAAATTCAGCTTCAGGTTCAGCTAACCTAATTATTCTTCCTTCAGGAATAGTTTATACTCCACCGATTTTTACTGTAGAGCCTCAAGGTTTAAAACTCCAATATTATTTAGATGAACTTGGGATTTCTCACGATAATATTGAACTTGACTATTGGTTAAGTACAGCAGAAGCTAGTAGCCCTAAAAATTTAGCTGTGGCTATAACTACAAATTTAGATTCTCATCCAAATCCGTTAACAGATAATGGAATAGGATATTTAATAACTTTTTATGCTACTGATACAGAGCAGAATGTTACTGCATATTCTGCTACTTTAATTATAGAACAGCTAGATATAGCTATTGAGGCTATAAGGTATCAAGTAACAGGAAGATCTATTGATGGAAGCCAGATATTTTTAGAGGATATGGGGAGTAAAGTAACCCCAAGTCAGGAATATGAAGTTATTACAGGTTCAGGTAAAATTAGGATTCTGTTGAAAAATGCTGACAGTGAAGAATAGTTTAATTTAGGGGTTATAAGGATTTTAAAGTTCCCAATGGGAAGCCAAGTAGTCAGGCGTTGACTGCATATTAGATAAGTACAGGAGTTACATCATGGATAATTCAGGATTCAGCACAACAGATGCTGGTGTGTTAGCTGCTATTAGCGGTGTTAGCCGTGGAGGTTATTACGGTGGTGGTCATGGAAGCCAAGGAAATTTTCTTGGTGATGGATCAGCTGTAGCTAGTAAGGTAGAGTGTACTAATGCCTCTCTTGCTCAGGCAGATCGTGATCGCAAAGATGCCAATAGTGAAGGTCGTACTACTGATCTGGATAATCATATCCGAGATATGCAGACGCAAAATTTGACTTTGGCTCTTAATCAGCAAGGTCAGATCTCTGATTTAGCGGCTGGCAATATGCGTACTGCTTTGGAAAATCAGATTGGTACTCAGGCTATAGTTCAACGAGTTACTGATCAATTAGCTGTTTGTTGTTGTGAAAATCGGGTAGCTAATGAAAAGAGTAATGCGAAGTTGGATGCCATTGCAGCTGCAATGATAGCTGACCGACAGTCTGCTGAGATTCAAACTTTGCGGGATCAAGCTTCACGTAATGATGTTAATGGTGAGACTGTAGCGATTCTCAATGCCATTAATGGTTTAGCCCAAGTAGTAGCTAATAAGTGCGGTGAAGGTAACGGAAATGGAGGCGGATGGCCTTGGCCTGCAGGCGCTACTGTATCTGTTACAGTACCAGAAACTGTTGCTTAATGGGAACAGCTTAACTTAGTCTGAGGGGTACTTTTGGTGCCCCTTTTTCAATTCTCTTAGGTATTTTATATTATGACTTTATACAATCCAAAAGATGCTACAGATACTACTAGACCAATGGATGATGATACTGGAGATAATTTACCGGGAGAAATACGAGTTTTAAAAACTTACTTAGAAACTGAATTACCTCTTAAAGCTGATGCGGCTGATGTATATGCTAAGACTGGGACATACAGTCAAGATGAAGTAGAAACAGAAATATCCACTGCAGTGGCTGAAATAGAGCAAGAGCTTTCTGCAAATTATTCTACTACAAATGAGACAGATACTAAAACATTTGAGTCTATAGTTAGTGCTTTAATGTCAGTATTTCCAGTTGGCACTATTTATGAAAATGCTGCTGTAGCCACAAATCCTGGAACTCTCTTGGGATTTGGTACTTGGGTAGCATTTGGTACTGGTAAAGTTACTGTAGCCTTAGATGCTAATGATCCAGATTTTAATGTTATACAGGAAATTGGAGGATCCAAAACTGTAACATTAACTGGTAGAAATATTGGAGCTACCCCTGCCTTGGGAGTAGCTCCAGAGCCTACTAATTACCCTACTAACATATTCATGACAAAGAAATTTAATGAATATGCTCATGATCCTAGTAAAATAGGGAATATGGATGCTCCAATAGGACAAGCTGCTGCTACTATGCCTCCATATATTACTGTATATAGATGGATTAGAATAGCTTAAGGGGTATTATAATGGAACCATTAGCTTTAAATTTAGCTCCAGATACAATCCCTTTTAGACAGGTCCAGACTGGGGGAGAAGTAATATTTTCTAACTTAGATAGGGAGCCTGTACCTCCCAAGTTTAGTTGGATAAGCAATGTACTTCCTACTGAAGATGGAATTAGTACTACCAGAGAAGTGGCACTATTTTTAGCAGCTACAGTGCCGGGTACAGTTACTTTTGATCCTGCAACTAAATTTAAGCTTCAATTAATTTGGCGAGATGATGGTAGTAGTACTTATTATTTATATACTGATGGGAAACATCTAACATTTCAAGCAGCCCCAGAAGCTAAATGGGAGATAATAAGTACTTCAGCTTCTGCTGAGAGTTATGCTTATACTGCTTATCTTCAAGGAAAGTCTTATTGTTTTCAGGAGGATAAAGGAGTATATACTTTTGGAGCGGATTTTCAAAGTATTAATGTTGAAACTATAAATGGTTTAAGTCTTGCAAGTATTGAAGGAATTACTAGCTCAAACAATTATTTAATTATGTGGTCCTTTGATACTATCTATTGGAGTTCTCCCACTAATCCTCTTGAGTTTGACCCTGGTACTCCTACTCCTACTGGAGCTGGCTCATCTAAAGTACAAGCAGTCCGTAGTCAGATAAAACAATGCCTTCCAACTTCAGAAGGTTTTATTATATATACCAGTGTTAATGCTGTTAGTGCCCGGTATAGTAATAATAGTACAAACCCTTGGGTATTTAGAGAGATTGCTAATAGTGGCGGAATCATAGATTCAGAACATGTTAGTCATGATGCTAATGCTGCTATGCACTTTGCTTGGACTTCTAGTGGATTGCAGAGAGTCACACATGATGGAGCTGAAGTAGTATTTCCAGGATTATCAGATTTTTTAGCTGGAACTAAATTTGATAGATTAGGTGCAGATGGAAATACTATTGAAGAGATTTCTACTTCTACTATAGTGGTTAAAGTGGTGGTAATCTCTTCAAGGTATGTATGTTTTTCTTATGGAGAATTGTATAAACCTAAAGAAGCTATTCTAGTATATGATTTTTCTTTTAAACGTTGGGGTAAATTAACTACAGATCATTATGATTTAGTCTCTTATGTAGATCCAGAACTTACTGGTGGCACAATGTGCTCTGAGCTTATTGAGCCTTGTACTGCTTATCATAGTACTAAGTGCTCTTTTTGGGGAACTACAGCAAGAAAAGCTGAAGTAGAGCCAAGTACAATTGGAGTTCTTAAGCCTGACGGTTCTTTGAATTTAATTCAAATGGTACTTACAGATGAAGCTTCCGCAATAGATGCTGTAAATTCTGAAGGGGAGATTAGATTTGGATCTTTAAAACTCACTAGAACTTCTTACTGTTTACTTAATTTAGTACGCTTGGTTGGGGAGCAAGATCCAGATACAGAGGTAGATGTATTCACTAAAAGTACTTATGGAGATACCCCAGTTCCTTATATACAAAATCCTAAAGACGCCGAATATTATTTAGGTACTAACAGTGGAGATAGTCACACCTTGAGAATTCGCGGGAGTTTTAATCTTGCAAACATTTTAGTTACTCTAAGTCAGACAGGGGAAAGGTAGTATGGCAATTGAGTTAGCAAGTGCAAATTATCAACTTGATCCTCATGGTGCTAGTGATTTGCAAGTTGACAGGTTAAGTAGAATTGTTTGGGAACAATATGAATTATTACGTGCAATACAAGAAGATTTAGTAATGATTAAAGGAATTCTGGACGATCATGAAACAAGACTCATTGCTTTGGAACCTTAGGAGATAATGTAAAAATGCCTTACTTTGGTACTAGATCTAAAGAAAAACGAGCTGAGTGTATAGTACCTTTAATTAGGGTATTAAATACTGGAATATTGGCTTACGATTTTTCAGTGGTATGTGGGCATCGTAATGAGATAGAGCAGCAAGTAGCTTTTACTAGAGGAACTTCTAAAGTTCGTTGGCCTTTTGGAAAGCATAACAAAAGACCTGCTGAAGCTTTTGACATTTATCCATATCATAAAAAATATGCTATGCTTATTGGGCATGAGAGTCAAATACATGAAATTGCTGAGGCTGAGTTACTCACATTAATGGAAGCTCAAAATTTCATACTTCAAGAATTTTGTATTATGGCTGGTACAATTAAAATGGCAGCTAGAGCTGAAAATGTTATATTGCGTTGGGGAGGAGATTGGGACAGGGATGGTGATAGATTAGACCAGAAATTTAATGATCTTGGCCACTTTGAATATATAGGTTTGCATACCGAGGAAACTTAATGTCCACCGATGATACCAATAATACTGAAGAATCTATTAATCCAGCTAGTACTAAATGGGAATTAAATTTAGTACTAAAGGAGTTAAGGAAGATGGGATTAAAATTAGAAGATGATCTAGATCTTAATAAAAGGTTATGGACTTTACATAATACAATGCTACAAGCAAAGACTGGCCTTAAAGTTGCCATTACTGCTATTATTGTAGCTTGGGCTATTCTTGGTGCCACAATGATGGCTAAGTTTGATACAATTACAGAATTGAGTGAGAAGATTAATTTACTAGAATATAAGATTAATCTTCTTGAAGATAAAGTAAAATAGATAATTTAAGCTAGTGAGGGTAAGGGCATGGCTATTGGATTTAGTTTTGGTGGAGAAAGGTCGCAAAAAAGGGGAAGATCTGCAGAGTTTTTACAATCTACAAAAGATGTAGATGTAACTGAGCAAGAGAGTATTGATACTCTTAATAAGGAAATTGCTACTGCCTTAGAGAGTTTAGTTACTGGAGGTAAAGGAGAAACTCTTAGAGGTACTGAAACTTCTAGGTCTGCCATTGATCAGTTAATTGGCACTTTAAGTGCTCCTACAGCTACTGGAGAGTATTCTAAAGAAGCTGCCATTTCAGATACTGAGGGAGCAGTACAGGCTCTTATGGAGACTATCATAGGAGAAGGCATGGGAGGAGTACGAGATATTACTAACATTGCAGGAGCCTATGATAGTACAGTACAGCAGCAAATGCGGGATGCTTTAGTTACTAGGGCTGCAGGAGAGGGAGCTAGGTTGCAGCAAGAGACAATTGGTCAGTATGCTGGAATTTCTGCTCAACAAGAAAGTACTAGGTTAGCTAGTTTACTTGGAGTATTACAACAAGCTGGAGAATCTCAAGTAGCTACTAGCTTTGAGGAAGAAAAATTAGGTACTAAAAAAGCAGAAACTGAGGCTGTATCTGAGGTAGAACGAAAAGCTGAAAAGGAAGCTAAGGAAAAGCTTGGACAAACTAAACGTGGAAGTGTTTCAGAGAAAGGACTTACCACTAAATTCTCTCTTGGTTCAACTGCGGAGTAATATAACATGCCAACGCCAGCTGAATTATTAGAACAGATAATTACTCCACCTGCTGTGGTGCAGCAAGCTACTGCAGTAGAGAAAGCTCAAACAGCTAGTAAGGAAACTAAAAAAGAGAATGAAGAGGAATATGCTTCAGCTCTTTCTATTCTTACTAGTACAATGTTGCAGGCACAACAGCATGCACAAGAGGGAGAAAGGACAGCAGATGATGCAACAGCTTTACAGCAAGCTAGTACTGATGTAAAAAATAAAGCTGTGAAAATGCAGACTACTCATGATCTTACTAACCTTAATCAATTAATGGCAATTAATCAAGAAAGAATGATTAGTGCTCAAAATTATGTAGATGAGCAAAAAGATGATGCAGCCGCTATTGATGCTACTCAAACTAGACTCTCTGCAGCTTATGAGGCTCAGGTAAAGTTTGAAGAAGAAAAGCGTACTAAGCCTTTAGTGGGGCTTATGGCAGCAATTCTTCCCAAGACTTATGGAAATCAGATTAACAGAATTATACAGCCATTAAAAGCTAAGCTTGATATGTTTAAATCTGATAGAGTAACTGATACTAAAATGTTCTTAAATAAAGAAAATGCTTTAGTAAAGCAAGCAGAACTAGTAGAAGCTACTAATCGTCAGCAGATGAAAGAAAATATTGAGATGAATAGTTTGATTCAAGTTAGTGCAAACAATCTTGAAGGGAAGAAAGCTCAATGGGATATTCTAGCTAAATCAGCAGGACTTAATAAGGCAGCTGCTGAGGCTGCTGGAGCAAAACTTAGTGCTCTTAGAAGTGAGCAACAGTTTAATGCTACTGAAGTACAACAAGCTATTCAGATAGAACAAATGAATATGCAGAAGAAAGACATGGAGCATAGGCAGAAACTTTGGGAAGAAAACCAAGCAGCCTATGAAAGTCTTAATAAAACTTTCATGGAAAGTGTAAGAGGTTATGGCAGTCTTAAAGAATATCAATTGGCTTTAAGCAGCAATCTAGTAACCCCTCAAGAAGCTAATTATGTAGCCTTGGTAATGGGTAAAGGAGAGGCAATAGGCTCTGAAATTTTTAATACAGAGAATCCTATGAGTACATTTTCTACATTATTATCACAAGCTCCTGAGAAAGTTACTCCTGAGATGAGTAGATTTTTTCTTAATATTGAAGGCATTAAAGATAATGCTAGAGCTTCACTGGTAGATCAACCTGGATATGATCAACTAGCTAGTAAAGAAAAGATGGCTGCTCAGCAAGCCCGAGTTAAGCAGCTACAACAGCAGGCACAAAGAGATGTTAGTTGGCTTGCTAATAATGGATTTATACCTCTCTTTTCTCCTGCTGAATTAGTGGCTGAAGATAATAAAGCTATTACTGAAGGACAAGGTAGTAGGCTTAAAATTTCTCCTGTAACTCGTGCTGAATTTGCCACCTTTGCTACAGTTAAAACTGACACAAATTTACATGATTATGTTAGTGATATGGTAGGAAATATGGCAAATTCTAAGCTTAGTTCTGAACAACTTTCTAAAGGAATGGCAGCTATATTTGATTTGCAGAAAGAAGCTTTTAATAAGAAGGGATTATTTCAGCTTGATGGACTTAGACTTAATGGTAAGAATCTTAATAGTCCCGCGGTATGGAATGAGTTAGTAGCTCAGCATAAGACAAGATTAATGTACAGAATAGAACAAGCTACTGCTGAAGCTTCCACAGTATTTTCTCCAAGCCCTTCAAAGTAACAGGATCACATTATGTCAATTGAAACCATGCTAGCCTCTAGCTCTGAATCCTATAATACCTCTGGAGATTCTAGTGCTCTTTCTTCTGTAGCAGATTTTGTTACTTTAGGTATTCCTAGTGCTGCTGTAAGTGCTGGAGTATCTATAGCTAATACTGCTATTAGTCTTGGAAATGCTTTTGGTTTAGAATCTGAAGAAATTAAAACGGAGGATACTTTATACAATGCAGGGTTATATGATTCGGCTGAGTATTATAAGGAGAATAAAGACGCTATTGATGCTGTTGGTTTTGTGGCAGGGGCTTTTGTCCCAGGACTTGGGGGAATTAAGATGTTCCGAGGAATACAAGCAAGTGCTACTTTTACTTCTGGCGGGAGGCTTAGTACTGGGTTTGTCAAGAGAGCCCTTGTTCCAGATACTAGTATCAAGCCTATGGTGAATGCTATTAAAGATCGAAGGGAATCTGTATTTACTACATTGAATGGAGAAAAATTGAAACTTATTGCTAATGGATTTCATCAGCAAGCTTTAGAGGCTGCCGCTTTTGAAGGTGCTGTACTCCTAACAATGAATCAAAATCCTACAATAGATACTGAAGATCTTGGATATTTTGATAGTATTGCAAGTAATCTTGGTGGAGCTGGTTTTGGCGTATTACTTGGAACTGGAATTGGAGGTACATTACATGCTTTTAGTTCTCTAGGTAAAGTGAAAAGAATTTATAAAGAATGGCACCAAGACAATGCTAAACTATTTACTAGAGGTGGAGAAGGGAATTTAAATGTTCCTACTGGTGATTTAGCTTTGATGGATTTTCAGGAGTATGCTAGAGTTCGTGATGTAGTACCAGAAGATCTTGCTGATGCAGCGGCGATGACAAGAAAAGCTCCTGAATTAAAAGCTCGTACTGACACACTAAAAACTAGGTTATTAGATTTGGCAGGAGGGAACCCTCAAATTTCTAATAAACTTTTTCAAATGTTAGAGACTAAAAATGTAGAAGAAGCTAGTGCTTTTCTTTCTAGTATTGATAGTGCTAAAGCTTGGAATGTACGTGATAGTATTTTTGAACTCCCTCTTCAGGATGTGGAGCATGCCCTAAAGGATGACTGGGCTGATTATCTTTATGAAGTAGTAAAATATTCTGAAGACGGAAAGAGTCTTAGTAAAGGGCAAATTAATAAAATTCTTAATAGGACTGAGGGATTATCATTTCCTGCTACTGATGAGCATATTCAACTTGCTGGAAGAGGGGTAGCCTTTACTACTGAATCCAAGCAGTGGGATAACCTCATGACCTGGAGGCATGAGATAGGATATCTTAACACTTATCAGTTAGCTGATCTTATGAAAGATTCTCCACTAGGAAGACGATTGGCAGCTCAGGGAGCAGAGCTTTCTAAGCTACAGAAACCCGCGGATTGGGCACTCACCAGTGACGACTTTATAGCATCTCGACCCCTGGAGGATCAGCACGAACTTTTAAAACTCCGTTACTTTTTAAATACTCCTGATGAACTTTTGTCTAATTCTCAAGCGATACTATCTAATCCTCGATTCGCGGCTGAGGCTAAGAAAGTTGCCCCTGATATGTACAAATTGTTACTAGGCAATAGAGCTCTTAGTGCTAAGTATGGTCCAACAAAATCTATATTGGATCTTCACGCTCAAGAATTAATAGATGGAAATATTACTCCTACCATTGCGGATCTTGCTGGTAAGCCTAGATATATTAAATCTAAACTACAGATGGAATATGGCAGAAATGGGAATGAAAGAGTAAACTTAGATCAAGCTTTTGACCCTGAAAAGTTATCTCCTATAGAAGCTAATGCTATGTACAGTGCCTCTAAAGTACGTACTGATATAGTAGAGAATATGGAAGTAGATTGGTTAGATCTCCCACGCCTGACTGCAGCTTATACTCAGCAGATTCCTATAAAACTTACAAAAGATGGTGCTCCTTTAGTTAATAATCGAGATCTTCGTTCTAATATTTTTTATGCTAAAAATGTAGTGGGCCGAAAACTTGTAGCTAAAAGAACTGAAAATAATAAACCTTATTATACTACTAGTGAAGTTGCTAGACTTCTAGATACTGGTGAGGGATTTGTTCAAAGAACTGCTGATGTAGCTAATATGGAACCTGAGAATGCTTTCTCTCTTATTGGTAGAAAAACTAATGAAGCTAGAGATATTCCTCTTTGGTCAGCTCGGCCAAATGTAGATCCATTAGAACCTTCTTATGCAGTACTGAGAGTTAGTAAAGCTAATACTGCTAATGAGGGAACTTTAAATTCTCTAGCAGATGCAGAGATTAGGATTAAAAATGAGCGAGTTATTAGAGATACTGCTCTAGCTCCATTTCTTGGGAAAGAAGGAGAAGCACTGCCAAAGGCTACCCATGCTCAGTATCTTGAGGGTGAGGTAACAGCAGCTAATACAATTAATCCTATTCACAGTATTAGCCCTCTTGATAAAACTTCTGGTCAACTTACTGCAGCACAGATGGGATACCTAACTGGAGGATCTTGGGCTCAGTTTGTAGGAAGGACAACTAATAGAATTGATAAGGCTAAGTATGCTGAAGCTGATAAAGCTTTTAGCTCTTCAATGATTAAACTTCGTGCTGATCAGGATGCTATAGCAGAGGGAGCTGTACTAGATAGCGTATTAAGACAAGATAAGTACAAGTTTGTTCCCGCGGATTTCAATGAGGCACTGAGGGATCTTGATCCAAACTCTATAAGGCCTGAAGTATTAGAATATTTAGATTCTATAGGACTAGCTAATCAACTATTCAAAGGGCAGAATGATATCTGGACTACTCGATTAGCTGGAATGTTTAATGATATAGTAACTAAATCTCGTTCTCCTGAAGCTTTAGAAGAGATAGTAGAGCAGTTTCAGAATGCTATGACTGCTAATGTAAAGACTATTAAGAATGAGAATCTAGGTGATTTCTGGAAAACAAAAGTATCCTTTAATGCTGATCAAGTAGTAGGAACCAAGCGAGTACTTTCCCAACTTCGCGGCACAGCTAGTAATTTAGATGATCAAATCCTATATCCTGGAAGACTTAATACAGATAGGTTTAGTCATTTTGCTTTAGTAACTAGCAATAGTAAGGGAGTAATGGCAGGTAAAGATACTGGAATGATAATAGCTCATGATGCTGCCTCTTTACAACAGAAAATCTCCTTAGCTAAAACTAGTATGGGAGATTCTATTTCAGTTCATACAGCTGCTGATATAAAGATGAACAAGGAACTTTTAGGGGAGTATGAGAATCAGTTATTGTTTCGTGATAATCTTATGGATAATCAATTGCAAAAAAATGGTGTAGCTTGGGATGTAGTACCTGAGCCAGATCCTAGATTATTTGATGACTATCTTACTGATACTAAAAGGGAACTCAGTGGATTAGTTCGTGCTCATGTAGAGATGAAGTATGGTGAGGAACTAGCTACCTTAAACTCCTATGCTAATTCAGTAGACCAGTATAATAGTACATTTGGCAAGCCTAGTAAGTGGCAAGGTAAGGCTAGAAATGTATATGAAGATACTAGAAAGATGCTGCTAGATATCAGTAATAAAGATAAGGGTGGTTGGTGGGAAACCATGAACACTGTATCTGATGATGTGATATCTAATATGGCTGCTACAGTGAAAGGGGCATTCTATAATGCTGCTCACAAAGGTGAGTGGGAAAAGATGAATGAGGTATTAGCAGATTATGGTCTTGATAAAGTATATAATGAAAGTTCTCAATTACTACTTACCAGTGCTAATGCTCCTAAATCTATTATGCCAAATCTAGTAGGAAAGCTTAATAGTGTAATTGCTACCGCTATGCTTAGACTTGATACAGCACAAGCGGTAGTGAATACTATTAGTACTCCTATTATGCTTGTACCAGAATTTAAAGCTATGGTGAAAGCTGCCCGAGCTGACAGAGTCCAAGTATTGAGAGATGGTACTACAGTCACAATTCCCGGCAGAGAGGAAACTTTAGATAGTCTTAATAGTATTTTGTATCAAGGAATGAAAGAGTTTGCTAAGGGAGATAAAGGAGATCTAGTAACTAAGTATAGAGATATGGGATTATTGGATGGTACTTTGCAGGAATTAAAGCGCGCTATGGAACTCACTGCTGAACTTCCAATCACTGAGGCAGGGAAGCTAGGCCAGAAGGTTGATAAAGTAGTAAATACCCTAGCGCTTCCTACTGACACCAGTGAGCAGTTTGTGAAATTTATGGCAGCTTATACCGCTGATGTAGTAGGTACTACTCTTAAGGTTCCTGACGGTATGATCAATGCCTCAATTAATAGCTTTGTGAATAAGGTACATGGTAACTATTTAGCTAGTCAGAGACCAAAGATGTTTCAGGGTTGGGCAGGCCAAGCAATAGGATTATTTCAGACATACCAATTTAATCTAGTTCAAGGACTATTACGGCATGTAGAGGATGGAAATAAATCTTCAGCAGTTGCTATGGGATTATTGCAGGGTGGTATCTTTGGGGCTCAATCAGTACCAGGATTCCAAATGCTTAATCAATATGTAGGCCAGAGATCTAGAGAGGATAATGATTTCTATAGAACTACTAAATCTTTAATTGGCGAGGATGCTGGAAATTGGTTATTGTATGGTACTGCTTCTAATCTTACTGTACCATTAATTGGTCAAGGAATAGATTTATATTCTCGTGGAGATCTCACACCACGTACTCCAATTCTATTACCAACTAGTGCAGAGGAAGTACCAATCATTAGTTTTTATGGTAAGGCTATAGGGAATATTTTAGACTTCTATGACAAAGTAGATAATGGAGGTAGTCTCAAGCAATCAGCTCTTGACTTGCTAGCTCATAACGGAATGAACCGGCCATTACAGGGAATCACGAATCTATATGTAGGAGAGCGTACCACAAGGGCTGGTTCTCTTCTTCGCACCTATCAAGAAATTGATGCTTGGAATGTGCTTACTAAGGCAATGGGAACTAAGACTCTTGATGAAGCTGTAGCTGTTAGCGCATTTTACAGAACTAATGCCTATAGTACATACAGAAATCAAAAGCTTAAGGATCTTGGGGAAGCATTTAAAAGCACTATTAGGGCTGGAGATTATGGGAGTGAGGAGTATAAGAAATTCGGATATGAGTATACTAAGCTTGGTGGGAATATTACACAGTTTGGAAAATGGACAGCTAGACAATATGAAGGAGCCACGGAAAGTCAGATCAATAAGTTGCGGGATAATAATAATAGTGCAGAGGGAAGGTATCTTCAGGAAGTACTTGGTGGAGCAGTCGAGGATTATCGATATACACCACCAAGTTCGGAGGAGTAGTGGATTAGGAGTCCTGGTGAATAGAATTTACAGCATCAGCCCATGCCTGCTTGACAGTTTCATACTCAGCTTTTTGCTTTTCTTTATGCCAAGGATTGCTATAAATACCAGCGCTCTTAAACTCCCTATAATTATACCAATAGATATTAGATAGCCTAGTAGGAGTTTCTTTAGGGCACATACTATTTCTCCCAAATCCTTCTATCAAGTAATATTGAGTCTACTACAAAAGGCCAGAATATTATACTTACTATCCACATTCCAGGGTGAAGAATAGCTCGTTTCATATAGAATCTATGCCTACGAGGAAGCCGTATCAGTATCCCAATTACATGAAGCCACATTCCAATTCCTAAATACACTAAGATATAGAATAGTACCAAGTCCCAATTGAATGTTATCACTGCAGCTTCTCCGCTTCTTGTAGTTTATGGTATACCTTTGCTAAGCTATAACAATCAATTAAGGCTCCGTGTACTACACGAGACATAGTAACAATATTAAACCGGTCACACAAAGCATCAAGACTGTGTCTCGCTCCTGGATATAAAGCTCTAGCTTGTGCCAAAGTATCATGAATAGTACAAAAATCTGCCAGATCTGTAATACCATCATTAGCCAGCTCCAGCTCTGAGTTCACAAACTTCATAACAAAAGGGGCATTATGTATTATTACTTCTGCCCCTTGTATAAAATGTAAAAATGCTGGGACTCCTGTAGAAAAGCACTGTCTAGTAGCCAGAAAATCATCGGTTAACTTGTGTACTAGATAAGCTCTTGGGTGACTCTTCCGTCCCTGTGGATTAAGATAAGCATGAAAAACATTTCCAGTTAATAGGCCATCGATCATTTCCACACAACCAAGCTCAACAATTCTATCTCCTTTTTGTGGGCTCAGTCCGGTAGTTTCAGTATCTAATAGTATCTGTCTCATTGTAAATATCCTTGGATTTTAGTGGTAGGTTTAAAGGTTAAACTTTCTTTACTGCAGCTTCCCCCAAATTTTATTGAGGTGTGAATTTTGGCCGGGAGTAAGCTCAGTATCTACAGGATAATCATACAGATCTAGAATAAATTCTGTATCATAGTCATCAAACTTATCCTGATCAAACATTAGTGCTTCGTATGCTTCCTCAAGAATCTTTTCTTGTAAGTTATTCATAGTACTTTTCCTCACTTTTATAATAATCAGATTTTAACTGTCTCATCTCTGCCTCTAAGCTTTCACAGGCCTCTACTACTTTATCCAATGCCCTGACTACTAGATCAAAGATAACTTCTTCAGAAAGTTTTGGGGAAGTAGGAAACCAACCATTCTGATCTGCTTTACACAGAGCTTGTATAAGTTCACTACAAGAAGCAATGACTGCTATACCTCTATTCGAAATGCTCATCTACTCTCTCCTACCATTTCTTGGATTGTTGGTGCTACTTTTTGTGGACTTTGGTCTTTCCACTCTCTTAATACATTAAGATCAAAATATTTATTTTCTTTTCTTATTAGTTTTTCTGTTGCTACAAATCTATCTCCTGGTTTTATTAATTTAATTTTGTCAGAAGTTGTAAGCTTCTGAAGTATCTTTGCTAGATCTTCTAAACAATCTAATTCTGTATTTACACTTTTCCATATTGTGTGAATAGTGAGTCCTCCTGGAGCTGCATCTATCATGGACATTACACTATGTGCAGTTTCAGCTGTTTTACTTTTTCCAAATTCTCCAAGAGCTTTAGGCATAAAAGTTTCTGTATATCCTAAAATTGTATTAGCTTTTATTACATCATCCTCTTGAATCTCCAGCCTTAGATCCATCACTGCTATTATAATACTGAGCTTTAATAGGTGTATAAATCTTCTATTATTATAATCTGCTAATCTACCATCTTCAAGATCTGCATAGTTATGATAAATATAATCTACTGCAGTATAAGCTGCTTTACTAAGAGTGCATTCTCCATGAAGTTCTGTTCTTATCTTTCTAAGATATAGAATTAACTGTGATCGTAACTCTGGGTCTAGTGGAGGAGGAATAGTAATCTTTTGTCTTGCTCCTTCACCATAAATAAGAATCAATCTACTGAGCATTCCTTGGCCTAGTACTCCTTTAGAAAACATACTAGTAAAAGTAGTTGGAGTAGCTCCACCAAGTAGATTGATTATTGGTTTGTTAATCCAAACACTTTTAGAATTCTTTAATCGATCAGTATACTTTGGTAATATATTCCAAACTTTTGTAAGCATAGAGATGAAATCACTGTTACCATTACCTAGAAAGTCTTGCAATTCTTCAGCACAGATAAAAGCTTCCTTTACTTCATCTTCACCAGAAGCCCCAAATAATTCATCATCTAATCCCATTCCATTGTCTTCATCTTCCCCTCTACTAATCCTATCAAAGCCATATTCCCAATCTATTAGAAATTGTCCCTTAGAAGATCTGTCTCCCGCGAAATGCTCATAGCCACTTTCTTCAATCATCTCAGCTAGTGGATCTATGGCACTGCCTTTCCTTGATCCTGGCGTACCTATGAGACAGATATACTGATTAGGATAAATGTTTTTAGATCCGAAGGGTAAATAAACTTGCCTACCTAGCAATGTACCTACACCACTGATTAGACACCAGCGATGATAAATGTAAGGACTTTCCGTGTGCTCCATTAAATCAAAATAAACATCAAAGATATCTTGGGCTGTTTCAGCCATAGTAGATTCCTAGGTAGGAAAGGTAGTAGGAGCAGGAGATTGGATAGTGGGGGTTAAAAATTAAGGTATTACAATTTTTGATAGTTTATTTAATACAGCTTGCATTTCATTTATTAATTCCATTAATACTTGAGGTTGATTTGGAATTCCCTCTTGTAATACCTTGTCAGTATGTTTCTGTGCTTTACTTAGATCTACTGGAGGTTCAAAGGCTGGATCTACAGTAAGCTCCTCAAGAGACTTAAGTGGCTCACCACAAAGTTTACCAAATGCTGCCTCTGCTATTGTAGTCTCCCTCTCAAGCTCATACTCATGCTTGTCTTGCGGATCTACAATTGGGTCATCTAAGCTTAATAGATCTGGTCTATGAGAAAGCTCCAACTTACCCTCATTAAAATCAGATAAAAACTTTTGATACCTATCTTCCCCCTCTCTTTCTTTCCAACCTGTCTCACAGTTCCAAATATTTCCTGCTATAGTTGTTAGTTCATATACTTGCTTAATAAGTATATGATTTCTATGCCCACTACTATTAGGAATAGTCATTTCTATATCATAATATATAGCTTCCTTATCTGCTAAGGGCATCTTGCTAGGATTTATCACTAGCTTAGGATTAAGATTTATTGGTGCTGTATGTGCACTTACTTGGATACTTGCTACTAATGCTTGTGTGCTATTTTTAATATTACTCATGATATTATTTCCTCTCACTCTTTAAGGTCTGCCCAGCACTTACCATCCAGTACCGGATCATTTGGTATTACCATACTTCTACCACGTACTATTGTTGGCTTCTCCATTCTCTTACTAATTACTCCTGCACAATAATCTCTATCTTCTGGCCTATACTGATAAAATATCTCATCATGTACTTGAGCCTTCATCCTTATTTTACTTTCTCCTATCTGCAATCTCAACCAAGTATCAAAGAATGCTGCATTAATAATCTTTACACTGAGGCTTTGAGGTGGATGAGCTATATAGCTATTTAAAATTGGTTTACTTTTTGTTGGATCACCAAAGCATAGCCTAGTCCAGCCAGTAGCTCCTACTAATTTCCCAGTCAGAAGAATCTCTTCTATAACTTCTGGATAGAATTTCCCTCTAATATCTGGGTACGCATTATCAAAGGTACTTAATAGATATGTACACACTCCTTTGATATTTATATTACTAGCAATCCCCAGTAATTTTTTAGCATTCAATACTGCTTTAGTTCCCATAGTTTCCCACAGGACATACCAACCCATATTATAAGTACTTCCATGGTTTACTCTTTTAGCTACTTTTCTAATTGCTGCAGTGATCTTACTTACTGGCATACCAAAAAATAAACTGGCATTAGTCTTATGAAAATCCTCACTCTCTTCCACAGTCCTGATAAGATTTTGATCTTCACTGATATAAGCTGTACATCTACTTTCACTCTGCCCATTATCTATAGCCCCTAATAACCAGCCAGCATCTGCTACACACATTGGTTTAGCATACGGAGGAATATTCTGGATCTGAGTACCACACCAAAAGTTCGAAGCTTTGCTAGCAAGTCTACCAGTCGCTGTACCACCAGGGTTAAGTTCATATAGTAATCTTCCATCTAACAAGGGAGTATCAAAATAGGTACTAACTGCTTTCCGGTCTTCGCGAACTTGGGTAATCAGACTTACAAAAAACTCATTAAGTGGATGAGCTTCTTTAAATTTAGTGAGAGCTTTTACATCTGTATTGTTAACTTTTTTAAACCCTAAGCCATGAATAAGAGTGAGTACTTGCTTAGCACTGTTAGGATTAAATCCTTCTGTGATAATGTATTCTAACCTGGCTCTGTTTATTTCTACTACTCGCTCTCGTTTTGATTTCTCATTCTCTTTTATTTCCTCATCCACATCAAGTCCTTCTAGTCCACAGGTAATACAAGGGAACTGCATTCTAAAATTCTCAGCATAATTATCTTTAGCCCACTGAGGCATATACTGTATTAGATAAATAAAATTCCAAAGAGTAGTATGAATATCTTTAGCATTGTATTCTGCTAAGTTAGTTTCTGCTTCATCTTTCCAGTATCTAAAATCTTTGTTAAGCAAGCTAGTAATGAAAGGGAGATCGCGGGGAAGTTCTGCAAACCACGAATGCATTAAAGTGAATGTGTCCCATAAGTAGTTATCCAAAGGAGAAGCGTACCTAATAAAATAAGAACTGTCATACCCGCCGTTCTGCATGATCTTAGCTGCGGGTAGTACATTAAAATTACGCATCCAAGTAATATCAACCATGGTATTAATATACAGAACAATGCTTTTACTGCGATAGGTATCATCATTATTTTTAAAGAGCCCACAATAACCTACCATAGTAATTTTAGGAATAAAATTCATTAATTTTTTACCAGTCTTACTAGCCTTACCTCGTACCCATAGGCCGCGAAATTCTGGTGGATTAGTAAGATGAATTTCAGGATCTATTTCTTCTTTGGTAGTTTCTATATCAACAGCCATCAGGACTGCATCTTTGAATTCCTCAAGAAGTTCTGGAGCATTATCTTGAGTTACTATCTCCCAATCCATTTCGGGAAATGATGGAAAGTTTGGATTAGTTAATTTTTTTAACCAGATAGAAAATAAGAATCTAGCATGTGGGACAGTTCTAAGTTGTTTAGTATTAGGTACTATTAGACAAGGGAGTCCTAAAAGTTTAAACATTGATCCACTGTGAGCTTTAAGATCTGCTTTCTTATCTTCAATACCACTTTCTTGACAGATTAATTTTTTAAGTACGAGAGGGCTAGCACATACTATTGCATTTATATCTCGTTTCCTAAGTACTGGCAGAAGCTCAGTAAGCGTAAGAATCTTATCATTGACAATGTAGCCAGTATGCCCCTGTAATAAGGAGCGTAACTGTCCAGCATGTGGAAGGTCCTGAGATTCTACCAGTATTAAGATATTCATTCTTTAACTATCTCTCCTTCTGATATCTCACTTACTTCAAGTTTCTCAAGCGTGATAACTTTCATATCTGTGAGTGGTTGAAAGGTATCATTTACCCAATGTTGCAGTATTTCAACTGTAAGATCATTAGCTGGATCTTCAGCTTCTTTAGTAGTCTGTATTTCTACTGCTATTGAGAATTTTCTTTTTGGCATGATGGCATTCCTTGACTTTAGTAAAAAGGCCCACTATAGCAATACAAAACTATAGCAGGCCAAGGGGACAACTGTTACTAGACCTGTTACTACGCCAGAACTACTGCTTTCAAATCTGGATAGTATTTAATATCAACTACTTTACCTTCAACATTTTTCTCCTTCTTAGAGCGATGGCCCAGAGTACCTACAATACTAGCACCATTCAATACCTCAATAAGCTCTCGAACATTTGTAGCCCCAAGAGCTTTACCAGCTTCTCCAAAGGTTGTCGTAAACTTTTGAAGCCCAAAGCCTGGAGGATAACTAAGCCCTAAAGTAGTCCCATCAGCTACTGGTTTATCAGTAGAGTTCTTGAGCTCAATAGTATCAAGCAATACCGTCTCAAGAATGATAGCTTCCATAGCATCACCAACAATTCCAAGCTCACACTTGGTAATATCAATGTGATAACTACCTATTGGGGGTAATACGAACTCCGCCATATCCTCAATACAGTCAAGCTCCACTTCCAAAAGCTCACTAATAGAACATTCCTTCAGATCATCTTGCCCCAAGATAACAGTTTCTTGTGGAGCGGCAGAGTCATCAGTTTGTACTGCAGTTGTAGTTTCTTCAGTCATAACCTTTCTCACTAAATTGAATTGTTTAATTAATAGCATTAATTTGCTAAGTGTTTTTATCCAGTAGATCCCTCTACTCTATATTATTCCTCCTAATCTTCAAGGGTATCTGATACTAACTTATTATACCCTTGAATATCTACCCAGTGATCCTTATGAGTAGGATCACCGTTTAAAATTCTACCAATTTTATGGGCTGTCATATCCAGTGCTTCTTTCATATCAGCACTGAGGATATCCCAATTAGGAGTGGCTCCCATAATATCCTTAAGATTTTGAGTGATTTGCGCATGAGTTTTAAATACCCCATACTTAGAGCCCCGGTCCTTTAGAATTTCTTCAACAGTTTGAGGTACTGGGGTTGGAATTGGCGGTACTGAAATAGCTGGTGGAACTATTCTAGCCTTACGCTTTATGGTTGTTTTCTTTGTTACCATTGGATTTCTCCTGATTAATTTAGTATATAAATACTATACTATATGGTACTAGTGGAGCTTGCTTTATACTACTTAGTGCGAGCTTGCAATTGTGCAAGTTTAGAATTTACTTTCTTCGCCTGCACTGGCTTTTTTGATCCAGGTTTTTGAGGCTCAATTTTAACTCCATGTAAAACATTTACAAGCTGCATTTCTGGATCATTCTCAATAGCCACATCCGTTCGACTCCCGGTGAGAACTTTATTTTCTGCTACTGAACTGCTAAAAGCTTTATGCTCTTTGTTACTTACTGTCATGTGAACTACATGATCAAAATATTTTCCAACTCTCCTACTAAAGTTTCTAGTGCCTCCAGCCGGAACTAATTTTTCTTTCTTATCATCAGCACTGATATTTATTTCATGACTGGTTACTACAATATTATAGTTAGCTTGCTGAATACACCCTAATGGTTTCTTAAGCAATGCTCCCTGAATTCTGTGATGATCATACTCAAGCTTATCAGTAAGGGCTAGTGATTTGGTAGCCTCAGCCTCTGCACTATCACTGAGTTGTGTAAGAGAGTCCATCACTACTACACTATTAGCGTCTAAGTTACTAGCATCAAAAGAAGTATGAGATCCTCCCTTAGTTTTGCATACAGCACAACCTACTTTACCATGGGCATCACAAATACTTACAGGAAGTCCAGCAAACACTTTTGTCATAGTATCTATAGCTACTGGATTATCTTTAGTATCTGGAATTCTGTATAATGTAATTTTCTTTTGCTGTTCTGGAGGCAATTTTTTAAGGGTTACAAAGCCCTTTTCCAAATCAAACCAGTATACTTTATCAAATCTATATACTAGTTGAGAGGCTAACTCAGTCTTCCCACAGAATGGAGGGCCGTATAATAGGATACTTTGTCCAGTACTAGTAATTTCTACATCAAGTAGATTAGGCATGCTCAAATTCTCCAACTTTTATTTCAGTTTTCCAAATAAATCCTTCACATTTTATTTCTACATCATAAGGATAAGTAGATTCTTTTAAAGAATTCTGAGCCACTAACTTTTCAAGAGCCTCCATAGCATTAGTAGCTAGTATATCTCCATTTAATACTTTTTTACTAATTAAGTATATAACTATTTGATATTTATTCATTAGTATTTTCTCCTTCCATTCTCCTTCTCTTAGTTATAATATATTTATTTGTAATGACTGTTTCCGGCTACACTTTTATTTCCTTTGGCTGGGCACCATTTAAAGTTTTCACTACCCCAATCGCCTTGTAGACACTGCCATCTACCCACCGTACACAGTCTGTAGGATTCGAACCTACCACAAATAAATATACTATCCACCTAGTGCTTCTACCAAAAAAGCCCCGGACTAGCCGAGGCGAAAGAAAGGTACTAGGTCATTGCGCGTAACCGGTCCCTTTCGAGTGGAAATTCTACCCAAGAGTTATTGGTCCAGAAGAAGTTGGGCAATTTTCTTGAAGCTTTTTTAACTCAGTTAATTTCTCTATACCAGTAAGTTCCTCATTATGCATTATTGCATGTGTTTGATCATGGAATTGGTCAACACATGCAGTCTCTTTGTTCATCCAGAGTTCTGCACTAGCTTGTGCTTGTTCTTCAAAAGCTGCCACTGCCTCAGCATCAGCTTCAGCTCCCACAATTAATGTGTTAATACGACTCTGAATTGATTGCCTAATCTGACCCCAACCCCTACCACGAACATCAAGACTACCTACTAAGTAATTTGATACTTCCCGATTTTGTTCAATAAATTGTTGAGCCTCACTAGCAGAAGTAAAGTTTTCAGCAATATACCACTTGCCGCTCGTTGGATGATAAATAAAAGTTATTCGGTCCATAGTACTGTCCTCTAATTGGTTGAAAGTTTTAGGTTATTTTAGTGGAGCTTATTGTTAGGAGTTTTTAATGTTGTAAGTGCTGAGCCTCACCCATATACCTCTGCTATGTTCTTCTCTTGGCGCGCTATTATATTATCCAATGTGTATTCAAAATCATGCTGTTTAATTTCTGCATACTTATCATCTTCACTAGCTACTTGAATTCCTAGCTTCTTTAAACTACTATCTTGATAGTCACAAATATCATAATACTTACATTCCCTAAAGAAATCATAACAATTAGCTCCATTCTTTGGGTATGTATTATATTCTTCATAAAGTTTTAATATCTCTATATCCATTACTAAAGCATTAACCCATCTAGATTTATCTATAGGAGTTTTTGGAAATACCATTGGCTCATATTCCATATGACCACACTTATATACTAAGTACAAAACACTATAAGCATTTTCTCCTCCTACTTGATCCACTATACTATCAAGTACTACACTATAACCTACAGCTTGACCGCTGTTCTTATACATAGCCTCATGCAGATTCACGAACTTGGTAGTTTTGAGTTCTAATACTAGATACTTTCCTGTAAGTTTGTTTCTTAGTATTAGATCTATATGACCTTCATAAATATAGCCATCCCAACAAGTGATCTTAAATGTAAGCTCAATAGCAGGCTGTAATTTACCTTCATTATTTGTAAAAGTGGCAATCTCAAAATCACTTAATGGATTAGTTGCTGGTACTCTCATAAGAGTAGCTAATTTCTGTACAGCTAATATTGCATAGGTAAGAGATTTCTTACTTCTATTATCCTCATCATCTAGTCCGATATCCCAAGCTGAAGCAGTAGCTACTAGCGCACGGCCTTCTCCATCTCCAGCTACTAAGCTTTGTACTCCAGCTCCTACTGCATGTCCGAAAGCAAAGTCAGTATTATTTTCCTCTCCTCCAATATTATAGATCTCTGACAGTTGAAAGGATCTAGCACATGTATGAAGAGCACACTGTCTACTATAAGATAGCCCTTTACCCTCTCGTACACCGTAATCTAATTTTGTCATTTGATCCCTCCTAAAACAATTCCTGACACATGGATTCACTAAGTGGGGCACTCTTTTTAGAGCCTCTTTTCTTAGTAGCTACTGCAGCCATATCAGTATTAGTCTTCTTAAGTAACCCACTTACAATGATTTTAATTTGAGAATCATCTAATAGATGAGTGAGTTCTGGATACTGTTTTAGGTTTTGGTGGATCTGTCGGAGATAGCTAGGCATGCCAGGAGCATTAGCTAGTAATTGATCTTGAAGGGAACTTAGACTACTCATGAAACTATCTGGATCGAACTTAGCAATCTGATACATCTCGTCAGTAGGAGTGAAATTTTTTGTGAATGTTTCTTTTTCAGTTACTGCTACCTCTTGTTGAGCTTGTTCTTGCGCTTTAGATACAGTAGGTAGTGGTAGTACTTTTTTCTTAACGGCTGTAGTGGGTGTGGTGAGTGGTACTGTGGGTACCACTGCTGATTTATTTCCAACCTTTTTCTTTAGCCTTTCAAGGGCACTCATAGGTTTTGTAGGAGTAGATACAGCAGTAGTACCCTGAGTTTTCTTTGCTAGTAATTGTTGTAGTTTCTCGTTCATATTATTTACCTTTTACCTTATCTTAACTTTTCACTATTTACCTATTTCCGCTTTAAAAATCTTTACCAAATGGATCACAATCATTAAGCTCTAGCTTAAAATTTATAATTAAACCTTCTCTAGCACTCTTAAGCTCTGCATCAGGAAACTGACATTTAAATACTGTATCCATATACTTTTCTTTAGTTATAGCTTTTTTAGTAGTTGCATAATGTTGCTTTGCTTGATTTTCCGTAAGGTTATGAGGAGCCAGTACTATTCTAACTGAGCGAACTTCTTTCAACTGTTCCCATATTGGCTGATAGTGTCGCATAGCTCTTACTGACTTAGTCATTAGGTAGTATTATTCCTGTATGATTTCAAAAGATGTACGTGACTGAGATTTAGTAGTTTTATCTGCTAAAGTTATTTTATAGTGACCAGCTGTTGCTGGTACACACTCTACAAATATACTTTTAGTAATTGTAGACATACCTACTATTTCCATCACTTTATTATAATCAGTTTTAGCTCTAGATAATCCAGTTCTCACTGCTTGAGGATTATCTGTTTTGATTTTTACTCCCGTAGTCGGAGTTTCTACTAGTTGAGTAAAAAGTGCATCGTATGCATTAGCCATTACTTAGTCCCTCACTATATAGAGATTTGGTTAAAGTGTCAAGAAAGATTTTAAAAATGTATTTTTCCACTATTAAGGAATTCAATACACTCTATTTTATATTTTGGGTACCAATCAGTTATCGGAATAGTAACATAAGCTTTGTGAATTAAATTAATTTTCCCACTAGTACAACTAAAGCATCCTGGCTGTATAGGATCAAAAGTACCAGCAGGGAATTCTAAGCTACTATGACATATAGAGCAATGGCCAGTAGAGAATAAAGTACCAAGGCCAAGTCTATGTGAGTCAGTATTCCACACTGCAGGTCTTAGTCTTGCCATTCTTGCAAGCTCACTTTGTTGCCAGAACCAATATTCAGTAGTTGGAATCATTGCAGTTCCTGCCATCCGATAGATTATTTTTCGTAATAGCTCAGGGTTAAAATCTCGAATTATTGGATTAATCTTTTCGGTAGTAAGATAGTCAAGAGGATTCACACTTCTATTCCCATTAATTCAGTTTTTAGGTCAGTGAGAATTTCATAAATACCAGTTTCTGTATTTACAGTAATATCATGATGATAGTTATCTAATATTTCCTCTATTTCCCTGACTGCTTCCCTATATTTTTGTATCTGTTGACAATGGCCTTCTACTACATCATTAATACAAATAGAAAGAGTGAGAAGTTTTTTGTTTACTTCTGCAGGAATTACCCTCATACCATAGCGTACAGAACTTTTTTTATTTTTATACAATGGTTCTAGTAGCTCAAACAGCTTAGGCTCAGCAGTAGCATTTACTTTATATTCAATACAGATTTCTGCTTTATCATTCATATACTTGCATCCTAATTCTTCAAGTGCACTAGTGAGATCATTAAGAGTTATTACTTTTGTAATAGAATTTGTCATGAGTTTCTTCCCTGTTCAATTGCTTTTTGTAATTCATTAGCTGTGTGCTCATTTATATAGTAAACGCCATTGATTTTATCTTCTATGATCTGTCCATTAGGAATAAGATGCTCATAACGAACAAACTTAACACACCGCTGAATTCTAGTTCTTCTTGGTCCGACTTTAGTACGACCTTTAATGTATACAGACTTAACTATTTTAAAGGGTTTAACGATATAGAATACTTTACCATATAGTATAAAGTTACCAGTTGCAGGGTATATACTTTTAAACATTACACTTTCCTCACAATCCATTCATTTGGTGGAGTAGTAAATCCAGCTTTTATTGCTATTCGTCTTAATTTATTTTTAGTAGCTGAAATTTGACAAACTGGGCAATGGTTTTGTATATGATAGGCATCAGTATCATACGGAGAATGTTTATACCAACTAAGACGTACTAGGTAAGCTTGTTGATTTGAGGTACTAGGGTTATTCGCACTCGTAATCATAACATTCCCCTAGATCTCCACTATCTACCTCAGTAGTAGCTAAACATCGTAAACATAGATTAAAATATATTTGTTCAGTGCCAAATTCATGATCAAAACTATCATCCTGTTCTTCCCAGTCATGATCATAATCCTTATTCCATGCACAATAGCATGGGTGTAATGGGCCATGGAACATAGAGACTAGTTGCTTTGATAACCAGATACAAAGTTCTCTCCTATCATCTCCATAAGGGCTAAGACTCCAACAGTTAGAAGTATGTACTAAGGCACTTTTTGGAGAATCAAAACAAGAATCTACCACTGGGTAGAAAAAATTACCTGAAGCTTTTGGCCATTTATACATTAAACTTAGTAATTGCTTATTTAAAAAAATATCTAGTAGCTGAAATTTAAAACCAATTTCAGTACATATTCCCCACCGCTCATCTATTGGCTCTATTTCCTTAGTACCTAACTTTCTTAAATGTTCTGCTAACTCAATCATATCTCTCATAACTAGTCTCCAATCATTTTATCTAGCCACTCTACTTTTATTTACTTACTCTTTATATTTTGCTTAATTGCTCGCACTCTTAACTTTCTCTTGAAATACTCTTTCTTAGCTTCCAAACCAGTACCTTTAATATATTGGTTCATAATTCCCTTTTGAAAGAAACTTTGCATCGGTTTAGTCTCTTCACCACTATAATATATTCTTAGATACTTTCTAGCTCTAGTGACTGCAGTATATAGAATTTCTCTTTTAGCCATTAGGGAATGAGTATGATGAAATACACAAAATACTTTATCCCATTCACTGCCTTGTGCTTTGTGTACTGTAAGAGCATAGGCTAGAGCTACATCACTAAGTTCACCAGTCTTACTAATACTTACAGTACTTTCTCCCATTCTATCATCTGCAGATTCTAGAGATTCTAGTGTCAGTACATGACTAGCTTGCTTCATAGCACTTTCAGATTCTTCAGAAAGTTGTGCATCTAGGGAGTTAAAGAAATCATCAAGACTTTTTTCAGTTAGTTTATCAGGCATTTCTATTCTAGTACCATGCATTACACCCCAACGATCCAGATCTTTACTAGCTAGTTGTGGGGTAGTGCCAGCATATAAACTGTTAGACTCAATGCCTGATATTTTCCAACGTTGTTTGGAATACGTTACTATATCACCGATAGCAAAATAACGCTTCATGAATCCTACTATCACCTCATGAGTAGCTACTTCCCTAATCGCGGCATCCTCTTGAGCAATATAATTACATAATTCATAAGAACCAAAGATACCGGGCTTACCATAAGGAATTAATACTATATCAGTACTAGTATCAAATATTCCTTCTCGTACTAGCTTTTGAAAGTGTAATCCGGTCTGTCTTAATGCTTCGTCTGGCTCACGCTTAGTTTTAAATTTTACTGTATCAAGTTCACCCTTAGTAGCAAAACTATCTAGTTCTTTATCATTAATTGGCTTACCTTCTAGTATTCGCCAAGCTAGCTTTTTAATAGCACTATCGGATTCTTGTCTGTAAGTATGCTGGAGTTCTACTACTGGATATTCAAGAATTTTAAATCCTAATATTCCATCATCCATAATAGGAGGTAATTGTTCTAAATCCCCTAAGTATATAAATATACAATTATGTGGGAGAGCTGCTATTAATTTATCATATAGCACTAGGGCTACATTAGAAGCTTCCTCAATAACACAAATTTTTATGCCTTTTATTGGATTTGTAGCAGTTCTTTTTGGCTCAAATCTCATAGTACGTCTGAATTCACCAGTTTCAGGATCTGAAATATCATAATATACTGGTGAATATTCTAGCAGTTTATGAATAGTGAGGCAATTAGATTTGAATTCTAGTGGAAGTGCTTCTTTTATATTAGCTACTGCTTGGTTTGTATAAGAAACTACAGCAATAGCAGGACTTCCTTCTGTTAGCCATTTAGTAGCTTCTGGAATACTTCCTAATAAATGATTGTTCATAAGAGTTTGAGCCATCACTCGTACTGTAGTAGTTTTACCAGTACCCGCACTTCCATTGAGAACGAAATTAATTCCTTCCTTTGCTAATCGTACTGCTAGTTTTTGTTCTTCATTCAGATCAGAATAAGATACTTGATCTTTATCTAGCCTAGTGAATGTAGGAATAGCAGTAGATCGTTTTTCTTCAGGAATTACATGGGCAGGCAGAACCACTGGAATTTGTTTAATTTGTGGCTTAGAGTTTCTAGTGGATTCTCTGATTTTAACTATAGCAGTTTGGGTAATTTCTGGTTTAAGGGTATCATCAGAGGATATTTCTATTCCACTTTTAAAGGCTCTAAGTGCCTTAAGTTGGCTTGCAGTACTAGCACTAAGTTCAGGCTGAATACTAGGTTTTGGTGGAGATGCTACAGGTTCCAGTATTTCTGGTTTTTTAAGCGCAGCTAGTTTCTTTCTTGTAGCTGCTAGCTGTACAAGATGTTTTAGTTCTGCATTATGTTGGTTCTTAGTATTATGTTGGCCAGTATAACTCATTTAGGCACTCCTAAAGCTATAGCGGTAGTAGTTCTGAATCCTTGAATCTTGTACCAATTATATGATTTAGCTATTTTTCCACGTTTAATTCCAGGAAGTAAATTAAAATAGTCATGCCAGTTGATTTGTACTATTGCTCCTTGATGAATAGAATTTTGATGGGTAGTAATTGGAAGAGTAGCATTGTATCTAGTAGCAATTTTATGGCAATAATTGTAAAGTTGGCGTTCTTCCCAAAGTACTATATCATTCAGTGTAAGTATTTTAATAAATTTGTTTGCGTTGAATTGTTTTTGTAATGGATCTTTTGAAACTACTATCCATTTAGAACAATCTTTTTGATATATAGTATCAGAAGCAGTGCGACTAATATTAAAGCTAAGCGCTTCATATTTTTTAGGTGAAAGAATTTGTTTTAAAAAGGTATTAGCTAAATTTATTTTTTCTGTTGAACCTCCAATAATCTCAGTCTTATAACCTAAGTTTGCTGTAATTGTGACACAAGTTAATTTTTTATTAGTATCTGTAATTCGTTTTTCTACTAGTTCATTATTTGGTTTCATTATACTGTTTCCCCTGCCACTGTATTAAGATTCTTTTTAAATATTGCTAATTTAGCAAGATTCGGATTAGTTAGTTTCTGGCCTTTAGAAATCTCATGCTTTGTTTGCACTTCTAAGTTCTGCCCCATAGTAGGAATTCCTATTATATCGTAACTAATTCCTAATTCATCAGGCAAGTCTGCTTTAGTTTTTGTTTGTACTCCTCCAAACATAACAGCTATATCATTATGATATTCTATTTTTGCATCTAAATTCCTAAGAATTAATAGAGTATTAAGTCTGTTAGATTCATCTAATGGGAGTACAGTTTTAAAGAGTTCTCTAATTTCGATCAGTCTCTTAATTCTTCGTATCTTTTCAGGAGGACTGTTAAGATAGAATTTTAATTCTTGTTTTACTTTAAGATCAATAGGGCCTAAAGCTTTTTCTAATTTATCAATTGCCCAATGTCCTATATTGACATGATATCTAGTACGCTTTTTACGAGCATTCCAATGGTCTAAATCTTGTTTCAGTTGAGATTCAAAATCCGCTGGCCCATCTAGATCCACATTCGGCCCAATAGTAACCCCATGAATAAACCCATTCACACTGCTTGTTAATTGTTTCATAGCAGGAACAAGAATTTCTACCAACCAAGTAGCTAGATTTACTGTGTCATAATTTTCTTTTGTAATGGCAATATGTGGAATTTTAGGAAGTAATTGTTCCCATAAGGGCCAGCGATTGTTAAGCATAATACTGAATTGCACTAATTCATCAAATATACTAATAGTAGTGCTAGCTTTGAGAGTCTTATCTGTTATTGGGAACAGAATTTTAATCGCTCCAGTATGTCTAAGCATAGCAACCGCTAGTATATGCCGTTCAGTAGCTGATAACTTTTCGGCGGGCTTGTGGCAAGCATAAGTGATTAGCTTTTGTAACCCAAAATGAAGTACTGGATGTACTGAAGGTACAATAGTATCGGAATGGAGCTTACCAAAATTATTGAATTGATTTGTAGTTTGTAATACCACTCCACTATATTTACAGAATGATGCAATAGAGGAGTGATGCTTTGATGTATGATTAGTCATAGTATCTTTGTTCCTATAGGCGCATAGCTAGCTAGAGTATCAATCCGTTGAAATATTTAGAATATCCTTTTCTGTTAGTATGGAATTATGGTGTAACATTTTACTTAAATTTACTACACTGTTAGCTTTTGGGTTTACAGCTGGAGTGAATATTATATCCCGTATTTTATTTGGAGATATTTTAATAGTAATAAATACTGCATGGTTACTATTAATTTTAGTGCTATTACATTCGACCTTAAAAATACTTTCTCTTGGAAGTAATCCAGCAAATGCCAATTCTTCTGGAATTGCTGTATTTCTAAGAGTTAAGTGTGAGTATGAATAAATAGAAGAAATTGGTACATATTTATGAGTATCATCTGCAAGTATTTCAATTTCCCATAAATCTATAGCAGTTATCCTACCCCTTAATACCTCATATTCCAATTTTGTAATATGGCCAGCTTTTGTACTAGCTTCCATATCCTTTTGATGTGCTAGTAACTCATTAGCTCTTATTCCACTAATAGCTAGTAATTCATCAGTACTCATTCCACTAATAGCTACATAATGATCAATAGTCTCTTGATTTAGAATCTCAGGAGTACGACTATCCCACCCTTTACAGCTATCCCGCCCCCGATCATTGTCTAATTGCTCTGAATACTTTCTATCATTACACATTTGGAAAATACCTCTTTAGTATTAATAGTTGTTGAGATTCAAAGGGTAATATACTACCGCTACCTTTAATTGTTTTTAATTGTTTTAATTGTTTTAACCTGCGTATAAATATAACTTCTGTTAAACTATTATATTTATGAGCCAGTTCAATATCTAAGCCATACCCATGATTTATTGTAGGTCTAGCTTCAGCTAATTTTTCAGCAATTTCAATTAAAGCTATTTGACTATACATAATCAAAATACTCCTGCATGAATTCTCTCAATAGCTTATATTGTGCTGCAATTTCTTTCGGCATATAAACTGTTCCATACTTATTCTTTATTCCCCTCAATACCATGTATCGATTAAAAAACACTGGCACTGGGGGAATTTGTCCTACTAACATTGCCATCTCAATTTCAATTCCAAAACCATGAGGTATTGTGATACTTTTGCTACTGCTACTACTACTACTTCTGCTGCTACTGCTGCTATTGCTACTATTACTACTGCCATCACTATTCAATACTGTGGAGTGTAGCATATTCGCAAGCTCAGACCGTACTTCAAGAGTAGGAGCTGCTTTAATACAAGGTGGAATGGTTGGTTGATTCTTTGGATTACCAGTTGCCCTACTCATACTATTTCCTTATTTCAATTGATTATAAATATCTTACTACTTATAGCTTATCCTTCTATGCCTTAAAATATCCTTATAATCTATAAGCTTAGCATAATATTCAACACACTGTCAAGCCTTATCTGTCCCCCATAACACCATAACAGCATATCTTCCATATCCTTATTTCCATCATTTCTTTCATTTCACCCCCTTATGTCCCTGTATTTGCCTTGTTTTCCCTATCCCTAATTACTATCTATTTCTTATCCCTAACTACTAACTTCCTATTTCTACCTATCAGTACCTATACTTGACGTATATATTTTATAGTGCTTTAAAAATAAATATTTAATATTTATAAGAGGTATGATAGTACTAAGACTAGAGGTATTAGAGGTGGGAATACTAAAGGTACTAGGGCATATGTATAATAGATACTAGCTAGGGGTAGACAAACAGGGGGGTATAAACAGGCCATAGGCGGGCGAAATGGATGAAATGGCCGAAATCTTGATATATGCAATATATGAGATATTATGTTATGTGGGGATAGAGTGAATTGAGTTAGTATTTTTCAACTATTTATTTTTCAACTATTTATTTTTCTGTGGGGGCATAAAAAAGCCCCAATTAAGGGGCTATGGTACTACAATACTACAATGTGCTAATAGCTATATTGCTGGATCGAGAACCTTGGACCGGGGCTAGAACATATCCTCAACTACTACCGGCTTCAATAACCCATCAATCTTTTCTACCATCTTGACCGCAACGGTACTGAACAGCTCTTGTTCCTGTTCTGTGCATCCTTCACTTACCCAATTCACCATATTTTCCTGAACTATTGGCAGTCCTTGCATATATTTTGCAGTACTGGCAGCACTAAATTGGCTTTTCAACATCTTGACCATTACTTCAATTCCGTTTGCAGGCTTACCGATCTGCTTGAGATACACTTCAAAGCTCTTACAGGCAGCTTCAAGAACTTCCTTAGCAATACCACTAGAAGTACGCTGATTGGCAGCTTTTTCATTAAGATACTTCACTGCTTGTTCCCAGCAACAATTTTCCTGAGTGATCACAATACCATTATCAACTAATACCCTTCCCAAAATATCTACTGCATCCGCTACCATACGTTGCAAACATTGTCCTTGAGCTACACTCTCAGCACTCTCCTCATCTAGTGTGAATCCAAGAGTACTAACCAGCGGAACTAATACACTATACTGCTCTGTGTTCCGTTTGAACATTTCTTTACTCAATTGTACTGGCTCTGTACCTTTCTCAGCTCCCTCAGGCATTGGAGCAAACGTAGCAGACTCAATAGTGTGATTTGATATCAACTCCCCAAATACTAATTTCTTACTTCTATTATCATCAGTATTTTCATACCGTTTGAATGAATAACTCAGAGAAGTGATCATCATACCGGTAGGGACCGTTGTACTTGGTTGATCTACTTCCATGCTTGGTGCTGAATCCACTGGTGCTTGTGCTTTTGCTGCATTACTAATATTCATTGCTATTTCCTCTTATTGAATTAGCCCTTAATTGGGTCTATTGAACTACCTATTTAACTACCTACTTAACGAATGCACAGTATCTTCTTTTTTCCTCCATCCGTCAAATGAATTATTTATATCCTGTTCTACTACTAGCTTATTCTGCTACTAACTATCTACCTATCTGACTATCTACTTACTACTTATTGAGTGTCTAAACTGACTAGACTAGGGAATTGTAATACTATTAGTACTTTGGTCTACTCCTACTCCTACTGCTACCATTTACCCCAATTCCCACTATTATTACCATTAATACCCTAACCATTCATAAAAACATACTAAACAGTACTGCTCATACAATCCGAATACCTCTAAGAATTCCTCTAATGGCACCCCATGAGCTGCTAATGCTACTAGTACTAGCTTAAGGGATATTGTAACTACTGTGCGTTTTCTAATTCCATTCACTAGCCTATAGTGAGTACACCTAGTATCAGTAGTATGACTCATGCTAGTCCTTTAAAGTTTTGTGATTTAGTAAGTAGACTGTGCTGATAGTTTGGAAGCTTTGATATTGAATGGCTTCCGGTCTGTAAAGTATTGTGAGGTGTACAAATCTACCTATTGTAATCCAGTCATTGAACATGCTACTTCCTCCTATTAGTTTAAAGTATTACTCTTGCTACTCCCTAACTACTTGCTACTTGCTACTTGCTACTTGCTAACTTCTCCCCAAATACTAGCATATATTCAACTACATTCAAGTACTTACCCCAACTATTATCTTATTACTTATACCAATAGTTACTAGATACACTCTTACTAATTCCAATGGGGGAGTAGGCGGCCTTTTTAGGTACAGAGGCGAAGAGCTTCCTAATGTAGATAGTATATTTTACTAAAATTTTTTAACTAAATATCCCAGCACTCTCAGTAGTTCAGAGGGGGAGTAATAATAGCTCAAATTTCTCAATAAAATAAAAAATAATTTTTACCCTTATTAGTTCAAATTTCTCTATCCCTAAAGAGGTTTTGATGGATTTTTTTGATTGGGTTGTTATACTATAGTAGTTATAATAAAGAGGTAATAGGTCCAATAGGAGAATATGAGATGGACAAGCGAGAACAGATTTTAGAATTATTAGGAAAAGGTATAGCTCCTGCAATAATTTGTAGTACTGTTTCTGTGACTCCTTCTTATATTAGTACATTGCAAGAAGATCCTGAATTCTCTGCTGCACTGGAAGCGATGTTACTGGAGAGCCAGCTCGCCGCCTCATTGAGAGATGAAAGTTTGGATGAATTAGAGGCAGCACTATTAGTTAAGGTAGCGGAAGTATTGCCCTATATTACTAAACCTATGGAGGCAGTGAGGGCCTTAAAAGAAGTTAATAGTATGAAGCGTAGGGGCTTAGTACATAATATGACTCAAGGAATGAATGTACATAAAGAGGCTGTAGTGGTTGAGTTGCCTTCGTACTTGGAAAAGGCGCCGTTGGAGGTTCAGGTTAGTAGCGCAAATGAGATTGTGGCAGTGGAAGGCAAGAATATGGTTACGATGCCTACCAGAACAGTAGTGGAGAAATTGTTACATAAACAAACAGAGGAACAAACCCAAGTAGCTTTAGAGCATACAGGAGGATAGTACAATGGAAAGGAATACTCAGAGAGTGGGCAGTGTTAATACTATGAAAAGTCTTACTAAGAAAACTAGCTTTGTACCAAGTGGAAATAGTAATGCGCTTGCTCAAGCTAGGGAAGCTTTACAAGTATGTCATAGAATTAAAACTGTTAGAGGTAGGATTAACTTAATGGCAATCGCTTAATGGTAGAAACAGCAGAGCAGTTTGAAGAGGCTGAAGTACTATATAATCCAGACCAGCTAGAAGAGAATGCTAAAAATGATCTCAACTTTCTAGCTGGTTTAGCTTTGCCTTTAATTTGTACTATCCCATTTCCCCCAGTATTTCTCAGTGTTTGGCAATTACTAATTCCTGCACTATTTAAAGTTAGAGATTTTAGCAAGTTTGCTATTGGCCTTCCTCGTGGGCATGGTAAGACAATATTATTAAAACTATTAATACTTTATATAATTTTATTTACTGATAAGAAATATATTTTAGTGGTATGTGCCACAGCTACTAAAGCTGAAGATATTCTTACTGATGTAGTAGATATGTTGAATTCTGATAATATATTTAAAGTATTTGGTAATTGGGAAGAGTTTATAGAAATTAATAGAATGGATTTAAAGAAGTTTACCTTTCGTGGCAGAACTGTGATGTTGGAAGGTATTGGGGCTCAGACTAAAATTCGGGGAGCAAGTAAAAAGTTTGTTCGTCCAGATGTTATAATAATGGACGATATGCAGTCTAAAGAGTGTGCGGAAAGTGAGACTCAGGCACTAGCTTTAGTACGTTGGTTGACTGGTACATTAATGAAAGCTAAAAATCCATTTGGGTGTACTTTCATTTATGTTGGTAATATGTACCCAGATCACAAGATTGGGGGCTCTACCGGTAAATTATATACTTGTATTTTAAGAAATTTACAAAAAAATCCTAGTTGGCAAAGTTGGATAGTGGGAGCAATACTAGCTGAGGGTACTGCAATTTGGGAAGCACTCCAACCATTAGTACAGTTATTGCAAGAATTAGCTGATGATATTGCAATGGACTGCCCAGAGGTATTTTATGCTGAAGTATTAAATGATCCCTCTTGTGGTAGTGGTAAACATTTTAATATCTCTAAACTTCCTAGTTATGACATTTCTGAGGATGCTATAGTATCTGGTAGGTTTATTATAATAGATCCTTCATTAGGTAAAAAGAAAAGTGATGCTCAAGTAGTATTACTTTTTGATGTAATAGACACTGTGCCAGTATTAAAACAAGTACATATTAGACAAGAAAGTTCTCCCAAGCTAGTACAATTTGTTTTGAAGTTAGCTATTAATGAGCAAGTTCCATTAGTATGTGCTGAAGCTGATGTATATCAGGCTACTTTATTACAATGGTTTGAATTCTTTGCTAATTTACATGGGATTATGGGAGTAGAGTTTAGGCCAGTAAGTTCTAAAGGAAGAAAGAAGAATTCAAGAATTTTATCTATGTTCAAAACTATGATGGAAGGAAAAGTAAAAGTACATCCTCTTGTTCTTGGTCATGTATTAAATCAAATTAGTGTATTCAATCCTCTTATTACTGATAATGTTGATGATATTATAGATACATTATCATATTGGGAAGATGTAATGTTAGAGTACGCAGCAGAATTAATATTACCCTACGATGCTATGTTAAGTGGATTAAGTGAGCTTGATGTAGTAGAAGATAATTGTTGCTATTAAGAGGAAAATTAAAGTGGCTAAAGGTGCTAGAGCACAAAGAAGGGCAGTAAATAGACAGTTAGCAAAAGATAGATTATCACAAAATGGTAATGTAACTGTGCAACTTACTACAAAGGAACAAAAAATTTTAGTAGAGTTAGTAAGCCAAAATTTTACTAAATTTCCTATTACTTCTTTTCGTAATCGATACTTAAAAATTGATCTAGCTTATGCAATGGAGAAATCTGCTGAGGCCTTAGCTAAGGATTCTGTGGAATTAAAGCGTTATATAGCTTTGGAGCTTCCAGTAATTAAGCCGAATATTGATAGTTCTAGTGCTTATTTAGCTAGTATCTTTTTGTCTGGGCATCCAATCATGGGGGTTACTGCAGATAAAGAACATTTAGACAGTGCTTTGCAAATGGAAGCAGTAATTGAAGAAAATAGTACTGCCTCTGGCTGGACTCGCCAGTTAAATATGTATCTTACTGATGGGCAGAAATATAACTTTCAAGGTGTTGAGGTAAATTGGAGAACTCAGCAGATATATAAACCAATTACTGATCTTAGTAGTGCAAATAAAAGTGGGGCTGTAAGTTCTAGGGTATTAAGGGAGGGAAATGAACTTAAGCGAATGGATCCATATAATACCTATTATGATACTAATGTGCAGCCTGCTGATGTGCATACTGATGGAGATTATGTAGGATATGTAGAAAGGCTCACTAGAACTAAGTTATATTCTCGTATTACAGAGATGGTAAATAATGGTGAGCATGTAATGAACCAAACTGAAGAAATGTGGCAGAGTATGCCACTACATATAAGGTACTATGAGCCTCAGATTTTGCGGGATGATGATGTACCTTTAGAGGGTATGGATTGGTTTGCTTTTTTGGGAGTTAATGAGAATCAAGCACATGGTGATGCTGGGAAATCAGATTATGAACTTAGTACTATGTATGTTAGGTTACTTCCTTATGTTCATGGACTTAAGATTCCTAATGCAGAGATGGTACAGATTTGGAAACTAGTAGTAGTAAATGGACAACATTTAATTTCAGCTCAGCGCCAAAATAATGCCCATGACTATCTTCCTATTCTAATAGGACAGCCTCATGAAGATGGGTTAAGGTTTCAAACTAAAGGTATGGGTCAGAATCTACTACCATTTCAAGAACTTTGTGCTACCATGCATAGGGCTAGAATGGCATCTCTTGAACGTTCTATCAGTGATCGGGGTATTTATGATCCTATAAGGATTGCTGAGAAAGTAATTAATAGTAAGGTACCCTCTGCTAAAATGCCAGTAAGACCTGGAGCTTATGGTAAGGGTTTAGAGGATGTATATAGACCTATACCATTTGATAATAGGCAGGATCATAGTTTGTTAGAGGAGATTCGTCAGATTCATCAATGGAGTCAGGAAGTTAGCCATATAAATCAATCTCAACGAGGCCAGTTTGTAAAAGGTAATAAAACTCTTGAAGAGTACAGTGACGTAATGGCAAATGCAGATAGTACTCACCAAGCTGCTGCGCTAGTAATTGAGAGCCAAACTTGGGTACCAATGAAAGAGATTGTTAAAACTAATATTTTGCAGTTTCAAGGTCCTGGAGAAGGACTTAATCCTGAAGATCAATCAGTGATTACAATAGATCCTGCTACTTTAAGGGAAGCTTCGTTGCAGTTTAAAATAGCAGATGGTTTGTTGCCTAAAGATAAGCTTTTAAGTACTCCTACACTTGAATTGGCTTTTAATACTATGGCTACAGTACCTTCAATTGGTTTAGATTATAATGTAGGAGAGATGTTTGTGTATCTCATGGAAATTAAAGGAGCTAAGTTACAGCAGTTTAAACGAGATACTCCCCTTACGCAACTTCCGGGTACTCCGCCTGTACCCTCTCAATAGTAATAGGATTAATTATGAGCACCACAACTCCATTATTATTACCCACTGATATTGGCAATCTTGTTGATGATTTACAAGTACCAGTTTTTGATGCTAGGCAATTAGCATTTTTTAATGCACTACTTACAGCAACTCAAAAAGAACGTTTAGGGCTTAGAATAGACCCTAATGAGCTCTATCCATGTATTCAGAGAGAAGCTTCTATTGTAGGAAAAGAAGAACTAGTTCAGTGGTTAATAGAGTCTACTGAAGCTCTTAAACTAGCTGAACAAACTAAGGACCCTAATTATAATAACCCATTTGAAGAAGTAGTATCACCCACCGTTGAACTCTCTGTAAAAGATGAGAGTAACATTATTAGCTCCCTATAGAGGAATTTATCATGAATCGTTTAATCACTCGTAGTTTTTTAACTTCATTTGTTGCTATGCATTGCACTCATGCAAATAATCCATTTGATATGAACCCTGCTACTAATATATTTAGCCCTCCTCCTGCTGGAGGTGGTGGAGCACAAGCACAACAAACTCCTCCTGTTGTACCAGTACAATCTGCTGCAGTTCCAGGCACAACAGTTGAAGGTGTTGTACAGAGTACGACTGACAATAATACTAACTTTGATCAAACACCAGCAGCTACAGGGGGAGAGTCCCCTATGGACACTTGGAAAGATTTGTTTGATAATGATAAACAGGATAAAGAGGGAGGAGATAAGAATGCAAACAATGAGCCTGATATTCTTTCTACTTCTATGGCGGACTATGATACTGTCAGTGGTAAGATAGATTTTACTGCTGGTTTGGATCTAGAGAAAGCGAAAGGAATTTTAGAAAACAATGATGTAGCTGGTCTCATGGAATTACTTAACGCAGTAGGACAAAAAGCTTTTGCTCAGTCTAGTTATAGTAGCAGTCAAGTTACTAAAGCTGCCTTAGACAGTAGAATGACTGGTTTAAAGGATAATGTTATTCCTGATATGCTGCGTTCTAGTCAGACTTCTAATCACGGGGCCAATACTGTCCCAGATTTAAATCATACTGCAGTAGCTCCTATGATAACAGCATTACAGCAACAATTTTTAAAATCTAACCCAACCGCTACTCCTGAGCATATCAATACTGAAATTCGTAAGTATTTGGTAGAGGTTGGGAAATTAGCTGCTGGGCCAGAATCTTCAAATCTTGACTCAGAGAAAGATAATGTTGGGGCTAATGACTGGAGTGATTATTTTAGCTAGTAATATTTAACGGTAGTACACTTTTAACTTAACGAGGATTTAACAATGGAGTTCTATGATACTTCGCAAATTGATACTAATTTAATTAAGCGGTCTTTTTCGGCGGGTATTACCCGTATTATGCCAAATGGTAATGCTCCATTGTTTGCCTTGTCTGGCATGGCTAAAAAGAAAGCTGCTTTACAGACTGAGCATGGGTACTGGACAAAGACCATGATTTTTCCTTCCCTGACTTTGAATGGGTCTATTGATAATAGCCAGACTAACCTTATTGTGGATAGCACTCTGAATGTTGTTGTTGGTTCAGTACTTCAGAATCAGACTGTATATTCTGCTGGAGTTCACTCAGCCTTAGCAGAGGTAATGCTTGTAACTGCTATTGTAGATGCTACTAACCTTACTGTAGTTCGAGGTTTTGGAGGTAGTACTGCTATTGCTGGGGTAGATAACAAGGTATTTCCAATCATAGGTACTGCACATCCACAAGGATCTGTTGCACCTTTGGCGGTAGCTGTTGCACCTGTACGTACTTTGAATAATACTCAGATTTTCAGAAATACTTGGGCATTATCAGGTACTGTAGTTTCTATTCAAGAAGAAGTTGGTGATGGTCAGAAGGCTGAAAACCGTTCTGATTGTGCTGCTTTTCATGCTCAGGATATTGAGAAGTCTACACTGTTTGGTAAAAAAGGTTCTACTACTTTAGGCGGACGGCCTTTGACTTCTATGGATGGTATTGAATCCATGATTTATCAAAAGGCTCCAAACAATTTGCATGATGCTAACACTACTACCAACTATACACAGTTAGAAACTATGTTGAATCCTGGTTTCGATTATTCTACGGATGCAAAACAGGGTAATGTTAGAACCTTGTTCTGTGGTGGTTTAGCTGTGCAGGTAATTAATGAGATTGGGCGTCTTTCTGGTAGTTATCAGATTGTTGATGGCCAGACTAGCTTTGGTTTGAAATTTTCTACATTCAAAACTAGTCGTGGCCGGTTCAATATCATTGAGCATCCAATTCTCAACACTCAAGCTGATTGGAAAAAAATGGCAATTTCATTAGATCTTAGCCAGTTTGATTTTGCTTATCTTACTGGTCGTGACACTTTCCATACTGCCATCAATTCAAAAAATCAGGCTACCAATGGTGCGGATGAGGAAGCTGGTGTTCTTACCTCAGAACTTACTATTGAAATGCGTAATCCAGCAGCTTGTGGTATTATTTATAATCTTACTGCTGCAGCATAATTTGATAGTTTGGCAGTTTGGTAGTTTCCTTTAACTAATTTTAGTGGAGCTTGCTGTTATCCTAGTGTTGGTGCCATTGGGATAGCAGCTTTTTTATGAATATAAAAGAATTGATTGCTGCTGTAGAATCTGAAACTGGAAGACCTGATTTAACTTCTTCTGGGTTAATAGGACGTACAGTGCGTTCTACTATTTTACGTGCACATAAAAAAGAATTCTTTATAAGAGATATAGTTGAAGATTTGCTAAAGGGTTTAAAGCCTGAAAGTACTACACTTGTTATGAATTTACCTCCTCTATGGAGAAAGTTTAGTGTACTCCGTCCAGTAGATAGTTCTGGAGTTCCATTAGTAGAAAAACTTACTTATAGAGATATTGATGATGTATTTACTGCCAAGGGAGTTTTGGAACAGAACATATATTATGTTTCTGGAGCTTCTTTTACAATAAATACTCCTACAGTGATTGAGAATCTTTATTGCGCTTTTTGGCAATTGCCTGATCTAAGCAATGAATTAAAGGCCACTTGGATTACTGAGCAATATGATCAGATGATTATAGATGGTGCTTGTGAACATGTCTATAGAAAGACTGGTAATGATAAAAGTGCTAAAGCTCACAAGAGCTTATGGGAAGAGCAAGTGGCTGAAAATTTAATGCAAAATTTAATTGGTGGGGAATAGTATGGTTGATGAAGTTGACAGTGCTGATTTATTTGAAGCTAGTCAAGCTAGTGAGTATATTCAAGATACTAGTGCTTTTGGAGCTGCTAAGGGAGTAGTTTCCTATTTAAGTCCTGCTACTATTAAAGCTAATGAGGGTTTAGGTAAGAATAATCCTATAAAGAAATCTGACGGTGAGTATGTATTTCCATCAGATTTTGAGGCTTGGCAAATAGAAATGCTAACAGCTATAAATAATGCGTTAGCTGCAGGTGTAGGACCCTCTTCTGTAGCAGCAGAAGCAGCTAGGGATGCAGCGTTAGTAGCTCAAACTGGAGCTGAAGCTGCTTTAGCCGCAACTCAGGGAATTGATACTTCTGCTACTGCTTCTGCTGCTAGGGCAGAGGAATGGGCAGTATCTAATACAGCTATCACAGGAGAGCCTGCAGGTACAAAGTCTTCAAAAGCTTGGGCTGAGGAGGCTGAAAGCTCAGCCTTAACTGTTCAGCCTCTTTTGGCTTCTTGTTATGTCTCTAGTACAGGATCAATGTTTGGAGAAAATACAGGGGTTATTAGTGTTGTTAGAGATTCTGTTGGTAGTTATACAGTAACTCTTGCGGCTGCGCCACCTTTTGGAAGTAAAATATTTTTAACTCCTGATTTAAATACGGAAGGTCCAGCAGGTCCTATAATGCAGGTGAGTTATGAGTGGGATTATACAGCTACTATACATGTTTATGTAGTCACTTATAATGCGGCTACCCTTTGGGCGGGGGCTTTAATGGATTATGCTTTTTCTTTGCTCATACATCAATAGATACTTAATTGTTTCCTCTTAAGGAGAATAGAAATGAAATTTAAAGTTGAACCTACAATCGGGTTAGCCCTTTTACTACTATCTTTTTATGGCTTTTTTGGGGAAGATTTTAAAATTAATTTTGACCCTGTTATTGAGGGCTGTGAGGAAAAGGAAGAGCCCAAGGAGGAAAAACAATGAAATACTCAGGATTAAGCTTGGGATTAATTTTATTAGTGGCTCAAGCGGCTCAAGCAAATTCAGTGCAGGTGACTATCTCTTGTGATATTCCTGTATTAAGGGAGGATGGCAGTGCTTTAACAGGACCTGTTACCATTCAATATTATAAAGATGGAATTGAGTTAGCCAGTAATGAGGCTTGTTCTTATAGTTATACTGAAGTTAGTAAGGAACTTGCTGACTATCAAGTTATGGCTACAGATGAGCGTGGGCTTGTGTCTGCTATGTCAGAGTCTGTAATAGTTAGTTTTTCTCCTCCAGCTAAGCCTAGTAAATTAAAAGTATTTTTAAAGAGGCTGCTAAATCTTTTAATTCCTTAATCTCTTAATTCAGTAATAAATTAAAAATAGGTAACTTATTTATGGATACTGTAGGATTTTCTTTTCGTGGTGAGTATATTGTAGCAGATGGCACAACTATTTCACTAACGGCTGCATTTACTGTTGCCTATGTAGATGGTAATAAAAAGATTCCTGATGGAAAGGAGACTCTCTGGTTTTTAGAGCAGGCAGCAACACCTGAAATTTTGTTTATAGAATGTAAAGGTATTCTATCTTCTAGCGGCACGTTGTTAACTATTACAGAAATGTTTAATACTTCAGAGCTTGATAATTCCTTACCTACATTTACTTCAAGTTTGGTGGCGGTTCGGACTACCAGCAGTGTGACTTATTTAGATAACATGGCAGGGTTAAACGGGTTTGATATTATCATGGTTTCTGGGCAGTCGGGAGCTAGCGGACTAGGAAAGACTGAACCAACTATCGATGCACAAGCTTCTCCCGCTAGCGCTTTACACCCTTTGATGTATTTTATGACGGCCCACGATAACACGGCTTATCCAGAAGAGACCCGGGGTAAAATTGGTCCCGTCACTTTAATCCCTGTTGTTGGAACTATTCCCAGTGGATGGCCTAATGCTGGATCGCCTATAGCATTTCAACGATCTTCGATGAATATGATGGATTTCACAACTGAGGTTGCCGGAACATCAACAGGGATAGCGGGAGGGTTTGCAAGAAAATATATTGAGAATGGCCATAACAATGGTAGACCTGTTTTAATAGTTGGATATGCGCAAGGGGGATCAGGTTTTATTGATACTATTCCCGATTGGAGAAATTGGCGGAAAATATCAGACGGTCTTTTCACTAGCATGGTTGACGGTAATAACATAGCTACATCTGATGGGAAAAGCAAGATAGTGGCGCATATACATGCCCAAGGTGAAGCGGATACAGCACCCTCTTTAAATCCAACGTTTAAAGTTGACACCGAGACTTTTCTTTCAGATCTCAAGACATCACTAAGCGACAAATACTCTATTCAATCACGATTGGAATTGAACACGATTCCTACTGTATTACACACCATGGCCCCCGAGTGGTCACCAATTGCTTCTGCGGCTAAAACAGCTAACAACAACATTATAAAAGGTATCCCGGATGATGTTGCATTTACAGCTACAGCAGACTCTGAGCTACCTTACGCTTTTACATCAGATTATACAGGGTTTGGAGACGATATACATATTGAGGGACACCAACTAGTAATATTTGGGTATGAGCGCACTTACGCGGCATGGCTAAATGCACTGGTTAATATAGATGCCTCAACTGTTAAAGCTCCTACAGTTCCGCAAGTTTTCAAAGTCATATCTAATAAAGCGCAAATTAAAATCCATCATGAGGTATCTGTTGGGTATCCTGTGCCTTTACTTAATATTCAAATCACTTTAAGCATCGATCCTACATTTGTAAGTCCCGTAATTGACGAGACAGGCATAGCGGGAACGGATGTTATAGACCCATCATTATATGAGACGTTATCGCAAGGGGAATACATAGTACGTTTGCGAGGCACTAACTTAGCGGGAGATAGCGATTGGTCTACTGTTGATAACAGATCGACTTTTTACGTTGTTTCTAATGTGATAGTACCAACAGCTGAAATGAGATTACCATGGCCAGGGGTTGTGGGAACTGGTATTACACAAGAGTCTGGTAAAGTCATTCGATGGGATGATACGTCTGGAAATGGACGAGATGTTGTAATATTTTTTCTTCTCGGAGGAAATTCAGATATTACGTGGGCAGCGGGCGTTGATGATAGCGCCTTAGCCTGGTCGGGCACCGCTGGTAAATTTGCAATGGTTGAACCGGCGATTTCCTATACATTAGGTATTACCGTAATTGCACGTGTTTATGTAACAACGTCTGGCTTAGTGCGCAATATATTTGGCACGCAGGGTGATTTAGCTCCCGATGATAAAGGGTGGGGGTTTTTGTGTAATGGAAACGTGTTGACTTTGTGGACTCAGAGAGAAGGATTTACATTGCTTTCCTTTGATCTGGCTGCAAATTCTATGCTTGATAAATGGATAACAGTTGCATTCACCTATGATGTAAGTAGTGGTGATGGTACGTTTTATGCGGGAGATGACGACACAACATTTAGTGCTGTCGCAACACGGAATCTAGATACCGATGGAGTGACTATTTTTGATGAAGGAATCCTCAGTATAGGGGCTCTTAGTGTTGATGAGGTTCACCAATTTAATTTCTTAGGTAGACAGGCGGACGTTTCGTTTTGGATTCAAGAGTTAAACATTACTCAGTTAAATGCACATATGCAAACATGGGATAATGATATCCCATTGCCGCTTGGAATAACTGGGGTTTAATCTATGAGTCTTGGTAAGTATTCTCTTGGTAAAGTCTCTTTTGGGGCTTCTCCAGGTGCTGATAGTACTCCCGATAGTTTTAATTTTACTGATCAGACTGGAGTTGCCCTTTCTACAGTAATTACATCTAATATAATTACTGTTACTGGAATTGATACTCCAACTCCCATCTTTGTTACTAATGGAGAATACAGCATTGATGGGGGTTCTTATACTATACTCTCGGGAGTAGTTACTGTAAATCAGGAAATAACAGTGAGATTAGTTAGTTCACCTAATTACTCTGTAACACATTCAGCAGTATTAAATATTGGAGGAGTTACAGATTCTTTTGATATTACTACCCAAACTGCTCCTGATATAATTCCTGATCCTTTTAACTTTACTGATCAAATTGATGTTGCTAGGAATACTCAGCAAATATCAAATCAAATTACTATTGTTGGGATTAATACATCTACTGTTATTGCTGTTACTGGTGGAGAGTATTCCATCAATGCGGGTGCTTATACAACAGTAGCAGGTACAGTAAATAATAATGACACAGTTACTGTGCGTCATATTAGCTCTACTTCCTTTAGTACAACAATTGCCACTGTTCTCACTGTTGGTGGAATATCAGATACTTTTAGTACAACTACTTTAATTGAAGAAGCGATTCCTGATAGCTTTAGTTTTACAGATCAAACTGACGTACTTCTTAATGCTGCAACTGTATCTAATATTATAACTGTTACTGGAATTAATACTTATGTAGCAGTGTCAGTTGTTGATGGTGAATATAGTATTGATGGAGGCTCTTACACAGCAATTCCTGATCTTGTTACTGTAAATCAGGAAATAACAGTGAGATTAGTTAGTTC
>PJEL010000511.1_pt1 | contig 45447 bp, 43 predicted proteins | sample 1853271 | NCBI WGS metagenome assembly PJEL01 (sample SAMN08108733, study PRJNA415343) | Invertebrate metagenome, whole genome shotgun sequencing project. | host: Globobulimina | place: Sweden: Gullmar Fjord | collected 2015-08
GTTTCTTTTGCAATGTGAATTCCCCACTTTCTCTTTTATTTACTACTAATTCATTGCTTTGTCAAGGGCAGTTGTTACCCCGCTGATTTATTTGCATAAAAAACAATTTTACAGATTGCAGAAGCCTGCTGTGGGATATCATGCAGGCTCTGAAATGGAAATAAAATGAACTGGATTTCCCTGATAAGTCAGGACAGGCCCGACCGGCTGACTACGGGAATGACGTCACACGGACAAATCGATCAATCCTTTGTACAGTCGCCGTTGGAGACCCTCATAACCGCTGTTTATGCGTGGTACGGTCAGCTTTGCACCGGGGCCCAGCTCAATAATCACCTCTTTGAAAAGCTGTGCTGCGTGCGCCGGCTTGATAAATCTTTTAAGCAACACTTTTAAGAGATCCTCGAACTTTCCAGGATCCCTGTCGTTTGAGTGGTTCAGCCAGGTGTATTCGTTTTTTGCAACATTCGGTACTATGACCTTCTCGCCTTGTCCCAGCGTCCGGATGATCTCCTTCAGTAAAACCTCACCGTACTCTACGCCGGTTCTTATGCGGAGCAGGGCGCCGACGTCTGCAAATGCTGTTATACTGTTTTTCTTAAGCATCCTCTGTCTCCTTCAATGCCTCATTTAAGTGCCAGTATTGCTCTTATTGAACCTGTTCTACTTCCAAAAGAACTTCATCATGTGCTAATAGATACAGCCCCAGGTAACCCTCGTCAGTCAGGTCAAAGGTCATTTTCTCTCCGATCAGAAGTGAGACCGTGTATGCCAGTTCATTAAGTTTCTCCTTGAGGTGTGATGATGTCTGCTTCTCAAGATCATAGAGTTCCAGGATGTCTATGATGTCATCTTTGTCTGATGTATGGTAACTCTCCAGTAAATACCGCTCACTGACCAGCGACTCACCATTGTTTGGCTTCTCCTTTGCCAGGTCGATCTGATACTTCAGTCTTTCAAGGCAGAGCCCGTAAATTTTAACGTCTTCCATTTCATTGATCCTCCAGTGCTTGAATTTTCTATATATTTGCAATTCGCATGCCAATATTTAAAACACATAAAAACAAGATGTTAGCCATTAATCTAAATGTTTGGTTGTATAATTAATAAACAGGCTGTATAATTAATAAACAATGAATATAAAAGAGCTGGTACTGCTGACAGATGATAAAAACCTTGAGCAGGAGTTGTTAAAAGCCCTGCCTCAAGGCCACGGCCTTTCCATGAAACTGCCCGGAAAGAGTAGTGCGGTTGTCTTTGTGGATTTAGACACCATGAAGGCTGGACCTATACGACAGTTGAGTGATCAAAATCTTGTAATTGCCGTGACCAGAGACAGGAGCGCCAGTCCGGTAATGGAGGCTGCTGCACTCGGGGCTTATGAATTGATCCAGAGGCCTTTCAGGACGGAAAAGATAACAAGGCTCCTGCAGGAACTGCACAGTTTCAGCGAGGAGTTAAGACATTTTCATACTATAGACGTCCCGCCTCCATCCTCATCCACTTCCGTTATTGTAGGGCATTCCAGTGAAGTGCTTGAGGTCTGTAAAAAACTGGCGCGTTTGTCACAGGTCGACGTGCCGGTCCTGATCACCGGGGAAACAGGTACTGGAAAGGAGTTGTTTGCCGAGTCCATAGTCCAGCTTTCCTCACGTTTTGGGAAGCCCTTTGTTGTGGTGAACTGCGCTGCAATCCCTGAAAACCTTCTGGAGTCGGAGCTCTTCGGCTATGAAAGGGGGTCATTCACAGGAGCTGTAGCTCCCAAGGAGGGGATACTGAAGATTGCTGATGAAGGCTGCGTCTTTCTGGACGAGGTAGGGGAGTTGCCCCTTTCTCTTCAGGCCAAGCTGCTCAGGTTTTTACAGACACAGGCATTCTATCCACTTGGAAGTATAAGGGAGGTGCAGGTGAATGTCCGTGTTATATCTGCAACTAACAGAGATCTCTCTTCAATGGTAAAGGAAGGTAGATTCAGGGAGGATCTGTATCACAGACTGGGCGTAACAACTATACATTCTCCTGAGCTTCGAAAGAGAAAAAAAGATATTCTTCACCTTGTGAATTTCTTTGTGAACCGTTACAGGCACACTGCTCCCAGAGAGATCAGGGGTGTGACAAATGCATTCATGAAAAAACTAAACTCTTATGACTGGCCCGGCAACATTCGCGAACTGGAAAACACAATAAGGTCGGCTATTGCGCTCAGCAAGACTCATTACCTGACAACATACGAACTAACGGAATTGCACTCACATAGCCTGAAAAGGAAAGAATCAGTATTTACTGAAGAACTCTCATCTGTACTGATCCCTTTTGTGCGTCAGGCCATAGATCAGGGCCGGAAAAATATTTATGAGCAGATACTGCGTGAAGTGGATAAGTCCGTCCTGGACTTTGTCCTTTCATATGTCAGGGAAAACCAGTCGGAAGCAGCACGTATCCTCGGTATAAACCGACTGACCCTCAGAAAAAAACTGGCCATCAGCTGAAAGGCATTGGTATCAGTGTAACAGAGCAACAGTTCAACAGAGCCACAGTTTAAAAGTGCAACAGCAAAGGCACAAGATTCCAGTTTTCACGTGAATGACTGCATTTGAATAAAATCCCCCCTTGCCTCCCTTTTCAAAAGTGGGGACGAAAGAAGATAGCGGAACAATATGATTTATTGACGGAAATCTAATTATAAAGCATAATGATTCAAAGGAATATATCTATGAAATATATGACTTCAGAACTCCTCTACTTTTTCCAGAACAAGAATATGAAGAAGAATATGCGCAGCCTCAGCAAGTTCCTGGCTGTGATAGTCGCGGCAATAGCTGCTTACAGCATCATCTTTCATTATTTAATGCACTATGAAGGGAGAGAGTATTCGTGGATAACTGGCATCTACTGGACTCTCACCGTCATGTCAACTCTTGGTTTCGGTGATATCACATTTAAAACCGACCTTGGTCTGATATTCTCTATGGTCGTTCTTCTGACGGGAATCATCTTCCTGCTCATAATGCTCCCTTTTACTTTCATACGTTTTTTTTACGCTCCCTGGCTTGAGGCTCATGCGCAGGCTGGCACCCCTCGTGAACTGCCTGAGGGCACTGAGAATCACGTAATAATCACAAACTATGAACCTATAGCTAACAACCTAATTAAGAAGCTTGGTGTTTACGGTTTTAATTACACTGTTGTTGTTCATGATATGCAGGCCGCTGCTGAGCTTGCGGACTTTCATCTGAATATTGTTGTCGGAGAGCTTGATGAGCCGGCAACATACAGAAAGCTCAGGGTGGGCAAGGCAGCTCTTGTCTTTGTAAACAATAATGACATGCTCAATACAAATATCATAGCAACGATTAGAGAGGTCTCTGATGCTGTTCCAATCATCACTACTTCAGAGACACAGGATTCAATCGATATCCTTGAGCTTGCAGGTGCAACACACGTTTTTCAGTTCACAAGGATGCTCGGTGAAAATATGGCACGCCATACTCTCGGTGTATCTGCAGAGGCCAATATTGTCGGCACTATCGGCGGTGTTCATATCGCTGAGGCCTATGCAGCACATACACCATATGAAGGGAAGGAGCTTGTGGAGAGCGGGCTTCGTGAGAAAACCGGCGTAATAGTTGTAGGGATCTGGCACAGAGGAAAGTTTGAGATTCCGAGGACTGAGACTGTTATTCATCCCAGCTCTATCCTTTTGCTTGCCGGTACGGCAGAGCACTTCAGGAAGTATGATGAATTTGTTGAAAGCTCTTATTCCCATGATGTTCCGGTTGTTATACTCGGAGGGGGCAGGGTAGGTAAGGCTGCAGCGGAGACTCTGGAGGAGCTTGGCATTGACTACCGTGTGGTGGAGAAGAATAGTGATTCTATAACTGATGGTGGTAAATATATTGCAGGAGATGCGGCTGATATTCATGCACTTGAAAGAGCCGGGATCTCGGCAGAGTCACCGTCAGTGCTTATCACCACGCATGACGATGATACAAACATATATCTGACCATCTACTGCAGGGAGCTTAGATCTGATATACAGATAATCAGCAGGGTTATAAAAGACCGCAATATAAGCAAGCTCTATTCAATAGGGTCTGACATAGTAATGTCATATGCATCAATGGGGGCGAATAAGATAATCAATATCCTCAAGCCGGATGAGATCATGATGCTTGCTGAAGGGCTGAATGTATTCAAGGTTCAGGTTTCAGCCTTTCTTTCAGGGAAGTCGCTTACAGAGGCCCATATAAGAAGAAATACCGGCTGCAATGTGATCGCTATCCGTTCCGGTGAATCCTTTAAGGTGAACCCTGACCCTACCGTTAAATTGGAAAAGGATGATGAACTTATACTTATAGGTACTGTAGATGCTGAGAATGAGTTTAAGGAGAAGCTGACCTGATAAGCATTAGGAAGATAAATTAATATTAATTGATAAATTGTGATAATGGGAGGAAAATAATAATTATGAAGTTTATGTATCGGCATGTAATGACTGCGGCTGTTATTTTTTTAATGCTGAACCTTGCAGGTTGCCAGACAGCTTACTACAAGACCATGGAGAAGCTGGGTGTTCATAAGCGCGATATAATGGTTGATCGTGTGGATGAAGCCAGAGATTCCCAGGAAGAGGCAAAAGAGCAGTTTGCATCCGCTCTTGCTGAATTCAGCAGTGTTCTGAATTATAGAGGCGGTACACTTGAGGAGAAGTATGAAAAGCTGAATGATGAATATGAATTAAGCAAAAAGAAAGCAGATGATGTTAAGGATAGGATAAGGTCGGTAGAGAGGGTCTCTGATGCTCTGTTTGATGAATGGGAGGCTGAGCTGAAGCAGTACTCCAGTGAAAAACTACGGCGCAGCAGTGAAGATAAGATGCGCCAGACAAAGAAGCAGTATGCACAGCTTATAAGCGCGATGAAGCGGGTTGAAAAGAAGATTGACCCTGTGCTTTCCGCTTTTCAGGATCAGGTGCTTTACTTAAAGCATAACCTCAATGCCCAGGCAATCGCTTCACTTAAGAGCGAGCTTGCATCTGTTGAGGATGATGTGGCTCTGCTGATCAGAGAGATGGAGGCATCAATTGCTGAAGCTGATAAGTTTATAAAGACAATGCCTGAGTGATTTTCATAAATAATTGAGCAGCAATATGTGAATAGTCCCCCCTTATTACAGGCGGGGCTATTTTTTTGTGTTTGAATTATTAAAGACCGAGTTCTTCACATCAACCGCCCCGTCCTTAAACCTTTTGAGTAGTCTTCTTGCCCAGACGAATTCTGTTCCGAGGATGGCAAGACCGGCAATAATTGCAACGACTCCCGGCCCTGGCGTTACAAGCATTATCAGGCCGAATATTACTATGGTGAAGCCGATCACTATACTTATGACGCGTTTGGCCTGCTTGATTGTTGATATGACGATGTGCTTCATGATTATATTTTAACAGAAAAGAATCCCCCCTCCCGCCAAGAGGGGGGGGTAGAAACGAATGTATATTATTTATCAGCCTCTTTGTTTAGCAGTTTCATGAATGGAGTTATAAGATCAAGCGGTATAGGAAGCACGATGGTGGAATTTTTCTCAGCGGCTACATCAGTGAGCGTCTGAAGGAACCTGAGTTGAAGCGCAGTAGGTTGAGCTGAAATCACCTCTGCAGCGTCAGCAAGTTTTTGCGATGCCTGAAACTCACCTTCAGCATGAATCACCTTTGCACGCCTTTCACGCTCAGCTTCAGCCTGTTTAGCTATAGCCCTCTGCATTTCTATGGGAAGGTCAACATTTTTCACTTCAACAACAGAAACCTTCACACCCCATGGTTCTGTTTGATCATCTATGATCTTCTGAAGTTCGGCATTCAGTTCATCTCTTTTTGTAAGAAGCTCATCAAGCTGGCTCTGTCCGAGTACGCTTCTTAAGGTCGTCTGGGATATTTGGGAGGTTGCATAATGAAAATCCTCTACAGCTGTGATGGCTTTTGTGGGATCAATAACCCTGAAATAGACAACAGCATTAACCTTGACAGATATATTGTCCTTTGTGATTATGTCCTGTGCAGGGACGTCGAATGTTACGGTACGCAGATCAACCTTAACAAGTTTATCGATTACAGGCCAGAGTATTATGAGGCCGGGGCCTTTGACAGGGACAAGTCTTCCCAGTCTGAATATGACACCTCTCTCGTACTCACGCAGAATGCGTATAGCACTTGAGAGAAAGTAGATGATAAGAATTATCGGTATTAGTGTTCCAAATGGCAGATTTGGCATAGTTGCCTCCTTTTGTTTAATGATTTATTAATTACTGATTCTAAACAATAACTATTAACTCTTAACTTTCAACCTTTAACTCTTTTTTCGTACTTTAAGCTTCAGATGTTCCACACTCTCTACTATAACTTTTGAACCGTTATCAATAGGGTGATCGCTCCATGCGTTCCATATCTCACCATGAATGAAGACCTGTCCATCTTTGTGAATGTCAGATCTTGCTTCGCCCTCGCTGTCTATAAGCTCCTCCTTGCCGGTAGCGGGTTTTCTTCTGTAAGCCTTCAGAGCCAGCGATGCGATGACTGTAAAAAAGAGCAGGGTAATTAATACAGTTGGTATGATCACCATTAATGAAACATTAAAGAAGGGCTGGGCTGAATCAAAGAGCATTATAGACCCGATAAGCATGGAAATAACACCTCCTATACTCAGTATGCCGTATGAAGTTATCTTTATCTCAAGCAGGAACATTATTATGGCAATTATAATAAGTAGAATCCCGGCATAGTTTACTGGAAGCGTCTGGAATGAATAGAATGCGAGTATGAGTGATATAGAGCCGAAGACACCCGGGAATATGGCGCCGGGGTTGGTCATCTCAAAGAAGAGGCCGTAAAATCCGAGCATCATAAGAATGTAAGCCACATTCGGGTCGCTGATTAAATCCAGTATCTTGAGTCTTGAGCTGAGCTCTTTTTTGATAATTGCCTGATTTGAAGTGTTTAGCACAATGTCACCTTTGGCGGTTGTGACTGTGGAGCCGTCGATCTCTTTAAGAAGTGATGCAAGGTCCTCTGATATATAGTCTATGATGTTTTCCTCCAGAGCCTCTGTCTCTGTGATAGAGACGCTCTCACGCACAGCCTTTTCAGCCCACAACGAGTTTCTGCCCCGCTGTTCAGCAATGGATTTTATATAAGCAGCAGCATCATTCTCTGCTTTTTCTGATATTGTCTCATCCATTGTTCTACCTACGGCAACAGGGTGCGCAGCTCCGATGTTGGTTCCGGGAGCCATTGCGGCTATGTGAGCTGAAATGGTAATGAAGACACCTGCTGAAGCGGCCCGGGCCCCGCCGGGAGAGACATAGACGACCACCGGCACTTCACTGCTGATTATCTTCTTCACTATATCCCTCATAGAGGTATCAAGCCCTCCGGGTGTGTCGAGTTGTATTACAAGCAGTACTGATGACTCATTGGCCTCATCAATAGCGGTTGATATGAATTCCGACATGACAGGGTTGACCACGCCTTTGGCTTTTATGACGAGAATATCGGCAATAGAGACGGATGCAGAAGAGAGAAGGAAGAATAGAGAAAAGATGATAAGTGTTGTTTTTTTCATTAAAATGATAATAGTGCATTTTTAATGCTCTGTCAATTACATCAGAACGGCAGTTAGGAGTTTTATATGAAGCTGGTATAATATAGATATTATGATAAAGGTCAATGAGATATTTAAGAGCATTCAGGGTGAGTCATCATTTGCAGGACTTCCGTGTACATTTGTCAGACTTTCTGGATGCAACCTCCGCTGCACCTATTGCGATACCAACTATGCGCTTTATGACGGGGAGGAGCTCTCTGATGACAAGATCATCGCAAAGATAGAGGAGTACGGCGTGAAGCTGGTAGAGTTTACAGGCGGGGAACCTCTGCTGCAGGCTGATACTCCTCCGCTTATTCATACACTTCTTGACAAGGGCTATACAGTGCTTATCGAGACGAATGGTTCTATATGTATCGGATGCCTTGATGAGAGACTAAGGATAATCATGGATGTGAAGACACCCGGCAGCGGAATGGACAGGAGGATCAATCACAAGAATTTCCTACTTCTTAAAAAGACTGATGAACTGAAGTTTGTCATACTTGATGAAGCCGACTATATCTGGTCACGGGACTTTATAAAAGAGCATGATCTTCTTGATAAGTTTGAAAATATACTCTTCTCGCCTGTTTATGGAAAGCTTGATCCCAAGCTGCTTGTTGCCTGGATAATGAAGGACGGCCTGCCTGTAAGGTTTCAGCTGCAGCTTCATAAATATGTCTGGGAAGACGAGCATGAAGGAGTTTGAAGAAGCGCTTAAAGACCTGGAAAGGAGAGGGCTGCTCAGAACTTCTTTATGTATTGAATCCTCTCATGGTACTAAAGTAACTATAGATGGCTGTGACTTCACTAACTTCTGCTCTAACGACTACCTGAACCTTTCACAAAACCCTTCGATCGTAAATACTGCTAAAGAGGCTTTAGAGACTTACGGCTTCGGCTCAGGCTCGTCACGCCTGCTTAGCGGCACATCTCTTCCCCACAGGATGCTTGAAGAACGTATTGCTGGTTTCAAGGGAACAGAGGCTGCAATTCTATTTAACTCCGGCTATGCCGCAAACACAGGTATCATCCCGGCTATTGCGGGGACTGATTCGGTGATCTTCAGTGATGAACTGAATCACGCCAGTATTATTGATGGTATAAGGCTTTCAAAAGCTGACACAAAAGTATATAGACATAGAGACCCCGGCCATTTGGAAGAGCTTTTAAAGGCCTCACTTAATGATAATAAAAAGACAAAAAGACTGATCATCACAGATTCTGTTTTCAGCATGGATGGTGATATAGCGCCTTTAAAAGATATCCATTTTCTTGTACAGAAGTATGGTGCCAGGTTAATGATAGATGATGCTCATGCTGTCGGGGTAATGGGTGAGACTGGAAGGGGAGGGCTTGAACACTTTAACCTTGAATCAGGTGAGGTTATTCAGATGGGAACGCTCAGCAAAGCGCTTGGATGTTTTGGCGCATATGCTGCGGGTCCTAAGAAATTAATTGATTATCTTATTAATAAATCGAGGAGCTATATCTTCTCTACTTCACTGCCCCCGTCAGTAGCGGCAGCCGCTATAAAGGCCTTTGATATTATTGATAATGATTCCTCAGCGTTAAGAACAAAACTGATTAGCAATGCAGAACATCTTAGGGACGGGCTTAAGAATAATGGTTTCGATATACTCGGGTCTGAGTCACAGATAGTCCCGATCCTCTTACATGAGGCTGAAGAAGCGATGAGGCTATCATTAGAACTTTACAAGAAGAAGATTCTGGCTCTTCCTATAAGGCCCCCGTCTGTTCCTCAAGGCATGAGCAGGATAAGGTTCTCAGTTACAGCAGAACACTCATCTGATGATATTGACAAGGTCATTGAAACGGTTAAGGTCTTTAAGTAAAGAAGGGAATGGGGCTGGAACTTTAAAACTACTCCTCAGGAAGGCTTGTATATACTTCATTGAATTGGTACAACGGGGCGATTAACTGAAGGCCGATCTTGTATATAAGGCCGACAAGCGGTTCAGTATCTATCCTCAGCCATCTTATCTTGCATTGGCGTGATATCCAATCACCGTCCGAGGTTTTGAAATTTATGCCTATTGTTGCCCCGGGTATGAAGTCCTCAATTACTTCATCGGTAGGGGCTACCATACGCAGCCCGTTCCTGGAGATGTTCTCTAGTGAAACAGGAAATAGTATCCCGCTGGTAATCACCTCAGCATCTACACAGAAGGTCTTTCTTTCCGAAAGCCTTTTCTCTACTAAAATGTTGTTAGTTACATTCATTTTTTAAATTGACCTTACTGCTGGCAGCATTAATATATGAATTACAGTTTCTTTTTTCACGTCTCATAATGCAGACAGCAAGCTGAATCTGATGATGTCCATATATAAGCAATTAATATACCAATTGGAGCCTGTAAGAAATAATATTATTTCACAATGAGTTTTTTATACTGCTTCTTGCGCAATTATCTAATACTAAGGGATTATGCTTACATAGTGAGAAATGACTACATGATCAATAATTGATTGAACTGAGAAAAGATCAGGAAGAGGATATTTAAGGCTGGATCGCTTAAGGGCGGGAAGTCGGCTTACATTGATTTTTGCAGTAATTACAAAAAAACTTGCAATACCTGCAAAAGATCATGGACTCTGGTCAAGTTGCAAAAAGGATTATTTTTTCAGGTACGCATCAAGCTCTTCAGGTGTTGATATCAGAATATCATAATATTGTCCGAACCAGTCGCATGCAGGCGGCATATGGGTTCTGCACTTTTTCGGGCGTTTGTCGTATATGCTGCAGAGGTTCTTTTTATCAAGATACGTGCATCTTCCCTCAATGATCTCATACCATCTGTTGCTCTTTATGAATACCCTTACGGTATTGTATTGGAGATCCCATTTGAGCTCATCGATATCTTCCCTGTTCTTAGGTTTTGTGATGGTGTATGTAAGGTCATTACAGCATAGTGATGGGCACTTGAGGCAGACATCTGCATCTTTAGGGTCAGGCGATTTTATTGAAACTTTCTTCTTCTTTGCAGGCATTGATCTCTCCTTGTTAAGACTGAGTAATCTACCTTGATTTAACTGAGATGTCAATTATAGTATGATAGACTTAATTCGATTCAAAACATAATATTTAAGATGAAGAAAGGATTATTTATATCAGGTACTGATACCGGAGTGGGTAAGACATTTGTCACCTCCGGTATATTAACGGCATTGAGACGTATGGGTATGAATGTATGTCCGATGAAGCCGGTTGAAACAGGATGCAGATTAAGAAAGGGTGTTCTGGTACCAGGTGATGTGTTAAAGCTCTTAAAGTCATCCGGCCTTAATGAGGGGATTGATGCAGTCAATCCATACAGGTTCAGTGCACCTCTTTCTCCGCTTGCAGCTGCTGAGGTTGAGGGATCTGCTGTCAGAAAGGGCAGGATAATTTCTGTATATAATAAACTCTGTAAAAAATATGACAGGGTACTTATAGAAGGAGCAGGCGGTCTTATGGTGCCGATCAGTAAAAGATACCTTATGGTTGATCTGGTGAAAGATATGGGGGTTCCTCTTGTAATAGTTGCGAGAAGAGGACTTGGAACGATCAATCATACACTCCTTTCTGTTGAGGCAGCCCGCTCCAGAGGGATAGAGGTGAAGGGCGTTATACTTAATGACTCTGCAGGGGGCAAAAGAGATGCATCTGTAAGGTCCAATCCTGATATGATATCTAAAACAGGTGGTGTTGATATTCTTGGTGAGATACCATATTTTGCTCTGCCTGAAAACGGGAAGCTGACAAAGTTGTTCAATGCAATTACTGAAAGGATCATTACCTGATATGCATATACGTCATCCAGAGTGGATAAAAGTAAAGATGTCCGGAAGACACGGGACAAAGAAGATATTGAGAGAGCATGGTGTCTCGACTGTTTGTGAGGAGGCGAGATGCCCGAATCAGGGGAAGTGTTTTTCTCAGGATACGGCTACATTCATGATCCTGGGTGACAGGTGTACAAGGAACTGTGCATTTTGTGCAGTTGAGACGGCAGCGCCGCATCCTGTCAATGCTGATGAGCCCGAGAATGTGGCAAGTGCAGCCCTTGAACTCTGTCTCAGGTTTGTTGTGGTAACTTCTGTTACAAGGGATGATCTCGCAGATGGCGGAGCAGGTCAGTTTGTAGAGACAATACATGCTTTGAGGAAGAAGATAAGCGGGATCAAGATAGAGGTTCTTACTCCTGATTTCAGTGGAAATGTGAATTCACTCAAGACCGTTCTTAATGCTGGGCCTGATGTATTTAATCATAATCTTGAGACTGTTCCAAGGTTATACACAAAAGTAAGACAGATGGCTGATTACTCAATTTCCCTCAATGTGTTAAAATCTTCAAAGACTTTTCATCCTGAGATCAGAACCAAATCAGGTATAATGCTCGGTCTTGGTGAGGAGAAGCCTGAAGTTTTAAAGGTGATGGAGGATCTCAGAAGCGTTGACTGTGACCTCCTTACTGTAGGCCAGTATTTGAGGCCTCGAAGAGAGAATCTGTCTGTAGTAGAATATATCAGGCCGGAAGTATTTGAAGAATACAGGATGATCGGTCTTGATATGGGTTTTAAGTCAGTATCATCATCGCCATTGAGCAGAAGCTCTATGGATGCCGGTGAAATGTTTGAGGCTGGAAAGGAAAATTAATAATCATGCATGAATTTAAAAGAGTAAAACGTCTACCCCCTTATGTCTTTGCTATCGTTAACAAGATCAAGATGGAGGCAAGGAGAAGAGGCGAAGATATAATCGACCTGGGTATGGGTAACCCTGACCCGGCAACCCCACAGCATATTGTAGATAAGCTGTGTGAGGCAGCACGGAATCCGCGGAATCACAGGTACTCGGCATCAAAGGGAATCACACAGCTTAGACTTGCAATGGCTGAGTGGTATAAGAGGCGTTTTGATGTTGATATAGATCATGAGACAGAGGTTGTTGCAACCATAGGCTGTAAAGAGGGATTGTCACACCTTGCATACGCCATGATCGAGCCCGGTGACCTTGTGCTTACACCGGCGCCTGCTTATCCGATACATCCATATGCTTTCATACTTGCAGGCGGAGATGTCAGAAGTATCCCGACAGGGGTTGATAAAGATTTTTTTCAGAATCTTGAGGATGTATTCAGGTCAGCATGGCCGAAACCAAAAGTGCTGCTCCTTAACTTCCCTCATAATCCGACCACTGCATGTACTGACATTGAGTTCTTTACAAAGGTTGTGGATTTTGCGAAAGAACATAATATTATTGTCATTCATGACATTGCTTATGCTGACCTTACATTTGACGGCTACAAGGCTCCAAGTTTCCTTCAGGTGCCTGGGGCAAAGGATGTAGGGGTAGAGTTCTTCTCGCTCTCAAAAAGCTACTCAATGGCAGGGTGGAGGGTTGGTTTCTGTGTTGGCAACAGGGAGATAGTAGAGGCACTTACAACGATAAAGAGCTACCTTGACTACGGTATGTTTCAGCCGATCCAGATCGCAAGTATCATCGCTCTCAGAGGTGATCAGAGCTGTGTTGATGATATTGTTCAGATCTATAAAGGCAGAAGAGACGTTCTTATTCAGGGGCTGGACGCTGCCGGCTGGAAGGTTGAGCCTCCAAAGGCCACCATGTTTGCATGGGCACAGATACCTGAGGAGTTCAGAAAGATGGGTTCTCTTGAGTTCACAAAATTTCTTCTTAAGGAGGCTGGTGTTGCAGTTTCTCCCGGAATTGGTTTTGGAGAAGAGGGTGAGGGTTATGTCAGATTTGCCCTTGTTGAGAATGAACACAGGATCAGACAGGCAACAAGAGGCCTTAAAAAGGTTCTTGGTTCAGGGTAGACCCGTATAAGGGATACATCCGCTTTTGGAAATTCCCCATCAAGTCTTGAATTTATATAGTATGTTATCGCATAATATCTATTCGAGTAATGCAATGATAGCCCTTTAAAATAAGATTCAGAGATTCGAGGAATATGTCCAGAAAAGCTGTAAATGTCGGGATAATCGGATATGGGACAGTCGGAACCGGAACGGCTCGTATTCTCCTTAAGAACAGGAAGGAGATAGAGAGGCGCATAGGCTTTCCTATTGTACTCAAGAGGATAGCTGACCTTGATATAAGGAGAAATCGCGGGCTTAAGCTCCCAAAGGGGATGCTTGTCAGGGATTCATCAAAGGTTATAAATGATCCGGATATAGATATCGTTATTGAACTCATAGGCGGTATTCATCCTGCAAAAGAGTTTATTTTTGACGCTATAAAGAGCGGAAAGAATGTTGTTACAGCAAATAAGGCTCTTCTTGCCACTGATGGAAGGGTTCTCTTTAATGCGGCCAAGAAAAATAAGGTTGTTCTTGGATATGAGGCAGCTATAGCCGGCGGTATCCCGATCATCAAGGTAATAAGAGAGTCGATGGCGGGCGACAGGGTAAAGTCGATACTCGGGATCATAAACGGCACTGCAAATTATATCCTTACAAAGATGACAGATGAAGGAGTTGACTTTGCTTCTGCCCTTAATGAGGCAAAGGCGCTTGGATATGCTGAAGCAGATCCGACTTTTGATATTGAAGGGATAGATTCAGCACATAAGCTGGCTATACTCGCTTCACTGTGCTATGGCCTTCCTTTCTCATTCAAAAAGGTATATACAGAAGGCATTACCGGTATAAAGCCGATAGATATAGACTTTGCAACAGAGTTCGGCTACAAGATAAAGCTTCTTGCAATTGCAAAGCTTTCCGGTAAAGAGGTAGAGGTGAGGGTCCATCCTACGATGCTTCCTTCTGACTATCTGATATCAAATGTTAACGGTGTTCTTAATGCTGTATTTGTTGAGAGCGAAGCATCAGGCCCTGCTTTGTATTACGGCAGCGGGGCGGGAGAGATGCCTACCGGTAATGCTGTTGTAAGTGATGTGATAGATATTGCCAGGGAGATGAGAAACTGTGCATCTCAAAAAATATCCGGATTAGGTATGCCTGAGAAATCTGATGTGACTGTCATGAAGATGGATGAGGTCACGACGTCATATTATCTGAGACTAACGGCTGTAGATAAGCCGGGTGTCCTGTCAAAGATATCAGGTATTCTCGGTAAGCACAATATAAGTATAAAGTCCATGATACAGAAGGGCAGGGAGAAGAAGGGTGTTCCTCTTGTCATGATGACGCATAAGGCTAGAGAGAAGGATATGGTAAAGGCGCTTAAGGAGATCAACAGGCTTTCATGTGTTGTTGAGAAGACGATGCTTATAAGAGTAGAAGGGGAGGATGAATAATGGGTGAATCAAAAGCTGATAAGAACCTTGATATAAGAGGCGTAGTTTGCCCTTATACTCTTGTGAAATCAAAACTTGCCATGGAGGATATTGATGTCGGGCAGGTGCTTGAGATAATACTTGATTATCCCGAGGCCTCTGACAGCATCCCAAAAGCTATGCTCAATTACGGGCATGATGTGATAAGTGTCGAGAAAATTAATGACAAAGAATGGGTCGTAATAGTTAAAAAGAAGGTGGAAGACTGATGGATTTCACAGAAGATCAATTACATAGATACAGTAGACATATAATATTGCCTGAGGTCGGCGGCAAGGGCCAGAAGAAGATATCAGCTGCAAAGGTGCTCATCGTGGGCGCAGGCGGACTCGGATGTCCTGTCGGCTACTATCTTGCAGCTGCAGGCGTAGGGACTATCGGCCTTGTTGATGATGACCTGGTAGAGCTCAGCAATCTGCAGAGGCAGATCGCACATAGCGTGAAGACGATAGGTGTCAATAAGGGTGACTCAGCAAAAGCAACATTTGAATCACTTAACCCCGATGTAAATGTAGTTGTGGTTAAGGAGAGGCTCAACAGCAAAAATATCCTCGATATTTACGAAGGCTATGACATCGTTGTTGACGGTACTGACAATTTTCCGACCAGATACCTTATTAATGATGCATGTGTAATGACCAAAAAGCCATTGGTTAGCGGTGCGATACTCAGGTTTGAAGGACAGGTGACAACAATTCTTCCTGGTGAAGGCCACTGTTATAGATGTCTGTTTGAAGAGGCGCCTCCTCCGGGCCTTGTTCCGTCGTGCCAGGAAGCAGGTGTTCTTGGTGTGCTCCCCGGTGTTATAGGAGCTCTCCAGGCAACAGAGGTGCTTAAGCTGATACTCGGCAAGGGCAAGCCTCTATCAAACCAGCTTTTGATATATGATGCACTCGGCGTGAACTTTAGAAAAGTTAAGGTTCCCAAGAATGCTGAGTGTAAGGTATGCGGTGAAAACCCAACCATAACAGAGTTAAAGGACAGCGAAGAAGAGTACTGCTCAATTTAAATATAGGTGAAGATATGAGTTTTGTAAAAGGTCTTAAATGCAGAGAGTGTGGAAGAGAGTACGAGATAGACCCTATCTATGTATGCGAGTTCTGTTTCGGCCCGCTTGAGGTTTCGTATGATTACGAAGGCATAAAGGGTGCCCTTACAAGAGAAGTAATTGAGTCCAGGCCCAAAAACCTGTGGCGCTACAAAGAACTCCTTCCTGTCAGTGGTGAGCCTACAAATGCGCTTCATACAGGATGCACCCCGCTTGTAAAAGCTGATAAACTTGCCGCTCATCTTGGACTTGATGAGCTTTATCTCAAGGACGATACTGTTGCACATCCTACGCTTTCTTTCAAGGACAGGGTGGTAGCAGTAGCACTTGCAAAGGCGAAAGAGTTCGGATTTGACACTGTATCATGCGCATCGACAGGAAACCTTGCTCATTCCGTCTCTGCCCATGGAGCCAAAGACGGGTTTAAGCGTTTCATATTCATCCCCGCAAGCCTTGAGAAGACAAAGATCATCGCATCGCTTGCCTATGAGCCGAACCTTATCGCTGTGGACGGCAACTATGATGAGGTGAACAGGCTATGCAGTGAGGTGGCGAATAAATATAAATGGGCATTTGTGAACATTAATATAAGGCCTTTCTATGCAGAAGGCTCAAAGTCACAGGGCTATGAGATAATTGAGCAGCTCGGGTGGAAAGCGCCGGATGCTGTAGTTGTTCCCTGTGCAAGCGGTTCGCTCATGACAAAGATATGGAAAAGCTTTAGCGAGATGAAGAATGTCGGCCTCATAGATGATATGAATACAAAGGTATTCAGTGCGCAGGCCACAGGCTGTTCTCCGATCGTTACTGCGATAAAGGCGGGTATCGATGTTATCAAGCCTGTTAAGCCGGATACTATTGCAAAGTCGCTTGCCATTGGAAATCCTGCTGACGGATTCTATGCGACACAGGTAATAAATGACAGCGGCGGTTTCGGGGCTGATGTCTCTGATGAGGAGATAGTTGACGCGATAAAGCTTATGGCTAAGACAGAGGGTGTATTTGCCGAGACAGCTGGAGGTGTAACCCTTGCATCAGCCATGAAGCTCATCAAGTCAGGACATATCAAAAAGGATGATGTCACAGTCCTTTGTATAACAGGCAATGGGCTCAAGACACAGGAAGCATTGGTCGGAAAGACTGTGGAGCCTCACTATATAAAGCCGAACATGAAGGCGTTTGAAGAGACGCTTGATAAAATAGAAAATCGTTAATACATAAATTAAGAATCAAGGAGGATGGATAAATGGCAGTTAAAGTAATGATACCAGTACCTCTTCAGAGACTGACCGATGGTCAGGAGACGGTTGAGGGTGAAGCAGGAACAATAATCTCATTGATCAAAGCCCTTGATGCAAAGTATGACGGTCTTGCGGAGAGAATATGCGAAGGCGACAAGCTAAGAAGGTTCGTCAATATTTACGTGAATGAGGAAGATGTAAGGTTTATGAGCAATGAAGAGACTGAGGTAAAGGATGGTGATGAGGTCTCAATAGTTCCTGCGATTGCAGGCGGATATTAATTAAGACATTTTATCGGAGGATAAAATAATGAAAAGCAGGGTTAGACTGACATTCCCGCAGGACCAGATCAAGGAGCCTGTCATCTTTACAATGGCCAAAGAGTTTAACGTCATGCCTAACATAAGACGTGCAAGGGTAACTGATACGATAGGTGAGATGATCGTTGAGCTTGATGGCGCTGACGAAGATCTCAGTAAGGGAATCGATTACTTAAGAGGTCTTGGTGTTGAAGTTGAACATGTCGAGGGTGATATAGTTGAGTAATGACAACTACTGGCCCGGGCTGGTTAATAAGTACAGAAAATACCTGCCTGTAACAGATGAGACACCTGTAATAACGCTTAATGAAGGCAATACACCGCTTATAAAGGCAACTCATATCAATGAGGTCGTCAAGCAGGATGTAGAGCTGTACTTCAAGTATGAAGGCTCAAACCCCAGTGGTTCATTTAAGGACAGGGGTATGACCATGGCCATGACAAAGGCTGCTGAAGAAGGGACGCAGGCTGTCATATGCGCATCAACCGGCAACACATCCGCCTCTGCTTCTGCCTATGCAGCAAAGGCTGATATATCATGCATCGTGCTTATCCCTGAAGGAAAGATCGCTATGGGCAAGCTCGCTCAGGCGATGATACACGGCGCCATGGTTATACAGGTAGACGGCAATTTTGATGAGGCCCTTAATATAGTCCAAGAGATTGTAAAGAAGCATCCCATCGCACTTGTCAATTCAATAAACCCATACAGGATAGAAGGCCAGAAGACCGCTGCGTTTGAAGTGTGCGATCAGCTAGGCTCAGCTCCTGTTCATCATGCGCTTCCTGTAGGCAATGCCGGCAATATCACCGCATACTGGAAAGGCTACAAAGAGTATAAAGATGTAGGCAAGTCAGATTCCCTGCCGAAGATGCTCGGTTTTCAGGCAGCGGGTGCAGCACCTATAGTTCTCGGCCATCCTGTTGATGATCCTGAAACCGTTGCAACAGCCATAAGGATTGGCAACCCGGCCAGCTGGAAGGGTGCTGAAAATGCAAGGGACGAGTCCGGCGGAGTTATAGACTCTGTTACTGATGAAGAGATACTTGAAGCCTACCAGTTCATCGCATCAAGAGAGGGCATATTCTGTGAGCCTGCTTCTGCAGCCTCTCTTGCAGGCGTTATAAAGCTCTCCAAAGCCGGTTATTTCTCAAACGGTGACTCTGTGGTATGCACACTTACCGGTAACGGTCTTAAAGACCCTGACAATGCCATTAAGCTTTCTGAACCCCCTGTAAAGGTCAAGGCAGATGTCTCTGCAATTGAAGATGCCCTCAGAGGCTGCTGTATATAGCTTCCATTATTTTGCACTTCCTGTCTTACAAACTTAAATCTGCAGTATTGTTGCGAATTTACGCTTTGTTGCATCGCCCCTGCTGAGCCTCCCTACTGATTTATTATTTCTTCAATATGTATTAATATATATACTTCAATTCAAAGGAATAATTATGAAATATATAGTTTTGTTAGGTGATGGCATGGCCGGGAGGCCGCTGAAGGCTCTTGGCAACAAGACCTGCCTTCAAAAGGCGTGTACTCCCAATATGGACAGGCTTGCTGCTGAGGGGATAGTAGGGAAGGTGAGGACCGTGCCGAAAGGTATTGAGCCAGGCTCTGATGTTGCCAACCTTTCCATACTTGGATATGACCCGAAGAAGTACTACAGCGGCAGGGCTCCTATTGAAGCTGTATACAGGGGAATCAAGCTCGGGCCAAAGGATGTCGCATTCAGATGCAACCTTGTGACCCTGACAGATTCAATCGGGATAAGCTCATCAGTAATGAAAGACTACAGCTCAGGGCATATCACGACAAAAGAGGCAACGGTTCTTATTGAGGATATAAATAGAAAGCTTGGCGGTAATGGAATAAAGTTTTATCCCGGGATGAGCTATAGGCACCTGATGGTCTGGAAGAACGGCAGAGACAAGATCAGCTGCACACCGCCCCATGACATAACCGGGAAGAAGGTTGCTGGGAATCTTCCAAAGGGAGCGGGAAGCAGCGTTATCAAAGATCTTATGGAGTGCTCCACTGATATACTTATGACTAGTCCTGTAAATGTAAAAAGGATGAAGAAAGGGCTGCCTTCGGCAAACAGTCTGTGGTTCTGGGGTCAGGGGAAGAAGATACCTCTTCCGAAGTTTAAGGCAAAATACGGATTGAATGGCGCTATGATATCTGCAGTCGACCTAACAAAGGGTCTGGGGGTTCTTGCCGGCTTTGATATCCTCAATGTAAAGGGAGCCACCGGTTACTTTGATACGAACTATGAAGGCAAGGCAAGGGCTGCGCTTAAGGCGCTTAAAGAAGTTGATTTTGTATATCTTCATGTTGAGGCCCCTGATGAGGCAGGGCATATTGGTGATATGAAGGCCAAGGTTAAGGCGATAGAGGATTTTGATTTAAAGGTTGTTGGAAATATCATAAAGGGGATGAAGAGGTTCAAGGAGTACAGCATACTTTTGCTGCCTGACCATCCTACTCCTATCAGTACAAAGACACATTCCAGTGAACCTGTGCCGTTTGCACTTTACAGGAGTGATGGTGCAGGGGGTTCTGTTAGCAGGGTTAAGGCGTTTTCAGAAAATATCTGCAGGGCAAAGAGTGCAGTATCAGTTGAAAAAGGATATACACTTATGGATGGATTTATCGGGGGTGGATCTTGGCATTAATAGTACAGAAATATGGAGGCACATCTGTTGCCGACATTGTGAGAATAAAGGCTGTTGCAGAAAGGGTTGCTGCATCTGCCAGAGAGGGTAATCAGATAATAATCGTTGTATCTGCCATGGCTGGAGAGACAAATAAGCTTGAAAAGTTTGCACATGATATAACAGAAAACCCTCCCGAGAGGGAGATGGACCTTCTGCTTTCTTCCGGTGAGAGGATAACCAGCTCACTTACTGCAATGGCGATACAGGAGCTTGGATTTAACTCAAAGAGCTTCACAGGCAGACAGGTCGGCATAAGAACAGACAGTTCACACACAAAGGCCATGATAGAGTCGATTGACGCAAGCAGGCTTGAGGATGCGATGAAAGAGGGTGTGATTCCCGTAGTTGCCGGGTTTCAGGGTATTAATGAATTTTCAGATGTCACGACACTCGGCAGGGGCGGCTCTGATACAACGGCTGTTGCTATTGCTGCTGCTCTTAAAGCTGATGTCTGTGAGATATATACAGATGTTGAAGGTGTCTATACCACAGACCCGAGAATAGTTCCGACTGCCAGGAAGCTTGATAAGATATCATATGATGAGATGCTTGAACTGGCAAGCCTCGGAGCAAAGGTGCTCCATAGCAGATCTGTAGAGTTTGCAAGGAAATTTGATGTGCCTATACTTGTGAGATCAAGCTTTAATGATGCACCCGGCACACTTGTCACAAAGGAGGATAAAGATATGGAAGAGGTCGTAATATCAGGAGTTGCCGCAGATAAGAACCAGAGCAGGGTAACCATACTCGGAGTTCCTGACAAACCAGGGATAGCAGCCAAAGTATTCAATGCCCTTTCTGATTCGAACATTGCTATAGATATGATCGTTCAGAATGTAAGTTCAGAGACACAGTCAACGGATATATCATTTACTGTTTCAAAGTCTGACAGTAAAAAAGCATCTGTTGTTTCAAATAACGTTTCAGGAGAGCTTGAAGCCAAGGGCGTTACCATGGATGAGGATGTTGCAAAGGTCTCGGTTGTAGGGGCTGGAATGCAGTCTCATGTAGGTGTTGCAGCAAAGATGTTCGAGGTGCTCTCAAATGAGGGTATCAATATTATGATGATAAGCACATCAGAAATAAAGATATCATGTGTCATAAATGTCAGCAGGGCTGAAGATGCTGTAAAGACCCTGCACAAGGCATTTGAACTGGAGTAATATTATTATCTTCATTTTTTTAAGCACTTAAATTAAAATACCTAATGCGTAAAATAGAAATATACGATACAACTCTCAGGGATGGTTCACAGTCAGAGGATATCTCTTTCTCTGTTGAGGATAAGCTGCGCATTGTTGAGAAGCTTGACGATCTGGGCCTGCACTATATTGAGGGCGGGTGGCCCGGTTCAAATCCCAGAGATGTAGAATTCTTTAAGGTCGCTAAAAAGCTCAAGCTTAAGAACGCAGAGCTTGCCGCATTCGGCTCGACACATCATTCATCTAAAAGAGCTTCTAATGATCCTAACCTGAAAGCGCTTCTTCAGGCTGATACACCTGTGATCACTATCTTCGGAAAGTCATGGGATTTTCATGTGACTCATGCGCTGAGGATCTCAAAGCCGGCCAATCTAAAACTTATAAACAGTTCTGTCTCATACCTGAAGAAGAGGGTGCCAAAAGTTGTTTATGATGCCGAGCACTTTTTTGACGGCTACAGGGCTAACCCTAAGTATGCTCTAAAAACCCTTCAGGCCGCGGTTGATGGAGGAGCAGACCGTCTGGTTCTTTGTGATACTAACGGAGGCATTCTGCCTCATGAACTTGGCGAGATCGTTAAGACGGTCTTGAAGGGCTTTGATGTTCCTGTTGGTATTCACGCGCACAATGACTCTGAATGTGCTGTTGCCAATTCCCTTGTCGCTGTAAGGCTGGGTGCATCGCATGTACAGGGGACAATAAACGGGCTAGGTGAAAGATGCGGCAATGCAAATCTTATATCTATCATTCCAAACCTTAAGCTTAAACTTAAGTATAGTTGCTTAACTGCTCGAAACTTAAAGAAACTTCAAAAGGTTTCAAGGTTTGTTTCTGAGATATCCAACATAAGGCAATTCAAGAGGCAGCCATATGTTGGTGTCAGCGCTTTTGCACATAAAGGCGGGATACATGTAAGCGCCATTCAGAGGCATTCTGAAACATATGAGCATATTAAGCCTGAACTTGTCGGCAATTACCAGAGGGTGCTAGTATCTGATCTTGCCGGCAAGAGCAATGTTCTTAGAAAAGCCAAGGAGTTCAATCTTAAGATCGACCCGGCTTCTCCGAAGATAAAGGATATTATTTCTGAGCTAAAAGACCTTGAGAACTCAGGCTTTCAGTATGAAGGTGCTGAGGCCTCATTCGAACTTCTGATGAAGAAACAGTTCAAGCTGCACAGGAAGTTCTTTGAACTCATCGGTGCAAGGGTGATCATTGAGAAGAGGAAAGAGGGTGAAGAACCTATAAGCGAGGCCACTATAATGGTCAAGGTGGGCGGCAAGCTTGAGCATACCGCTGCTACAGGCAATGGCCCTGTTAATGCACTGGATAATGCACTTAGAAAGGCTCTTGATAAGTTCTATCCTCAGCTGCAAGATGTTAAGCTGCTTGATTATAAAGTGAGGGTGCTTGCTGCAGGAGAGGGGACAGCAGCGAGGGTAAGGGTGCTTATTGAGTCAGGTGACAGTAAACATAAGTGGGGTACTGTAGGTGTTTCGGAAAACATGATCGAAGCCTCGTGGCAGGCCCTTGTTGATAGTATTGAGTATAAACTTTTGAAAGGATGAAAGACCGTAATCAGTAATGCGTGATCTGTAATCTGTAGAAACAAGTAAAAACTCATTACGCTTTACACTTTATGATTGAAGAGACTGGAGTTGTACAGAAGACCGAAGGTGTCACAGCAACCGTTCTCGTGCAGAAACGGGGAGCTTGTGAGGGGTGCACTTCTACAGGTACATGTGAAACAACAAAGGATGGAATGGTGATTGAGGCGCTTAATCCGGTGCAGGCAAAGCCCGGACAGACCGTAAGTATCGCTATTACCCCTATATCCTATCTCAAGGGCACGATGCTGGTTTACGGCTTTCCTCTTGTCGCTCTTATTGCTGGAGCTGTTATTGGTAAGAATATAGGTGATAAATATATCGTCTCATACGACTCCGACCTTGTTGCAGCTGCATTAGGATTCGGTGCTTTCATTGCAGCCTTTCTACTTGTGAAGATATGGAGCCTGAAGGCTGAACAGAGGACAGAGCACAAACCTGTAATTGAAAAGATAGTCTCTGAATGATCAAATTTATTTCTAAATCTCATATATCTGACTGGAGGTAATTCATGGGCAATGATATCGGCAAGATCAGAAATATCGCCATCATAGGTGGGGGAAATGCTGGCAAGACCATTTTGACGGAGGCAATGCTTTTTCATACCAAGGCGATAGGAAGGCTAGGCAGCATTGAGGACGGTACCACCACAACCGACTATGAACCGGAAGAGATAAACCGGACAACAACTATTTCATCTGCTCTTGCCTTTTGTGACTGGAATGATCATAGGTTTAATCTGATAGATACCCCGGGGTATATAAATTTTATCGAAGACTCAAAAGCATGTCTAAGTGTTGCTGATGGTGCCATCTCTGTTGTGAGCGCACTTTCAGGGGTAAAGGCCGAGAGTGAACAGGTCTGGAAAACAGCAGACAACTACAGGATTCCCAGACTGGTTTATATAAGCAAGATGGACAAGGATAATGCTGATTTTGCCGCTGCACTGGAAAGCGTTGAGAATACATATGGCGTATCCGCCGCACCTCTTATTGTCCCGATAGGCTCAGGATCCTCTTTTGAAGGTGTGATAGACATCATAAAGATGAAGGCTCTCATGTATAAAAACGGGACTGCGACAGAGGAAAAAATACCCGAGGCTCTTATGCCGGAAGCAGATGACTACAGGACCAAGCTTATAGAGAGGGTAGCCGAATCTGATGATGCTCTGCTTGAAAAGTACCTTGAGGGAGAGGAGCTTTCTACTGAAGAGATAAGTAAAGGGCTTAAGGATGGAGTGCTCTCTAATTCTTTCGTGCCTGTTGTGTGCGGCTCCTCCACTCAGAGTATTGGAGTCCAGCCGCTTCTTGACTGCGTCTTATACTGTTTGCCTTCACCTGCTGAAAAAGCAGAGTTTACTCCAATTACCGGGAAGAACCCTGCTCAGGAAAATGAGGAGGAGATATCAAGAAAACCTGAAGAAGGAGAACCTCTTACAGTACGTGTCTTTAAAACTGTTGCCGACCCTTTTGCCGGCAAGCTTACACTCTTTAGGGTATATTCAGGTTCCCTTAAGGCTGATTCTGCTGTTTACAACTCAACACGCGACAACAAGGAGAAGCTTGGAAGTATCTTCTACATGCAAGGAAAGGATCAGGTCACTGCAAAGACTGTTGGGCCAGGGGAAATAGCAGCTGTTGCTAAACTTAAAGGGACCCTTACCGGTGACACATTATGTGGTCAATCAAACCCGATAATTCTTGACCCTATAAAATTCACTGACCCCATGATCTCTTACGCCATTGAGCCAAAGAGCAGAGGTGATGAAGAGAAGGTGAGCACAGGACTTCACAAGCTTCTTGAAGAGGATCCGACGCTGAAGTTGACAAGGGATGTTGAGACAAAGGATATGATCCTTGCAGGTATGGGACAGGTACACCTTGAGGTCATACTCGAAAAGCTTAAGAGGAAGTTTGGTACTGAAGTTGTAATGAAAGCACCGAAGATACCTTATCGTGAGACCATCCAGAAATCTGCTAAAGCACAGGGTAAGTATAAAAAACAGTCAGGCGGTAAAGGGCAGTTTGGTGACTGCTGGATAAAGATAGAGCCGCTTGAGCATGGTGCAGGTTTTGAGTTTGTAAATAAGATCGTTGGCGGATCAATCCCAAGGTCGTATATTCCTGCAGTTGAAAAGGGAATAATTGAGGCTATGACACAGGGCATTTATGCCGGATATCAGATGGTTGACCTCAGGGCAACTGTATATGACGGTTCCTATCATGCTGTTGACTCATCTGAGATGGCCTTCAAGATAGCAGGTTCATTTGCGATAAAGAAGGCCGTTCCTCTGGCCAAACCCGTCCTGCTTGAGCCGATCGTACATGTTGAAATCAGCGTACCGGATGAGTTTCTGGGAGGAGTAATGGGCGACCTCAACTCCAAGCGAGGGAAGGTTCAGGGGGTTGACCAGTCGGGAGGCAGTCAAAAGGTGGTTGCTATGGTCCCTATGGCTGAGATGCTCACCTATGCTAACCAGCTTAATTCGATTACAAGCGGAAGAGGAGTATACACCATGTCTTCTTCTCATTACGAACAGGTTCCTGCCCATATAGCTCAGAAGATAATTAATGAGAGAGCCGAGACAAAAATAGATGAGTAGTTATTATACTTTTATAAGAAAGTTGAAATTATTTGTATAAATATGCAAAATATAAGTCGTTTTTGCAGCAGATTCAACTTATCTTATTAATATGGTTTTACCGATTCACTAAATAAAAGGAGGTATCTGGTTGGGAAACGTAAAGAAATGGCGCAAGAAAAAAATGAGCAAACATAAACACAGAAAGCTGCTCAAAAGAACCAAACATCAGAGAAGAAACAAATAAGGACTGCATTGTATCAGCTCATTTTCGAGTTTGATATTTATCAGGCATTCCCTTAATATTATATAATTTTATCCTGCAAGATATCTTAAATAATATATTTTCCAAGGAGGAGATAGTGCGTAATTCAAGAGGGAGTTTCAAGCTGAAAAAGTTCTCAGTAAGATATATGTTTATGTTTGCAATACTTGGTGTTTTAAGTTTTGGTCTTGTTCTTTCCGGCTGCGGTACCGGCAGCGGGCCTTATTTTAAAGTAGCGATTACAGATAATGGGGAATTCGCTATCGACTTTGATGTGATTTCTGCAGAACTCTTGGCATTGATTCTTGACAATCCTACTCTAGGCCTTGACCCTGAGGTGCTTCCGAATTTTTTGTCTCTTGGAAAGAGTGTTGAATCTCTTGAGGATTCTGAATTTACCATTGAGGCATGGGTCAATGTCAGCGACAATAAGTGGAATGAAGCCAGGAGCAGGTCTGATTTTGTTGCCTCTATTTTCTCTAGAGCCTCCGACCAGAACGGTATCATATTGGCCCATGACAGTGGGGGGGGCTTCCCAAAGCGTTACAGGATCACCATGAAGCATTCTGACCAGCATGATCCTGACTGGGTTCCTAATAGTGGACCAAACTATCTGGCGGTAAGTGATGTTTTCGCAGAAGAGGATGTATGGGTACATGTTGCAGGGGTGCTCACAACTGAGGATCAGGGCACAGGCCCTGGTAAATGCGTTGATGACGGAATTTTTGTTGATGGCGACACTAATCCTATAAAAATCGGCGACGAAGACCCTCATCTTGCCATATATATTAATGGTGTTTTGAATAACTGTGGCACGACAGACGAAAAATATAGTGAGGCACTCACAGATATGTTTGAATTCCCCGGCATTACATCTCCTGAATTCCCATTTAACGAGTGGATAGGCCGCGCACATATTGCCGGAGGTTCCTTAGGACAGTGGACAAGTCTGGGGGAGCTGGATCCCACTGACAGGTTTACTGGTGTCATTGATGAGGTTCGGTTTTGGACTGTAGCAAGGTCACAGACTGAACTTCAGGCATGTATGGGCCAGGAGCTTGAGATCACTGGAGGTATCTGCGGGATAGACAACAACATCCTTAAGGGCTACTGGAAGTTTAATGAGGGCACAGGGATGGAGACAGTCGATTATTCAGGCAGCGGTAATACTGGGACCAAATTAACCTGTTCCGGTGTTAATGAGTTTGGTCTGGCCAAGGCTTGTGATTCAGGTGGTGCATTGGAGATAGACTGGTCAAACGGATGGACTCCGGGCTACCCATTTTAGTTTGCCGATAATATAACAATTTCAGGGAGGCGATCATTCGCCTCCCTTTTTTTGTGCCTTTACAACAGCTTGCGGATAGATGAAATATTACTTGATTGAAAAGAGATATTTGATATATAGTATTACTTAATTTATCGCCTCAATAATCAGTGATTATTTATCCCGGCATCAGCCAAAATACAGCAGTATTTCCGAACTTTATAGAATATGCACGTCGAAAAAATCGAGATCACAGGTTTTAAATCTTTCGCTGACAGGACAGTCTTTGACCTCCATCCCGGAATAACAGCGGTTGTTGGCCCGAATGGCTGCGGCAAGAGTAATATCGTAGATGCCTTCAAGTGGGTACTTGGTGAGCAGAGCGCCAAGAGCCTGAGGGGAGGAAGCATGGAGGATGTCATCTTCTTCGGCTCAGCCACAAAAAAGAGCAAGGGCATGGCAGAGGTCACTCTTGTGCTTTCAGATATTGATGAGCATCCCTCAGGTGATAATAACGGTGGTTCATCCTCAGGCCAGATAACGGTAACCCGCAGGCTCTACAGGTCAGGTGAGAGCGGCTATCTTCTTAATAAGACACCATGCCGGCTGAAGGATATCAAGGATGTCCTTCTGGATACCGGCCTTGAACTTAAGGCATACTCGATACTTGAGCAGGGCAGGATAAACCATATACTCAGCTCAAAGCCTCAGGATAGAAGATTCCTCATAGAAGAGGTCGCAGGGGTCATGAAGTATAAAGTGAGGAAGGCTGAGGCTATAAGAAAACTTGAATCATCCAAAGCAAACCTTCAGAGGCTGTCAGATATTATCAGCGAGATCAAGAGACAGATAAACGCAATTGACAGGCATGCCAAAAAGGCTGAGAGATACAAAAAGATCTTTGATGAAGTGAAGGGGATCGACCTGAAGGTCGGGAAGAGGGAGTTTGCTGCGTTGAAGAATCTGCTTTCAGACCTTGCCTCTTCAGAAAATACCCTTAAAGAGAGGGAGGCTGAGGCCTCTGCCAGGATACACTCTTCCGAGGCGATGATCGAGGAGAAACGCAGGTCATGCACCGATAGTGAGAAGCTTCTTGGCGAGTCAAGGTCTGAATTTCATTTGTTTGAAAAAGAGGTGACAGAGAGTGAAGGTGAGATGGCATTGCTTAAGAGGGACTGTGAGAACCTCAGGGAGAGAATAAGGCTGCTGCAGGTTCAGGATGAAGAGTCATTGTCAAAGAGGGCAGAGACGATCGTACAGATTGAAGATATAGAGGCCGAAGGAGTTTTGATCAATAAGAACCTTACTGAACTCAACCTGCTTTTAGATGAGAAGGATAAGGCATTGAGTGCTGCTTCTGAAGAGGCTCTGACACTTGACGATTCTCTTGAGTCATTCAGGAAAGAGCTCTTCACCCGGGCAGAGGAGACCAGTTCTATAAAGAATATTATGAGTCAGATCTCTGTAATGATCGATAACATAAGCCATAAAACAGAGAAGAATACGGAGGACGTCAGTTCTGTCAGGAATAATCTCAGGTCTGTTGAGGATGTCATTTTAGATACAAAGAACAAGCTTGCAGGTGCTGAAGGAGGACTTCAGGAGAGCAAGAGGCTGAAAGAAGAATCTGTGAAAGAGCTGGATATGAAGAAGACGGCCCTCTCATCGAGTGAGGAGAAGCTTTATAAGGACAGGGAGGAATTGGCTGCTCTTGTCTCAAAACAGGAATCTTTAAAAGAGCTTCAGGCCGGGAGCAGGAGCAGTATCAGTGAGAGCATAAAGATACTTTCTCAAATATCAGATATTTTTGATGCTCCGCCTGAATACGAGACAGCACTTGAGGCTATTCTTGGAGATAAGCTCAATGCCTCAGTGGTTGAGAACCGTGGTGATCTGGTCAGGGCCCTTGGGCATATTAAGAATGAAAAGATTAAAAGGACCGGTCTCATCTCTGTGGATAATGCAGAGTCCAATCATACAGCTGCCTCTCATAACCGATATCAGAATGCATCAGGTGTCATTGGAAGGGCAATTGATTTCATTAAGGTAAAACAGGATTTCAGCAGTATTGCTGAGACATTGCTGAGTGATGTTGTGATGGTAGACAGGATAGAGACGGCTTTTTCATTCTGGAGCGATCCATCATACAAAAATGACCCGTATCCGGCATATTATGTGACCCTAAGCGGTGAAGTGCTTGAACCTTCGGGGATTGTCTTTGCAGGAACAGAGAAGGGGGTCCTTAAGGTCAAACGGAAAATCAAAGAACTTGGAGATGCTATTGACGGGAAGAAAGAGAGTATCTCCGTATCAGAGAGGGTTATTTCAGAACTGAAGGCGGAAATGATACGGCTTGAAAACAGGATAATATCCCTTGATGGTGAGATATCTGAAAAAGAGAAGTACCGTCATGAACTTCAGGTGAAGCTAAGCAGTATGGATGAAGAGAATGCAAGGCATCAGAGAAAGCTCGAGTTCCTGTCAGTTGAGGCTGATGAGGGCAGAAATGAGCTTGAGACCCTTGAAAAATCCTTCAATGAAAAGAAGCAGGAGGTAGAGATTCTTGAAGGGAAGAGGGCTGATACTGAGGAGAAGATAGCTTCAATGCAAGGAGCTATTGCTGACAGGAAGAATATTCTTGACTCTTTACGATCTGAGCTTACAGATGTGAAGCTGCAGCAGACCTCCATAAAGGAAAAAGCAGTATCCAGTGAGCGTGAAAAAGAGCGGCTGCATAACGTTGTGTCTGATATTGATACGAGAAAGTCTGAAACGCTTTTTGAACTCGAGGAGATGGAGAAGCTGATTGGTCATAAAGAGTTAGATGTTGCCCAAATTCAAGAGGGTTTAAAGGGGAAGGTTCTTCGTATAGAAGGTGTTAAGGTTGAGATCTCCAGGATAGAGGAGATGCTTGAGGCAAAGACATCGGAGGTTGCGATCCTTGAAAAGCAGCAGAAGTCATATTCATCCGAACTTGATGATATCCGTAAGGAGCTCGGCAATATTGAGGTTAAGAAGACTGAGTCAACAATGAAGCATGATTATTTGAGAGAGGATATGAGAAAGGAGTATGCTGTTGATCTTGACATTCTGGAGGTTGATGGAGACCTGACTGAGGAGGAAGAGGAGAAACTTCCGGAACTTAAACAGAAACTTCAGTCTATCGGACAGGTAAATCTTGGGACCCTTGATGAATATGAGGAGCTTAAGACAAGATATGAGTTCATGTCCAAACAGCAGGATGATGTTGTTACTGCAATCAATACATTAGAATCGACCATCTCCAAGATAAACAGAAGCACCAAGCAGCGGCTGAAGGATGCATTTGAGGAATTGAACGAAAAGTTCAAAGAGGTCTTCACCATGCTCTTTGGCAATGGAAAGGCTGAACTGATACTTACTGAAGAGGACATACTGGAGGCAGGAATTGAGATTGTTGCACAGCCTCCGGGCAAAAGGCTTAAGAATTTGCTTGCGCTTTCAGGCGGTGAGCAGGCCCTGACAACATTATCCCTTCTTTTTGCAGGTTTTATGGTCAAGCCCACGCCTGTATGTATCCTTGATGAGGTAGATGCTCCGCTTGATGAATCTAATACAGGAAGGTTTATCAAACTTCTTTCAGAGCTTTCAAATGATATTCAGTTTGTTTCCATTACTCATAACAGGCTTACAATGGAGGCGGCTGATTACATATACGGCATTACCATGGAGGAACCCGGTGCTTCAAAGGTTGTCTCAATGCACATGGCTGACACTGTCTGATCTATCAGTCCCCCTCGATTATAATTAATTAATCCTCTATAATATATGAAGTATATTTAAATGGACTTTATATATTAATATCATGCATAAGTTATCTAAAAAGACAGTATATATTCTCAAGGGGCTTTTAGCGGTCTTTGCTCTTGTCTTTGTTCTTTATCATTACGGTTTCAGTATATATACATATATCTGGCATCTGAAGAACTCTGCCCCTGTAGAATTAAGCCACCTGAAAGTCACAATACCTGATAGCCTGGTTGGTAAAATAGGACAGAACGAGATACTGGAGATCACTTACCTTAAAGACCCTCTTGTTGCAACTATGTATGTAAGGATCCTTGATTATGAGCCGGGAGGCAACGGTGCAGGCAGCACGGGTCTTATAGAGAAGAGTGCTTGCAGGATATCAGGCAAAGAGTGCATCAAGGTGACATTCAAGAGAAACGAAATAGAGACAGGTTATATAGAGGATCTTTACCTTCCTGAAGAAAGGGCTTATATATCGTTTCAGGGTAACAGAAGCGCAAGAGGTTACTTGCTTGAACTGATCAAGAATTTAGAGGTTACCTGATACCTGTGCTTCAAGCTCTGCCTTATTAGATCTGACTCTTTTTGACCTTCATTAATGAAAAATCTTCATGACATATTACCTGGAAGGGTTGTTACCGATAAAGAGGAGCTCTTCTGCTATGGATTTGATTCTTCAAAAGAGAATGGGTTTCCGGCCGCACTTGTGAGGCCGGAAAGCACTGATGAGGTCTCACAAGTCAGCAGGTTCGCATTTGAAAACAGCATACCTCTCGTTCCCCGGGGTGCAGGCTCAGGCATGACAGGAGGCGCTGTCCCTCTGAATGATTCTGTTGTAATCTCCCTTGAAAAGATGAACCGCATCATCGATGTTGACGAAAAGAACATGGTGGTGAAGCTTGAGTCAGGTGTGATCAACGGGGATCTTCAAAAGAGGCTTGAGCCGCTGGCCCTCTTTTATCCGCCTGACCCGACCAGCATGAACTTCTGCACCATAGGCGGAAACATTGCTGAAAATGCAGGAGGCCCCAGAGCGGTCAAATATGGAGTCACTAGAGACTACGTTCTTGGGCTTGAGGTTGTTCTTTCTGACGGCAGTATTATAAATACAGGTGTAAGTACTTACAAAGGTGTGGTTGGTTATGACCTTTCATGGCTTATCGTAGGCTCAGAGGGGACCCTCTGTACAGTTACCGGCGCTACACTTAAGGTTCTTCCTTTGCCAGAGGAGATAATAACTATACTCTGCTCATTTAAGAGTATAGAGAATGCATCAGAGGCGGTACCGAAGATAGTCGGATCCGGTGTCACCCCGAGAACACTTGAATTCATGGACTCAGGTGCTATACAGGCTGTGGAGAATTACAAACCTATCGGGCTTCCAGCCAACTCAGAGGCACTTCTTCTTATAGAGGTTGATGGGCCTGCTGACAGAGTAAGAAGAGATGCTGACGATATCGCTTCTGTATGTTCATTTCTCGGCGGTGAGGTAAGCATTGCAGATGACCCTTATTCAAGAGAGCGTCTGTGGGAGTCAAGAAAATCTCTTTCTCCTGCACTCTATCATCTGAAACCCACCAAGATCAATGAAGACATTGTTGTGCCAAGAACAAAAATACCGCAAATTATTCGATCAATTAGGCAGATTGAGCAAAAGTATGACTTGAAGATCGTTAACTTTGGCCATGCCGGTGACGGCAATATACATGTGAATGTCATGACAGATATAAATGACAGGGATGAGTACCAGAGGGCCAATGATGCTGTTAAAGAGATATTTGAGGAGACGATAAGGCTGAAGGGCACGATATCAGGTGAGCACGGCGTTGGCCTTACCAAGTCCCGTTATCTGGATATGGAGCTTTCAGGCAAGAGCATTGATTTAATGAAGAAAATCAAGAGCGTCTTTGATCCAAAAGGCATTATGAATCCTGGTAAAATATTTCCTGCCGCCTGACAGGTAATCTTTAATTTTTTTTTCTTCTCGGGTATACTTAATACTCTTTTTCGCAACTATCATATGATTAAATTAAAATTATAGGAGAATAATAATGAAGGTTATTTTAAAAGAAGATGTTGAGAATCTTGGTGAGATAGGTACTGTTCATGATGTTGCCAACGGCTATGGGAGGAATTATCTGTTACCGCAGAATCTAGCCATTGAGGCAAGCTCAAAGAACATTAAACATTTTGAGCATGAAAAGAAACTTATCGAAAAGAAGGCAGCAGCAGTAGTTAAGAACTGGGAAGATGTTGCTTCAAAGCTTTCGTCTGTTTCTGTATCTATAGAGGCACCTGCGGGTGAAGAGGATAAGCTCTTTGGCTCTGTAACAGCCATAGATATAGCAGAAGCCATACTTCAGCAGGGTGTAGAGATCGATAAGAGAAAGATAGTTATTGCCGAGCCCATTAAGAGATTAGGTTCTTATGAGCTTCCTGTTAAACTGTACAGGGATGTTACTGCAACAGTTAAACTTGAGGTCACAAAAAAAGCAGAGGCATAAATGCCTGAACGTGCCCCAAACGATAAGATCGTAAAATTCCCTACTGACCGGGTCCCCCCTCAGAATATTGAGGCTGAGCAGTCTGTTCTCGGCTCCATAATGCTTGAGATGGAAGCGCTTGCTTCTACAATAGAGTATCTCTCACCCGATGATTTTTACAGCGGTGCCCACAGGAAGATCTTTATGGCGATGCTTGAGCTATATGAGAAAGATGAGGCCATAGATTCGATAACTCTGATCGAGCAGCTTTCCAAAAAGAAGATCCTTGAAGAGGTTGGGGGTGCATCATACATAAGTTCTATAGTAAGCATGGTCCCGACAGCCGCTAATGTAAGGTTTCACGCAAAGATTGTAAAAGAGAAGTCTGTCTTCAGGAACCTCATAAAGACCTCAACAGAGATCATATCAATGGGCTATGACACCAACCAGGATGTTGGTGCACTTCTTGACATTGCAGAGACAAAGATGTTTGCGATAACAGAGAAACAGATCGGCAGTTCCTATGTTCATATAAAAAGTGTTCTCAAGGATACGATAGACCTTGTTGACAAGCTATATGATAAAAAAGAGCTTATAACGGGCCTTCCATCAGGTTTTGCAGATCTTGACAAGCTTACGACGGGTTTTCACCCTGGCGACCTCGTAATTGTTGGTGCCAGGCCTGGTATGGGAAAGACCGCATTCTGTCTCAATATAGCTACTTATGTCGGCACAGAGGTGAAGACGCCAGTAGCTATATTCAGTCTTGAGATGACCAAGGAGCAGCTTGCCTTGAGAATGATATGTTCTGAGGGTGAGGTAAGTTCAAAAAGTGTTCGTTCCGGCTATCACAGCAAAGAGGACTACAGGAAGCTTGTCAATGCAGCAGGAAGACTTGCAGATGCTCCTATATATATTGATGACTCATTCAACACGGTTCTTGATATAAGGGCCAAGTCAAGAAGGCTTAAGGCTGAGCATGGGCTGGGGCTTATAATTGTCGACTACCTTCAGCTTATGAGCGGTGTAAATTCAGCTGTTGCACGTGAGCAGGTCATATCTGATATATCCCGCTCCATGAAAGCCCTTGCCAAAGACCTGTCTGTACCTGTAATAGTCATAAGCCAGCTTAACAGGAGCTGCGAAATGAGGGAGAATAAACACCCTGTTATCGCGGATCTCAGGGAATCCGGTGCTATTGAGCAGGATGCTGATACAATACTCTTCCTCTATAGGGATGACTATTACAATAAAAGTGCTGAGCAGGGATTAGCTGATCTTGATATAGCAAAGCAGAGGAGCGGGCCGACCGGAAGAGAGAAGCTCACCTTTGTAGATAAATATACTAAGTTTAAAGATTATACAGGCCAGGAAGCTTACTGAAGATATATCTTCTTCTGACCACCACTTGCAATGATAAGAAAACCCTATGTTGCAGGACATTTCTACCCTTTATCAGATAGCGAATTATCTGACACCGTAGCAAGGTATATTGAGGATATTCCTGAAGCTGAGAAGGTTAATGCTGTCGGTCTTGTTTCCCCTCACGCAGGCCTTATCTACTCAGGAGCTGTTGCAGGGGCTGTATTCTCTCGGGTAAAGGTTCAGGGGACATTAATTATTCTCAGCCCCAACCATACCGGACTCGGCAGACCAGTTTCAGTTATGAGTTCAGGAATATGGCAGGTTCCCAACGGAAGCCTTGAGATAGATGAGCCGCTTGCTGAGAGTATATTATCTTCATTGGATATTGCTGAAAAAGATGAGACGGCACATTTACAGGAACATTCTATTGAGGTGCAGCTGCCTTTTATCCTTCACTTTTCATCAGATGTGAAGATCGTGCCGATCACTATCATGGCAGGTTCCCTGGAGATATGCAGGATGATCGGTGATGCACTTGCTGAAGTGATAAGTAAAACTGATCATCCGGTGACCATAATTGCCAGCTCGGACATGAGCCATTATGAAGAAGACGCTGTTGCACGCAAAAAGGACAAAATGGCTATTAACCGGATCATTGAGCTTAATGATGAGGGGCTTCATAATACTGTTAAAGCTGAGAATATCTCGATGTGCGGCTTTGCTCCGGTGACAGCAATGCTTCATGCAGCGGTCAAGTTGGGGGCAAGAGAAGCAAGCCTTATTAAATATTCTACTTCCGGTGAAATCAGTGGTGACTACAGCCAAGTTGTGGGATACGCCGGAGTTATAGTAAAATAACAGGCTGATTAGCAAAATCCACGATTCAAATCAAATATAAGTTTTCAGGAGACGATTACATGTCAAAGCTTAATGATGTTGTCGAGACAAAGCTCTCGTTAGATGCAAAGTTTAAATTCAGATGCCATAAAGATATAAAATGTTTTACAAAGTGCTGCAGCAATATCGATATACTGCTTACCCCTTATGATGTGCTTAGGCTTAAAAACAGGCTTGAGCTTTCATCCGAGGAGTTTCTTGAGAATTATACATATATGAAGGTGGACAACAGCTCTTCCCATCCCTATGCAATGCTTCTGATGAATGATGATGAGAAGAGAGAATGTCCTTTTCTCACAATGGATGGGTGCACTGTCTATACAGACCGCCCCGCAAACTGCCGCTACTATCCGGTAGGGCAGGGCACGCTCAAGGTTGAGGATAATGGCGGTAATGTTAAGGACGAGGAGTTCTATTTTCTTGTCACTGAGGATCACTGCCTCGGCTATCAGGAAGACACAGAATGGACGATAGCCTCATGGAGAAAGGACCAGGAGGTTGATAAGTATGATGAGGTCAATAAGGAGTGGAAGACGTTAATGCTGCGAAAGAACCTTCCTAATGAGCCTGAACTTAGCGAGAAGAAGCAGTTTCAGTTCTACATGGCCAGCTATGACCAGGACCGCTTCAGGCGCTTTATCTTTGACAGTAAGTTTCTTGATGTCTTTGATATTGACCAGAAGACTATTGATAAGCTGAAGGATGATGACGTTGAGCTCATTAAGTTCGGCGTCAAATACATAAAGTATGTGATGATGCTTGAGGAGTCTTTGAAGGTCAAGGATGAACATCTGAAAGAGAAAGACAAAAAGGAAGAACACCTTAAAGAGAAAGACAAATAATAAACTGCCGCAAAAGGAGAAGATATTATGGATTGGGGAATGAAGAACAGATTGTCGCAGGTAATAAAACCGGACGGGCATTGTTTTTTTCTGCCTATTGACCACGGCTATTTTCTCGGGCCTACGTCAAAGCTTGAGAAGCCCGGCGAGACGATAAAGCCTATAATAAATTATGCAGATGCTCTCTTTGTCACAAGAGGTGTCCTTCGTAACGCCATCGACCCTGTAAAGTCCAAACCAATAATCCTCAGGGTATCAGGCGGAACGAGTGTTGTAGGTGAGGACCTTGCGAATGAAGGCCTGACAACATCCATAGAAGAGATACTCCGCCTTAATGCCTCTGCAGTCGGCATGTCAGTATTTATCGGTACGCAGTATGAGAGGCAGACACTTCTTAACTTAGCAGCGCTTGTTGATGAGTGCGAGGAGTACGGCATACCTGTCATGGCGGTTACAGCTGTCGGCAAGGAGCTTGAAAAGAGGGATGCACGTTATCTCTCTCTCTGCTGCAGGATAGCTGCTGAACATGGCGCCAGGGTTGTCAAGACATACTGGTGTAAGGACTTCGATAAGGTTGTAAATGGTTGCCCTGTCCCTATAGTCATGGCAGGAGGCCCCAAGTGCGAGACAGAGCTTGAGGTGATGGAGTTCGTCTATGACGGCATTCAGAAAGGTGCTATAGGTATAAACCTCGGCAGGAACGTATGGCAGCATCCGTACCCTGTTGCAATGATGAAGGCCCTTCATGCAGTAGTTCACAAAAAAGCTACTCCTAAAGAGGCCAATGACATTTTTATGGAGATCAAGAATAAGTAAGTTATGAAAGTTGCTGTTTACTACAACAATAAAGATGTCAGGGTTGAGGAAGTGCCGATCCCAAAGATCGGCCCCGGGGAGATACTAGTAAAGGTTGCTGCAAGCGGCATCTGCGGCAGTGATGTTATGGAGTGGTATCGTGTCAAGAAGGCACCACGTGTTCTGGGTCACGAGATCACTGGCCATATTGCAGAGGTCGGGGAGGGGGTTGATAACTACAACATCGGGCAGAGAGTATTCGTGTCCCACCATGTTCCCTGCAATACCTGTAATTACTGCCTGACAGGCGCGCATACCGCCTGTGATACCCTGCACAATACTAACTATGACCCCGGCGGTTTTGCCGAGTACATCAGAATTCCGAAGATAAATGTTGATAATGGTGTTTACGTCCTCCCTGATGACATGTCTTATGAGGAAGGAACATTTATTGAACCACTTGCATGCGTGATGAGAGGGCAGAGGCTTGCAGGGTTGAAGCCGGGGCAGAGCGTTCTCGTGATAGGAAGCGGTATATCTGGGCTTATTCATATAAAACTTGCAAAGGCTCTTGGTGCCGGGAAGATATTCGCCACTGATATAAACAACTTCAGGCTTGATGCTGCCAGAAGATCCGGAGCTGATGCTGCCATAAATGCTGCAGATGATGTTCCTGCAACTATCAAAGAGGCAAATGACGGTAAGCTTGCTGACATTGTTATAGTATGTGCCGGCGCCCTTCAGGCATCTGTTGATGCCATAAGGTGTGTGGAGCGTGGAGGCACTGTCCTCTTCTTTGCAGTGCCTGAGCCTGAGGTGATGGTGCCAGTTCCAATAAATGATCTTTGGCGCAATGAGATAACCCTGAGAACCTCTTATGGTGCCGGCCCTGATGACCTTGATGCTGCAATCGAGATTATGCGCAATAAAAGAGTTTTATTCAGCGATATGATCACACACAGGCTTCCGTTTGAGCAGATACAGGATGGCTTTCGCCTCGTTGCAGAGGCGCAGGATTCTATTAAAGTAATAATTGAACCGGATAAAGAAAGTTAATTTTTGGAGGATAAAAATATGTCACTATTAGTAGTAGGTTCCGTTGCATTTGATGCTGTGAAGACTCCTTTTGGAGAGGTTGATGAAGCACTAGGCGGCTCTGCCACTTACTTCTCTACATCTGCAAGCTACTTCACTGATGTTTCTGTTGTTGCTGTTGTTGGTGATGACTTTCCAGAAAAACACCTCACATCCTTAAAAAGCCACGGCATTGATATAGAGGGGATTGAGAGGGCGGAGGGCAAGACATTCAGATGGAAGGGCGAGTATGGTTATGAGCTGAATGAAGCAAAAACGCTGGATACACAGCTGAATGTCTTTGAATCATTTAAGCCAAAACTTCCAGAAAGCTACAAGGATAAGAAGGTAGTCTTTCTTGCAAACATACATCCAGATCTTCAGAGAGATGTTCTCAACCAGGTGAACAAGCCAGATCTTGTTGCATGCGATACCATGAACTTCTGGATAGGTGGTGAGAGAGAATCTCTTCTTGAGACCCTTAAGAGCGTAGATATTCTTCTGATAAATGATGGTGAGGCGAGACAGCTTGCCGATGAACCTAATATCGTTAAGGCTGCACAGAAGGTCATGAAGATGGGACCCAGCACACTCATTGTGAAGCAGGGTGAGTATGGTGCACTTATGTTCTCAGGCAATGAAATATTCTCTGCTCCTGCATATCCTCTTGAAGCGGTCTTTGACCCCACAGGTGCGGGCGACAGCTTTGCAGGCGGCTTTATGGGCTATCTCACAAATACGATGAACTTTGAACCTGCCAACATAAGACAGGCGATAATCTTCGGCAGCGTCATGGCATCATTCAATGTCGAATCCTTCAGCCTCGACAGGCTCAAGTCACTAGACTACAAAGAGATAGAGGCAAGGTTCAGGGAGTTCAAAAGGCTGACTCATTTTGAGGATTTGGGGTAGAGATTACAAGTAATCTTTCACTTTGCTTTCCAGCTTCTTAATAGAGCTGTTATTGTCGATCAGGTGATCCGCAAGCTTCTTCTTTTTTGTTATCGGCATCTGAGCTTTTACGCGTCTCATCGCCTCTTTTTTTGAGAAGCCTTTCTTTTTGAGCCTCTTTATAGCGGTCTCTATTTTGCAGTGGACAACAAGAGTTTTATCGAACTGTTTATTGAAGCCTGTCTCAAAGAGCAGAGGAACTTCAAAGACGATGGTTGCTGACTTATCTTTAGCGTAAACCTTCTTTGTGATCTTTTTGATCTCTTTCAGCACCTCGGGATGTATTATCTTCTCGATGGACTTTCTCTTCTTAGGGTCAGAGAAGATGATCTCTGATACTATGCTCTTCATAAGGACAAGTTTACTGCCTCTTTTCCTTGCAATCCTGTCTCCAAGCAGCTTTACCAGCTTTTTGATAACCTTCTGGTCTTTGTGGATATCGGCAACTATCCTGTCGCTGTCAGCAATATGTGCACCATGCTTTTTGAACAGCTTCAGCACTGTTGACTTCCCCATTCCGAACCCGCCTGTCAGTCCAATAGTCGGCATAATGGGATTATAACAGATTCAACCCATATTCTTGACTAAGATATATGTTGCTGATAATATATTAAGTCTCTGAAATTACACCAAAAGCTCTCTTTTTGAGGGAGGATTAAAACGTTATTTCAAGATATATTTTTCTATAAATCCAGGAGGAAAGATGATAGTAGCTATAGGTTGTGACCATGCCGGAGTAAAGATGAAAGACGCGATAGTCTCTGAGCTTGATAAGCTCTCATTGAGCTGTGAGGATGTAGGGACAAAGGGTGAAGAGTCTGTTGACTACCCTGACTTCGGCGCAAAGGCGGCTGAGATGGTCTCAAGCGGAAAGGCTCAGAAGGGGATACTTGTATGCGGTACAGGCATCGGCATGTCGATCGTGGCTAATAAGTTTCCTGGGATCAGGGCAGCTCTCTGCTATGACGAGGAATCTGCAAAGATGAGCAGGCTTCATAATGATGCGAATATGCTGATACTTCCTGGAAGGGTTATTGATAATGAAAAGGCCTTTAAGATAATCAATGTCTGGCTTGAGACCAAGTTTGAGGGCGGACGCCACCAGAAGAGACTTGATAAGATCACCGCTATTGAGGAGAGGTTATGCCGTTAAATATTTCTGAACTGAAGAAGGTGGATCGAGAGATCCATGACTGCATCGTTAACGAGATCGTAAGGGAGAAGGAGAAGCTTATCCTTATAGCCTCTGAAAATTACGCCAGCAGGGCGGTTATCGAAGCTATGGGAACTGTCTTTACAAATAAATATGCCGAAGGCTACCCGGGAAAGCGCTATTACGGCGGTTGTGAGTATGTAGATATAGCTGAAAACCTGGCTATTGAGCGGACAAAAGAGATATTTGGTGCTGAACATGTAAATGTTCAGCCTCATTGCGGCACTTCAGCCAATATGGCTGTATATACAGCAATGCTGAAGCCGGGTGACAAGATCCTCGGAATGGGGCTTAACCAGGGCGGACACCTTTCTCACGGTTCACATGTCAATTTCTCCGGTAAGATCTACAAGGGTTTTACTTATGGTGTGGGCAAGAGAAGCGGGACCATTAATTATAGTGAGGTCAGAAAGATCGCAAAAAAGGTCAAGCCGAAAATTTTAGTTGCCGGTGCAAGCGCTTATTCCAGGATCATAGATTTTGAAAAGATGGCAAAGATAGCTCAGGATGTGAAGGCATATCTGCTGGTTGACATTGCGCATATATCCGGCCTGATCGCTGCCGGTGTTCATCCCTCTCCTGTTCCGTTTGCTGATTTTGTTACTTCTACCACCCATAAGACTCTTAGAGGGCCGAGGGGCGGACTTATAATGTGTAAAGAGAAGTATGCAAAGCTGGTCGACAGGATGGTCTTTCCGGGTATACAGGGCGGGCCGCTCATGCATGTCATAGCTGCCAAGGCTGTAGCGATGAAGGAGGCTCTCGCCCCGAGCTTCAAGCACTATCAGATACAGATAGTTAAGAATGCTAAAGAACTGAGCAGCGCCCTGATTGACAGAGATTTCAAGATAATATCAGGCGGCACAGATACGCATCTTATGCTTATTGACCTTTCCAATAAGGGAATCACCGGCAAAGATGCAGAGACATCTCTTGACCTTGCGGGTATCACCCTGAACAAGAATGGCATACCTTATGACAAACAGCCGCCTACAGTAACAAGCGGGATAAGGATTGGGACTCCTACAGTGACCACACGCGGCATGAAAGAGCCTGAGATGGTAAAGATTGCAGACCTGATATCAATGCTTCTTGATGATCCTCATGATAAGAAGAATATTAAACGAGTCAGAGATAAGGTGAAAGCTCTCTGTAAAAAGTTTCCGGCATACAGTGATCTTAAAGTTTAAGGAGGGTCTGTCATGAAGTGCCCGTTCTGTGGATTTTCTGAAGATAAAGTCATTGACTCCCGCCAAAGCAAAGACGCTGATGTAATAAGGCGAAGGCGTGAATGCCTTAAGTGCAACAGCCGTTTTACCAGCTATGAACGCATCGAAGAGATACTTCCTGTAGTTATCAAGAAAGATGGCGGCCGCGAACCTTTTGACAGGCAGAAGATCATTCACGGTCTTGAAAAGGCATGTGAGAAGAGGCCTGTCAGCGTTGAGCAGTGGGAAACTCTGGCGACAAAGATCGAGAAGAAACTGCATGAGCTTGGCGAGAAAGAGATATCAAGCTCCATAATCGGTGAAGAAATAATGAAAGGGCTTAAAGAGATAGATGAAGTGGCTTACGTACGTTTTGCTTCAGTCTATCGGCAGTTCAAAGATATAAGGGAGTTCATGGAGGAGATCAAGGATATTTACATTGATAAGTAATACCCGTTCTGCCTTTACCTCTTGCATGCCAATCATACTTCTGCTTGACTTTTTTGTATCTGCTGCTTTTCTTTTTATATGTACTTCCTTGACTTTAAAAATATTTAAAAGATAAAATTTATATAGGTGATATATGTTTGAAAAATTCACAGAGAAGGGCAGGAAGGTAATTATAAGCGCTCGTGAAGAAGCTGAGAAGCGTCAGAATGATTATCTCGGCACTGAACATCTTCTTTTAGGTCTGCTAAAAGAAGAGGACGGCCTTCCAATGATCATCCTTAAAAAGATGGGCATCTCTTCCGGCGAACTTCGCATTGAGGTTGAAAGGAACCTTCCGACAAGTTCAAGCATACTTGCTTTTGGCGACATCCCATTTACTCCTCGTGCCAAAAAGGTCCTTGAGCTTGCTGTGGAAGAAGCAAGGCTTCTCGGACACAGCTATATAGGCAGTGAGCACCTCCTGACCGGCCTTATAAGGGAAGAGGAGGGGATAGCAGGAAAGATACTCAGAAGCCTTGGAGCAAATCTACTTGCTGCACGCCAGCTCGCTATCAATCTCTCCATGCGCGGCACGCAGCAGGCAGTTAAAGAGAAGAAAAGCAAAACACCTGCATTGGATGAGTTCGGAAGGGATATGACAGAGCTTGCCAGAAAAGGGATGCTTGATCCTGTTGTTGGAAGAATAAACGAAATAGAGCGGGTACTTCAGATACTCGGCAGGCGGGTAAAGAACAACCCTGTAATTATCGGAGACCCCGGTGTCGGAAAGACAGCTATAGTTGAAGGCCTTGCCCAGAAGATCATTTCCAAGGATGTCCCGGAGAACCTTTTTGATAAAAAGATCGTGAGCCTGGATCTTGGCGCCCTGATTGCAGGCACTAAGTATAGGGGCCAGTTTGAAGAGCGGCTCAAACTTGTCATGAAGGAGATAACAAACTCTGACAACATTATCTTGTTCATAGATGAGCTTCATACGCTGATTGGCGCGGGCGCGGCAGAAGGCTCTATCGATGCCTCAAACATGCTTAAGCCCGCACTTTCAAACGGTGAGATACAGTGCATTGGTGCTACAACCTCAGATGAGTTCAGGAAGCATATAGAGAAGGATGGTGCATTTGAAAGACGTTTCCAACCCATATTCCTTCAGCCTCCTACAGTCGATGAGACATTTGACATGCTTTCCGGACTTAAGAAGAATTATGAAACTCATCATAAGGTGGTTATTAATGATGATGCGATAAGGGCATGTGTAAACCTTTCAGACAGGTATATAACCGAGAGGTCCCTGCCTGACAAGGCGGTAGATGTTCTCGATGAGACAGGTGCGAGAATAAAGCTTAAAAGGTTCACCATGTCGCCTGAACTTAGAGAGCTTGAGAAAGAATTGAAAAGGCTGAACAAAGAGAAGAACCTCTACGTTAAGCTTCATGATTTTGAAAAAGGCGCTACTGCCAAGAAGGAAGAGGACAGGATAAAGGACCTTTACGAAAGCCTTCATGATAAGTGGCGTGAAAATCAGGAGAAGGATACACCTGAACTATTAGAGGATGATATTATTTATACAGTTTCCAAGATCACAGGAATACCACTTTACAAGCTTGAAGAGAAAGAGTCTGAGAAGCTTCTTCGCATGGAAGAAGAACTTCATCGGAAGATAGTTGCTCAGGATGATGCTGTTAATGTCATATCAAAGGCCATAAGGCGTTCACGTGCCGGACTTAAGGCAAGAAAGCGTCCTATAGGTTCATTCTTCTTCCTTGGCCCGACCGGTGTAGGCAAGACAGAACTTGCAAAGGTTCTGACCCAGTTCCTCTTTAATGATGAGAGTGCACTTATTAAGGTCGACATGTCTGAATACATGGAGCGCTTCAATGTCTCAAGGCTTACAGGCGCGCCTCCGGGGTATGTTGGGTATGAGGAGAGCGGCCAGCTCACAGAGACTGTAAGGAGACGTCCGTACTCTGTGATCCTTTTTGATGAGATAGAGAAGGCTCATCCTGATGTCTTCAATGTTCTTCTTCAGGTGCTTGATGAGGGTGTTCTTACCGACAATCTGGGCAGAAAGGTTGATTTTAAACATACGATTATTATCATGACATCAAATGTCGGTACGAGATTCACTGATAATATGACACCTCTTGGCTTCCAGCATTCTGCATCTAACAACCAGTACGGAGAGATCAAGGGTAAGGTTATGGGAGAGCTTAAGAAAAAATTCAACCCTGAGTTCCTGAATCGTATTGATGATATAGTTGTCTTCCACCAGCTTGAGAAAGAGCATCTCGTAGAGATAGTCGATCTTTTGATGATCGATCTGAACAAGCAGCTTTTGGATCAGGACATCGCTGTTGAGCTCAGCAGTGAGACTGTAGAGTGGCTGATCAATAATAATTACCAGGTTGCTTACGGTGCCAGGCCCATGAGAAGGGCCATACAGAGACATATAGAGGATCCACTCTCTGAAGAGATACTTAGGGGAAGATTTAAGGATGTCAAAAAGATCAGGGTAGTGCTGGAAGATGGTAGTCCCTCCTTTGTTGAGAGCGAAGTAGAAGCGCTTGTATCTAAATAGCCCCTTTGCAGACACCTCTTATTATTATCTAATACACGTCAGATTGACATTTTATCCATCTTTTTATAGGCTTATTTCTACAAGCCTCAAAGGAAAACCATGAAGATAGAATCAATGACAGGTTACGGCAGCGCGGTTAAGGGCGATTTCAGGGTAGAGATACGTTCTGTGAACCATAAGAATATCGATATCAACTTTAACGGGCCTTCATATCTCTACCGCCTTGACCCTGAGATCCGAAAACTTACAAAAAAAAGCTTCAGCAGGGGACGTATTGATATATATGTATCTAAGAATTCCAATGTTCAAAAGAAGATAAAGGTGAATAAAAAACTGGCAATGGAATACAGGAATGCCGTTATTTCATTAAAGAATGAACTCTGCATCAAGGATGATATCAGCCTTGATTTCTTCACATCCATCAGAGATATATTCTCCATTGAAGAGTCGGAGGTCAAATCATCAGATTTCACCGGAGTGTTTGATAGTGCATTGAAGAAGCTTAAGGCCTCAAGGGTTATTGAGGGTAAAAAACTTATCAGCACTGCAATGAAAAAGGAAGTCGATAGAGTTAAGGCTGCAACTGATGCTAGAACCGAC
>PJEL010000512.1_pt1 | contig 45431 bp, 73 predicted proteins | sample 1853271 | NCBI WGS metagenome assembly PJEL01 (sample SAMN08108733, study PRJNA415343) | Invertebrate metagenome, whole genome shotgun sequencing project. | host: Globobulimina | place: Sweden: Gullmar Fjord | collected 2015-08
AATCATATATGTCTTTAAATCAGTCTTCTTCTCTTCTTCTACTTTGTCTTTCATAGCCAATGTGTAATGGTAGCCATCTGCATACTCAACCTCAACTTGTGTAAAGACTGGCTTACAATATGCGTGAGAGAACACCCAATTTTTTCTTTGTTTCATAGCTGGTTTATCCCAATCCATTGGCTTTTCGCCCCTCATTTGTAATAGATCATATCCCATGCAATTAATTACACTTTGTGTTTGTCCACTAAGGAAATCTCTTAAATCTTTGTATTTTTCTGGATCTGCAACAACAAACTCATCCACATCTGTAGATATAACCCAATCATATTTTTTAATTAATTTCTTATGTTCATCGTTTATTATTACTGTTCCTTCTGGTATGCTACGAGCATCACAGGGTATTCTTACAAAATCACCATCATACTCATCACTCTCTTGAGGTGTGATTACATAAACATCATCTACTTGTTTAGAATAATACTCTAACCATTTTGGGAAAATAAACTCTTCGTTTCTAACAAATGTAAGGGCTGCTATTCTATTTTTTGTGGTCGACATAGAACATTCCATATCCCGAGTGGTGCAGGTCAGGTAGTGATAACTTTGGATATTCAATTTCGCTCCATGCTCTCTTCATACCATCATTTAATGTAATGTCATCTAGTAATACAATAGCTCCTTGTTTAAAAAACTTGTCATATAGTCGTAATTCAGACGAAAGTTGGGCGTAATTGTGATCTGTGTCTATAAACCAAATATCGGTCTTATTAAGATCAATGTCTTTAGGCCATACCTTTGGATCTAGATCATCACCTCTTACTAGGGTTAGATTGTCGTATTTACCTTCAGGAATATACCTAAATTCTATCTCAGGTTCTGGAATACTACAGGCGATAAGATTAGAGGTTTTAGGTAGGGTAGGTAACATTGATAGTAATCCTACTCCTGCAGCGCTTCCTAGCTCTACGACTTGCTTTGGCTTTAAAGCTTTCATGGCTGCTGTTAAGTAGCGATAGTAGTAGGTTGCTGCGGTGTCGTTAATATCCCTTAATGGTCCTTCTTCTAAAAGCTCAAGATGAGGTCCTACTATCTTAGTAAAGTTAATATTCACCCAATTAAGGTGTTTCCTTATCGTCTCGTCAACTACTTTGCAAGGATTTACCATTTCTCTATTTCCTCTGGGGTCTGCACCTTACCTTCTTCATCTACGTGTTTTTGTTGGTATTTATAGTTTTCATCACAATGAGTAGAGCAAGTAAGGGGAACATCATTGATGTTAAAGTATTGAATCTCTTTCTCACACATTACACATTTAGTTTTATGATATTCTATTGAACTCATCGCTCCACCTTTCAGCTACTTTATCCCAAGCAAACTCTTTAGAAGCCCACTCCATCATCTTAGGACGTACGCTTTCTTGCCACTTAGGGTCAAAAGCTTTTAATAACTCTGCTTTATATTTTTCTTGGGTTTCTTTGTCGTAGATGTCACCCTCCACCTTAATCCCGTGTTGAACTGTAGTCTTAAGGGCTGCGTAGTCAATCACAACTGGTATAGCTCCCCATGCTTGAGCTTTCATAGCGCTTATACAACTAATCTCTCCAAAATGAGTAGGATACGTCCATAGTCCACATTTCTCTATCCACTCCTTCATCTCATGTTGTGGCACTCTGCCATGGTGAGTGATACCTTTATATTTCATCGCTTTATCTAGTTTATCTTTCCAACTCATAGATGCTGGATTACCTGCGTAGAACTTCTCAAACAACTGCCATCCATAAAAAATATTTAGTTCTGCTTTTGGGTTGGCTTTTACAATATCAGGCCACATCTTTAGTAGATGCTCAAGGCCTCTGTCGTAGCTAGATGTATATAAACAAGCGTTAGGATTTCGCATAACCATTCCCCGTTATCATAATTTTATTATCTGGAACTTCTTTAATGTTATCTCTATGCCATTCACTTAATACAAACACCTTCTCTATCTTCTTTAACCTCTCCTTCGTGTAGTCTAGTGGATTCTGAATATCATGGCACCAGACATAGGTAGCCTTAGCTTTGTATGGTTGGTCAACAAAGTCTGCCCTCCTCCAAGCAATAACGATGTTAAAGTCGTCCTTCATATTCCACTTATAGTGTGGGAGATAGTTAACTCCATTATGGTCTCCCTCATCTGCTGCTGGGTCTGCAAAAACGGTGACTTTCCATCCTATCTTTTTTAGGGAGTCGGACAGATACATCACCGCTTCTTCAGAACCACCAACAAATGCTTCACCAGGATCTTTCATTATCTTTGGATTCCACGGGGTAAAACAAGGACCACAGTAAATAGCAATCTCTTTCTTTCCCCACTTACGAGGAGGATTAGCTTTCTTTTGTAACTCTACCATGAAAGGGTTATTAGCAATAAACTGAGGGATAGCTTCTGCTAATGGTTTTAACTTGCCTTTCTCTCCTGCTTGTTCTAGGAACTTAGATAACTTAACAACAACCTGCGTAATATCTCTTTGAGTTCTTAAGTTTGTAGTCATATTGACTCGTTCTTGCATTATCTTGTCTTCTGGAGATAGCTCTGCTAGTTTTTGTGCAGCGGCCCATGCTTGATCTAGCTTATTAAGTCCTATACACGCGTGATAAATGATCTCTAGTGATCTCTTTTGTAGATCTTTGGGGGTATTTACTAGGGTAGACTTAGGCATATCCATTCCTGCAGCTATCTTTACCCAGAATAATGCTCTATCAAATTCCTTTTTGACTAGATGTGTAAGCCCTAGGTTTAAATAAGCAGTAGGTGATTGGTCATAATCTATTAAAGCATTATGCCCTGTGATTAAAGCGTTAGGCATATCTTTTTTAAATCTGTATATCTCTTGTAGGTATTCCCAACACTGTGATCTCTCTTCAGGCCAACCAGACTTATTCTCTCCTGTTAGGTACTTCATGAATAGCTTTTGTGCACTGTCTAAAAACTTAATTTCTTTTTCTCCTGATAGCTTCCACTTATCAAATAATGCCTTACCTAAATAATAAAGTGGGCGTGGATCTTTACCCTTGGTGTCCCAGATGCTAAATTCTAAAGCCTTAACGTTTCTGTGGATTGCTTTTAGCCATCTCTTCTGTGTAGTTAGGTGTAGAACATCACAGTTAGGGAAGTCTGCTTTACGTGTAGGCTTTTGCTCAATAAGGGTCTCATGAATAGGTGCTACCCATTTATAAGTTCCATCGTTTCTAACTAATCGCTCTCTAAGGTGTTCTATTAATACATTCTTTATTTTTCCATCTACAATCTCTGCTTGATATATATAGTTAATAAACACAGAGCTTAATTTATTCTGTTCTGCCATTCTTGCACAGTCTCTAATGCTTCCCTTTGGTTTTATTTGCCTAAAAATATCATCTGTGTCAATCCAAAACAGCCACTTATATTTCTCAGGCACTTGTTCCATAGAGTGGTTTCGAGCTTTATCAAACTGGAATACTTTATCTCCAACCTTACTTGTGTATTCAACACCAAGTTTCTTAAACCAATCTATTTGTTTTTTTGTTACTGTGTGGAAGAATTTAGTTGGTTGGTAGTCAACAATAGCTCCGTATCTCTCTGCTGCTGTTTTTAGTTTCTTGCTTTTTGTTGGGGTGGTTATCGTAATGTAGATTGCATCTACCTGTGAGTTAATGGAGTTTAAACATCTTTGAAGTGATTCTGGCTTTTCCTTGCCAGATACTATCATGTGTAGGGCAATCATAGTTTTTCTGAGATTTTAAATATCGGAAATTTCTTACCGAACTTTTTGTAAAAAGGTTTATCCATAGGCAGTTCCCCCGAATTATACATTACACGTATCATTTTCACAACCTTGACTGGTATGTCTAATGTATACCTAATAGTTCCACCAGTTTCTTTGTCTTTAGATACTCCTGTATATTTTTTCCCTCCTACGTTAGTTACCTTCCTGCTTTCTTTTATTTCTTTTGTTCCCACTAGCATTGATTCCCATTCTGTTGGTCTTTGTTTTTTCCAAATCTCTACTATAGCTTGAATTACATCCCATGGACCCTTGTCCTTCTTTAACTTAATTAGGTGATCTACTGATAGAGTCGCCCCTGCAGGAGCAAAGCTCCTATTCTTTATATAGTCGCCCATTTCCTTTATGTGCTTTTTTGTATCTTTGTCCATAAAAGTTGTGGGTGGTTGAGGTATCGGTTAGGGGTATTTGTTATCCTAACTTTGCCTCTCGAGTCTCCACCCGTAGACTTTAAAAGTTAACCTGTTTGTGCGTAACCACTTCGATTAACAGAAGTTCTTTCTGCTAAATATTCAAGTGCAAATTCTCCAACGATTTGACCATTTCTGCGGTCACCGTCTTTGGAAAGCTCCTCGCGGAACGGATTCCTTAAGTAAGCAATTCTGTACTTGTCTTCCTTGATTCCGAGGAATCTTGGACCTGGGGTTGCGGCTGCTGAAGGAACGTCTTTGTGAGCAAAAATTCTGTGCACACCTCCATCAGATTCATAAACTGAAACTGGTCGAGTTAGTCGCTTATCAGTAGCTTGAACGTTCTTGGTGCTTCCCGCTGTGAAAGTAGAAATTTTCTGTTTCAATTGGAAAGGTACTAAGACCATGTCAAACACATCTTCTGAGCCAACATCATCCCATGATTCTTTTACCATAACGTTAAACTCGGTTTCAGATAACGATGTACCTGAGAGCCTGTTTGTGCTGTGGGAAGTAATCACATTGACGAGTCCTGCCATTTGTCTGGCAACACCTGACGAACCAGATGCTAGAGCACCATTGACAAGAGCGTACTCTTGATTGTTTTTCCAGTTACGGAGTGCTTTAGCTGCTTGGTAATCATATGAATCAGCCATTCCTGCGTGGTTAACAGCACTCTCTGTGCCAGAAACCCTAAAGGTTTGGGAATGAATCATAGTCCAGTTTACTCTTCTGACTGGTTGTTCCAAGTCATCATAAGTTGCAGCTGCGCCTTCGACGGCACCAGATACACTGGATGGGCGTGAGATGTAATCTTCTAACCATTGATGCAAGGGTTGTTGAGCAGTAGTTCTTGCAAGCATTGTGGATAAAGGATTAGCATCTGGACTAACATCAGTTATGATGTCGATCAAGTCTTCTCTCATTGCCTCGTCAACGTCGGTTCTTTCACCGCCAGAGCGAGTTGTTTGAGTTAATAGACCAAAAGCCATATATTAATATTCACCACCTTTTAAATAATTTATTTACCAACTGGTTTCACATTTTTCAATCTTTGCATTGCTGCTTGGATTCCTGCATCTCCACCGAGTCTTGTGCGTGCCTTTAAATCGGCAACGTTAGTCTCTGGCAATCTGCGGTCTGATCTGCCAATTGCTTCCAAGGAACCTTGTTCCTTTTCAGTAATCTGCTCAAGTGCTTCCTTTGCTCCAGCTTTTTTAGCTTTGTCTGTGGTTTTACCCGCAAACTTAGCCATCCTGTCAGCAGCTTCTTTAAAAGAAGGTTGTTTTCCCTTTGAATACTGATTTAGTAAAAAACCACTAACTGCATCGTGGAAATCTTCATTGAACGTGTCCCCACTGGGGTTAAGTTCAGGATATGCCTTAAAGGCAACTCTCTCCTGCTGTGCTTCGCTCTGTTGTTGAACGTTTCGCACGGTCTGCTTTAGTTGTTTGAGTTCTGCCTCGGTTGCGGTTTCCCGTTTCCTTAACAAATCTACATTTACTTCACCAGTGTCTTGGTTGTACCAATCCTCTGATAATTTCTGCTTAGGTTGCTGGGTAGGGGTTTGGAAGGATTTCTCCATCTTTATCCTACGCTCTCTCTCGGTTGCGAGTTCCTTTCGGAGTTTCTCGAACTGTTGAGTGGTCCGCTCTTTGGCGTCCTCTGGCAACTTGGGCTCCTCTTCTGTTACAGGTGTGACTTTCGTCTCCACCGCTTCAGATTCGGATGTTTTTTGATCTGAGCTAGGCACTGGCTCTTGTTGAGTTTTGCTCTCAACTTCTTCTGCCCTAGGTTCGTTTACCATATGAACCTTCCTTTCTGTATGCCTGTATCGTAGGCATTACGAGTAATTAATCCAGTTAATATACTGGCGGGGAATGAGAAGGCCTGCCCACCTTCTCGAGGCTCCCCCGTCAGATTACTAACTTTCCGTCCAGATATAAATGTCCATCCTTTACAGTTTCCTTCTTAATAAAGAAACCTGCAGGACAGTTTTTACACTGAACTTCATTGGCGGTAAGCCTCTCAAAGTAATGTTTACATTGAGGGACTTCCTCCATTCTGTGCTGATTCACATCAGCATTTTCAAAGTACTTGTCGCTAGATGGTGGCAAAGGGGGCAGATCTGCCATATCTAGGTCCTTCCTGGGTGATCAGCTACGTCCGCATCTATGTGAGGTGCTTCTGCTTGCTGGGTGTCTGTTCCCCAGTCAACAGTTGCATTACTCGCTAGAGTTGTGCGATTGCCATCATCAGGTAAAACTTTAGTCTCATTTGGTCCAAGATGCCACTTATAACCTTCGTTGTCACGAACAGTTTGTCTGTCGGTATCTTTTCCTTCTTGAGGATTGTTTATCAGTCTGATTGTGCCTGTCATTTTCCTCCTATTTTAAAATTTGATGATTTCTCTTTTTTCTTTTTATTTAATTCTGTGAAGGCTAACTTCTGGCCTTCAACCATCATTAGCACTTCTGCTATAGACTTCTTCAAAGCACTAGCTGCTAGAGCCGCATAAGTAAAGTCTTTTACAGACTTAAAATCAGACGGGTCTGGGAACGACTGGTCCCGCTTGGCCTTGAGTAGGGGTTCCAGCACTGCCTGCCACCCTGGCATTAGGGACATTTCCCTGACCTGCGCCGCCACCTTCAGCTGTTGCTGCTCCTGTTTCGTCAACATTTTGGCTCCTTTCAAAATATTTGCTAGCATCTTTTAATCCACGTTTCTCAAAAAAGTCTTCTAAGAGTTCTGCGTATTTAATTCGCTTGCCTTCCTGTTGTAGGAGCTGTACCGTTGCTGGGTCTTTGGCTATTTCCACTAATTGTCCTAGTTGTGCGTTTAATTGTTCTTCATTTGGCAGACTCATGGACTCTACGTCTGGGATAAAGTCGTATGTTCCTGATAAATCTTCTGGTGTGATTATTAGTTGACCGTCTTCTCCGTCCATTACGAACTTAGGAATATCTCCCTGTCCATCTGGGTTTACTGGAAACTGTGGAACTGCTAGCTCATCTGGATCCATTCCTCTTTCTACTAGATCAATACCTTCGTCTGTTTGTAGGAAGCCTTCTGCTTCTCCATCTAGATCTGCGTCCCCAAGTCCTACACTCTCAAAATATCTAATAGCGTCTTTACCTACAATACGAATTACTTTAGCTTGGCCATCGTTTGGTTCACCGTCTTTGTCTTTGGTGAATAGGAACTGTCTGTCTAGCAAGTGCCAGAACATCATCTGTTTCTTAATAGCTTCACCTAAGAACATTTGATTAAAGTTGTCTCGTGCGTTCCTTTGCAAAGCCGTATCTCTTACTTCAGTAGCAGTCTTCTCGTTTCCACCTGGTACTATATTACTTACTCCTTGTGATGTTTCACCTAGTGCTTCTTGCATTGCTCCCACCATGAATCGGTAGGTAGAAGTGAACTCTCCTACACCTTTACCTGAATACTCGTGAGGAATAACGTCAGAGGCTGGGTCGTTCATTATCCATTTTTGTCCTGGTCCAAACTGTATGGTGTGCATCTGTACGCCCGAGGCGCGTATCTTTAGCGGTACATACAGACTCATGTTAATCGAATCAAGGTACTGGTTAATTAAAGCGTTGGTCGCCTTCTGTAGTTTCTCTACTGGCTCAATCTCTGATAGTCCATAGATGTCGTCATCTACTTGGTAGTACTTAAGTTGTACAACTGGGATTTGTTGGTGATCGTATGGGTTAGGAATGTCTCTTAGGATAACTCCGTGCTTAGGAGCAAAGGTAATCCATCTCTCTGGTCGGTACTCGGTAACTACTTCTACTGTTCTATATACTTTGTCTTGTCCTAGCCAGTCTTGTAGTCCTTTGATACTCTTGTTCTTGGATACCCAGTTATTATCACGGTTGTCGCTTCTATTCCCTTTATCAAACTCTGAACTCTTTTTAAGTGAATCCATTAATACGTCTAGGTTCTTGTAGATTGGTTTGCCTCGTGCAGCATCATTGACACCTTTTAGTTCGTCAACAGTTAGGTATTCTCTGTATTGAAACCACTTCTTAATAGTTGAGTACGAAGGGTTAACTAGTACGTCTCTATTTACCAAGGGTTTAAAGTCAGGTCCATCATAGAATGGTACGCTGTTCATTTTCTTACCGTTCTTCTCAAACTTTCTTTCATGCCTCCATTTACATAGTGCGAAACTAGATCCATACTTCCTGCAGTTCTGGTCCATCATTGCCCACTTACTTAACATCGATTGTTGGTCTACACGTTCATTGTCATCCCATTGAAAACTAAGTAACTCGTTATTGATTTGCGCGCCCAATGAGTCACCGCCCTCCCGTGGTACCATACGACCTCTTAGTTTATTTGCGAACAATCGTGAGGTTTTCTCAAAGATCGCAGTAAAAACTCTTGGGTCAAACACAACAGAACTGTAGGGCCAGTTAGCCTCATCAATATGAGAGCGGAACAGTTCATCCTTAGTATCAAAGTCGGGAATACGTGCATCCAAATCGGATCGTGCCATGTCGTAATGCTCAATCACATCTGTGAATAAATTTCTCTCTGCTCTGTCTCCCCTTCTTGCGTCTTTCGATAAAGAAGGGATGTTTCCTTTTCGTGCCATAAAAAAAAGATTGTGATAGATACCCTCTTTCGAGGCGGCTATTACAATCTAATACTTTCTAAGTTTTTAGACTTATGTGTGATTGCTTTCTCAGTGTAGTATTCCTAACCGAGTTCGGGAGTTCCCTTGCAAACACAATTTATTCTAGCACTCAATCGCTAGGATTGTCAATATCTTTTACTATTGTTTTGTTAATTTTTCTACAAAAAATACAATAAAATTTAAACTCATCAATTGGTTTTATTGAACTACTATAGTGAGATACTCGCTCCCAAGCTCTCCACTCATGTTTGCATTTTTTCATATTTTATCTCCTTTAATTAATAAACTTACCTGCCTCACCAAAACACACATTACCGTAACAAACGGAACCCTACCTAAACATAACACACCGTAACAGACCCTACCACATATTGCACCCATTACTAGATTTGAACTAATAGTGGGTATAGCCTTGCCAAGCCTTACCGTAACGGACCAAACCGCACACCACCTTACCATGCCAAACATTAACGTGCCTTACCCAATATAATTACATTATACTACTTATCAGCCATCTGTTCCATTTTATCGGAATAGGTATCCATCTTATGTGTTAGCTCTTCCAGTTTTTCATTAACTGCAGCACTAGCTTGATGAACACGTTTGGCTTGATTGCTGAACGCAGAAACAACTGTGGCGTTCCAAGCTATAAAAGCTCGTACGTCATTCTTCTGTTCCTGATTCATTCCTTCTGTCTTTATATTAGCCACTTCAAAAGTAGCTTCATTTGATTGTCTTCTGGCTGTTACGTGTCTGCTTTGAGCATGGTCTAGTTGTTCCATGCCTTCCACGACTTTATATCCAGCTCCACGTTCAGTTACTAAAAACTTCTTGTGTCTGGTTGCAAGTTTCTTTCTTGCTTTATAAACTGCGTTTCTATTCTTCATAATATCTTCATTAATAGCTTCAGACAGTTCTTCAAATGTTAGTATTTCACCAATGGGTTTGTCTACAACATAGTCATAGACAAGTTCCCACATTGGTTTTTTTCCTTTAGGTTCAAACATATTGTTATTTAACTTTGTCGAATTTCTCTACGACAAACCTCCCATAAGGACCTGGCTTCTTCGGAGCCGAGGGTCGCCAATCACCAAGACCAGCTTTCTCTCCAGCATTATCTATAAGAGCCTTAACATCTTTCGCTGTTAATTGCTCGTTTCTATTAGTTAATGTAAAATTAAGAGTCCAACCTACTGGTAAACAAACTCTAGCTCTATCTACCATATTTCCTCTCACTTTAGCTCCAGTAACATCAATCCAATCCTCCTTCTCGATTCTCTTTAGGTTGATTGTTTTGCCTGCAACTGTAACCTCTATTTTAAAAGGCTCTACACTAAAACTGGTATAAACCAATCTTGTTAAAAAGTGTTTTCCTTTCCTGACTCCTTTAGCCCCATTAAAAATGCAAGCCATTATGTTTACGGAGGGGATTACAACGTTATCTTTTTCTAGGTAGACTGACTCTTTCCATTCATCTGCATAATTAACCGCATCAGAACCCTGAACTAATCTAGCTGGGTCTGTCTTGGGTGTATATTTATGAAACAGTATTGGTGATAATCCTACTATACGAACGTTAAAAATATCCATTATTTATCTCACCTCCTTTCAATTTACTGTGATATTATCACATGGTGTGAGATAAATGTCAAGTATTATCAATATCTTCTAATACGCAGTGTGGGCAACAATAGGGGCAGTGAAAACTAAATAGATATTTATGCCACTTACATTTCTTCATATTATTAAACAAATATAATATCTAGGTTTTAATTTATCAACTTTCTTCTTTGCTTTTTCCCAAACCTCATCATATAGTCTCTTCATCTCCTGTGTTTGTGTGCTCATGTGCTTTTCCTCTCCTTTACTAAAGATGAGCAATTGTCTTTCACTAGTTAAGTGCATCGACCATGCTAGGTCTCAATTGCTCGTTTCTATTATACCACGGTATCCTCCACTGGTAAATTCAACTTATCTGACTCCTCACCTTTGATTGCTGTGACGTTGTGCTTCTCCATAAATACCTGTACTTTGCCGTATCCAGACCCTGTTGCTAGGTTGGCTAGGGATCTAATGAAACGTGGGATGATGCGGGGGTTAATGTTAGTAGTGTCTAGGGCGACTTTGATTAAATAAAGTTCTGGGTCTAAGGTTTGGATTACTTGCCAGAATTGGTCTGTGTTTACTTTTGCGACTGTAGCTAAAGATATCATTGTCCTAGTTTCCAAGCATTACTTTTCCATTGCTTAGGAACTGGGTCATTATACGACTTTCTATAGCTTACTGCAAAGTATCGGAACGCATCTAAGCCGTGATCGTTCTTTTTTATTGGTGTGCCTGGTTCGTTTACATCTTCGTTAGGGGCATCCTTCCATTCGTACATTTCAAACTCTCTAATTAACTTGTCACAAGTATTGAATACTTTAATTCCTGTGCCTCCATCGATTGGGTTTATCTTCAACTTGTTAGCGATGATGTCAATTCCGTGGCGTACCCAACCCATTGTTTGTGTCTGAGACTCCTTTCTAGCAGGTGACATGTAGAACTCGTTATTCTTGTAATCTTCCCATAACTGTTTCATGTGCGGATCACACCAAATGTTCTCTATTTTACCTACCTGTCCACCATCTAACTCTGCGTTGAACTCTGCGATCATGATTCGTGAGGGCTTTTCTTTAATGTAGATCTCTTTGATGATGTACCAAACGTCAGTATCGGGATCTACTGCTACTATTATTAGCGAAGCTGGCTCTCTACCACCAGAAAAGTCAAATCCACCATAGAACTGCCACCATGGAGGGATCTCTATTGGTTTAATTACGTGCTTTGCGGGTTTAAAGGCCTTGTAAATGCGTCCTGAGAAGGTGGTGAACTCTGCTAGGTACTCCTGAGCAAAGGTATCCTCACTAACTTGGTCCTTTTTCTTGTCAATTTCCTTTTTAGGCACGTGTTCGTTGTCGTAACTAGTGAATCTCCATGACTTCCATTCCTCGTTATGCTGTTTGTGGTGTTCTTGGCCCTTGTTATATATATCATAGAACCAGTTATACCCTTTAGGAGTACCAATAAACACCGCCCAGCCTCCAGTTTCCAATAACATGGGCTGGATAATCTCGTCCCATACGTTACTTTTCTGAAAAGCTGCTTCGTCTAACACAACTCCCTGTAATCCTGCTCCTCTAAGTGAGTCCTCGTTCTCTGCACCCTTTAGTTCGATGATAGCTCCATTGAATAACTCTATCTCTAAGTCAACTTCATTCTTACGTTTAACTAAATTAGCGGGTATCTCCTTTTTTAGCTCCAACCAGTGGATTTCCTTACCCTGACGGTAGGTCGGGGAAACTAGCCAGAACCTAGGAGCTACATAAATACCAGCTTTTTCCTTCTTCTTGTCTGGTTTGTATAGTAGTGCCCTACGGATTAGCTCCCATCTACTAAATACTGACTTGCCAAACCTACGTCCTGCGACTATTACCCTATATCTGTGGTCATCATCATGTAACCTTACTTGGTTATCATGCGGATTGTATAGGATGTCAGTCATTTCCTTCCCCTAACAAATACGTTATCCTTGTTCTCTACGTCTACCTTAACATCCTTCATCCCCTTCATTAAAACCTCTCCAGACTGGGGCATGAACCTCCAATAATCGTGGGGGTGATCGTGTTCAGGACAGTTAGGACCAGGGAAGCCTAGTATTAGCCAACCTCCCTTTTTTAAAACTTTTTTCATTTCCGCTACGGTTAGCCAGAAGGCATCATCATGCTCTAAGGTGTCAAAGCATATCGCTAGATCAAACTCCTCTTTCCACTTCTTACTCAAATCGTGACCGTTTATAACTACCTTTACATTGTCCCCTTCGTGCATATCAGTTGGAGTATAGTCATGTTTTTCAAATATCTCGCTTAGATTGCCATTAACGTCCCTAGACCCTACTTCTAACACTTTCGTCACCTTGTGTGTACGAAGAAACTCTATCATATAAGTCTTAGTCTGATGTCTCATTTGAACATATAGTGTTTACATTTCTTATCTTTCTTACAGTTACCCTTACCAGCCCCATGGTCACAGACGCCTTCAAAGGTAGGTAGCTCATCTTTGTATTTAATCACCTTTGGCTTAGGAGTCTTCTTAACAATCCTTACCTTAGCAGGATCTTCTACGATAATATCCCTTTTTGTTTTGGTCTGTATTGTGGGAGTGGGGACCCCTAAAGGTTCAATAACCTTAGCAATAGGTTTGCCGTGGGAGGTAACTATAAACGGTAAGTCCTTGAAACTAGCGGAAACATTCTTATTAAACTCTCTAATTGATATGTGTCTCATTGTTGCAACATTATAACCTATATTCCTTTTTGTTGCAACATATATTGTATATCTAGGGACCCCTAAATCGTTTTTAAGTACCTAACCTTTTACAAGAGTATGTAGTTAGTCGGGTACCTATTTAATAGAGTATAGGCTGTATGGGGTACCATAGAAATGTTTAAATGAAAATAGGGATCCTAAAAGGGGGATGGAGTATTCTATATGAGGTAGGCTATGTAGATAACTCTACTTCTTCTTACCCTTGAATGTTCTCCAGTTAGGGAAGGAGATGTTAAGGGTCTTATCCCCTATGTGTACTGTCTCCTGAGGGTGTAGCTTGTCCCATGCTATGGCTGCCCCTGTGATAGCCTGCGCTGCACCTAGTGTATGTCCCTTCTCAATGGCTACATCTGTTGCAATATCATATATTTGACCCATCTTATGCTCTCTAAATGCCTTAGCTTGCTTTTTATATTGTAAGAGTTTGTCTGATTTATTAACTATATTCCATACTGATTGAAACTTAATACCATACTTCTTACCTAAATCTCTCAATGATATACCATCTACTATATTCTCTCTTACTATGTCTTCTCTTTGTATCTTAGTTAATTTATAGCTCTTCTTGGCTCGCATACGCGAAGCCTGTTTAGAAATAGTCTTAGCTCCGTTAGTCTTGGATGCTGGTGGGTTTGAGGACGTAGGTGATATCGATTGTCCCGTCTTGGTTGTCATTTCGTTCCTCCTTTACTGTATCTGTCCTTAACATTATATCATGCGTGCCAATAGGCAACGCCTTATCTGTCTGTATCCTACCGCTTACTCTTATCCATCTAGTGTTAACTTTGATATAGCCTCCTTAAATACTTCTAGTTCTAATGCGAATGACTTATCATATCGCTCTTGTAATGTGAAATCTCCCTCTAACTTACTCTTTGCGATTATCTTGCCCGTGTCCATACCATCATCCATGTAGTGTGCTGTGGCCCCTACGTACCCTACGTTGTCTTTATCCATAGCCTTAATAGGTGATGCTCCCTTATAGTCTGGTAAGTAAGATGGGTGTATGTTTATCCATGTCTCGTTACGCTTTAGCTTTGATACTGGCAGTAGATATGGACAACCGTTAGATACGAGCATATTAAATGACTCGCTTTTAATATTCCTAATTACTTGCTTTCGTGACTCTATGGGTAATACCTTAGTGTAGAACCTACGTTGGCACTCCTCTTTGATTAGTGGTCTATTACCTATGAACAACACTCGCATAATATAGAATGAGATGGTTTAGTCTCAATGAACTCTAATTTAATATCTCCAAAGTCTTCTTGCTTATATATGCTCTTGCCGTTAGGTAGGTTGACGTAAGTTGTGCCACCCAATGCCTTAACTATGTCTAGCACTCCCTGTGTCCGAGTGCCATGTGGAATATTAGATGAGAAATAGATTGGTGTATCAACCTTATCCTTTAATGTTAAATATATGTTATAACTTACGTTGAAATTTGGTTGCATTACATCTACGTTGCTATCTACTATCTTCTTGAACTTGCGCTTGGTTTCTTCTAGATTATGAAAGTAACACTCGTTGATCTTCGCCTTGCTTGATGGTTTGCTTACAGGGAATGTGAATCGTTTGGGGAAGTAGTTTCTATTTATCCACCCACCGCTTATCCACTGGGCATCGTCGTATATTACAAACTTATCAACTGAATTAATCAGATCGTAATATCCTTTGTATGGGTAGAGATAGGGCTGGTTGAGTGCTACACGAGTTGACATATTCTTTTAACATCCCTTTCCTTTAGTTCATAGTATAGCGGTAAACATAGCACTCGTCTTGCGTAATCCTCAGCTACTGGACACTCTTGAGGTGGGAAGAACTTTAATGTGTTAAGTGCTGGATAAAAGTACCTACGTGGGTATATACCTTGTGTATAAAAACGTCTTAGAGCGTGTTTAAGCTGGCTCTCACTGGAATAAACATAAGGAAAATACGTTTTAGCTAGTGTTGGTCTATTTAAATACTTAGAATAGAGTCCTATTAACTTTTGATACTTTCTGTATACCTTCCTAGCCTTTGGCAACATACATAGTCCCATCGCAGCGTGGAACTCACTCATATGTCCATTGATGCCTAATCCCCAATATGAATAGCGTGTGCGGTGGCCGTGGTGTCTCATGTAGTTAATGCGATGTGCCAACTTGTCATCACTTGTAATGATTGCCCCACCTTCTACGCTCTGAAATATCTTAGTAGCATGGAGTGATACTATTGATATATCCCCATAAGTACACAATGACTTACCTTCGCGATCTCTTACTCCAAAGCAGTGGGATGCATCATATATAACAGGACCGATTCCCCTTGGTACTGTGCGTGGGATACCATATACATGAGTTTCTACTACTGGACCCTTAGTGTACTCCTCACCCATGTCAACAAATACAGGTTCTAATCCCTCCCACACTGGTGCTGAAGCCGTTGCAATGTAAGTAAATGGTGAAGTATAGAACTTTCCCTTCAAGTCCAATGTCTTACAAGCTATCTGGAGTGCCATGGTGCCACTAGAGACAAGGAATAGGTGTTTGGCACCCAGATATACTCTAAGCTTTTCTTCAAGCTCTCTAAGAAGCTCTCCTTCGTTTGTCAGTATATTGGATTTCCATATCCTTTTAAGGTATTTGTTGTATTCCTTACGTTTAGGGAGCCATGTTTTAGCTACTGGGATCATTGAATGTACCTTACGCATCTTTCACCCACCATTCCTATTAACTCACATGGTATTTCAACAAATCTATTTGCATAGGAGATTAATTGTAATATAATCCAACCCATTGCTAGTAGTGTAGCTATAGTTACTACAGGGTCTCTCATAACATTAACCAGGCATAGAATAGGATTGTTAGTATTAACCAAGCGTATAGTAGTATCCAGTATTTCATATCTTCTTCCTTTCTAGTAGGGAGTCTAATTTTTCTACTACTTCCTCTCTATCTTTTCTATGTCCATAAAAACTACCCATAACCTTTTCTCTTATATCAAATAATTTCTTCTCCACTTGTTTGTCGTTGGCAAGTAGTAGTTTGTTGACTTTTTTCTTTACTGCTCTTTTCAAAGCAACTCTAGCATCCCCCCAGTTTTTATGCTGGTCTAATACTCTATCTATTGTTTGAGACATGCTCTCTTCCATTGTGCTTGTCTTGGGGTTATTTGGTTTCATAGATTATTCTCCTATCGTGGCAATTATATGCCTTCCTTTTTTACAAACTATATCGGCAAATGATTTTCCATTTAAGTCTTTACAAAACTCTACAGGGTCTATTTCTACTGCCTTACAGCACTCATCACAGTATGCCCTCAATGGCTTAACTTCTCTAACCTTTGGCTCAATGTAAAAGTCGTATGGATTTAATAATTGAAACTTTATCTTAGTTACTCTCTCTTTACTAGGTTTGGTCATAATATTGCCACCTTTGGTATTGATAATTGACCTCTATATTCTTCGCCCACTATCTCTCTAGTGATTGTAATATAATCATCTGTCTCTTTAATCACAAAACCTATTGAAGTTATTATCTCTGGTTTAGCAATAAAGTCCGTCTGGTCGTTGATTAAATTACTATCTATGTATTTTATTTTTTTATGTTTCATGTTATTATTAGTTCTCACTCCTTTTCATTCAACAACTTTTTAATAGCTTTATAATCACTTGGATAGAATGTTGACTCCATAAACTCACCATCTGGATTTTGGTATCTTAGTATTACTTCTTTTCCTCCTGTATAAATCCATTCAGGAACTTTTATCCAGTATTCTCTCTCTTTACTAGGTTTGGGGGATTTAGTCATAAAAACTTCCTTATTTCAAATCTTATAAATGGTATGCTTAGTATTAAAATGAAATGTGGGTGGTTTACTTGAAGCTCTATCCACTTCTTACCTTCTCCAAACCCAAATCCCCACCTCCAAAAGTGAAAGTAATTCCATTTAGTCTCATGCCAAGACCAACCGCCTTTATCTTTCTCAAATACCTTCCCCCCTTGTTTGGTGTTCAATTTCATAATCTTCCTCCATGTATGTCTTTATGATGTTGATGGCATAACCAAATCACTTCTAAGGGCTTATTGTAATCCTCGTGGTGTCCATGCGACTTATCCTTGCCACACTCACGGCATGGTTGGCGTTCAATCTTCCCTGACTTAACAGCCTTAGTAAATATACTTCTAGCTTTTTGCTTATCTGGGTTTCTCTTATTATATTCCCTAACTGCCTTATTAACACTTGCTTTATTGTTTTTATTCCAGACTCTTCTTGTTTTTCTATGTCTTCTGCACTTTATATACTCACACTTCTTGCACAAATAGGTATGACCAAGTGGTCTGCTTCTATCTTTGTAGAAGTCTGAAAGTGGCTTTTTAAGCCTACAATCGGTACAAGTACGTTTCTTCTTACTCTTTATCATGCTAACCCCTCGTCTTTAGCTTCTACTAGTAAATGGTGCTTTGTTGATATATCTTGAATTACATCCCACTTATCTTTCTCTATAAAAATATATATTTTATTGTTTTTCATGTAGCCTTCAAAAGTTATTGTTAGTGGTTCTTGCTTACTCTTTATTGTCATAGGTTAGCCTGAAATACTTTTTCTAATTCTTTCTCTCTAATATATACTGACTCCCAACTTTCACCCATTCTTTCCTCCCATACATTAGACGCAATTCTGCGATAATCAGTGTTATCATATTCCATGTAATGAATTGTTTGTTTAGTGATTTCCACCTTCTTACTCTTTATTGTCATGTTGTCCTCGCTAACTCTTTATTTCCTTCTCTAACTTTTTTTAACTCAGGCTCTACATCTTCATCCCAACTCAAATCAAAGCATGGTGGGTTTTCGCAAACTGCCCTACAAGCCTCAATAAAGCCTATTCTCTTGCCAAATGGCGGGTAATGTCTATGCCACCATTGCCAAACCCTTTTAGGTTCGTTAGTTATTGCCCAGATAATTTGTTTTAGTTGCATATAGTCTTTAGTTCTCCTTGAGTTTTAATAATTTTCTTAAATCTTCTAAGTGATACTTTGTTGATACTAACTCCCCGTCTATTCTTTGCTTCTCTCGTGGTGGCGTTTCCTTAGTCATAGCGTCAACTATATCCTGCCAAAGCCAACCATTAACTTTAAACAATGGGGGAATTTCAGTTGCCAAACCTTCTTTTATCTCCTTCCACTTAATATTTCCATATTTATCTGGTGTCCCATTGTAAGTCTTACTTAGCTCACGCTTAACTAGGTAGACTGTCTTGAAATCGCCCCACCCTTGATTTACTACTACTTTTATATCTGTTTTCATACTTTCCCTCCTTTAAGAGTCCTTTAGGAATAACCTGTCCCATTTATCCCAAATGGTGTATTTAATATGGTAGTAGAGTTGTTTTAATTTTTTCATTGTAGCTCCTTAAATACTTTTTTTGTTAATGTTGGGTTTGCTTCTATCTTGGTGTGGCAACTAATACATGCTGGTAGCCATTCCTTTGGGTCTGCTAGTTCTTCTGCTGTCTTGTAATGTCTACGTTTTTTGCGGTGAGCTGGAGCGTGGGCAATATTCATACATTTATCTAGTTGAATCATACATAATACCATTCCCCTTGAGATACAAAAGTCAGCTATCATTTTCCTAGCCTTCTGGTTCATTCTTCCTCTCTTGCCTATTTTACGCATATCATACCCTCGTAACTATTTACCTTAATTGCTTTAATTTTCCACACTTCACTATCTTCCTCTAATAGAGCGTCTAGGAATCCCTTGATGTAGTTGTCTAGGTCTGGTCTACGCATATGTGGTTGTCCATTTTTCCTTGCCTTTTTCTTTTTAGTCCAAGACTCAGGCATAGCTACATGAAACTCTATATCTATGTTATTACCAATCTCTTTTTTCATCTTATACCTTAACTCATCACAATAGGCTCTATATCGCATGACGGCAGGACGCTTTGCCCACTTATCACGCTGGGTCATTCTAGGCTTTGGAACTGGATTTATTTTAATCTTCATAATATCCACAATGCTAAATGAGTAACTACATAAGCTAGACAGAAAGAGAATAGTATCATAATGATTAGGTGGTAGTAGTTGTTCATTTCTTTTTCCTCCCAGCTCTATAGCCTTTTTGATAGGCTTTCTTTAATTCGTCTTTGTGGCAATCCTCGCAAAGCAGATCTTCATATTGAATATTGTAACAATCACAAATTGAACACCAAATTGAATTTAGATTTGGAATACTCATAGTTTCTCCTTGAAAGCTCCACTCGTGAAAGCCACCCAAGGCCTCCATGATTGTTGCTCCCATATTTGATAAGCACAGTCTACATTCTTGTATTGATCTGTTAAGTCCTTGAGGTGGCAACCTTCCTTTTTAAAGTGTACTGTGTTTATTTGAAATATACCTACGTCTATTGTGTTGTTAGTGTTAATACCATAGGCCTCTTCTCTCATTCCACTCTCTGCTCTTGCTACGGCTAAGGCAACCTTACACTCATATGGCCCCCACTTGTCACAGATATACTCCTCAATAGGAGTAAGATCCTTAAGGGTAGGGATTTCGTTTACTACTTCTATGATTGTTGGTTTTAATAGCTTACGTTCTACAATTTGTAATGGTTTGTGTAAGGTTATTTGTAAAGGTGATTGCCATATCATTCTGTTTTTATCAAAGAAGTGGGAGATTGCTATTGTAGTAGCTAGAGTAAAGGTTAGTATTGCTAGTGATAGTGCTATCCATTTTAGTTTAGTCATAAATTCTCCAAATCACCATCTATTTCTTCAATTCTATCGTTTAGGTATTGCTTTTCTCTTTTAAGTTGTCGAATTTCCTCTTGTCGTTGAGCTTCTTTTTGTGCCTTTGTGCCTAGTCTCTCAAACCAAACACCGTCTGCCATGTTAAGTTTATTACTCTCACTTGTGTAATATTCAACCATAGCCTTTGCAAAGCCAATATAGTCATAATTATCTCCATTAATGTTTATCTTGCAAAAAGCCTTACCGTCTATCTTCCACACACTTCCAGACTTAGTAAATGGTAAATCTTTTAATTGTTTATATTTCTTCATACTTATCTCTCCTTGTTAATTAGGTTTAATAACATTAGTTCCCTTTTGGTGTAGTTGGTTTATTAGATTTTCCTGACTTTAATTGCTTTGGTATCTCTCCCCATGCGTCTTTTCTTATTTGACCACTAGGCATTGTGAACATAAATCCACAGTCAGTGCAGGCGTGTTCTGTGCCTTCATAATAATCCCCAACACCTTGCTCTTTCCATACTTTTCTATCTCCACAATTAGGACAATACAACTTTGTCTTTTTATATTCTTCCCAATAATGGTGAGAATTTTTAAACTCTAGTAATACTTTCTTACTTTTCATTTATTTACTCCTCTTTGTAGGTATTTGTTTTATTACAGTAGTGGCCTGTTTTCTTCTTGTAGTTGTCTTTGTATTCTTTTTGGGAGTCTAGGCGTTGTTGTATTACTTTGTCTGTAGGTCTGAATAGTCCTTTGGCTTGCCATTTACGTCTGCTTCTAACAATACTCTTTGGTTGGTGGATCATGTAGTAGAGTTGGAGGTCCTTTAACTTGTAGCCCTGCTTTTCCCACACTCTCTTAATTAACTCTCTATCACTGCCTCTAGTTGAAGGATAATCCTTCAGGCAGTTTTTAACTAAGTTGTCGCAATTTTTAAAGTTGTTCATAAGCTCAGGGCATTGGTCAGATGGGCAGTTTATCGCTTTTTCCAACCAGCCTCCTCAGCTTATGACTGAGGCCCGACTGCTACATATGCACACTACTCCAATCTTCCGACGCTGAGACATATCTGTCTTGCTCATATTGTTGTAGGTCTTGCTCACGTTCGTCTTGTTGTTCTTGAACGTCGTCTTCGTGGTTGTGGCTTATTGCCCATTCGTGGGCTTTTTGTTGACTCATAACCATACCGCCTTGTGTGTATCGTAATCTCCCTTTATAGCGTTAGGACAGAATAGGGCTTCCCAAGGTTCACCTGTTTTCTTTGTACCTTTTCTAAACTCCATCTCAGCTTGGCAAGTTGTACATTTAGCTTGTACTTGTTTAGGCTCTTCTTTAACTGGTTCTGATTGATAGGGTGTTGAGGTTATTGGCTTAGGTGCTAGTAATTTAAGGGTTCTTGCTTCCTTTACTAGGTCAGCTAGATCCTGGATTACGTCTGTCTTGTCGTCTAGCCTAACGGTGATGTTGATATCACCTTTCATGAAAGTTGCTTGGTATTTAAGATCAGACATGGATGTCTCCTGATGCTATTTGATATGCCTCTAAAGGTAAATCTAGTGATTTTCTTAATTCGTCTAGGCCATATTTTTTAAAGTCGTTTACTCTTCTCATTTTAGCTACCTCACACCTTTTGCAGAGCTTGGTTGTTCCGTGTATACATTTCATCCGATAATCCTTTCTTTGATAATATCTATATATTCGTCTAGTAAATCTTCTTTTGCTTCTTCCCATGTCATTAGTTCTTCTTCTGCCATTTCGTGTTCTTCCTTCTTTTTTATAGCTTCTACTACTAAATCGTTTAGGTAGTCTTTAAGTGTGGTCATTTAGCCTCCTGTTTAAATACCTTATCTAGGCAGTATCTTATAAATTGGGATAGGGTCATCTTGTGGCGTTTCTTTGCGTGTTTAATGTAGTCTGTCTTTAGGTGTTTTTCTAATCTTGTTTTAATGTTTTCTGTCTTCATATATACTTAATGTACCACACACTGTCCCACGTTGTCAACAAGCAAAATAAAACAAAAAACTCTCGGATATATAGTCCGAGAGCGGGTTAACTAAGTATAGCAAAAAGCAACCCTACCTTCAACGCCAACCGTCATTATTGACGACCCCACGCACTTCTAAAGGCGAATTGCGGTTCTATATTACCATAGGGGAGTATCTTCTAAGAAGTTATCCACACTTTATTCACAACGTGTCTTGCTCCCTAACCCTTAAAACGCCCACCCTCATTCTTATTAATTTGCTTTCGCAAATTCGTATTTTAAATAATATATACCTTTATTTAAATGTTAAGAATTACACTTCATGTTGTTATCGGTTGTCTCTCCGCAACATCGCTTTAGTACTTGTCTAAACCCACCAGACATTGTTAGTTTGCTAGTATTCGGCTTTACAGCTTGGTTTAGCTTAGTCTTAAAGACTCAATGAGACAGACTAAGCGGTGAGGCCTTGTCCATCTCATTCAATTTTCAAAGTATCATATTTTGTTTTCTTTACTATTTCTTTCCAAGACTTGCTATCACTTTCCACTCTATCTAGTAGGTCAATCAATTTATTATATAAAATCGATTTGCGTTTTCCTTTTTTATATAGTCTTTTTTGGTAAAACTGTCTTAATTCTCTTAAAGAAAGGTCTTGTTGAAAATGGTGGGCTCTAACTCTATGGATAACATCTGGGGTAACATTAAACTTATCTGCTAATTTCTGGTGTAGTTTTGTAAAATATTTGTCTTTAGTCATATAAAAAGCCCTTACGAGGGGGCTGGTTGATAAGACATTGTTGCCTGCCAACCGCCTAGTAAAGGCTCTATCTTATCAAATTCCAAGCACTACTATTTAACCACTATCCACACCAAAAGTCAAATATACCTAGTAGCTTTATTTAGATTTAGTTACTTCTCTCATTCTATTGTAGGCTCTATTCCAAGGATTGCAGTGCGAACAACCCGCTAACCAAGTGCCAATATCCAACTTGCCTTTATGCAATATCCACTTATGGTAAACTCGCCACACCCTCTCCATTACTCGGCAACCCCACATATAAAGTCTTAGCTTAAAAGTATCGTTATATAAAGTTTTTACAATATCTTTCATATATACATCCAATAGCTAGGAGTTAAGTATAAATTTAATAAAATCATCAGTATTAAAAGATTTCTTAGTCCTATCGTGAGTGTTCATAAACAACTCTACACTACCCCTAACTTTATCTTTAGTTTGTGATTGTTGTTTTTTCATTAAAGTCATTATCCTATCTATAGCTTTACACTCTGCATTAACAGCCTTCTTCCCTCTCCACTCAACTACGCCACAACACCCTGATGGGTCTATCTCTCTAGCAAAATCAACAAGTATTTTAAATAGTTTCTTCTTCATACTCTTTACTCCTTTAGGGTGTTAGTTAGCATAGCTTTTAAGTGTCCTTTTTCTACTTCGTTTTTTGCAAAGTAAGTCATTGGTATCTCAACACAGTCTTTGTCTGGTGAATATCTCCAACTATCTACAAACTTCCTCATACCTTCAATTGTTACTGTAAAATCGCCAAGAGGGTTGGGTTTGTCGTTTATAGTTTCCTCGCACAACCAACCAGCAGTAGTTATCATTCTGGCTAATTCTGCTAAATTTATCTTTACTTTCTTTCCCATAACTAGCTAGTCTCCTTTATACCAACGATTGGTGGTAGTTTTGAGTTGCTTGAGCCACACTTATTACACCAGTATTTAATTTGTTCCTCTCCATATTTTCCTACAGCATGAGGTTCTATAACTCCGTCACAATGTGAACAATCTTTATCTTTTTTTGTATAGTGCATAATAACTTACTTGTTTAATAGTTGGACAGGCAAGAGATTAAGCTTGTCAGATTCATAGCTCTCATTGAGGCTCCCCTGAGTCTACAATCTCAATGCCCATTCAATTATCAAACACCTATATTATATCACTAAGTAGCAATATAGATTTCCTTATGTTACTTTAACGGCTAAAAGTGCAATATAACTGCGGATTTAGCAACCCTCACGTTTAGATTATGTAGTTATGTAAGTAATCAACCGAAGTTGAAAGTTGTCCACACAATCCTTAGTGAGGGTAATAAATCAATATCAATTTATTCTAGCACCTTTTAAGCTGTAGTCCAATTCCCAAACTCTCTCGTCTTTCTCTAAGTTAAAGCCCGTATCAAATCTTACTCCAGCTTTCTTTAGTTCCTTTTCTGCTTTAAACAAGTGTTCTAGTTGTTTTTCAGTAAGTTTAAATATTAACTTCATACCTAAGTATAGCACCCAAACCCCTGACACTGTAGCTCTCTCATCTGTCTTAGGATTAGGATCATTACTACCACCATAACCGCTACTACTATTAGTAGGCTTTCTAGTGGATCGTTCACTTTACTTTGTTAAAAAAGTCTGATGCGTTTCCATAAAGGACAACAAGTCCAGTAAGTCCTGCGACCTTAGGTTCTGCTCCCAATGCTAGTTGTGCAAAAAACACGGCTAGTCCTGGTGCTGTAAATTTAAGCGTATTGTTAAAATACTTCTTTTTCTTAGTTTTTGATAGTTTCTTCATACTCATTCACCTTCTTTCCTTGAGGAGAAGCCCCTTTAGAGGCTCTCTAATGAATTATTTCTTCCTTCGTAGTATGTCACCAAGGCGGGAAATGATCTCTGTTAGTAATTCTTCTAATTTATAGTCATCTAAGGCTCCTTCGTTCTTTAAAAGTGCCTTTAAGCGTGCAACTTCCACATTGAGCTCTTCTTTTTCAATGCCAGTAGAAAGTTGTAAAGCTGCAATAGTCCTACGAAGGTCATCAAGCTCATCCAATTGCGTCTTAACTTTATTAAGCGCAACCTTAACTTGGTTTTCTTCTTGCTGAGTATTAAGAGCATCTGCAACCAAAGCAAGTAGATCGTTATAATCCTTCCTTGCTCCATCGGCACGTTCTCTTTCAGCCTTAATAACTTCCGCTTTGTCATCAATAGATTGGCGTAGACCCTGTAGGTCGTGGGTGACTTCTGCTGCGGAGCCGTAACCGATGCGATTAAACTCATCGTACTTTGAGCTGTTTGAAACAAGTTTTTCAAAGGTCTTCTTAGGTATTGATATTTCGTCTTCCATAGTTTCCTCCTTAAAGTAAACTGGTTGATTATTTGGGTTTCTAAATTCGTAATGTAAATGTCTGGCCGTTGAGTTACCAGTATGTCCAATAACTGCAATTTTATCACCTTCGTCAACTTTAGTGCCAACTTTAAGAGGCGTACCATGACGTAAATGGGCGTATAGACTACAAGACCCATCATCGTGCCTAAGCTTAATGAAGTTCCCGTAGTCCTCTGTGGTGAGTCCCCATGGCGTTGGATCATTGAAGCCTCCCTGCAACCATGCAGTCTTGTACAGATCCCTTGATATGATTATGGTTCCCTTTAAACAGGCGAATGCTCCATCATCTCCTCTTCCGCTAAAGTCATACGATCGATGTCGTAAACTATAGCCTTGCGTTAATGTATTTTTAGATGGTCTTGTGACCTTCATGTTATTGATTTAGCAACTACTATCCCTATGATAATAGCTCCTACGTTAATTGCTGTTGACACGTTAACTCTAGTGACTAGTCTGGTTATCTCATTTTGTATGTGAGGCAAATGATTAGTCATTAGTAAGTCCATCTTGTCATCAAGCTTGATATAGCTTTTTTCAAGCTGTTGTACTCTGTAGGTTAATGTGCCATTCATCTTAGATGTATTTGATGTGTATTTAGTAATTGGTTTTTTTTTAGATGTCATTTATTTAGCTCCACTAATTGTTTTTGTACTGATTTTGTCATTATACCTTTTGCTTGCAAATCTCTTACTATTTCTATTTGTTCCTCACGTGTCTTTGCTTTCTTTAGCATTGCATTTACAGTCTCTGCTCGTTTTAATACAGTTGAGTTCTTAAGGGTTTTCTCTTTCTTTGTTAGTCCTAGGCGCTCTTCTTTTAGAATGTCTTTGGCTTTCTTTTGTTCATCTTTACTTAATCCTCTAAATATCTGGATTTGCTCTTCTCTTGTCTTGGCTTTATTTATATTTCTAACCGCCTCACGTGCGTTTACTGTCTTTAGAGAAGCCGCACCCTCACCTCGTTTAAAGAACCCCTTAGCTTCTGGTGTAGCAAATTGACCAAATACCAAAGCTTGGGCTTTACCGCCAGTGGTCTCAGGGGCTTTGAATCTTACTCTACCACCTGGTGTTTCAGATCTACCCTTTTTAATAAACTCAGCTCCTTGGATTGTCTTCTTAGCTTGGATTCCTCCTGGTATAAATGCAGGGGCTAACTTCTTAAGTGTAGCTAGTCCTTTTTCTCTACCCTCTTCTCCACCAAATGCTGTTTGGAATCCAGCCTTAACTCCTTGTATAGCTGGTGTTTGTCCAAACTTAGATTCTCCTGAAATGATATCACTAAAAGGAACTATGTCTTTTAGCTCCATGCCGAATAGCTTTCCTACTGATGCCATCATTACTAACGAAGATCCTATGTATCTTATGAATCCTGAAGCTTCTTTGTTCTTAACCATATCTGCTAGAAATTCTGCTTGTTTAATGTTAAACGACTGGAATTGAGAGATTGTTTTAGAAATGTCACTTTGTAGTGCTAACGGGGTATCTAGGGGACCGAACACAAACTGCGTATCTTCTACTAAATCAACGGCATCTTTAACTGCTTGTGCCTCTGTCTTTCCAAGGTCTAGGGACTTAGCTTTCTGTCCAAAGTATGCACTGCCACGGTTTATCTTTTCAGCAAAGTCAAAGAACGTCCACATCTTTTCATCTATGGTTTGCCATAGTTTCTTTTGTGAAGACAATGCTCTATCTTGGATAATATTATCTGCTAGTACTCCAACTGCCTTTAGTTCTCCTGTTGGATTGGCAATTTCCTTTAATACTTTTCCATATCCTTTAACTGTGTATTTGTTCCCTAGCTTAGCGTAGGTGTTAGAACCCTGTGTAAGGTTTCGCATAGCTGAACCGAAGTTCAATCCTAATGTTCCTCTATATGTTTGTTGTCTTATCTTTCTTGAAATTGCAGATAACGGTCTAGCTCCAAACTTAAACCCTACTGGTGTACCTTTAATAGCATTATCTATAAGTGAGTCAACTTCTGTGGGTCGTAGGTTAATCCTGTCTGCTAGCCTCTTAACAAATCTTTCACTCTCTAGGTCTAGTTTTTTAGTGGCTTTCTTTAGTGGTCCCAAGGCTTGATCCATATGGAACTTCCTAGTAGCACGCTTAACATAGGCATCTAGTGATCTATATGCGTCTTCTATATATCCTGTTTTACCTAGTCGTTTCTCTAGGAATGGATCATATACAGAGCCTGGTACTTTATCTGCAATTATCTTTGCTAACTCTGGATCAAAATCTTTTTGAATAAAGTCATTCTCGAATATGTGCGTAATATAGCTAGCGATTCTTCTGTCTTTGGGTAGGTTTAGTTTGTCAGCCCAGTTACTTAGGTATGTTTGTATCTCATTAACTACTTGTTTCTCTTGAGGTAGCAGATCAACCTTCTGTCCATCTAATGCTTTAAATACCTTGGGGGAGTCAGGTGCACGCTTGGACCATTCGGTTATTTTATCTATCTCTTTTGGTATGTCTCTTAGGTAGTTTCTGTATTTTGTTTTTAATAAATTAGCTTCTTTGGTAAGGCCGATTTTCCTTAGTACCTTGTGAGGAGTTCTCATGTAGTCAATGGCGTTAACCTTTTGGACTGGAGGAATATCCTTTAAAGAGTTTGTCACCTCATCTGCCTGCTTGCCGAGGTCTGCTATAATATTCGATGATGGATTTTTTCCTACTGCTTTCACTACCGTATCTGATTCTTCTGCTAACGTTCTTGTTGCTTGTGGGATACTTCTCCCTTGTTCCAATTCTAGGGCGACGTTATCTACGAGCTTTTTTGCTTTTAGGCCTTTTGTGGGTTTTAACGGTTTTACTTTGAGTTTTTGAGCTTCTGCTACATCACCAATTGCCTTAGCTTGAAACCCTATTGATGCTTCTGTTGCCTCAACAAATCTATCTAAACCCTTTGCTAAGGTCTTATTAGTTACAGTTAAAGGGTCTCTTCCCATTATTTTAGCCAATGTTCTTCTAACTTGTGGTTGCTCTATTATATTCTGAACATCTTTAGCTGTTTGGCCTAGAGCCTTACGGCCACCCCCACCCTTAACAGAGTCAATAAATGTGTCTAATACTTTAAGGTCACTTTTCTTTAAAATGTCTTTTATCCCCCTTCTTCTTATAAGAAATCCAGCTGTTCCTACTGTGGCTAGTTGTTTGGCTCCTGGTAGGAAGTCAGCTGCAGTAAAGACAGTCTCTGCTGCGGGGGAAGACAGAGTGTCAAAGGTTGGCCTTTCAGTAAATAGTTTTTTAAATGATTGCCCAACTTCTCTTCTACCTTTAGGTGTAGCGAACCTTTCAATGGTTCTACCTTTCTCCCCTAACTCAGTCTTAGCAAGTTGTACTGCTCCACCGAACTGCGGTTGTAGTCTTAGAAATGTAGATTGAGGAGTTACTTGTGGAATCCGAGCAGATGCTTTTTGTAGTCCTCTACCTACAGCAACAGCTCTTTGTGATTGTGTTGTTCTAAATGGTTGAAGTTGAATAGCTTTCTGGCTAGCTGTAGCTACACGCCCAAAGGGTGTTTTCTTTACCCTTTCTTGTAGGTCTCTAAGCGAACTTAGGGCCTTCTGGAGTGCGCTTTGTTTAGCCATATTAACCTGATACTGGTGGTAAGAATGACTCTTCGTCCTCTTCTTGATTAAGGGTAGTAGTAAATCCTTTTAAGTTAGGAGTGAACTCTACATCACTACCTCCAGATGTTTGGAATGTTGGTAATTCACCAGTAGATTGGAATCCTTCTAATAGTTGCTGTTGGATTTGCTGCGCTAGTTCATTAGTCTGAGCGGCATTAGCTGCTGCTTTCTGGGAGACTTGGAACTGTCTGTTCCTAGCTTCTTCTTGTAAACCCTGAATGGTAGATTGGAAGTTTCCAATTACTTGTGCTCTTAGTTGTGATTTCTCACTAGCTAGTTGACCCTTTTGCACTGCAATATTAGCTAAATCTTCTTTAAGTCTATTCCTTACTGAGGAAATATCATCTTTAAGTCCTTGACTAATTTCATTAACTAGTCTTTGGGAAGTCCTTTGGATGTTAACCCTAGCTTGGTCAATCCTATCTAAAGCTTGTTGTCCAGCTGTTCTAATTTTAGCTAGATTACTGGTTCCCTGGGCTCCTAGTATTTCACCAGCAAACCTACCTGTACCAGTAGTTCCTCCAAATCTTGCTTGTAAACCTTGTTGTAGCTCGGAAATTTGTCTTGCCTCTGCTGCTGCACTTGCTTTAGTGCCAGCTTGAGACTCTTGTTTGCTTTGAGCTGCGGTTGCTAGCTGTTCTGCTTCAGACTCTTTAACTTGACCTGTTGCAGCGGCGGCTCCACTCTCTAGTCCGCTAATAGCTCCGCCTACGTTTCCTTGTAGAACGCTTTGTAAATCATCAAAGGCTGCTTGTGCTTCTGCTGAGCCAGCGTCTATTTCTCCTAGTTGTGCATCTCTACCTTCTGCTGCGGAACTTTGTGCTCCAGCAGTACTTGGGACCTGACCGCCTCCACCTGTAGATGGTGCTCCACCAGTTTGTGCTCCCAAAACATTTGGTGCTTGGTCTACAAAAGCTCTTTTCTGTGCTTGAAAGAACCCCTGCGATCCTGGTGCTGCAGTAGTTGTTGATGGTGCGGGTGAAAGAAACTGTTGCTGTTCTGGTGCGAACAAATTTCTAATATTGTCTAAAAATCCCATATATTCTCCTTATAAATTAAATATTCCTGACGTATCGTCAAGTGTAGTTGGTAATAATGTTTCAAATGAAGCTGATACTAGCGCTTCAGCCTCTGGATTAGTTGGGTTAGCTGTTACTGTAGTTTCTGCTGGATCTGCAATAGTTCTATAGCCTCCCAAAGATGTACTGTCCTCTGCACTTCCTACTTGTACATCCCATGCTTCATTCTCAGGAGTATCCCATGAGGCTGCTCCATTATTCTGATCTCCGAATACAGAAACTAACAAAGCATTACCTGTCACTGTAGTAACAGCAACTGAAAGAGGGTCAGTTGTAGTAGCATTTACAGTATTAGACGCTTCTTTCTCTTGGTCTACAACATTTTTAAAGCTCATACAACCAGCTATTCTGGAATCACAGCTTGCTGTATATGTAACAACAACTTCAACAGTTCCAGATCCTGGTACATCACTCCCTGTAAGTGAGTACATAGCCACACTTACACTATGATTAGATGCTGTATTTTCATCAGAATCAACCAAGGTCATAGCTTGTCCACCATAGGTGATACCAGTTATTCTCTGATTGGTTTGACCAGTGTCTATTTCTTCACCATGACCAGCAACAATAATTAAAGGATTAGCTCCTAAATTACCCTGTGTATGATTAAAGGTTAAACTAGAACCTGCGGCTCCACTTTTACCTGATGATGCTGAATCAAATACTGCTGCCATTATCTGCTCGTCACTTGTAATGACGCTCCTAGTACGCCTGACTCTCCGTGTGCATCAATCTCGAATCTCAAGAGTGAGCCAGAGGCTAGACTTGTTAATGATAAAACTGCTGCTGTAGCTGCACTGTCTGTGTCGTGTTCTCCCTTATCAATGGTAGGTACCGTTGTAAAGATACTTGCAAAGTCACCAGTTGGGTGAGATCCATGACTAATGTCACACTGGAATAACGCTAGTGAAGGGGTAGACATTAACGAACCATAAAATGAGTTAATCGTTAGTTCTTTAGTTACCTTTACTAGAGGGAAATGTGTGTCTGTTGCTACTGATGGTGAGGCGGTAGCTAATGCTCCACTTCTTGACCAGTATGCTTGTCCACCTACTCCTACTATAGTGTCAGCGTTAACTGTAGATATAGAGGCTGTTGATCCTGTTATGTTAGTTGCTCTTACATTAGTAATAGTTAAAGTTGATACTGGAAGTAAAGTTCCATTAGAGGCGTGAGATACATCTAAATAATCTGTTAGATCGTTCCATAGTCCTACTGTCATAGTAGCTTCTACTAAAGCTCCATCTGAGTGTGACCTAGCGGTTGAGTTATCAGCCCCTCTGGTTACTCCAGTAAGGTCACTACCGTCTATTCCTGTAAAGGTAATAATTTCTCTAGCATTAGGTGTGGCTGTTCCACTACCGTCTTCTCTACTTAGTACCAGTGATCCTGGTGCCTGTAGGTTAGTTGTTGAATTTAGCGTAATTGTTTGTACGCTATCGTTAATAGCACCATTTAACGAAGTTGAAAAATAGTTAGTTGTTGGTGCCACATTTAAAGTTACTGCCATAGTTTCTCCTTATACCCTTTCTGCCAAAGGATTTAATCCCCTGCCTTGAGGTTTTGCTATAGACCTGATGTTTAGTAGTTCGTAAACATCTTTGGCCGCTGTTGTTGTAATTATTATTTGCATATTTCTTGCTGCCTTATTTAATATAACTTGGCGTATGATTTCATTGGTATCGACTGCTCCACCTGATTCTTCAGAGTCTCCCCATTGGGTATTGCCCCATTGGTCTGCTCCCCATCCAGCATTCTGTGCTGTAGTGGTGATTGAGAAGCTCTTGCTAGTGGTGATATCTCCTGTTCTAAGTTGTAGACGAACGTCTGCACTTATCTCTCCCTGTACATTTCTAAACCTGAGAAAGACGTCTTTAATGTCTTTAAATGCTGTCCAGTCTCCAAAGTCTTCTTTACGAGTTCTTAGGGTAGTGTTAAAAGCAGAACCGTTATCATCTATAAATGCCGATGAATACTCGACCACGTCTTCTCCGTCATCTTCTCCATAAAGTAGATGCTCTACCCCTGTTGAGTCAAAGTAAAGTTCGTATACGTTTGCATCTCTGTCCCATGGTCCCATCCACGCTAGTCTTTCTCTGTCGTAGACCATTGTCTTGTCTTTACCTGGAAAGGATATACCATACTTGAAGTTCTTGTAAAACGAAGTAGCTTTACGCTTCTGAGCTATAGATAGATTGTCAAAGAATGGTCTAATCTTAGCTGATATCTCGTTGGTACGAAGAACGTTTATAACGTTGGGTTCATACCCTAAAGCATATATTCCATTACGTGTAAGGAAGAATACGTCATTCTCTACTGCTACGATTGATCTATTAGATATACAACCGTGGGATTTAGTAATCAGTCTGACTACTGGTTCCCAGATAGTAAAGTTTCCAAATATCGTAGACCTTAAAGTAATCTGCCAAATAGATCTCTCTTTAGTAACGATTATTCTATCTTCAAAGATCGTTAATCCAGTGATGTTGTCACCAGAGTCTGGTTCTATATTAGCGGTGTTTCCACCAAATGATACGTCAAACTTCTCATGATTAGGCCACTTACCTGATATTACTACCTTGGTAGGTGAACCTTCTATTCCTGCAAATACTAACCTATCCTCAAATCTTTCTACAAATTTAGCATTTACTCCTCCTGTAGAGTCTGCTGTTGGAGGGAAAGTAAACGTAGTAGGTACTGCCGTTCCGTCATCGAAGAACACAGTAGATGCTGGATCAACGCTTCCTATAAATGTCTCGTTACCTAGATCTCTACCATATACGTTATATGATTGAAGGATTCCTGACGCTGTAGAAACAGCTGTCCAGTTTACTTTAACCATTCCTTCTGAAAGTGACTGTGGGTTATTCTCTGTAAGAATTGCTTGAGAAGCCAAAGTCTCTCCTACGTTAGATACTGCTGACACTCGATATGAATAGGTGTTGGTTCCTGATACTCCAGAGAACTGTGTAGCAAACACCCCTGTAGGTGTTGCAATCGTAGGGAAGCCTGTAAGGGTAGGATTAGAATAAATCACCATGTCTCGTTGTCCATTAACGATATACATTGAGTCTCCCAATTGAGCCATGTTTACATCATTACCTGATGCCCATGACACGCCTGTCAAAGTGCTATAACTTGCTCCCGACTTTCTAGTGAGAACACCTTGGTCGGTTACTGCAAGCAACTGGTTAGTCCCGTCTGATTGGTAAAAACCTTTCAGACCTCGAACTGAACCCGTGGCGGATGACATGAAATAATCTTTAGTTCCCCACCTTTTGGTAGGAACTCCCTTACCAGTTAAGATAAGGTTGTCAGCCTGCACCAGTTCATTTTTAGCTACCTCAGTCTCCTTTAAAAGAGTATTTAACCCCCTCCTAAAGTCGCTCCATTCTACTGAAACGTCTTTAGCTGGTTTAAAGACTGGTATTCTTGTTTGTAAAATCGGACTCATACAAAATCAATAACGTGTTTTAAGTTATGGCCCCAACTTACAAGATTTTTTGGTTTTCCCCTCCTAAAGGTTATTTGATAATTACATTCCATGCATAAAGTTCTACAATTTTTCATATCAAACCGAAGATCTACATAATCTTTCCATGATTGAATGTGGTCAACCTGCAAGTTTCCACCTCTTTCATTGCAAATTTGACAAGTATAGTCATCTCTAATAAAAACCAATTTTTGAATTTCTCTTCTAAATCTAGATCTTTCTAATTTATTTACTCCACTAATACCACCTTTCCAGTTTGGATGATTTTTTCCAGTAAAATCTGGCCTTTTTATTCCTTTTAATGGAGACTTTCTTCCTGAAAAAGATTTACTCATTTTTAATCTTGTTTTTTTAGATGCTTTTTTCCCTTTATTCCAAGATGGTCTTCCTTTTGAATATATACCAGAACATTTTCTAGAACAAAACCTTCTTCTGTTTAAATGTGAAGGTCTTACTCTTAGTTTTTTATAACAATTTTTACACTTAAGATTAAAGGATTTTAGTTTTTTACCAATTCTATCCTTTACAAAACAATTATAAGAACAAAATTTTCTATTACTAGAAGGTTTTGCTTTAATAATGCTTTTACATGATAAGCAGGTGAATTTCATATCCTCATCTTCCCCACCTAAATCCAAAGTTTACTTGTTCTGTGGTTTTAACATTTTTTCCAAATGAACCTTCAGATGGAGTAAATTCAAATTCAAGCATATTTGCTAATATTCTATCTGCCTCTGCCTGTTTTTGTTGAAATCTAGCATCTGCTTTGGACTCCCAAACATCTGCTATTACTCCACTTACTATGTAATCAGGGTTAGGGCATTGAATGACGTTGGCTGGTGATGCCAAGGAAGTAGGAAGAGAGAAATAATCCATCTTTATAGAAGCTCCACTAGCTAACCATCCGTTAGTAGTAGTTGGATTTATAACCATGGTGTGACCTGCAAGTGTGTTTCCCACAACCTTGAAGTACGTATCCGATTGGCCAAATCCTGCCTCGTCCTGTGACCTTATCTCTGAGAACTGTTTAGTGTTAGCACCATCAAAGGTAATCCTAGCGTTATCTGCTACTGCTCTAAAATCTGCAGGTAGTGATACCGAAGTATTACCAGTGCTTGCTGAGGTTCTAGTGTTAAAAGGCTTTAATAAAGCTCTCCACTTACCTACCTCAGCCCACTTTTGTTCTCGTTGATTAATTAGGTTAAGCCTATGACTATAGTCTGAACTAGAAATATCCGTTAAGGATTCATTCTGGTCTAGGATAGCGGCTATCCTTCCTTGTACATCATCAACTGTTGACATATTAAATTACTGCGCCTGTTACTGCGGCATCAGGTAGTACTGGAATCCAAGCGAATGTTCCATCGGCTTGAGTGATTCTAATAGCTTTTGTACCAGCTACTCCACCTGTGGTGAAGAGAATAGTAGTACAAGAAGTTAAACTATCTGCTGTAAATGACATCACAGGTCCAGAAGCTACTGAAGCTCCTCTAACTGTAAGTCCAGTGATAGTAGCACTAGCTGCTAAGATTGGTTGGTTAACCTCAACCTTTGATAGGTCGCTTAGGTCAGCTCCACTAAGAGTAGCGGATGAGCTTGCTACGAATTTATTTACCTCTAAAGCTGCTCCTGAAGCATTAGAGATTTTTAAGGTTGGGTCTGTACCATCATGGATAATATCAGCATCAACCAAGGCATCTATGTTCAATAATTTTGCCATTGTTCCTCCTTTTTAATAATTTATAAACCGTCTAAATAATCGTTGTAGGTTTCTTCAAAGGGCTTGCCTACGTCTCCCATGGTTCCTAAGATCTCACTTCTTCTGTTTGTTCCAAACTGAGCTACGTTCTGGTCTGATAGATAGATAGATGTATCGCTATTATCCGCAGCCAATATTACTACTTTCTCTTCGTTACTTCTAGTTTCTCTAGCCCAATCTGTCATAAAAAAATGCCCAACCAATAATATGGAAGGACATGTAGCTTTTAACTTTAATGTCTTTTAACTATTTTATAACTATTTCTTCTTAGGTGTCAAGAGTTCCTCTACAACCTGAACAGCTTTTTGAAGAGCTTGGTGTTCTTGTAGATTGCCTCTGTAGGCTTGGCACACCTGTTTAATCAGGCTAAGTGCTTCTTTTTTATCCATACTGGATTATACCACAGTGATATCTGGCTCTGTTGGTTCTTCTAATGCTTTAACTAGGACTTCTTTTCTGTAGCCTTTTATTTTACCAACTACAGTGCTTTTAACATAGTCTTTACAGTGTTGAGCTTTGGTTACTGGATTAGGTTCATCTTGGTCTATACCAACCATGTCCTTATAATTAGTAGCGTAAGCAAAGTCTTCTACATCTTGTGCGGTGATACCATCTATTGTAAATTTTGCCATATTGTCTCCTATACTAATGTTATTGATTGTGTTTTAGTAGCCCATACTTTTAATGTTACGTCTTCTACATACGAAGGCGAATTGGCATAATAAACATCTATCCAGAACCCATCTGTGCTGCCGTCTATTGGCTCGTTTATGTTGCCTTTTCTTAATCTAAAATGCCTATCGGCTATAGCTGTTTCTCCGTCTGCCCCAACGTGTAATTCGCTTTCACAATCTATCCTACCCTTATTTGCTGACTCAACATGTAGTGTGTGTAAATAGGCATCAAACTCTGCGTTTACGTTTGTTGTAAATATATTGGCATCAAAGGTATTTATCGTCATATCTGGCTCATCGTTGAACTGCTCAAACGATACATGATATACATCTACGTCAGTTAAATCCACTTCTGTTGTTGATATGGTAATTGAGCCAGTAAACCACTTACTCGTGATGTACATATCGTCTATTTCGTAACAAGTGTTCCCATTACTGTCTGTGGTTGAGTTATCGGTTGAGTTACCGCTTAAAGTTATTACATCAGTGTCCGCTACGCTAACTGCTCCTGTGTTTCTATCAACAGTGTCTCCAGTTAATGTAATATCCCCAATAGCATCGTTTGAAGCGATAACCACAATCACAATTTTACCAATTCCGTTAGTTATCGTTATATCGTCCCCGTTGCTCAACGTGTCTGCTTCTGATAGCATTTCTATTCCACCATTAAATTGAGTCAACGCTCCAAAGGCAGGGGCTGCGTCATACATTGTTATATTTATAGGAATGTCTACAGTGTCATTGCTGTCATGAATTGTTAATTCAGTTCCAGCTCCAGTTTGCCAATAAAGTCGGTTATCTGATTTATTATAAATCTTTCCATAGTCTGTATCTGCTGTAGGCGTAGTGGTTTCTTTTAGAGTAAGCAATCCAGACTCAATTGCCAATCCAGTCATGTTGGCCGTAGGAGTTACGTTTATACCTACACTAGCATTTAATCTTAGTGTCTGATTAGCAACAGTAGGGTTCATAACCCCATAAATAATAGCGTCTGTTAATTCAGTAGCTGGGTTTGCTCTGGCTGTTTGGTCTATGATTAAAAGGTCTGTATTGGTTAATTGAGTAGACCCTGCCTTGTAACCAATAAATATATTCCTCTTACCAGTAGTCATAATCAGTCCTGCGTTAGACCCAAGGATAGTGTTACGCTCTGCGGTTGTAGCAACTACTGCATTCTGGTCTCCGATAAATACGTTGTCACCTAACGAGACCAAATTACCTACTAAGTCCCCAATACATATATTCCTAGAGGCATTACCTGCGTTTCCTGCTTGACGACCGATTAGAATATTGTCTCCACCTGTGGTTATCCCAGCACCTGCTCCTCCTCCTACTGCTACGTTATTGTCTCCACTTGTTATCGTGGATAAAGCCAAAAACCCAATTCCTACGTTTCTTGCAGCGTTGGTATGAGCTATATTCCCTGCATTATTACCTATGTATACACTGTTAATTTCTATACCTCCATCACAAAAGAATATCCCTCTTTCATCCCATCCTCCTAAAGCATTACCACTGGAGTCTTGTATCTCTTTTATATTACTAGTCTGTGTAGCGTTAGCTTGGATTATACTTTGGACTTCATCAGCTTCACCATCTACAAATAATTGTCTTGTAATCAAAACCTGAGGCGTAGAAGTATCAACTGTGAATATATCTGTACCATCAGCTTGTTGGACTTGGAATACGCTAGTTGAGTCAGAGGTTGGTTTGAGTAACAAATCTCCCGTTACAGGATCATTTGTAGCATCTAGTCTTAGGTAGTCCTTATCGTGACCATGTAATAATGGTGTTGATAGTAACTTATCTATTGTTACTTTATTAGCCATAACTTAAGTTTTCTCTTTCATCAAATTCATTGTCGAAATTTTCGTTAGAATCCGCCCATGTAATTACTGTTCCTGTAGTGCAATCTACTTTCATTATTTGCCATACCTCGTCAGCAGTGGAGCTACCTATAGCTGCTTTGCCTATATACTCAATATTTGCATCATCAGATTTCTCCTGTACATCTAAAGCCCAGTTGCTAGATCCTCCGAAGTCTACTACGTTACCTTGGCTGTCGATAACAAAGACTTTCTTCCCATCTACTCCGCTTATTCTAGTATGTTCATCATGTTGTATTAAAAGACTTGGTTTCCTTTTAGACATATAAATTTTCCTTTTGTAGTTGTATTTTGTTTTGTCTTGAATCTAGTTTAGCAAACATATTTAATCTTCTAAGCAGTTGAGGACCTTTCTCTGTAGTTCCTAGCATCTTTACTGTAGCCTTTATGTGTCCTAACACCTTGGGTCCCGCAGGTTCTCCTGTAAACTCTTTAGCCCATTGGTATATAAACTCAGGGTCAGAGCCATCAAATCCCTTTTCAAATCCTAACATAATACTTAGTTCGTTTAGGTCCTGCATTTCGCTTATAGGTGTATCTTCTCCTATACCAGCCTTGCCATCAGTAGTCTGGCTTGTCTCCTCTGGAGCGGGCACTTCTTCTAGTTGGGATACGTGTTGTCTTATCGCCATATACCTGGTGCATAGTATCGTCTTGCTCCGCCTGCTGAAAATGTAATAAACAAGTTGGGGTCAAACTCTGTAGCTGCGTATTCTGAACATCTAACTGAGGCAGAGACTTCAAGAGATGCCTGTACTGGAGTAGTGTTATCAAGATCAAGATTAATTCTTAATCCAAATTTAGAAAATGCAGTTAAACTAATAAACCCTATGCCTGTAGCATCTAGAGCTGCTGTATGAGCAGTATTTGCAGTGGTTGCACTTAATCTTGTAGCACCTTCTATAATGTCTGTATTTTTAGCATTTCCAAACCCACTACCTGCGGACTCCCCTACTTCGTCAAAGTCCCCTACCTCAATATTATTAGTAGCTGCTGGGTTAGACTCAACAACTCCAAAGGAAGTAGCTCCAAACGGTCCCCCTGCACCATCTTGATAAAACTTAAAGTCAGCGGATGATATAGTTGCTGCTGCAGTTAAAGCACTTGTGTCGATAGGAAAGATCATTCTGTCACACCAATAGTTTCCAGGTACGTTTACTGCTGCTCTACAGTTTGTAACCGTAGATGTGTCATCAGTCTCATCACCTGCTGCGGTGTCATGAGCATTACTCCAAGTAGAAACATCAGTTCTTGCTACAGTTCCATCACCTGCTCCTGCAAAGAAAGTGTCTGTATCTAACATTACTAGAGGAAAACGATTATCCTTAAGAAGACCTACATAATTAAGTAATCCTTGATAAGTTGGTAATCCTTGGTATTTGTCTTTTCTTCTTACTTGAGGATTTTTGATTAAATCAATCGCTGTTAAAGCGTATCTTAATTTCTTAGCATATAGAGAATAACCTCTAAAAGTACCAGCAAGTTTATTGCCTTTTTCAACAATATAGGCATTAGGAAGTAATCCCACTATTTTGTTTTTAGATTCAATCTCTAGAAACTTTCTACCAAACCTATTATTAGCCAACTTTAGGAGTTGAGGTTGATACTTATAGAATAAGTCTTTCATTTACCTCCAGAATAATGTTACATCTGTCTGAGCTGTTACATCTAAGGTGATTCCTGTTGCAAATTTAGCATCTACTGGATATACCGCTGGGCCTATGGTATCTCCTCTTAAAGCAAGCTTTATATTCCCATCTCCATCTGTAGCATGATCTGATAATTCAATAACTGAGCTCGCTACCGCAGCTCCTACCCCTATTGAGTGAACATGTCCAGCTGATCCTTTAATTATCCAGTTAATAGTTGGTCCTGAAGTGTAGGTTTGTGAATATCCCTGAATTGAGTCAATTGTTATATTACCTTTAAGAGCCACTGGATTGGTTATGCTAGTAACGGCTGTCACTACATCCACCTGTTCAACGGTTATATTACCTTTAATAGCAATAGGGTTAGTGATGTCTGTTACTGCTACCACCGTATCAACTTGATCTACGGTAACGTTACCTTTAATAGCAATTGGATTAGTAACATCAGTGACTGCGGTTACAGTTGTTATAACACCTGAGTCAATGGTTACGTTTCCCTTAGTAGCTACAGGGTTGGTTATACTTGTAACTGCGGTTACTACATCGACTTGATCGACTGTTACATTACCAATTAACGAGATATTCCCGCTTTCTATTGTTAAGTTACCCTTTAATGCTACGGGATTAGTAATGCTTGTTACTGCTGTGACAACGTCTACTTGGTCAACAGTTACGTTACCTACGATACCAGTTATGCTTCCCTTATCTAAGGTTACGTTTCCTGCAAATGTAGTTGAAACGACTTCTCCGTCTAAAGTGATAGGTACATCTCCAGAACCTGTAGCATCTACAGTTACCGTACCATCAATAGAATCTATGGTTACATTTCCTTTTAAGGCTATTGGGTTAGTTACGTCTGTAACTGCTGTGACTGTAGTAATAACTCCACTATCTATTGTAACGTTACCTTTTGTTGCAACTGGGTTAGTAATAGTTGTAACAGTATCAACCTGATCTACTGTAACATTCCCAACTATTCCAGTTAAAGAACCTTTATCAAGTGTTGTGTTGCTTGGTGCTGTAGCTGAAGTATTTACTACTGCAAACAGAGTTGCAGAAGAAGTTATAGCTATATTTCCAGAGTCAATAGTTACATTACCTGTGAATGTAGTTGAAACGACTTCTCCGTCTAAAGTGATAGGTACATCACCTTGTCCTGTAGCATCTACTAATAGTGCTACGCCACCGTCTTCTATAGTTACATTTCCACCACCAGCAGAGGTATTAACCACTGCGAACACAGTAGCTCCTGATCTTGTTCCTAGCGTATTTGTATCTTGATCATATACGTTTCTTAGTACGTCTTGTGCATTTAATCCCATTATATTTTCAATCTTATTGGTCCAAAGACATCTGTCTTCTTAACATCTACCGATAAGTTTGCCTCCTTATTAGCTTTGTTTTCACTTGCTTTTTGTTTTTGTATATTTTGATATTCTGCATCTGTTTGTTTATCTACTTGTTCTTTTTGTCTTACTAAATCTGTCTTGTCACGAGACCACTTTCTAACAACTTGCTTACCTCTTTCTATAGTGTCAAGTTTTTCTTGATCTGCTACTGATAATTCTAGGTTCTTAAGTCGAACTTCTTCTTTAGCTCTCTTACCATCTTCGTTTAGACGTACCCAGTGATACATATCGTTTACTAGCGTTTTACCTCTTACTGTAGTGCCAAGAGTGTGCTTAAGTTTAGTTACTGCTTTTAAAAGATCTACGAAGTCCTCACCTTTAGTGTTTTTGGCTCCCCAATCATAAAGGTAGACAACTTTCTTTGATAGCTCAAAGTCATCTCTAACGTACTTGTCTAGTCCAAGAAAGTCAGAGAACCTCTGAAACCTTGGGTCGTAAGTAAAATCAATCATAAAAAATGCCCGACCAACAATATTAGTCAGGCTTAGTTTTTAACTTTAACCCTTTTAATAATTCTACAACAATTATTTAACATAAGTCAACTTGAGTCGCTCTCCACGACTTATCTCATCTAAGTGTTTTTTGTACATATCACAAGCTATAGCGTACTTTTCGTCCCAGTCTTTGCTTAGTCTTGGGTGGTGCATGGCTCTATATTCAATCCCCTGATCTATATAAAACTCATATTCTAACTTATCCATTCTATAGCACATTTCCTTCTCTGAAATCGCTGCACCCTTATCATATTCCTCATCTAACCCACCCACGTCTTTTACTGCCTTGGTTGGTATAGAGCATAAACACATCTCCACATCATTAGGATACACTTGGTAAAACGAGCCTTGGTCCATTCGTGCACGTGGGTCTATCCACACTCTATTCTCTGGCTTGTCATTTAAGGCTACATCATACTGGTGGCCTATGGCTGTAACTATCGCCTTCTTGTTAGCTTGGTAGTGATTCCAGAATTTCTCTAATACGTCAGGTGGAAACCAAATAAGGTCTACAATGTTTACAATCAATTCTCCTTTAACCTCACGGTATAGTTTGTTCCAGTCTCTATTTAATGCGTAGTAATAATCACCCTTTGGGGTTACTCCAACATTCCTTGCAGGCTTAGGTGGGTCGTAGGGTGTAGACGCTAACCATTCCCAATCATCATGTGTCTGGCGTTTAAGGCACTTAGCAACCATGTCTAGTCCACCCTCACGTATACTTGGACTTAATACTGAGATCATATAACGTAAGGTACTGGCAATGGAATAATAAAAGTACCTTCATTTAAATATTCCTCTTCCCTTTTAACAAAGGTTTTTGTAAAGAACCATGGAAGTATCAACATATAGTCAGGTTTGTCTTTGCGTGCCTGTGCTTCTGAAATGATAGGTATTCCAGTAGAGTGCATTACTTTACCAAACTTATCTGGATTTCTTTCTACTGCAAATTTAATATGCCTGTGATCTAACTTACACGCCTGAAGTAAAGTACCTCCCCTGGTAGATGCTCCATAGGCATATACAGTTTTTCCTTTTTTAATTACAGTTTTAACAACCCAATTTAAATACTTAGTAATATTTTTTACCTTACGAGAGAAATCTTTATAATCTAACTCTTTAGATTCATTCTCTAACATTCTTTTTACACTTAATTCAATCCTTCTTTCACCTTTTCTGCAAATATATGTCCTAAAAGAACCTCCATTTAAATCGTTTGTAGATACTTTAAATATCTCTAACCCATGCCTTTTAAACAAATTAATCATTGAGGTAAGTGAATAATACTCAAGATGTTCATGACAGATATTATCAAAAGCATTTTGCTTCAACATTGAAAGTAAATAGTTCTGTTGGATTATTATTACTCCTTTATGGTCTAAACACCTAACTAGGTCACGAACAAAGCTATTTGGTTTATCCAAGTCATAGAACATAGAGATAGCTGTAATTACTTTAGCTTTAATCTTATAGACCTTACTACTAAAGAAATCATAAACTAGTTCAAATGACTTTCCATCTAGGGTTTGACTGGCATATTTAGCTACATTCTCAGATGGATCTACTCCAGTTAAATTTAGTTTTTTTGTATATCCATTTAAAAGAGTTCCATCGTTACAACCAATATCTAAAACAATATCTTCAGGTTTTACATACTTCTCTGCCTCTCTTGCTATTTCATGTAAATGTTCTACCATTTTCTCGTTTATTCCTGATCTATATCCATAGTTTTCATTCCATAATAGTTCTGGTTTTGTTGTATGCCTAAGTTGGACCAACTCACACTTAGGGCAATGAACTAAGTCTAAAGGTATCTTAATAGCTTTCTTAGAGAACTCTACTATCTTATGTTTACCTAGCGAAAGAATATCCTCTAGCTTCCTGTTACCGCAGACTCTGCACTTCTTAATAGCTTTGTAGTTTACTTCCATACACAAAAGTTCCTTTTAAAATGATAACCGCATGATTCACAATACCAGAATGGACCGTTAGGTAGTCCATGTGGAAAAGTAGATATAGTTCCAGCCTTTTGTCCTATACCCACATATTTAACTCTTTCCTTGCAATCTATACAAAAGTTTACACCCTCCTCTGTTAATCCCTTATATGGGTAGGTAGACTTACCTGGATATTTACCAATAACTTTACCATTACCTTTACCATTATATCTAAGAACTGTTAACCTCTTTCTGTTAAATAGCCTATAAATGCTTAGCCTATGGGTTCCGTCTCTAAGAACATTATCTCTAGAGACTATAATTGGAGGAAGTGGTTTTCTTTTTTTAATCAATCTTAGAAGAGTTTTTAGTTTCCTGTTAGCTGGTTTGTTTAATGTGGATAACTCATACTCTGCATCAAACAACGCAGGGTCTTTTATGTCTTGCAACCTTAGCATTACAATCTCCCAGTTGTGCTCTAGTCCATCAGTGAGTGACTTGATGTAGTTCTTCATTCAAACCCTCCGTAATAGTCTTGCTTCATTTGATCTGGGTATTGTTCATTCCAGACATCCTCTGCATATTTCCCAAACTTCTTTTTAAAGTGTTCTCTGTTCTCATCCATCTTAAAAGCTGGCATTTTACTAAGTGTCCAACTACCCCAGTGTTGATAGGCACTCTTATTAGAGTAGGCTGTTATCCAACCGTTCTCGTGCCTAACACGATGCCAGAAATCCCAATCGTCGTACCCACCCATGCCATACTTAAGGTCGTAATTACCTTTAGGTAGAGCTTCTCTCTTAACTAAAAAGAACGAAGAAGTACACCATCTCTCTTTACCAGTTGTCCACATCTTATCCCCAAAGTTAAAAGGCTCATCGTAGGGTTGCATCTTGTAATGAACAGAGCCTATCTTCTCATCCTTAAGTATATCTAATCCTACTTCAAAGATGTTCTCTGGCACTCTAATATCGTTATTGCTAATACAGATTACGTCTCCTGTAGATAACGCTAGACCTTGGTTTACTGCTCCAGGGTATCCAATATTCTCCTGATTCCTAACATATATATCTGCCACTTCTCTTAAATAACCAGCACCAAAGGTAGAACCGTTGTCTACGATAATCATCTCTGTTTCCTTAGCCTTGTTAATAGAGTCTACAGCCAATACAGTCATATTGTGAATCTCCATGTCAGTATTCCAACAGGGAATAATGGTACTAATCTTCATGTTCCTCCATAGCCTTCATAATTGTATCAGCATATTTCTTAGCTGAATAGAACTTCTTAATAAACTCTCTGGGCGTTCTAGAACTTTGCTTCCTCCACTCCATGTACTCTTTAATGTAAGTTTGGGTCTTCTTGTTTATTTTTGGATTCGTAACAATAGGAAATACATTGCAACTCATTGATTCTAATACTGTTCTCTCTGATCCATGAACTGCAGGTATGATTACATTCTTAGCTCTCCTGTAGTATCCTAGTATCTCCTCTACAGGAAAGTAGCCTACCTTTGTCTTTACACCCTTCTTCACACAAGAGTCGTACTCATTCTGTCCGTCTGGCTGTATCGTACCTACGCACAGGAGCTTACTTCCTAAGTGTGCAATCTCTGACTGACGCTTCCATGTACTAAAGGTAGCTGGGTAGAAATACTCTATATCCTTTTTAACCTTCTTTGGTTTAAAGAACTTGTCATCTGTTCCAAAAGCCTTTACTGCTCTTAACCCTACACGCCTGCACTCCTCATACACCTCAGAAGACTCACAAAACACTATGTCAAACCCCTGTAGGTTGTGGTGGTTGTGCGGATTAGTGGTAAGGATAATAGCTCTCTTAGCAGAATAGTCTGATATAAACTTAGAAAACTGAGAGTTAGAATCACACCACGTAAGTATCCAATCGTATTCTTTCTTAGGGGCTTCGTTAAATAACCAGTCTACTTGATGCTTCTTCTCTATGTGTTCAATAGCTCCTCTTAAACCGTCCCTCCAATTGGGACAGATGAATTTTGCTTGTTCGTGCTCCCACTGAAATGCAATCCTCATACAACCTTCCACTTCTTTGGTATTCTAACTGCCTTTTCTCTCTCTGTATTCCAATCGTTCTTCCTACCTCTGTTGTCATAAAGCCATTTATCACACCTTTTCAGGTGAACAAGAACAACATCTCTATTAGCACGTTTAATCATATATGTCTTTAAATCAGTCTTCTTCTCTTCTTCTACTTTGTCTTTCATAGCCAATGTGTAATGGTAGCCATCTGCATACTCAACCTCAACTTGTGTAAAGACTGGCTTACAAT
>PJEL010000513.1_pt1 | contig 45387 bp, 41 predicted proteins | sample 1853271 | NCBI WGS metagenome assembly PJEL01 (sample SAMN08108733, study PRJNA415343) | Invertebrate metagenome, whole genome shotgun sequencing project. | host: Globobulimina | place: Sweden: Gullmar Fjord | collected 2015-08
TAGCGCGTCGCGAGGTTTGGAACCATTTGACGCGAGGTTTGGAACCAAGATAACACATAATTAAACAGGTTTTTAAAGACCTTTTAATGCCTTCCCATTTTGCCCATTCAATAGCTTTCTACACGCAACATTAATCTAAGAAAATTCCAGACTGGAAAGTAGATGTACAGTAGATGTACAGTAGTGATACGTAACAAGTCCTGTTTTTTCTTTTATATTGTTGGTTTACCTACCTCTATTTTTGTTCATTAACTACCTACAAGTCAAGTTTTTTCTCTCTAACTGAGCTCCGTTAAGGGCCGGTTGTGAGAATGGGCCTCAACTAAATGCTCGTCGGAACAACCGGTCATTGACGGAGCGGATCAATGCAGCATATTCATGCTGATGTTCAGGCCACTTTGTGCCATGACAATGGAAACAGCACTATGGTAATCTCTTTGAGCCTTCTGGTTGGCAAGCTTACAATACCGCATGGTAGTTCCGATCTTTGTATGCCCAAGAAGTGCTTGGAGTGTCACCAGAGCGACGTTTGCATTGAGTAATTGCGTTGCCATTGTATGCCGCAATTGATGACAAGATACTGCGATCCCGCTTTTTCTCGAGTAATATTCTATCCGTTTCTGGATGCCGCGCACTGAGATGGGTTTGCCTTTATAAGTGCCTTTTTCAACCAAAAATATCTTTTTCTCCCTGGTTTCAGGACGGACTCTCAGATATATTGCCAAAGCAGTTGCGGCATCTGTACTTACATAAACAACTCTGTCTTTTCCTCCCTTTCCGTTTCTGATCATTATTTGATCACGTCGGTAATCAACGGCACCAAGGGTTAGGTTGGCTACTTCTTCAACTCGAAGGCCACAGCGTAACATTATCAAAAAAATAGCGAGATCTCTTGCTTTTGTAATACTGTTAAACAAGACAGCAACATCACCGTCGCGAAGATGTCGTGGTAAGGGATTTGCTACCCGTAAAGCTATTCCCCTGACTACTGGATTAATGACCTGCAGTCCTTCTTCATCTTTGAGATAATCGTAAAACCCTCTAATCGATATAATATGAGCATTTATGGTGGCGGGTCTCAAATGTTTTTCCAATAGAAAATCAATATAATACTTCACATCTTCTGCTTGTGCAGATTCCACTGGCACTTTGAGCCATACAATAAAATGCTGCAGTCTATTCAGGTAATTTTTTATTGTGTGTGGAGAATAGTTTTTTCTCTTCAAATACCGCCTGTAGTGGAGAAGTGACTCGGTGAGGATCATATTGTTCTCCCTGTTCAATGATGGTCATTGCTCTGAAATATCCTGTTTCCTGGCTTCATCTGATAACCGGGCAGCGCATTGTAACTTCAATGGACTGATGCCCCATGAGCTGCTGGAGCACTTCTATCCGTAACCCAGCATTGAGCATATCGGTGGCAAAGGTATGTCGCAGGCAATGAAGGCTATATCCTTTTCCAGAAAGGCCTGCACGCTCTAAACATTTTCTCATCACCGACCAGGCTGCGACATAACTAATCGTTTCCCGGGACCGGCTGTAAAAAAGATGTTTTTTGGTATCATTTCGTATTTGCAGCCATTCTTCCAAGGCTTCTTCTGCATCCTCACAAAAATAGACCACCCTTCCTTGAAAGTTCTTTTCTCCCTGGTAAATCAAAATTTTCCTCTCTGGCATGACAATGTCTGTGAGCTTTACATTGAGAAGTTCGCCGATTCGCATGCCTGTTCGGAGTAAAAGCAGGATCAAGGTTTTATCCCTGACTTTGCTGATGGAACCAAGCAACGCTTTTATATCTTCTGGTGGGATGGCTTTTGGTAGCACTTTAGGTAATTTAACCTGGAGTTTTTTAAACATAATTTCATGAGAAAGAAGTTCCTGCTCAACCATGAAGTTGAGAAACGTATAGACTCCTCGCAAATGAGCTCTTACCGAGTTTATTTTTAACCCTCGATCCTGTTCATATTCTACAAAAGCACCGATATCTTGTCGAGTTACTGAAAAAATATTCGTGTTTATTTTTTCAAGAAATAAGAGGAAAGACAAAACAACACCTCCTGCCTGATTAATTGTGCTGCTCGCCAAATTGTTTCTGTATTTATCACGAAGATATTCAATAGCAATTTCAGAACCAGGCAGACCACTGTCCGCAAGACGCAGAGAATATCGATCAAGTCCACGACGTCTTTTACTGGGAACCCAAATGGCAAGGGATCCAGCTATTGGTGAAAAAAACAATGACGGTTGGGTTAGTGTTCTTTTTTTTATCTTTGGTTTGAAAGGCGGGAGGGTAACTGGCCAGTGGTTTTCCTGTGTGAAATCTGCCCAGTCGCAGGGATAGTAATCTTTAAGTATACAGCTTTGTCCGGTCATAAGGGCCTCCTTTTCCTTTAGTAGAAAAAAACAGGATGTTATTGACCGAATTGTATCACATTTTCGGTATATTATTTGTTACGTATAAACAGTAGTAAGGCTCAGTCAGTATCTAATTGAGATATTATTACCTTCGATGTGGCAATCTAAACAATAGACGACTTAGTTTAAACACCTATAATACATTGGTGACCCTTTTATCTCCGTTGGTGAAAATTTAGGTAAAAATACTTGCGCTTTTGAACCTCTAGTTAAGATACCAGATTTACCTGTAGCAATTTCAACAACTATTAAATCTTTTTCAAATCTTGCTAAAATATATTTTTCATTCGCTGTCCAAACAGGTTGAAACAAACCCGTTGGGCCAAAATCAGTATTGTAAGCCCCAATATTTTCTACAAGCAATTTAGTCTCATTGGACTGTGTGTTCCTGATGTAGAGTGATCCATCTAATGTATATAAATTATAACTTAAAGAGGATGAGTATCTGAATGTACCTTCGCTAGATTGATTAAAATGAAAATCTGAGAGAGATAGAAAATCTTTCCATTTTAAATTCCCATTTGTAGATTCATGCAAAATATCTATCTTATCATTCAATAAATCATAGCTATAATATTTATAACTAAGGTTGTTGAAAAATAATTTTTCCCCATCATTAGACCATCTAGGGCCAGTAATGCTATTATTGCTTATAAATATCTGTTTATGTAGATTTGTTGTAAAATTATAAATAATGATTTTGTTTCTTAATTCCTTTGGCTGTTCAATATACCTTTTTTTCTCTACCACATAACTGACCAGGTTAGAATTAGGATGAAAATCAATTTCAGAACATGAGGCGCTTAAAATCTGACTTTCCAAGGTGGCAAGATTCAATATTCCACATTCATTGTCTCGAAAATCTTTATGTTTTTTAAGAAAGGCAATTTTTTTGCCATCTCTTGAAAATTGAAAACTTGAAACAGGACCATCAACGAGTTTTCGTTCATTCTCCCCATTAAGTTCAACTGAAAACAAAGATGAAAAATTATCAAAATTGCGTTTCAAAAAGTAAACTTCTTCAGATGATAGAACCCATGATGTATTTTTTTGTAATCCTTCGAGTTTCGCTTTTCCAGAAAACAAACAACCTGTACTTAAAATTGAAAAAGCTAGTATTGAAAACAAAAGTGAGTTTTTTCTGTTCATATAAATCTTCGCAACAGAGATCGTATCTTCATAGGAGACATATAAAGTTAATGACAGATCAGCATCTTAAAATGTTCGGTTCGGCAATATTAATAAATCTATTTTATTGAATAATATTTCCGGTCGCTTGTTGATCAGGGCAGCTTTCTATGTTGTAAGAACCAGTGTCAAGGTGATAGATGATGATGCAACCCTTCACCAAGTTTTTATCGGTTCGAATGACAGGGTTGTCTTTAAGGATTATTTTTTGAGTATCTTTGAAATATTCTGCTCTTCCTGAAAATGCGGTGTAGCCGTTTTTCATTTGAATTACGACATTTTCTAATGCTATAAGCTCTTTAATTTTCTCTGAAGTATGTTTTTTATCTGATGAATTTGAATCATCCTCCTGTATTACTGTTAATTCATCACATTCAAGTTCAAAATCTGTTGATTTTACTTTCGCATTCTTTCGTATGATTATTATGTTTTCAGCAGGCTTGAATTCCATACTATCTCCTTTGACTTGGAGATTAGAGTCACCGACGAATCCTTCTGCCGCAAAAGATGTGCTTGCGATTGTTGAGATAATTAATAGAAATAAACTAATCTTTATTAATAAAAAAAGTGTTTTCAAATTTCCTCCAATGATTCTCAAAAAATTCTTTTTATTTCAGTACTCAATTTCTCATACTAATAAATTCTTCCTAAACCTATAAGATTTCTGAAATTTTCAGCATTTTTCAAAAGTTACCTTCACGCCAGAGAACATAGGTCTATAGGAGTTATCTACACATTGTGCATAACATCGAAATTGGTATTTTCGATATGTCAATCTTAACGTTACACATAGATGTGCTAGCTTTTTGGAGTCAACTGGAGCGACGTGTTACTTTATTATTGGTAAACATGTTGAACTCCTTTTCGATTTGTTTATATAAGTCTGGTAGCCAAACTGGTGACTCTTGTACCGGCTCGAGTAAAGATCTTGATCTTGGGTCATGAGGAGAAATAACAACTTTGGTATTTGATTTTCCTACATCCACAACCAGCACAAAAAGATCCTCTATAGCTTTATCTCCCATGGCTAGGCAGCCAACAGATCCTGTATTTCCGTGAATGAAAATATTGGTACCTGGCTGTGTCCTCCCTTCTTTTTTGGCATTTCGAAGGTCAAAGTCGTTTGGATAGTTGAGTTTCATTGAAAGGTGGTAACTGCTATTCGGGTTCAAACCCTCAATTTGATATATACCCTCGGGTACTTGACCATCACCTTCACGAAGCTTAGGACCTGCAATTCCGCTTGCTCCTTTGATTGGGTAATTCTTGATAAAATACCACTCATTATCTTCTTGAGCCCATAATTCAAGAACACGCTCTTCTTTTAAGGCAACAAGGGATATCTGAGCAGGTGGATAGGCAATACCGGCTTGAGTGAAAACAGGTTTTAATCTTTTTCTTGCAATGGCTCCATGTTGCTGAATTATATCAGCGACAGTTCGCATGCCACGGCTTTTAATGTAAACAGGAACCCAGACAGACCGCCCATACTTGTATAACAGAAAACTGCAGATCGCAAATAAGGTTGCTGATATAAGTAGAGTGATTTTAATTTTTCGATACATTGGTTATTCTGGAATAGACCGCTTTTTAAGGTCGGTTTAAATGGATAGGAGTGGGTTAAACTTGACAGCATTTTGACATTGTAAGACATGTAATTTGGCAATCTTAAACCTTTTCTTAATCTGGGTAAACGTTCAATTGCCCCAAGTTGTTACATAGTCAATAATTTTCCCATTTCTTAAAATGACATAACCTTGTCGCCCTTTTAATTTTTCCCAATAGCTCTTTGGAAATCTGTAAAACCACAATTCATCTTGTGCTTCTAATTGTGAAAGAAATTTTTTCCAATTATCTGAAGAAATCATTTCTTCATAATCTTCTCTGGGTCTATCATTTTTTCTATTTAAAAATTCGCTATCCTCTTTAACTAATGCATTTATAATTTCACCCACCTTCACTTTATTTACAAGGCAATCTGCGGGAGTAATTGATTTTAGGAATTTTAATTTATTGCAAATGCAATCTAGTATTTTCATTTGTCATCCAGCTGATAACACTATTAGCAGAAATAGATACTTGTATTGGCAACCTTTATTAATTTAGTAAAAACTAAACTTTAGGTTCTTCCTGAATCCTTATTCTACCAATTTATAATTCTATAACAACACATGATATTCAGTTGGAGAGGAGCAATTCAGTGTGTTTTTTAGCCCGGTTCTTTTTTTTGGTTGCGATGGAGTATTTTAGCTGGATTTCTTCTATGTGGAAGTCTTTGCAAAAATTTCTTATTTATGGGTAATCGTTGAGGGTCATGAGGAAATGACCGTTGATATTTTCAGAATGTTGGCCAGATCGACGAAGTCGTGATTGTTGCCAGGTATAATATAAGCGGGTGGATCAAGGAAAAACAGAGTGTACTGGCGTTGAATTGGGGGATGAGTTTGCGGAAATCCTGACATTCTATAGGTTACTCTGGAGAGTCGTTGCCAGGCTTGTTCCAATGTGGTCTGGAGGGTGAGAAGATTGAGTCTTGGTGGGTTGGTTGTGGCAGTGCCGAAAGTACGGTTTGTGATGTGTCCTCCGAAAGTTGATTTCTGCAGATAAAGATAGAGAGCTGCTCTTTGGATAGCGGTGAGTGTTTCTGGGTTGACCTTCTTTTTTCTTTCAAATTCTGTCCTGGATACCAGGGAAAATTTTAATTACCGATAGAGTTCTTCCAGATGATGTTTGACGACCTTGTATAAAGTTGCCAGATCTTTATACAGATCATTTATTATTTTTACTTTGATGGTTCTTTTTAAAGTATATTTTCTCTGCCTGCAAATGTATGCTTTGTCAGTCTATTTTGTTTTGAACACAAATCTAAATGGAATAGAAGAATTCCCAGATTGGTCTTTAAAATTTTTGAATTGTTCACTGTTAATCCAAATTTCATACTCTTTGTTGGGTTCCAGCCTTACAGGCAAAACATTTTTAATTAGCCCTGGCTGATAGTATGGTTGTCCGGTCATTTCTGGAAATTTGTTCTTGGTTGTATATGCCCATGACCAATTACCATCAGTCATTGGCTCGTCGAACGTTACAGATATTTCAGTGATAGTTGGATCAACGTCAATACTCCCACTAATAGGAAATGTTTCAATAACATTTGGGGCCTTAGAATCAGATTCTGTGCATGATATACAAATAGAAAAAATAATAACCACCACCAAAAAATATAATCTTTGTTTCATGTATATCACCTTATTTTTTGTTGAACATCATTTTGACAACGTGATCTATTTATAAGAAAATCACCTACTTCATTTCTATCATCTGAGAAATACAAATTGAGTGACCACCTTTTAGAAATGGATAGGTTTTAGCTGTTTCAATGGCAGTCTCAATGTTTTCAGCAGGTTAACAGCTGCAAATCCCTTTATAGAGCTTGGATCTTTATCATCTTTAACACTATTGGTTGTTGCAATCTTTGAAACTGGTAGCTGTGGTCCAGGGTTAACAACAGTTTCACCACGGTCTTTAATGCAATTTATCCATTCATCTTGAATAATAATACCTTCGAAGTGATAATCTATATTTAAAAATCAGTTTGTTCGTGATATTTTGATCATTCTTCTAGCAAACGGAAAGATGACAAGAAACGCTCGGTATTGCTAGATACTTCCTCATCTACATTGTGCAATTCCTGAAGTCCGTAGATGGTTTTATTCTTCACGAATACCCGGAGAGTCCCTTCAAGCTCCTTGACCCTTATTTTGAATTCCCATGCATTCTGTCCAGCGAGTTCGGCGGGACCTTCAGAGACGACGGAACCTCTTTGTTGCTTGATAGGTTCTCGCATGCCCTGCTTACCGCTTTCAAGGTTGAATATTACACTGTTCATGGACCAGCTATTGAAATTGCCGATGTAAACCAGGTAGCTTTCATCTGATAAAAATTGGGTAGCAGTATAGGTAGTGGTGGTTAGCGATGAAGATTGGCTTGTCCTCTCGAAGCCGGATTTCACTCTTGGTTTGCCGGGAAAATCAACGGTAAAGCTTGCTTTCTCGTATTGGTACGTATCCCAACTGGAGCTACAGGAAGTCAGAAGTGCGATTCCTACAAAAAATGCGTAAAGGCTCCGTATGAATTTATTCATTTTTCTCCGGGAAATTAGAATAAATGGACACTTTTTAAGTTAATCATTTCCGAGGGAGAGACGCAAGTCGAATAAATTCTATATTCTATTAGAGGTTTCTATTGTAAATGGAGGAAGTTAAATCTAAGAGTAAATTGTGATTATCATACCTTCGATATGATAATCTTGCGATAATCTGCTGCTAATTCTAACGAGAATAGACCAATAATTACTCTTAAATTAACCTGTTATCAGGATCGCGCACCTCTTGCGGCCTGTTGACTGACTGGCTTAATTGTTCTTTCTATTTTTGATTTTGATATTCTTTAATTGCAAGATTAAGAATATTTTGAGCATCTAGAACTGAACCAAAGCCCTTAAATACCATTTTCCCTGATCCTTTATAATATAAGAACCAAGTATTGATTATAGATGTGACCCCAGAGAACGTTTCGTCTATCTGGCTTAGATTGTTAATCTCAATAAATGCAGTATTGGGCAGGACTGCTAGTAGTTTGTCGTCTCTTTCTCCTTTATCAGAAAACTTGAGGAACACCAATGAGTTTGCTTTTCACAACTGTACCTCTAAATTTAGGTGCTCCTGTTACAAGAATATCTAAAAGGTCTCCATCTCAACCAATTTCTTCTGAAAGAAAAGTGCTAAGGATCATTCTGTAATTACCTGGATATCCAAAATATTTGACAATTCTTGGCTTTTTTTTTGATTGCAGCGGTGTTTTCAACCGGATTTCTTTTATGTGGAAGTTTTTTAGAAAATATACTTTCAGGTAGTCATTTAGAGTTGTGGATTGTTTTATGTTTTCCTTGACTCAACTGATTGGTTCATGAGAGCATTTATGTATAACTGCAATTTAAGAAGCTTATTGTTGTTGGGAGGTACAAAAAAAATCAAATATAATTAGAAGGATATTTTTAGGATTGCAAGCACGTTTTCCAGTAGTTGTTTCAGGCTACACGCTTGGATAAAAAGGACCTGGAGCGATTATTTAAAGTTTCAGGATTCTAAAGAGAATTGTCATGGTATTATTATGGGAATAATAAAATCATGAAATATAAGCATAAAGGTTAAATTGTACTAATGCGTTTCAATATAAGAATCAAAATTCTTTTATCTATTACTGTTTGTGTTGTCAGTTTGTCACTTGCGGCAGGGATTACTTCTATAAAGCTTATGGAAAAATTTTTGCTTCAGCAATATACCGATAGACTAATTGATACAGCTAAACATCTTGATTTTAAAATCAATACCTTTTTGTCTTTACGCATGAAGCATGTTGAGAGCCTTTCATCTAATAAGACTGTAGGGCTATGCCTTCTTGATTCAAGGAAAAGTACTGTTGATCAAGTCAAGGATCTCTTCTTGACTCTTTCTGATAATTATTCGGAGTTGGTTCTTTTAAATAAATCAGGTCTGATAATCGCCAGGGTAGTAAATGGCGTTGTCTCGGTAAAAACTGAGGTTGATAGTCAGAACTATTTAAAGCTGTGGGGGTTAGACAGTGACTTGTTTGGTGTAAATGGTTCAGTTACCCTTGCTGGAGTCCAAGATACAATCAGGATAGCCCAAAAAGTAGTAGATCATCATGATAAGTTAAGAGGATATATAATCGGGCTGATTAATTATGAGAAATTATTCAGTATGTTAGAAAGTACAAATATTGATAAAGATTTTGTTATACAAATTATCGATGAAAAAAAAGGATATATCTCTGGAAAAGCCAAAGAGCCGATCCTGTCTGAGATATATGATAAGGAGCTTTTTAGCCCTGATGAATTAGTAAGGGTTGAAAGAAGAGGGAGGCAATTTTTAATTATCAACAAGCCAATAGAAATTTTAGGTTGGAACGTGTTGGTATCTTTTCCTTTTGAAAAGTTCAGGAAAGATATACAAATTCTTGGAAGGTCGATTTTTTATATTGCCCTTATCATCGTTTTTATCGGTACGATTTTATCATATTATATTTCAAAAAAGATAACGAAGCCTATTCTGCTTATTAATGCTGCTTCCAGGTCGATAGCAGGTGGTGACTATTCGGCTAGAATTATTACAGACACAAAAGATGAACTGAGTGATCTTGCAGTTTCTTTTAATAGGATGGCAAAGGAAATTAACGATTCCCAAAATGAAATAATCGATGCCAGAGATAGTTTGGATACAGCTAATAATGAGATAAATAATTTGATTCAAAGAGCAATGACTGATGTTGGTGCCCGCTATGTGAATCTTTCATTGGTTAAGTGTTGGGAAATAAAAGGATGTGGTCGTGAAAATTGTGTTTCCTACCAGTCAGGCAATCTGCGTTGTTGGCAAATGGATGGAACATTTCGTACAAATGATGGACAAGCGATTGTCGCGAGGAAGAAAAAAGAAAAATGTGAACAGTGTGAGGTTTATAGGAAAGCTGTGTCTGATCCGGCCAGTTCGATTGGTGAAAGTTTTAACAGTTTGATGGATATTCTTAACTTGAAGCATCGTCAGCTTGAACAGGCCTGTGACAAACTTCAGATTACTCAGGTTCAATTGCTCCAACAAGAAAAAATGGCATCCATCGGTACTTTGGCAGGGGGCATAGCGCATGAGTTTAATAATATTCTTGCGGCAATGCTTGGCTATGCTTCGTTGGCAAGGGATGACGCCCCTCTTGGAAGTGAGGTAAGAGAGGATTTGGGGAAAATTATTAAAGCAGGTAAACGAGCAAAGGATTTAGTGAGACAGATCCTGACATTTAGCCGTCAGGGTGAAGAGGATCTGAGTCCAATACATATTTATTATGTTATTAATGAAGCTGTTAAGCTTCTGGAAACCACTACGCCATCTTCTGTGAAAGTACGATGTAATATTAACTCGGATTGTAAGAGTGTGCTGGCAAATTCGACTATGATTCATCAGGTGATAATAAATCTTTATACAAATGCAGTTCAGGCAATGTCTGGAAAGGGTGTACTTGGTATTGACTTGGAAAAAATAATTTATCCTGTTGATTATATGTCCAATATTTCTTCTTTTGCCCCTGGAGAATATATCAGATTAACTATATCAGATAATGGTCCAGGAATAGATCCGTTAATTAAAGATCGGATATTTGATCCGTTTTTCACTACCAAAAAGGTGGGGCAGGGGACAGGAATGGGTTTGTCTGTTGTTCATGGTATTGTTGATAAATTTGGTGGTTTTATCACCGTGAACAGTGAACTTGGTCAGGGGGCAGCTTTTCATGTTTTTTTCCCAACTATAAATCAAAAAGAACTGGTGCAGTATGAGGAAAATCATGAGCCAATAGTAATGGGAAAAGAGTCTATTTTATTCATTGATGATGAAATGATGTTGGCTCACTTGGGCAAGCAGATGCTTGAAAGATTGGGATATAAAGTTTCTGCAAGGACAAGTAGTGTTGAGGCTCTTGAGGCGTTTCGAGCTCAACCTGATAAATATGATTTGGTAATAACTGATCAGACGATGCCAAATATCACTGGAGATGAGTTGGCAATACGCATATTGGAGATTAGGCCGGATATGCCCATTATTCTCTGTTCTGGATTTGATGCAGTAATCAGTGAGGAAAGAACCAAGAAGATCGGAATTAGCGCTTTTGTGATGAAACCAATGGATAAGAGGTTGTTGGCTAATACAATCAGAAAGGCATTAGAAGTTTAAAGGATTTTTCTGGTTCAGTGATTTTCAGTAAAAAGTGATACCAGTCTGTGATAGCATTCTTTTTCTTCTTTGGTAAAACGCTCTCGTAATCCATAAGGATATTTGGTTACAGCACTGGAGGCAATGTCGAGACATGCATTGAGAATATCCACTTTAATTTGATCGAGTTCTTTAGGTGTTCTGCTTTTACTGAAACGAACAGAAGGGATGAGTTCTTTTACGATCTTCAGTAATTCTGGATTGGGTGGCTCTTGGAGTAATCCTTCAACAAAAGATTTTGCTGTTTCGTCACGGATGACAGGGCAACCTGCCATGCGGTTGATGCTGGTTACATGTTGCTGGAGGAAGTCAAATAATATGTTAGCTTCTGCCTTCTGGATGCATCCGTCTGCCCAGGCAATCTCGGCAAGAAGTGTCAAGTCTATGAGGTAAAGTAATTCTCCGCTTATTCCAAACGGAGATAATTTATGAACAGCCTCAGTAAAGGATGGTTTTCCTTTCATGTTTTCACCTTATATAAGCCAGTAATCAGTGTCCTAAGTGGAGCTCTATACCCATCTGAAAAGTTAAACTTTTAAATTAGTGCTAGTAATATCAGCAGTTATTGAGCCATGGACCAGTATGACTTAATCGGAAATAGTTTTCAGTTGTCATCAAACTTGATCCAAAACACATTAAAGTAATTGTTTGATTTAAGAGTTTTTAGGCGGAATTAGAAATTTCTTTACAGTACCAGGAGTATGCGTCTTTCAGTCCATCTCTAAGGCTGAATTCTGGTTTCCAGCCAAGGTTATTGAGTTGAGAACTGTCCATAAGTTTTCTGGGAGTACCGTCTGGTTTTTCTTTGTTGAAAATAACAGTACCTTTAAAGCCTGTTATCTCACTGATTAATGTGACAACGTTTTCTATGGTAATATCTTTGCCCGCTCCAACATTTAGAAAAGAAGGAATCGTGGCGCAGTCGTTGTCGGGGGCTTTTCTGCTTTTACTTAAAAAGTCTTCATTTGTCAGGTTCATGACAAAAATGCATGCTGCTGCCATGTCCTCCACATGAAGAAATTCACGGTAGGCTTTTCCGGTGCCCCAAATTTCAACAATAGGTTCTTTAGGATCATTGAGAAATTGAATACTAGATGCATTTTGTTGCAGTCCCAAAAGATCCAAAATGTAATCTGGAAGAGTTCCAAAGGTGTCTATGTCTTTTTTAATTCCATCCAGGTCTTTATGCATGGCAAGTTTAGCCAAATGGAATTTTCGGATAAGAGCAGGAAGAACATGGCTGTTTTCCAGATTGTAATTGTCATGCGGCCCGTACAAGTTAGTTGGCATTACTGAGCGATATTGAGTGTCGTACTGTCTGTTGTATGATTCACATAGTTTTATGCCTGCTATTTTGGCAATAGCATAGGGTTCATTTGTTGGTTCCAGTTCAGAGGTGAGCAGGTGTTTTTCCTGCATGGGTTGGGGGGCATGTTTTGGGTAAATACATGAACTACCAAGAAATAACAGGTTCTTAATACCGGCCATGTATGCTTCATGGATAACAATGGATTCGATGATAAGATTGTTGTAGATAAATTCGGCAGGGTAAGTGTTGTTTGCATGAATTCCGCCAACTTTAGCTGCTGCCATGATGACATAGTCAATTTTTTCAGAAGCAAAAAAATCACGAACTGCTTGTTGTTGGGTAAGGTCTAGTTGAACATGTGTGCGGGTAACAATGTTGTTGAATCCATGTTTTTTAAGTTGGCGAGCAACAGCAGATCCAACCATGCCTCGATGTCCGGCAACGAAAAAACAACTGTCTTTTGAAAAATTTTCTGGAAAATTCATTATGTTGTCTTAGCTAAAAGGTAGTGATAAGTGAAAATGGCATGAAAGGTTTATTGAAGATAACCCCATTTTTTGAGTTTATTATAAGCATATTGAGCTTTTTGTCCACGATTAACCATTCGCAGGTATCTGGCGTATTGTTTGGCTGCTTTTTGTGTGTTCTGCATTCCTTCTCTCGCAAGCCCTTTGAAGAATATAATATTGGGATTTCCTGATAAGAGTTTTTCATAGCGATCAAATTGTGAATAAGCCATTCCGAATCTTTTGTTGGTTAAGGAGCAAATTCCAAGTAAGAGGTGGGCCTGGGCCTCTTTGGGATAAATTTCAATTGCCAGAGCGGCATGTTTTTCTGCAAATAAAGGTTTGTTGAGGGATAACTGGCATTTTGACATCATGACAAGGGCTGTATAGTCAGATGGAGATGTTTTTAATGCTGACGAAATTTGTTGATTTGCTTTTTCATATTTCTTTTTTTGTAGTGAAGTCTCAGCCGCCTGTAATGAATGGATGGTCTTCATATCATTTCGAATATGGGCAACGTTGTCCATATAGCGATCACGAAAAAGAGGGGCGATTTTTTTATCTGAATAGTCTGATTTTAATCTGTTTGCTGCAATACGCAATCGATTTTTACTCATTGGATGGGTGGCAAACATAAGTTCAATGGCGGTTGGCTTGTGTTTTTTGTTTTTCAGAAGTATTTCCATGAGTCCAATCATGCCCTTTGGGGAATAGCCTCCCGAGACCATGTATTTCATGCCAAGTTTGTCGGCTTCGTGCTCGTTATCACGGCTATAGTGAGCAAGAAGTGCCCCTGCACCAATTACTCCTAGGTCCTGAATTAGACTGGAACCATTTTGGAAACCTGCAGCACTTACAGCTACGGATGTTCCAGCCAGGAGGGCATTTGCCAATATGCCTTTTGTTGCACGTTCTGCGCTATGTCTTGCCGCAACATGGCCAATTTCGTGGCTCAAAAGAGCTGCGAGTTCTCCTTCATTACTTAATTCTAATAAAATGCCACGGGTTGCTGCGATTGATCCGCCAGGGAAGGCATAGGCGTTTAAATAGGTGGCGTTAACTGCCTGAAAGGAAAAAGGCATTTGTGGACGGTGAGAATGTTTGACAAGTGCAAGTCCAACTTGGTTAAGATAATGGTTAAGGCTTGGGTCGTCGACTTTTCCGTAATCTGCAGAAAATTGATGGGGAGATTGAGCTTTATCCAGGTTTAATTCTTCTGTCTCAGAAAGTAGTATCAGTTGTTGTCTGCCGGTAACTGGATCAACAGCACAACCTGATAGAATTGGGGCAAGAGATAATGCCCCGGTACTGATACTCATTAGTTGAAGGAGTTCCCTTCTGGTCAACATGTTAGTTATCTTGGAAATAGGAAGTAAGAAAAGAAGTGTCAGCTGTCATGTAAATGTGAAAAAATAAGCTATTCTTTGGGGTTTATAGAGTGAGCTTTGATAAATTCTTGAGCCATTTTTAGCAAATTGGCCGGGTAGTCCAATGCCAATGGATCAAAATGGACTATTTCAGCACCGATGGCTTGAGCAATAGCTTTGGCCGATCTGCTGGAAAACTGCGGTTGGATAAAGATGGCCTTTACTTGATCTTTTCTGGCATTTTTGATGAGACTTGCAAGATGCTTGGCTCCAGGATTTTTTCCATCAATAGCCACGGCTTTTTGGATAAGATTATAGGCATTACAAAAATAACCGTATGCTGGATGAAGGACGTATATGCTTTTACCATTATATGGTTTTAGTTGTTTGTGAAGTGTCAGGCTAAGTTGTTCTAGTTCGGTTTTGAATTTTTGGAAATTTCTAGTGTAGAGTTCCTTTGCATCAGGATCAATGTAGCTTAAGGACTCTGTGATTATTTTAGCATGATGGATAACAAGTTGTGGGTCCAGCCATGTGTGTGGGTCGAGATTGTCGTAGTGCTTGTCTTCTGTGTGATTGTCATGCTCATGTGCCTTAAGTTTTAAGAGACTAATGTTTTCCTGCAGATCTTGGATGAAAAGGTTTGGCAGTGAACGTTTTATTTTGGGAATAAAACTGTTCTCAAAAGGGACACCTATTTTGAAGTAAATATCAGCTTGAGCCAAATTTGCCATCTGTTTCGGAGTGGCAGCGTAAGTAGCTGGGCTTTGGCCTGGTTGAACCAACGCCTGAACATCTACTCGGTTTCCACCAATTTTTTGGACAAAATATACCTCTGGTATAATTGAGACAAATACAGAGATTCTTTTATCTTTTATGTCTGCGTAGATATTTGTTGTTAAGAGCAGGTTGTATATAAGGATGAGGCAAGAAAGTAGAAAAGCTGTTTGAGCTTTTTTGTACCTTGATGCGAGAAGGGAGTATGGGGCCATGTTTTTTAGAAAACTAGTGAGTTTGATACAGGGATATAATTACAAAAGATTGTGCCTCACAAAAAATGCCAACAAACAGTATGGGAAGATAACAGGATCAGCTCTGTTTTCAGGACACTCAGGTTAGTAATGTGAGAGTCTCTGGTTTTCTGTTTTGCCCACTGTTTGTTGACGATAACAACTGAATACTCATATAGTCTCCAAGGTGTAAATTTTTAGATTCGCATGAAAAAATAGTGAATCACATTACAGTTCAAGAAACAAAGAGTTACTCTTTTTCTTGTAAATTGCAGGAAAAGGGTATTGGTAATTTGTTATGGTTCATCAGTTTCGATTAAATCGTCATCGATTTCTTCAAGTTCATCTTCTGTATCATCCTCATCATTTATGTCGTCGTCGTTGTCATCATTGTCATCGTTGTCGTCATTATCATCGACATCGTTGATTTCTTGACTCTCTTTCGGGGTGATACTGATTGGTGATTTTTCGGTATCGGCGGTATCAGGCTTAATGCGAATAGCTTTCGGTATTTTTGATTCAGGGACTACGAAAGTACGGATTTTTTCGACTTCCTGTTGGATACCTGGATCTAGTCTGCAAGTTTCGCATTCGCTGACATGTTTGTCCACGAATTGCATCATACGGGCCGGAGCCATAGTTTCATCTTTGACGTTAACGTACCAGTCTTTAATGAGGCGAATAAGTTGGTTACACTGCATGTATAATAAAGACGAAAATGTCCTCTCCTGATTTTTAGCGTTAATTACAGCCCATTAATGGCAATTATTATATTAATAAGTTGTTTTTTGGGTCAATAGTTATTAAAAAGTTTTCCATGTGGAAGTGGATAGGGTACTGGTGGCCCTCCCGGACTTCAAATCCGGTGTGCCGAGTGAACAGCTTGGCGGGTGGGTTCGATTCCCATGCACTTCCGCCACATCTATTTATAATTTCATTTTCTTTAATCAACAGTTTCTTTAAGTTTATTGTCGTTACAATCTTTTTTTAATAATGGAAATCCCATTTCTGTTCGTTGTTCGATATATTTTTTGGCAACCTGTCTGGCTATATTTCTTATACGGCCAATATAACGAGTACGTTCCGCTACGCTGATTGCTTTTCTGGCGTCAAGCAGGTTGAAGGTGTGTGAGCATTTAAGGCAAAAATCATAACCAGGTAGTATTAATCCTTTTGTAATCAGTTTTTGTGCTTCTCTTTCATAATTCTCGAAAGAGGTAATCATGTCTGAAACATTTGCCTCTTCAAAGTTGAACGCAGAGAATTCAACTTCTGCTTGATGGAAGATATCACCGTATTTTAATGAATCGTTCCAGGCAATGTCATAGACAGATTCGACTTTCTGCAAGTACATTGCTATTCGTTCAAGTCCATATGTTATTTCAACTGTGATAGGTTTGAGATCAATGGATCCTGCCTGTTGAAAATATGTGAACTGGGTGATTTCCATCCCGTCAAGCCATACTTCCCAGCCAAGTCCCCATGCTCCAAGCGTTGGTGATTCCCAATCATCTTCGACAAAGCGGATATCATGCTCCAGGAGATTGAGTCCAAATCTTTTAAGACTTTCCAGGTACATTTCCTGAATTTGCTTTGGAGATGGTTTAATCACCACCTGATATTGATAGTAATGCTGCAGTCGGTTGGGATTTTCACCGTAGCGTCCGTCTGTGGGTCTTCTGGAAGGTTGCACATAGGCTGCTTTCCATGGTTCTGGACCTAAGGAGCGGAGTAGTGTGGCTGGATGAAAAGTTCCAGCACCGACTTCCATGTCATATGGCTGAAGGACAACACAGCCTGCCGAAGCCCAGTAATTGTTGAGTTCTGCTATTATATCCTGAAAATACATGATGGAAAAAATGCTCCGATCTTGATTGATAACAATTGATGGATACAGTAAACCTTAACTAATACCATAGTGCAACAGGACGGTAAATATATTTGTCAGTCAAAAAGCAGACATTCTTCATTATCTTTAAATAAAAGTAATATTTATTTTCTTTATAAGAGGTATTTTAATGCTTCAAGTGAACCATCTAGATGAAATTAAGGATATTCTTGAGCAATATCGATCAATCGCTGTTGTAGGGCTTTCACCGCGTGAAGATCGACCCAGTAATCAGGTGGCATCCTACATGCTTAATGCGGGGTATTCCATAATTCCAATTAATCCTGGTCAAACGAGTATTATAGGGCTTCCCTGCTATCCAAATTTACTTGCACTTGACGAAAAGGTTGAAATTGTAAATATATTTCGTCGTTCTGACCAGGTGTTGCCATTTGTTGAGGATGCAATTTCTATAGGGGTAAAAGTCATATGGATGCAGCAGGGAATAAAAAACAATCAAGCTGCTACACTTGCTCAAAGTGCTGGTTTGAAAGTTATCATGGATCGTTGTATCAAGATAGACCATTTACAATTTATAAAATAATATGGAACCAAAGTATTTAGTAATCCGTGGTGCACGGATGCATAATCTTAAAAACATCAGTGTCAAATTACCACGCAATAAACTGATTGTATTTACAGGACTTTCCGGTTCTGGAAAGTCTACATTAGCCTTTGATACCTTATATGCTGAAGGCCAACGTCGATATGTTGAGTCTTTATCAACTTATGCACGTCAGTTTTTAGGCCAGATGGATAAACCTGATGTAGACCAGTTGGAGGGTTTATCTCCTGCTGTCTCGATTGAACAAAAGACAACCAGTAAAAATCCACGTTCTACAGTAGGTACCGTTACTGAAATATATGATCATTTCAGGCTGTTGTTTGCCAGGGCAGGTAAGCCACATTGCCCTGATTGCGGTAAAGAAATTAGTTCTCAGTCTGTAGAGGATATGGTCGATTTGCTGCTGCGTAGACCTGATAAAGAGAAGGTAATTCTTTTGGCTCCCATCGTAAATCGGCGTAAAGGTCAGTTTGAACAACTTTTTGTCCGATTACGAAAAGAAGGTTTCATCAGAGTAAGAATTGATGGCGAAATACTTTCTTTAAATGATGAGATCTCTCTTAAAAAGAATGTTCAACATACTATAGAAGTCGTTGTTGATCGCCTAATTCTTAAACAAACTGTACGCAGAAGATTGGAGGAGTCTGTTGCAACTGTTATTCAACAATCTGGATCGACTATGTTGGCATATTTTCCAGATACTGATGAGGATATTCTTTATAGTGAGACAGCAGCCTGTCATGATTGCGGCATAAGTGTACAGGAGCTTTCAACCCAACTTTTTTCATTCAATAATCCTCAAGGAGCTTGCCAGGTATGCAGTGGGCTTGGAGTGAAACAATTTTTAGATCCTGATTTAATTGTACCAGATGCTAAATTGAGCCTTCAAGATGGTGCTATTGCCCCTTGGAGTAGAAGAAAACTTACTTCTTATTCTGGTCAATGGCTTTTATCTCTTTCGTCTCATTACGGATTTAAACTCAATATTCCTTTTTCAAAACTTACTGGATTAATTCAGAATATTCTTCTTTATGGTAGTGGTGATGAAAAGATTACCTTTCAATACCGAAGAGGGAAAAGACAACTTATTTCACAAGCAGCCTTTGAAGGTATCGTGCCCAGGCTTGATCGTCTATATAAGGAGACATCCTCATCTAGGGTTAGAGAGGAAATTGGGCGTTTTATGAATGAACAATCTTGTCCAGAATGCGATGGGGCAAGACTTAAACCTGAAGCCATAGCGGTCAGGATTGGACCTTTTTCGATTGTTGATTTAACCAGATTACCTATATCAAGGCTCATTTCTGAATTAAAAGGGCTTGAATTTGATCAAAACCAGTCTGTGATTGCAGCGCCTATTTTTAAAGAAATATTGGGTAGATTATCGTTTTTAGAAGGGGTTGGTCTTGGATATCTTTCCCTTGAAAGAAAGGCTGGAACTTTGTCTGGAGGTGAAGCACAGAGAATTCGTCTTGCTTCACAGATTGGATCTCGTTTAGCAGGTGTTATGTATATACTTGATGAACCAAGTATCGGACTTCATCAACGCGATAATAATAAACTTATAAGAACTCTGGAAAATTTACGTGATTTAGGTAATACCGTAATTGTTGTTGAGCACGATGCAGACACTATTCTTGCTGCTGATCATATTCTTGACATAGGTCCAGGTGCTGGGGTTCATGGAGGTGAAATATTATATTCTGGTCCAGTAAAAGGCTTGTTAGAGAATAAGGATTCAATAACGGGCAAGTATCTTTCCGGTAAGCTACAAATAGAAATTCCTGGTAAAAGACGGAAAGTGAAAAATAATAGTTCTACTAGAATCAAAATAGTAAATGCAAATGCCAATAATTTACAAGGATTATCTGTTTCATTTCCTTTGGGCGTTATGACCTGTGTTACAGGTGTTTCAGGTTCGGGCAAAAGTTCTTTGGTAATTGAGACTCTCTACAAGTTAGCTCAGCGCTTTATTCAGGAAAACAGGTCAATTAGTAAGTCAGGTGTCCGGATTCATGGTCTTGAAAGGATCGATAAAGTTATTGATATAGACCAAAGTCCTATTGGTAGAACACCCAGATCCAATCCTGCAACTTATACAGGAGTTTTGACACCCATTCGAGAATTACTGGCAAGATTACCTGAATCAAGAGCTAGAGGGTATAAAATCGGAAGATTTAGTTTTAACCTTAAAGGAGGTCGTTGTGAAAACTGTGAAGGAGATGGTGTCATAAGGATTGCTATGCATTTTTTGCCAGATGTATATGTGCTGTGTGAATCCTGTGAAGGAAAACGCTATAACAGGGAGACACTTGAGATTCAATATCGAGGGAAAAATATTGCCCAAATTCTTGGCATGACCGTTGAAGAAGCTCTCGAGTTTTTTCAGCATATACCACCTATTAAAAACAGATTGCAGACAGTATTTGATGTGGGTTTGGGATATATTACTCTTGGACAATCATCAGTAACTTTGTCTGGTGGTGAGGCTCAGAGAGTGAAGCTTGCCCGTGAATTAAGTAAACGTTCAACAGGTAAGACGCTCTATATTCTTGATGAGCCTACAACTGGTCTTCACCCTGCGGATATCAAACATTTGCTTATTGTATTGAATAGATTGGTATCAACTGGTAACACCATTGTCGTTATAGAGCATAATCTTGATGTCATCAAAACTGCAGATTATATCATAGATATCGGTCCCGAAGGTGGTGATGGAGGAGGAATGATAGTAGCCATTGGCTCGCCTGAAGAAATTGCAACCAATGAAGTATCTCACACTGGTTTTTTTCTTAGACAGATACTGGCCGAAAAGTGAATTTCTTCTTTAGTATAATTTAGTATAGTTACTATTTTTTACCGTTGCTGCCCTTTCTATAAAAAGTGTAGAGTGTTTTACCAGCGGTATTTGTGGAATATTGAATAAGTGAAAACAAATTTATTTTAATCAAAAAGGGAAAAAGCTATGACTGAGCAAAATTCAGGGCAGGAGAACATGCCGGTTTTCCGGATGCAGAAAATGTATATAAAGGATTTGTCTTTTGAAAATCCAAACTCACCAGGAGTGTTTTTAAAAAGAAATCAAGAACCCAATGTTGATTTTAATCTTAAACTTCATAATAAGAAGATAGATGAGGAACATTGGGAAGTATCCTTAACAATTACTGCAAAAGTTATGGATAAAAATGAAAATGATACGGTAATGTTTATCATTGAATTAGATCATGCTGGTATTTTTCTCATGAAAAATATTCCAGAGGAACATCTAGCCAGAGTTCTTGCTGTTGACTGCCCCTTAATGCTTTTTCCTTTTACCCGACAGGTGGTTAGCATGGTATCTGTTGAAGGTGGTTTTATGCCATTTTTAATGGAACCAATTAATTTTGTAGCATTATATGACAATGCCCAACAGCAAAAAAAGGATAAACATTAATTTTTTATTTAAATTAGAATGATTTCTTGCATGATGTTGAAGTATTAAGAGTTTTGATTGAGACTTGCTTTAATAATAGTTTAGCCATATTGAGTGGTATTGTTTGCATAGATTGTTAGAGAAAAAGTGTGATTTACTTGGTTGAACATAATACAGAATGAGCATTCTGCAGGTAAAAGAATGTGAGGGAAAGTTCTGAGCACTGAAAAAATAATGTGAATCAAAAACAGTACGTAAAAAAGGCCTATTACCATTATTTGGTAATAGGCCTTTTTGTTGAGATAATATTTTTAGGAGAAATTAGATTCCTGAACTTACAAAATCACTAATAAGTGAGCTTGTCGCTTTCTCAGTGGCTTTTTCATAGAGGAGATCATATTGATAATCACTAAGTATGGTTTCTGGTGAGACTTTGACATCGACACGGTTAGTCCATATTACATCACCTGTATAGGTGTCCTGAACCCAAATCCTGAGCTGAACAACTGCCTGTGGTATTTTGCCGCTCTTATTGGCGAGATGTGCAAGTCCTCCGCCCAGTGCGCCCCATACAATAGCATTTGCATCATTGCTGCCAGAAACACCAAATATGGTTTGATCAGCACTGTCTGGTTCATAGGGGACATTTGCATGATGAAAGCCCCAAGCAGCACCGTATGAAGCGCCGACAGCCAAGGAATTAAGGTTGTCATATTTTTCTGAGCTTGCCTGTCCAAAAGCAATCTTACTGGTAACTCCAGCTACAAATGGAAGTATTCCTTTTTTCCATGGTGCCCATGAGGGATCTTGTCGGGTCTTGTATTGTATGATTCTACCCCTTAGGACATAGTCAGCCCTAAAATGATTTCCGATTTTTAAAATTGATTGCTTGGTAAGTCCATGGGTACCGGGACTATTGAGAACTGGTTTCTTGGAACGGCTATTACTTTGATCAATGTATCTTTGAAGATGATTTTTCATGTCTCCAGACCATTCATCTTTTAACTCGTCCTCAAGTGTATATGATCTTTTATCTTCATAGCTGAGAACATTGATAAATTTATGATTTACCATGTAGAGGAAGACATCTTCTTGGACAGGTAAAAGGAAACTATTGCTGACAAGACGGTCAGTAAGGTTTTCGTTAACAAATAAATTTCTTCTGTATGACGTCTCTAAATTGTTAGCATAGGAATAATCAGCAAAAGGTAGGATCACAATGGATTTACCGGCACCTATTGTACTTTTGCTTCCTGCAGGTGGCACCATTAATTTTTGTTTAACAGTTTGCCCGCAGCCGCTGATAAGAAGCGCCAGAAACCCGTAAAGCAGATAGCGGCAATAGTTCATTGTTTTTCTCCTGTGTAGACAATGTTGAGTACAAATGTTTCTGTAATACATTTGGTTATAATCTAGGTAAAACTAGGAATTATGGTTTTCAGTAATAGTTATTGGGGTTAAATTATTCTAGGAGTAAGCAGGATTACTAGTTCCCGCTTTTCACTAATTTTTTCTTCAACACCAAAAAAGTATTTGATAAAAGGTATGCTTCCTACTATTGGTGCCATATCAGATGTATCTCTTTGAACATTATCGATTAGACCGCCAATAATGAGCATCTCGCCATCTTGAACTTCAACCATGGTGGAAACTTCACGCACTGCGACTCTTGGCAAACCAACTTTGCCACCTAAGTTGCCGACATCCTCATAAACAATGGGGTCATCAACTAGATCTGTTGTAATTGGCGTGAGGTGTAGCATAACACTGTTATGACTCGTAATAGAAGGCATAACTCCAAGGGCGATCCCTTCTACAACACTGTCCACTTCTGTAGTATAGGTAATTATCCCTGTGTCAGTGTCAATATCAGCTGAAATTGATTTAATATAAGCTATGTCTACCCCAACGCTAATAATCGCTGGCTGCCCATTTAAAACAGTTACTTTAGGGTTCGCGAGGACGTTTGCGGTGCCTTGTTCATTAAGCGCATTGAGTAATAGGTTAAAACTTACGTTGCCAAGTGAAGCTTTGGTAATAAAACGAGTGGGTGATTCTCCGCCGGGAGCGGCAGGTACCCATGGCCAGATTTGCCCGTTTAAACCGAATTCAACAGCGGCTCCAAGAGAAAATTCCTTTAGGATATTACTCCAGTCCAAACCGATGCGAGAATTTTCTTGCAGGTATACTTCAATAATTTTTGCTTCAATGATTACTTGTCTGTAGAGTTCTGTTTTTAGAGATTCAAGATAAAAGTCAACTTTTTCGAGCAAAGCTCGCGGTGCGGTAACAGTAATTAAGCCAACGGATTTGTCTACAGTATAATAAGCACCACCTGATGCATACCGTCTGGTGGCGGAACTTGTTGCCACTGCAGAGTCACCTTCATCTGAGGAAGAGTCAGCAACAGATTGTGGAGTAGACGATACTGTAGTAGTTTCCCAGGCAGATAATAAAGTGTCAAGGTTAGCTGTAATATTTGTCCAAACATCAAATTCATTATCAGCACTATCTATCTTGACTGTACCTTCGGTGCCAGTAGCAGCATCACGGTCAGTGAGGAAGTTACCTCCAATTGCAGTGGTATATGTACCTTTAATGTAAGGTATAGTTATGTGAAATTGCCTTGTTTCTTTATACTTAACTACAATTGTATTATCTTTTTCGATATCATGATAATAATCAACTTGTCTCAGTAAATTGTCGATAGCATCAAAAAAATTATCATCAGCACTGATGTTGACATCCACCAGAACTGTTTGGTCCACATCACTGGACCAACTCACATTCATCTGCTTGAGGTTGGCAAGTCGTTTGAGGATATCCCAAAGTGGCTGAGGTCCTCTGGTTGAAGAGATATTAGCACCAACTTTAATTTCATACTGTTTTGTTTCTTCACCAAGGACGTCCTCATCCTCGAGGTTCTGAGTGAAATAAGATGGATTTTGAAAACGAACAGGAAGCTGTTGAGGATCAGTATTGTTTTGTTGTTTTTCTTGCTGCGATTGTAACCCGGCAGCAGGGTCTTCCTGGTTGTCTTTTTTCCCGCATGAGGAAAGAGATACAATGATCATTAATCCCAGGATGGTTGTCAGTGTAAATTTCAGATGATTCATGGAGGTTCCTCTGTTAACAATCACACAACGAGCTTTTATTGCTTGCTGAGAGCTATGCGTCCATTAATATATTTTTTTAGATCAGGTGGAATGCGAAAACCTGATAAGAGAATAGTGGTATATTTTTCTGATGCTTCATCGTAACTACCTTGTTTGTCGAGTATTCTAGCATGGGCAAGCATTGAGTTAAGGTTTTCCCCGTGCATCATATCATGTTTTTGCAGTAGCTTGATTGCTGAATCGTATAGTTGTCTCTCTTCACTAAACACTGCATAACTAAGAAGTGACTCTTTGCTGGGGTTCTTACCACTTATACTCTGGTCAAAGTATTGTTGAGCCTCGTCATATTTTCGCATGTTTGCAAGACCAATAGCCGCATTAAGTGAGGCTTTCATATTCTGCGAATCAATTTCAACAGCTTTTTTGGCATAATGGACGGCATTTGCATTCTGCCGAAGTTGTACAAGATAAATAGAAGAAATTTTGTTAGCCAACTCTGAGTTCTGTGGCCATTTTGTAAACGCATCATTGTAGTGATTGATGGCATTTTCATAGTCACCGTCATTCTCAAGCTTTTTCCCTTTACTAATAAGTTTTTTTGCTTCAATTACAGTTTTTGGTAAATTTTGTCGCTGTTGGATAATGATCGCCTCTTCTACAGCAATTTCCTCAACAGCCTCAAAAGTCAGGTTGTCCTCTGCACGGTTTGGCCAGCTGAATGCTTTGTCTTGAGGGAGGATAACTATCGTATTAAAGCGTTCTTCTTTTTGCAGATCTTTTACATTTACAATGACATCAAGGGCAAAATCCCATGGGACATCATTCAATGCAAGGGTCAAAGCGCCACTTACTGCTTCATCTACAACTATATTCTGGCCGCTAATTTCTCTTAACAGACGGAAAACATTATGCAAATCTATTTTGTAAAAATCAACGGTTATTCTCTCTTTATTATACCCAGAGAAGGTGAAATTATCCTTCATCTCAGCTGATGCATCATCAGCTTGGGGATCTAATGAAGGTGTTTCCTGTTGTTCATTTGATGTTGATGGTTCAGCAATGGGGCTAATTGTGGGTAGTTGGTCGTCAATTTCTTTTTCTTGATTGATCAGGGAGCTGATTTGATCAACTTGTTGATCCTGTTCGGTTATAGTTATTTGCAAGCCATTCTCGATTTCACTGATTTGAAAAGGGAAAAGACTGTCTTGCGAAGAGTCAAGGACGATTCTTATTCCAGAATTACGCTGTGCAACTCTTATTTTGTCGAGAATGGTACCGATATTTTGTAGAGGAAGTAGTTCGTTTCCTGATGCCTGATTTATATCAATGTAGAGTCTGGGTGAATTGTCTTCATCTTTATCTAGAACGTCATAGGTGAAATCAGAAATTTTATTGTTTGCCTCTATGGTTACAGTTGTCTCGGTGGATGTAGAGGAAATTTTGATATCAGAAATAATAGTTAATTCACTATCCTGAAGATCAGGTTGAATCTCAGTGAGATTTCCTCCTCCCTCTGTATTGATAGATATGACAATATTATCATCCTGTCTGGTTGTTTCAAATGAAAGCGATTCAGACAAGGTGAATTCAAAGCGGTTAATTGGAGGGGTCGCGTCAGCTATTAGTTTGGTTGTCAGCGAAATTGGTATGTCTGCCTGAGAATCTAAGGTGAGTTCAGGCGAAGTAGCAGAATTAGCTATATCAACAATAATTCTTGATGGGTTAAACAATTCATATACAGTATAAGCTGGTTCTGTTGAGCCGCTAATGGTGATCGTTATTGATTGACCATCCTGCTTTGCAGTAATAGCACTAATATTGTTCTGTGTAAAATCGATTTCACCGTTTGCATTCCCTGTCAATATCAGGCTAAAAGAAGCAAAAAAAACGATTTTGTATAAAAAACTGAAACATGGAATTCTTTTGACTGGAGAAGAAAAAATGGACATGATTCGTTACTCTCCCTCTTTTTTCAGGCGCATGATGATAGTATTGACAAGCTCTCTGCCAGATCGAGTGCGGGCAGTTTCGGTGACATAAACTTGTTCTTCTTTAATTTCAGTGACTACACCACGTCTACCGATTGGTGTTCCTTCATTTATAATGTATCCTTTTCCCGTCACGTCTTCGACCATCGCCATCTTTAAGGAGTTGGAAGACAAAATCGCTACTAGTGATAATTGTCCAGGTTCAAATTGTCTCATACCGCTTAAATTGATGTCATCATCTACTATCTCATCTGTTGCAGAGACAGAAGCGGTTGCTTTTTCTGTAAGAAACGGCATAAAGGGATCTGTACGGTTTTCAAGTTGATATTCGTAATCAATTTCTTCAGATATCTCTAGGGCGATAGGTTGTGGGTCTGGTTGTAATTCAGAAGTCGGTTTTTCATTTTCAGCACCTACCTGGCAAACATTGGCCGAAGATATCAAGAAGGTAGCAAGAAAAATAATAACCGTCTTTGGTATTATGTCTTGAATGATGTGAACAGGTTTTTTGTTCATGTTATGCCGAACTGAAATAGTTTATATTTTTTGAATGGCGAAAAAGAAGTGTTCATTTTTATGGTTTCTCTTTGGCCACTTCAGTGTTGGTGAATCTATATGTTACAAGGCGACACATGGAGTCAAGAACCATATCTCCACCTTCTTTTCTTGGTGAACTTATTTTGATGTTATTAACTGTCACTATACGATCGAGTTTACTCACCTGATCAAGAAAGAAACCTAAATTATGATAAGGCCCGCGGATAGAAATATTAACTGGAATTTCAGAATAAAAGTCTTTTGGTGTTTCAGATCCTGGTTTAAAAGAAATGAAGTCAAGTCCTGCGCCTTTGCCAAGATCAGATATATTGCGCAATAAAGCTGGGATTTCTTTTCTCTTGGGTAGTAATATGGAAAGTTTGGCAAACTGTTTTCTGGTATCTTCCATCTCAGTTTTGTGCTTGTCAAGATGGGCTGCGGCCTTTTTTGCTCTTGAAATTTCAGTGTGCAACGTTGTTTTTTGATTAGACAACTTCTTGATTTTCTCAATATTAGGCATGAAGAAAACAAAGTAAAAGAGTGCAATTGGGAAAATTAGCGCAGCCACAGCAACCGCAATTTTGATTTTTTGATCAAGAGGTATATATTTTCCTTCAATAAAGGAGTCAAACTGTGTTGTTAAATTGCCTAATGTCATAATTACAGCTCTATTATTCTTGGGACTCTTCTTCTGGTACTGAGATGGAGGCACTGATAGAAAAGGTTTTCAGCTTTCTTCCAGCAAACTCCTGCAATGAGGCACTTGATAAATTGACATCTTGAACATATTTTGATTTTCTTAACTCATCAAGGTAGTGGGCAATTGTTCTGTTATCCAAGGCCATACCACTAATTTGAAGACTTGAGCCGCTCTGGTTCAGTGAGGAAAGCCACATTCTATTTGCTGGCGTAAATCTCGATACTTCATCCAGTATGTGAACTGTCAGGGCTGAAGATTTATTGAGTTGATTGATAATACCTATTTGTTTTTCAAGAAGTTTTTTGCTATCTTCTATGGTTTTAATTTGTGCTAGGACTTTTGTGTGACGCTTTTTCTCATTTTGTAAACTGGCTATATCCCTGTCTAGGGCAGCGACTCTGCTTGATTGAAAAATAACAAAACCGATGAGGACAATAACTAGTAGGAAAAATGCAGCACCAAGAGTAAGTATCTGCTGTTTTGCCTGATATCTTTTTTTAATTTCCCGAACGGGTAGTAAATTTATATAAACCATGGTTGAAAATTAAAAAGCAGCTGGGCGAATAGCCAAGCCGGTAGCTATGGCCATTTCCGGTGCAGTGGCCTTTAGATAATCAGGGTTAATATTTTTTTTATTAAAGTTCATAGTTGAAAATGGGTTGAATTCAACGATTTCAAGGCCTGTCTCCTTGCCAAGGTAGTCATGGAGTCCTTGAATTTTTGACCCCCCCCCACTGAGCACCAGTTGGGCAAGAGGCATGTTAGGATGATTTGACATATAGAGATCAATAGCCTTTTTGATTTCAAAAACCCAGTTTGTACAGGTAGAATTAAAAATTTCTTCAATTTCCTTTTGTTTGTCTTCAGCTGGTAATATCCCAATTTTAATTTTTTCAGCTTCGTCAAATTCAAGTCCAAAGGTACTGGCAATTTGCTCTGTTAATTGATTGCTACCCACAACGATGTCTCTGGCTAAAACTGATGCGCCACCGGAGATAATGTTGATGTTCATTTTTGATGCACCAATATCTACTAAGGCAACGTTTTTGTCTGTTTTATGGGCAATTTCCCAAATATTTTCCAAGGCAAATCCATCAACGTCAACCAGCACAGTTTTGAGCTTTAAATTGTTGAGCATGTCTAGGTATCCATCAACAACTTCTTTTTTTGCAGCAACAAGCATAACATCTGTTCTGTCATCTTCGCTTTCAGCAGTTTTTAGATCCTGAAAGTCCAGATATACATCCTCTTTGTCAAAAGGGATATACTGCTCTGCTTCTTCTATAATATGTTCAGCAAGGTCCTCTTCACTCATTGGCTCCATTGCAACTTTTTTAACAATCACTGAGTATCCAGAAATTGATATACCAACTTTTGCGCCCTTGATTTTAAGATTTTTAAACAGGGAGGAGATGATTTTGCCAATCTGGTCAGGTTCCTGTAAGACACCATCCTCAACATATCCTGGTGGTACAACTGCGCTGCCAAGTGCTAAGAGAGTAAATTCATCACCACTTTTTTGGAGTTGACATACTTTTATGGCATGGGAGCCTATATCCACACCTGTAATGAGTTTTACTTTTTTAGCCATTTAACAACTCTGTTGGTTACCAGTTGCCAACTCTTTTTGGATTGGCTGCTGGGCGAAGAATAAAAGGAATAAAATAGTTATTTTAGCCAGTATGCTAATATTAAGGTCATAAAAAATGTTTTTTGTCAAGAGTTCTGTTTGATTTTTTTAATTTTATTGCTGAGAAAACAGGGGGATAAGTAATCTGTCTAAGATTTCCCCCTACAATATGTGGTACTGTATCTGATTGGAATAGCTTATTTTGTATGTTTTGCCTATGGACCTACTGATAATCTCTTGAGGGAAAAGGAACTTGAATATTTCTATCCTTTCGGATACTTTCAGTGAAATTTCGTGTCTGAATTTAATATCATAAGGGAATATATCAGTGGCCAAAATAAATCAAAAAAAACAAAAATCAGTTATTCGTGAATATACTGAAGCGATAATAATTGCACTTGTCCTTGCACTTTTTATCAGAACCTTCGTTGTTCAAGCTTTTAAGATTCCTTCTGGTTCTATGTTGCCAACTCTTAAAATTGGTGATCACATCCTCGTGAGCAAGTTTATTTATGGCGTCAAAATACCTTTTTCGGGAAAAGTTTTGATTCCCTTTAAAAAACCAAAGGTAAACGATATTATAGTTTTTAAATATCCTGAAAATCCTGAGCTGGATTTCATTAAAAGAGTTGTTGGCGGGCCCGGTGATATCATCGCTATTCGAGATAAAAAAGTTATTATCAATGGGCAACCATTTGAAGATAAGTATGGCACTCATTTTGATTCAAGAATTATTTCTGCTGTAAACAGCTCGCGAGATAATTTTGGACCCAAAAAAATTCCTGATAACAAATTGTTTGTTATGGGTGATAATCGTGATAATTCACATGATAGTCGTTTTTGGGGATTTGTTGATATACAATCTGTTAGGGGTAAGGCTGTTGTGGTTTATTGGTCTTGGGATGTTTTACAGCCATTTTTTTCCATTGAGCGATTTAAGTCAGTTCGCTGGGATAGACTAGGAGATCTAGTGCATTGAGTTTTAGCAACACAGTGCTACCTGCCAGTTACAGGTTCAATCATAGGAATATTCTAGGTGTTGATCAGTTTTCACCTGAAGATATTCACTACATCTTAAACACTTCAGAGTCATTTCTCGAAATTGCTAAGCGACCTATCAAAAAGGTTCCTGCACTTCGTGGTAATACTATAATTAACCTCTTTTTTGAACCCAGTACCAGGACCAGGTTATCTTTTGAGATTGCTGCAAAAAGGATGAGCGCTGATACATTTAATATCTCGGCCTCAACTAGTTCTGCGGTGAAAGGTGAATCGCTCATAGATACTGCAAAGAATATTGAAGCCATGCAACCTGATGTCGTAATTATGCGCCACAGTTTTTCGGGAGCTCCGCACATGCTGGCAAAATATATTAATGCTTCGATAATTAATGCTGGCGATGGGACTCATGAACACCCCTCTCAGGGATTATTGGATATGATGACTGTTCGTCATCATAAAGGACGACTTGATGGTCTGAAAATTGCTATCATTGGTGATATTCTACATTCTCGTGTTGCCCATTCAGATATTCTTGGTTTTAGTAAAATGGGTTCACAAGTGAATGTTTATGGACCGGCCACTCTCATGCCTAAGGGATTGGAGCAACTAGGTGCAGTTGTTTGTTCAAGCATTGGTGAAGCTGTAAGTGATGCAGATGTGGTGATAACATTGCGTATTCAAAAAGAAAGACAGAGCGATTCGCTTTTACCTTCATTTCGAGAATACGCCCAAACGTATGGTGTTAATCTGGATATTCTATCTCTTGCAAAACCTGATGCTATTGTGATGCATCCAGGCCCAATTAATCGAGGTGTTGAATTAATGCCGGATGTGGCAGATAGTCAACAGTCTGTTATTTTGGATCAGGTGTCCAATGGTGTGGCTGTTCGTATGGCACTATTATATCTTGTTATGGGTAATGCATAATATGAAATTTGAGAGAGTTAATGGCTGAAGATGTCCTGCTTAAAGGCGGAAGGGTTATTGATCCCGCTAATAATATTGATGATGTGCGTGATGTATTGATCATGGGTGGAAAAATAGGATCATCTCCTTCTGATGATTCATGTTCTGCACGTGTGATTGATGTTAGTGGGTGCTGGGTTATCCCTGGATTGATTGACATGCATGTTCATCTGCGTGAGCCAGGTGAAGAATATAAAGAGGATATTATAAGTGGTACAAAAGCTGCTGCAGCAGGAGGTTTTACCGGCATTGCATGTATGCCAAACACTAACCCTGTAAACGATTGCAGGGCAGTGACTGTAATGATTTTGGAGGGTGCTCGGGATGGTTTTTCCCGTGTGTATCCTGTAGGGGCAATTTCACAAGGCAGCAAGGGTCAGAGCCTGGCAGGCTTTGCTGAGATGAAAAAAGCAGGTGTAGTTGCAGTTTCTGATGATGGCCTTCCTGTTGTTGACAGTCAATTAATGCGTCGTGCTTTGGAATATGCAAGTGATCATAAGCTGACAGTTATTTCTCATAGTGAAGAAGCTACGCTTGGACGTTACGGAGTTATGAATGAGGGTGAGGTTTCCACCAGGCTTGGTTTGAGCGGAATACCGGTTGCCGCAGAAAGCATAATGGTATATCGGGAAATTGCATTAGCAGAATATACCGGGTTAGCTGTTCACATTGCACATGTTAGTACAGAATTAGCTCTTGATTTGATACGAAATGCTAAGAAAAGAGGTGTGCGTGTAACGGCTGAAACAGCGCCTCATTATTTCACTCTGACAGAAGAGGCTGTTGTCGGGTATAACACTAACGCCAAGATGAATCCGCCTTTGCGGACAGAGTTAGACCGGCAAGCAGTATGTGCCGCTCTAGCCGATGGAACCATTGATGCAATAGCAACAGATCATGCTCCACATTCCATTCTTGAAAAAGAAGTGGAGTTTGATAGGGCTTTAAACGGGATCATTGGTCTGGAAACAGCAGTTCCTCTATCTCTATATCTAGTTCGTAAAAAAATAATAACAGAGCAAAAACTCGTGGAGCTTTTATCTGTGAAACCGGCTCAAATTCTAGGAGTTGCTGGAGGCTCACTTTCAGTGGGTGATGTTGCAGATATTACTGTGCTTGATCCAGAGCACAAGTTTGTTTACGATATGGAAAATGTTGTGTCAAAAAGTAAAAATTCTCCTTTTCTTGGCTGGGAACTTCAAGGGCGAGCTCTGCTGACAATGGTTGGCGGTAAGTTAACTCATAATTTGATAGATTGATATTTTTCAAGCATAATCAATTGTATCTTTCAATCCGGCATCTTGAAAACCTTTAATCCTCAGTCTGCACGCATCACATCGACCACATGAGATTCCATGAAGGGGATCATAACAAGTATGTGTCATCGAATAGTCTACTCCAAGGCTTAAGCCTTTTTTGATTATTTCTTTTTTACTGAGATGAATAAGAGGTGCATGGAATTTAAAGGTTTTTCCCTGGCTGCCTGCCTTTGTTCCTAAGTTCGCCATTTGTTCAAAAGAGCGTAAAAAGTCTGGCCTGCAGTCAGGATATCCGCTGTAATCCACAGCATTAATACCCAGGAATATATTGCTTGCTTTAATGACCTCAGCCCATGCCAAAGCGTGTGACAGGAATATTATGTTTCGGCCAGGAACATAAGTCACGGGTATATCCTTTTCTATGTCGGGAAAGTCGCGGTCTTTGGGGACCGGGATTTTATCTGTAAGGGCAGAACCTCCTATGGATTGCAGATCAAGATTTAGGATGAGGTGTTGTTTGACTCCCATTGCTTTGCAAATTGATTTTGCTTTTTCAAGCTCAATGTCTTGTTTCTGGCCGTATCGAAAGCTTAGGCAGGAACACGAATATTTTTGTGATTGAGCTATAGCGAGGACTGTGGTGGAGTCTAAACCACCGCTTAAAAGTACAATAGCTTTATTATTGAGGGTGTTATTCATGTTATTTTATAATGAGGTTTTTTATTGTATGACAATTTGATTTACAATCTGTGAAACGCTGGCTTGTGTTGACTTCATCTATCAAGCTACATAGAATCATGAATATTTTTTCAGGGTGATGAGAATATCAGGAAGTGTTAGAAAAAGACAGTTTTTTGGTAATAGTAATGGATTCTTCTGTAACATTGGCTTGATAGGCAAAGGCCTTGACTCCTGACATTGTTGCTTTTTTCAGGGTTTCTGCGTAGGAGGGATCAATATTTGAAGCGGGTTTGAAGTGTGTGCAGTCAGTTCTTTGTACACAGAAAACTATTGCTGCAAGGTTTCCATCTTTATGGAGATTGATGAGCTCTTCAAGATGTTTTTTGCCACGGGCAGTAACAGCATCGGGAAACATGGCGATTCCATTTTCAGCAAGTGAACAATTCTTAACCTCAATGTACATTTTTCCAAGAGAGGTGTGTAAGAGGAAATCAAGCCTGCTTCTATCTGAGACTTTTATTTCAGGTTGGATTGAATGGATCGTACCAAAGTCATTTATGGATTCGTTTTCCAGGGCTTCCTTGATGATTTTGTTGGTTCTGCTGGTGTTGACGCCAATCCAGATGTTTTTTTCTTTTACCATCTCTAGCGTCCAGGGATACTTTCTTTTTGGGTTGTTTGATAAAGAGATAATCGCCTCCGATCCAGGAGTTGAGCAACCTGTCATTGAGCCTGAATTGGGACAGTGAACAGTGAGGGTACTGCCGTCCTGGAGAATGATATCTGCAAGAAAACGTTTGTAACGTTTTAGAAGTGTGCCTTTTTTGCGATTTTTTGGAAGAAACATGATCTTTTCTCTGGCAATGTTGGCAAGGTTTATGCTTTAAGAAGCGGTTAGTTTATATTATAGTGTCATGTTAATATGTGTTTATGAAATTGTCCATTTGGAGATTTTCTAAAGGATCTGACGAATTAAGATTGGAAATCACCTTTTTAGCAAACCAAGTAAAGGAGATGTAAAGCAATGAAACTCGGAATCAATGGCCTTGGCAGAATCGGTAAACTATCGCTATGGCATCATGTTTCCCGGCAGTTTTTTTCAGAAATTGTCGTTAATCTTGGCAGAGATGTTGGTCTGGGGCTAAATGATATCGCTGCGTCCATCGAAAAGGATTCATCCTATGGCAGGTTAAGCATGTATTTGCATGGCCATAAGGGCGGGAGACCAATCGAAAATCTGAATGAAGAAGCTGGCACAATGACGGTCAATGGAATGCCGGTGACAGTTTTACGAAAAGAACGTAATCCTAAGGATATTAGTTGGAAAGAGAATAATTGTCGACTGGTTGTTGATACAACCGGTGTTTTTAAGGATCCCACAGCTAATGCTGATGAACCAAGAGGATCTGTTCGAGGTCATTTGCAGGCTGGTGCTGAAAAAGTGTTGGTTTCCGCACCTTTTAAAATTAAATCTCAAGGGATTGAGATTCCAGAAGATGCAGTGACTACGGTGATGGGGATTAATGACGATGATTATAACCATGCAAAACATAATGTTATATCCGCCGCTTCTTGTACTACTACTTGTTTGTCATATATGATTAAACCGCTTATTGACCACTTTGGCGCTGATAGAATGCTTTCTGCGTCAATGGTTACGGTTCATGCAGCTACGGGTAGTCAACAGGTGCTTGACAGGCTTGCTGGTGCTGGAGTCAAGGATTTGCGGAAGAATCGCTCTATTTTAAATAACATTATTTTGACAACTACCGGTGCTGCAAAGGCGCTCGGACTTGTCATCCCAGAAATGAAATCCATTGGCTTTATTGCTGAATCAGTGCGGGTTCCGACCTCAACAGGTTCTTTGATTGTGTTGGTTCTTAACTTGCAGGATGAATTGGATAATCCTGTTAAAAGAGATCTTCTTAATTCAATTTACAGTGAATATGCGAATCGGTCTTCTTATCTGGAATATTCAGAGGAGCAAAATGTCTCTTCTGATATTATTGGGTATCCTGAAGCTGCTGCAATAATTGAGGCTACCGAAACTCACACTCGTACAGCATCTATAAATGTTAACCTGGAGCGGATGAAGTTAAATGTTGAACCTGGACAGGTTCCGCCAGTCCTTGAAGTCCCTGTGACTCAGGCAGTAATTTATGGCTGGTATGATAATGAGCTGGGAAGCTATACCAATATGCTTGGAGATTTAACAGTATCTGTTGCAGAGAGAATGTTGTAAGATTTTTTCGATTATCTGGTTAATTCTAATATAACAAATGATTGTTTGAGATAGCAGTGTTTTTTGATGATAGTTGTCAGTTCGCGATTGATGCTGGAAAAAGACTTTCCAGCTGTATTGGTTTTAGAAGAGCAAATGCAGGGGCAACGGAGTGACCATCAGTGGGCAGATGAATTAGAGGTACTAGGTTCATTATGCCTGGTTGCCGAACTTGATGGTGATGTGATTGGAGTAGCTGCTTTCAGAAGCATTGGGCAGGAAGCCGAGTTGATGCGGGTGGTTGTATGGGCCAAAAGACGACAGGTAGGTGTGGACGGCAATTGCTGCTTACTGCTTTTAAGGCACTGGTAATTAGAAAAGTTAAAAACTGTTTCCCGGAAGTTTGTGAGTCTAATGAGGTGGCAAGGGTTGTTTATACAACTTTGGGATTTTATGAAACTGGCATGCGTTTAAAGTATTATCGTAACCCTGTGGAAGACGCGGTTTCAGTGCAGTTGAAATTTGATGATGTATAAGTGTCTGGCAAAATGTATTGGTATCTCGCAACAAATTGAATAGAAAATTTTTTCAAGCCGGGTCAGATCGGTATTGAAGGATGTTATGAAAAGTATACGTGATCTGGAAATAACGGGTAAGCGTCTTCTTGTCCGTGTGGATTTTAATGTGCCCATGGATGAAAGTGGGCGTATTACTGATGATATTAGAATACGACGAGCATTACCGACTATAGAATATGCTTTAAGCAATAATGCTAAAGTTATTCTCTGTTCACATATGGGGCGCCCAAAAGGGGAGCGAATTGAAAAATATTCACTTGCTCTAGTGGCTCGCCATCTTGCAGATATACTTGCAAGGCCTGTGACGCTAGCACCTGATTGTGTTGGGAAACAAGTTGAGGAGCTTGTGAGTGGCATGCAAGATGGGGATGTGATTTTATTAGAGAATCTTCGTTACCATGCCGCTGAGCAGCAGGGCGACAAGGATTTTGCAGGGCAATTATCCAGCTTGGCTGATGTGTATGTAAATGATGCCTTTGCAGTGTCTCATCGCGCTCATGCTTCGGTTGTTGGAGTGCCTAAGCAATGTAGTGAAAAGGTTGCAGGTTTTTTGTTGCAAAAAGAGTTGGATTATTTTCATCGTTCCATGGATGAGCCTGTTAGGCCTCTTGTTGCTATTGTTGGAGGAGCAAAGGTTTCAAGTAAGCTCGGAGCATTGGAAAATATGCTTGCCAAGGTGGATAAGGTGTTGATCGGTGGAGCAATGGCGAACACATTTTTGAAAAGTCAAGGGTACTCAGTCGGAGCATCCAAGGTTGAGAATGATTTGCTTGATGCAGCTAGTGATTTTTTGCAGCATGCTCAAGACAAGGGAGTTAAAATTTATCTTCCGGTGGATGTAATAGCTGCTGATTGTTTTGCTCATGATGCTGTTACTAAGCAGGTGTCGATTCAGGATATTCCTGATGATTGGATGGCTTTAGATGTTGGTCCGGCAACAGTTATCTGTTTTCGGCAGGCTTTAGCTGATGCTAGAACAATTGTGTGGAATGGTCCTGTGGGTGCGTTCGAGATGGATGCTTTCTCGGAGGGGACGCGGGCTTTGGCATATTGTGTTGCTACATCACATGCATTAAGTATTACCGGTGGAGGTGATTCCAATGCAGCTGTAACCAAGTTTGGTCAAGCTGATAATGTTTCATATATGTCCACTGGTGGCGGGGCTTTTCTTATGTTAATGGAAGGAAAAGCTTTACCTGGTGTTATGGTTCTTGATTAGCTTGTAATGCATCGATATTTTAGTAGGTTAAAGCTGGTGAGATTTGTCTTGCAAGTTGAAATCGATCAGTGTTGTTTCAGGTAGGGAATAATTGCTTAAAAGGAGATGGAATGCAGAGAAAACCGCTGATTGCCGGTAACTGGAAAATGTATCTTTCTGTTGAAGAAGCTTCTGCTCTTGCTGCAGATGTTGCTGATAGTGTTAAAGGTATATCTGATAGAGATGTAATGATCGCCCCTTCTTATACGTCATTGGCAACGGTAGCACGCGTTCTTGAAGATTCTACAGTGTATGTTGCAGGTCAAAACGTTTGCTGGGATGAACAGGGTGCGTATACGGGTGAAATATCTGGAAATATGCTACGTGATGCCGGAGCGTCAATGGTTATCGTTGGCCATTCTGAGCGAAGACATATTTTTAAGGAAAATGACAGTATTGTTAATAGTAGGCTGTTGGGTGCACTTGAGAGTGAATTGCTACCAATACTTTGTGTTGGTGAGACTCTTGAGCAAAGAGATAGCGGTAAGACCTTTGATGTTATTTCAGAGCAAGTGTCTTTAGGTCTGAAGGGTGTGGATGTTGCACTGGCGGAAAAAATTGTAGTTGCTTATGAGCCTGTTTGGGCAATAGGGACTGGTAAAACAGCAACTAAAGAGATGGCACAGGATGTTCATGCTTTTATTCGTAGTATTTTAGTTAAAATGTTTAACAAAAACATTGCCAATAATATTAGAATATTGTATGGTGGTTCGGTTAAGCCGGAGAACATTGATAGTCTCATGGCTGAACCTGATATTGATGGTGCGCTGGTGGGGGGCGCTTCTTTGAAATCCCAGTCATTTGACAGGATTATCAAATTTAAGTTATGACTACAATATTAACAATAATTCATATACTCGTTTCTTTTTTTCTTATCGGCATTGTTTTGCTTCAGCACGGTAAGGGGGCAGATGTCGGCGCAACTTTTGGTGGCTCTAGTCAGTCTCTTTTTGGTACAGAAGGACCTGTGCCATTACTGAATAAAATTACAACGCTGGCCGCTATAGTATTTATGTGTACTTCAGTATCCTTGGCTTATATGTCAGCCCATAAAAGTACTGGGTCGGTAATGAGTGATGTTAAAGTTCAGATTCCAGTAGCTCCAATTTCAGTCCCTGCTTCGACCGTTCGTGAAGCTGCAACTATACCGTTGCCTGATGTGAAGCTGGATGGGGCAAAGAAACAAGAGGCATCTAGTGATTTCCCAGGTGCGCAAAAATAGATACAAGGTTGCCGAAGTGGTGGAATTGGTAGACACGCTGTCTTGAGGGGGCAGTGGGCCACGCCCGTGCCGGTTCGACTCCGGCCTTCGGCACCATTTGTTAGATAAAGCGAGTGATCCTAAAGGGTTACTCGCTTTGTTGTTTGTGCATATGCAGAAATATGCAGTTTTCGTCACGATTTCGTACAGCCCCCAACGCCTCTTCCAGTCCTTCTCTTCCTTCTCCTTGTATCCAATGACCGTAAGTGTCAACAGTTATGTCAATTGAGCTATGCCCAAGCTGCTTTTGGACATATGCAGGACTGATATGTTTCATCAGTAAGGTGGAAGCATATGTGTGTCTTAGGTCATGCGGACTTCGTTGTTCAAGGTCTGCTTTTTTGCATACACGTTTTACGAGATCCTGAATTTTTCGCTGGCTCAAGGGCCACTTGAAATCCTCTGCTGGATCTGCAAAGAGGTATTCAACTTTTGCTTTTTTTCCAGAGCTGAGTTTTACTTTTTTTTGAAACTTGATTAGCTTTTTGATCCCCGGCATTAAAAAATCAGGAAGGTCTACCCATCTGTACTCACTGGATTTTGGTTTGTTGAATTTATGACGTTTAAAACTTTCTTTTACCTGATAGACTTTTTTGTCAAAATCCATATTCTTGGTATGAAAAGCCAATGCTTCTCCAAGGCGGAATCCACCATTGAGCATGATGTCTAAAATCAGTTGCTCCGGTAGTGAGCAATGTTTTTCACTAGCAGCTAGGAATAATTGCACTTCTTTACTGTTCATTGGCTTTGGATCTGAAAGATTTCTTTTCCGTTTCGGGGGTAGAATTTTCTTGAGTAGCTTGGCAGCAGGATTGACCTGCAATAAATTACTATCAATAGCTTCTTCAAATATGCTGCTGATTACCGTGTGAGCTAATTCTACTGATGCTGGTGATCGTTTTTTCCATAGCTTGCGTAAAAACTTTTTGACATCAACCCGTTCAATCTGATCAATTCTTTTGTCACGGAACAGACTGTGAGGCAAAATATGAATTCTCAAGATACCTTCATATCGTTCGAAGGTTGAGTCGCGCCAACAAGAAGCATTATCTTCCAACCATTCTTTGCTGAAAGATGAAAACTGTGGCAATTGGGGCGTTTCTTGAACTTTTATAGTTGAAGGCGTATTTGATATTACCTCTAGTTCAGTTGTTAGTATTTCAGCGGCTTTGATGGCTTTGCACAGGTTCTTTCTTCCAGAACCGACAGTTTTATTCCTCCTATGTTGGCTTTTGTTAATGAAAATGGTCCATTTTCCTCGTTTGTCCATACGGACTTGAATGCCACGGGAAACTTGGTATATCGGGCCAAATTTCCCTTCAGTGGCTGGGTACTTTCTCCAAGGCATACTTTAGTCCTCCGAAATAGGTGATGCCTTGACTGTAATAATCACAAATTGATTGTAACATTGCCCTTCTTTCATATCAACTTGTCCTTCCTCTTATAATGCATCTAAGGTGTTGTTGATTAGAGTATCAATTGATTTTGCAGTTTCGATGTGGTTAGCCTGGAAAGTAGCAATGAACCATTCATCAAACTCTGTAGGGTTGACATAAATTTTTCTGTCTGGACGATAATGAGGCATACCTTTTTTAAGGAATCTCCTGAGGCTGGTTATTGAGATATTTTTTTCCATAGAGAGTGTTTTTAAATCATATAATTTCATGAAAATTGCTCCATAATCCCAATTAAGATTAATGTTATATTGAACCTTACTTATGTTTGTTTTCATTGAGGTAATCTATAAGTAGGTCTGAAATATTAGTTAGATATTCATGCTTTTTCTTTGAGATCTTTTTTGTAGAAGTTTGATATTTTTTTAGATCCTTATTTAACCATCGATAAAAAAGTTTAATTTTTTTAAACTTTTTGTTCTTTGGTGTGGATTTTTTCTCATCTGTCTTTTTAGATTCTGATTTGTTCTTTGAAGGCGATGCCTTTTTAGTTTTGCATTCTTTGATATGGTCATTAACCTCTGTCTGGAATTGTTTGATGGATTCTTTGTCGTCATCCTCAAAGTCTAAATCAAAATTATTCTCTTCTAGATATGTCCCTATATCCTCTTTTTCACTTAAGGTATTTAGTGTATATAACTTTGTCCTCGGTAGATTTAGAAGAACTGGGTGTTTTTCAATATCAACACATCTAGCTAAACTTGAAAAACGTTGGCATTGTCTAATCCCTATATGCTTTAAATTATTATCAATAAAGGTCTCCCAGTTTTCCTCAATTTTTTTTCTTAATAAGTTAAGTCCTTGTCCAGTCTTGATGGCATAGAGTGTAGATCTGGAATTGTTTTTAATAAAGTCACTGTAGTCTTCTAGGATGTTATTTATTCTCTTTGAAATATCTGCTTTTTTCTTTTTAGTACCCTTGGGGGTATTCTTCCGTGTACGATTGGTTTTGTTTTTTTTAGGCATTTTGTCCTCCTTGGTTTAAAATGAAATATTTTTATGATATTTTTATCTAAAAAACTTTTTCACGTTAAAGCAGAAGACTATGATGTCTTTATAATCAAAACATTGCTCTGAACATGATTGATAGGCATTGCAAACTTGTTTATGAGTAAATCACGTTAGCGCCGAAAAGAATGTGAGGTTTATAACTGATTATGTTGGGGATTATGATATGAAAAGCCCTCTTAAATCACGCCGTAAAAAAAAGATTAATAAGAATAACCGTTTAGCTCGGGAGGGAGATAAGATAAATTCAAATTTGCTGTTGGTGAGATATATTGCTGAAATAGAAAAGTTTTATGGTTCTTTTTCTGAGTGTAAAGAATGTTTTGAAAGGTTGTTGGAATGGCGTGGCGGTTGGAGAGAGAGGGGTAGTTTGGTTACCTTTAAATGCCCAAATAATAAGTGTTCTGGAACTAAAGGGAAAATATATAAAAGGAATAAAGAGGGGGAGAAAATAAGAATTGTTTATGAGTGTAGGACTTGTAGAAAACAAACCTCTTTGTATGCAGGTACTATTTTTGAGAACACAAAGTTGGAGTTGTGGATTTGGTTTTTGTCAATTTATTCTATGATATTATTGGATGGAGGAATACCAATAACTTTTTTAACCAACAAGTATTTAGAATTTGCAGTTTCTACATATGATTTTGAAACATCTTATAAGGATGATGAAAAAAATATAAAGCGGTTTCGGCAAAGAGTAAAAAGAATTACAACTAAAATAAAAGAGCAAGTATTCAAAGGTAAAAACTCAAATTATTCTATTGATGATTATTGCAAATTGGTAGGGTTAAAAAGAATTACAAATTTTAAATCATTTTTGGAGTGGTATAATGCAGACCCTGATTGTAAAAAAACTTGGAAAATAGGTTGGAGGGATTTTAATTATTCAATTCCAAAAAAAAATAACTCGGTTAATACAAAGCAGAGTTGCCGGCCCAAGGAAAAGATTAGGCATCAGTTGTTTGTTAGTAGATCAGATGTAGCTGAGGGTGATTGGATTTTATGTGTCGACTTAAAAGCTATGTCTCAAAAAATTAAACTAAGGTGGATGCTTGTAGAACATATTTCATTATTATCTTCAAAAGTATTTGATTGTGAGTATTATGCAACTCAAAAAAAATATCAAGATAAGAGTGTAATGAAACGGCGACCATTTAAGATAACAAAAGATTTTAGATATGCTTTTCGGAAGGCTATTCTGTATTATTTCAAAGACAAGTCGCATGATTTTTCTAGAAATGGAATTGTTGGATGTCCTCCTGAAATTGTAGAATATACGTTGAACAAGTTACATGGTAGATTTTAAGAAAGTATTATTTATTCTGATTATAACGTAACTTTTTGTTTTTACAGAACCGCGATTACTGTTGTAGGTGTATCCTTCAGTTCTCTCCCTAAAATCAGTTATAATCAGCATTTATTAGAAAACAAAATAGTTAAGAGAATGCATAAAATCTTAACAATATTCTTTTGCGATTCGGCTCAATATTCTTCGATTTGACAAATAATATTATCCCTCCTTAGTATTGATCAGGCTCTAACATTCTTCTCTTTTTTCCTTTACTCCCCAACAGTATCAATCCTAATTTATAATTTCCTGTTGTCCTGGAAGGGTTTTAGGTTTCTTTCGTTTTTAACCTTTTGAAAATAATAGATTTTTACATTGGAAATGTGTAGAATGTTCTGATATTTTTATTGATAATAGCATTATTTTTGGTGCTTTTCATAATTTTTCTGACGAATATCTTTCTGGTATGCATTTTGATGCAAAAAAAACTATTGGGTAATAGGAATCACTGGTTATGAGTAAGAATGCAAGTGAGAATTTACTCGCTTTCCCCATAAACATAAGGAAAACGTTAAAACATCTAAGGCAAGATATGAAGGATGACTGGTTTTTCGATACGGTTAGATATGAAGATTTGTTATCCAATCCAAAAAGTCTTAATGATGTTCTTCAAAAAAACCTAGAAGTAAATCACGGTCTTTATCAATCTGGTAAGAAATTCACCTATGATGTCCCAAAGAGCTCTTTGGGACTCCGGTATACATTGGAAATCAATTTCTATGACAGATTTATCTACCAAGCTATTTGTACTTACCTGATGCCTTTTTTTGATCCATTATTATCAAATAGAGTTCTAAGTCATCGCTATAATAAATATGGTCCAGATCGATACTTGTTTAAGCACCGTATTAGTTTATGGAATACTTTTGAGAATATTACTCACCTTGCAATAGTTGATAGTCAATCTTTGCTGATTACAGATTTGCTTAATTACTTTGAGCATATATCAATAGATGCCATAGAAAAAGCATTCATAAGTATGTTGTCTCGGATTGAAACACCAGGGAGCGAGAAAAATACTATTCGTAGTGCCATAAGTACACTAAAAGTACTTTTGAAAAAATGGTGCTTTAATAGTCATCATGGGTTACCTCAAAATCGAGATGCTTCATCGTTTATTGCTAATGTCGTGCTGGATCAAATTGATAATAAAATGGTTGAGTTAGGATATGATTATTTCAGATACGTAGATGATATAAGGATTATATGTAAAGATGAATTCGAGGCAAAAAGGGCTTTAAATACCTTGATCTTAGAACTTAGAAGATTAGGCCTAAATATTAACTCAAAGAAAACGACGATATTAGATAGCAATAGTGATAATATTGATGAATTCTTTCCTAGTATTGATGATCAGATCGCTGTTATCGACACTATGTGGAGATCCAGAAGCAAGAAAGTTATTGCTAGATCCATTCCTGTATTGCATGCGTTTTTAACGCAACAGGTTGAGAATGACAATACACAAGGTAGACAATTTCGATTTTGTATAAATCGGATCAAAACTCTAATATCGAGCAATTTATTTGATGCTAAATCAGTAATAGCGACAGAGATAGCTGACACGATAATTAAGGAGTTTGCATCTCAACCTGTTTCAACTGATCAATTCTGTAAATTGTTGATGGACTTAGATCTTACTCCAAATCAGTTAAAAGCTGTTTCTGACTATTTGATGGATTCAGATCAGGCACTTTATAGTTGGCAAAATTACCATATATTTCTCCTGTTGGCATATAAGAAATATTACTCTGAATATTTGGTTGAACACTGTAAAAATATTATTTCTGAAGATGTTTACAGACCAGAGGTTCCTGCTTGCTTTATATATTTAGCATGTATTGACCATGTGAATGATATTGAGGAATTTATAACTAAATTTGAGGAGTCATGGCCTTATCAGCATCAGAGATTTTTTCTGATATCACTACAAAATACCCCTCCTAAAAAACTTAAGCCAATGTTTGGAAAGGTAGATTATCGTTTAAAGGGCACTGTGTCTAGAATGAAAGACAACGGGAAGTTTAAGGGTGAAACAATTTTTCTTAAGGATTTCAACCAAACAATGATAAACAATATATATGATGAGATTTCGCCGTATGAGTAAAGAAAACTTTGTATATTTTCTGTATCAAAAGGACTTTGCTGAAAAAGGTAATGATCGTTATTTTGTATATGAGTGTGGTTTGTTCTCTGAAGTTGATTCTAGTTATATTGTTAATCTTGAGAAATTTGTGGTCACCCATGATTATTGGTTGATTGTTAGTTCATTGTATAAAAAGCATTCGATTTTGCCCGATAAAGTACTTGATATTAATCTCTTATCTAGAATTGTGACAGGGAAGAAAGCTCTATTGAGAGATCCGCAGCTTTGGGATATTTCACAAACGATTAAGTTGTTGTATAGCGATCAGAGTGATTTTGATCGCTATATTGGGATGTATTACCGAAGGGAATATTTGAATGAAGAAACATATATGCTTTTTTCACACAAACTTGAGCAATATACAGATCAATTATGCGCGTTGGCACAAGAAGCTGGTGAATTATCAAGGTTTTATGCCATAGAACTTCCATTATTCAATTTGCTTTCCAAAGTAGCCTCCAAAGGTCTGTGTGTGTCGGAAAAGGTGTTAAAAATTCACAAGTCAAATATTAAAAACGATTACTACCGAGAGTTGAAGAAGTTTTCTGAAAAACACAATGTGCTTTATGAGCAACCATCTGATGGAGATATCAAAGATAAATTGAGATCTTTGGGTTATGATGTAGAAAAATATAGTGCTAATTTTTTGATAAATTTTTTACCATCGATAAATGATTACACTCTAGATTTAAAGAAATTGCAAAAACTAGGTAAATGCTACTATGTTTTTAACAATATT
>PJEL010000514.1_pt1 | contig 45385 bp, 41 predicted proteins | sample 1853271 | NCBI WGS metagenome assembly PJEL01 (sample SAMN08108733, study PRJNA415343) | Invertebrate metagenome, whole genome shotgun sequencing project. | host: Globobulimina | place: Sweden: Gullmar Fjord | collected 2015-08
AAAGATCAATATTTTTTATCCTTTAAAAATATATTTTTTTTAGCGATCTAAGATTTAAGAAAAGACGTATGGATTCGGTTAAGTTTAAATTTTTGAATGCATAATTTTCGATCGCACGCTACGCTAAATACGCTATTAGCGCTACAAACCCATCGCTCTTTTTACTCTCCAAAAAGCAAAAAACCCAACTCTTTCGAATCGGGTTTTTCTTAATATGGCGGTGAGATAGGGATTTGAACCCTAGATGGGCTACAAACCCATGCCGGTTTTCAAGACCGGTGCTTTCGACCACTCAGCCATCTCACCTAATGTTTTCGCTGTTGCGAAAACGATGCGAATAGTAAAGATACATTATGATGTTGTAAAGTAAAAACTGACTTAAATATCAATTTATAGGTTCAAGTGCTGAGAAATCAGCCAAAGCGGTCAAAATTCGATTCCCCTGCCCGGCAATATCTAGTTAGATACTGCGAATTGCCTAACCATTAATTGCAAAACCTTATTCAATAAAAAACAGCCTAAGTATACGGTTTACCGAGGTTTTTGTTCTCAACTCTTAGCAATTCATCTATCATTAATATAACTTCATAATAATTAATTTATTTGATGCTCGAAACGGCTCAAGAAACGGAATAAAGATGAAAAATAAACTGGCTCCTTTGGTAGCATCTTTAATTGCTGCAACATATACCTTCCCTTCAAGCGCTATTCAGCTATATAAAGATGAACTCAATACAGTAGATTTACGTGGTTACGTAGCGCTTGTTTACGTCAATTCAGACGAAAAGGATGAAATCAATGAGGCCGCTTCTCGTTGGGGTTTTGATATCAACCGTAAGGTGAGATATGGCTGGAATGCAGGTTTAACCCTTGAGTGGGGTTTAAATTTTGACAACAACGCTAACTTATCAATCGGTGGTAATGGTCAGGCTGCACAGGGCTCTGCAGATGATGCATTGTTTTCTCGCTTAGGTTACGTGCGTTTTGAACATGACAAATGGGGCAACATTGGTATCGGTAAACAGTGGGCTGTTTTTTATGATGTGGTCGGCGGTACAGATATTTTGAATTATTGGGGTGGCTCTGCTAGTGGTGCATATAACTTAGGAAGTGATGGTGGCATTTCAGGAGTTGGCCGTGCAGAACAGGCCATAACATGGCGCAAAACTTATAGTAACTTTGCCATTGGGTTGCAGGTCCAATCGCAAGATGAATCGGTAGAAATTGATGTAACAGAGGACAACCCGCTATTTGACCAATTAGATGGTACAGATATAGCAACAATGGGAAATGGTTATGGTGCTTCAGTATCTTACAACATCCATGATTTCAGTTTAGCGGTTGGGCATAACGTCGCAGAAATCGATATTAATGAGAATTTAGCAAAAAGTACTGATGACATTATCACTTCTGGCTCTATTACTTATGGCAGAGCCAATCAACCAGGTCTCTACTTTTCGGCCAACTATGGTCAGTCAGAAAACCACGAAATTGATGATGAAGGCCACTACTTTGACGCTGAGCATTTAGAAGTGTTGGCAGGCTATACTATCGACAATGGTATATTTATATTTGGTGGTTTAAATAATTTACAGCCTGACGACTCTGATTATTTGGATGAATACGAATTAAAATATAGTTTTATTGGTGTTGAGTATCCATTATTTGATGCGGTTGGTAAAATTTTCCTAGAGACTCGATTTGAAGATAGCACCTCTGCCGCTGGTAAAAACAATAGCGACACCCAATATGCGGTAGGTGTCAGAGTTTACTTATAAGAAACTATGATTATTGAAAGCAAATGTCGATGCCCATGGCTCGATTTATCGAAACCAGACTATGTTGACTACCATGACAATGAATGGGGCGTACCCATTTATGATGATACTAAGCTCTTTGAATTTATCGCCCTTGAATCAGCGCAGGCAGGTTTAAGTTGGTACACCATTTTGAAACGCAGACAAGGCTATCGTGAGGCATTTGCTAATTTCGACGTAAATAAAGTAGCAAAATTCACTGCGGCACACGTTGAAAGACTGTTAGCGAATTCATCGATTATAAGACATCGAGGTAAAATTGAAGCCACTATTAATAACGCAAAAAAATTCATAGAGATACAAGAAGAATTTGGCAGCTTTGCCACGTATCAATGGGCATTTGTCGACAATGACACTAAAGTGAACTTATTTGAAACTTTAGCTGACTACCCTGCGACATCTAAAGAATCAGATGTTTTTAGTAAAGATTTGAAAAAACGCGGCTTTAAATTTGTTGGTTCAACCACCATATATGCACATATGCAAGCGTGCGGTATGGTAAATGACCACTCATCCGAGTGTTACAGAAGAAAAGAATTACTTAACCAATAATGACGCAACTTTTTACATTTTTTAATGTCATAATATGTCACAGAGTGATATATTCTTATTGAAAAAGAATTAATCGACCTTATTTATAATAATGAATGAGTTTATAGAGGAACGTTTATGCAAACAAATATGAATCTTGGTGCGGCTAGTCAAAGCTCAGCAATTGAAATAAATAAAGTATTGAAAAATACTTATATGTTGCTTGGTATGACATTAGCTTTCAGTGCTGTTACTGCAGGTGTGTCAATGGCAATGAATTTAAGCCACATGACGGCGTTAGTAATGACGCTAGTATCGTTTGGTTTATTATTCGTTGTGAACAAGCAAGCAGATAAAGCAAGTGGCATTTTTTGGATTTTTGCCTTCACCGGCTTAATGGGAGCTTCTTTAGGGCCATTATTAAATGCCTATGCAGCAATACCTTCAGGGCCATCTTTAATCATGCAAGCGTTAGGTGGAACTGCACTTATCTTCTTTGCTCTTTCTGGCTACGCACTAACCAGTAAGAAAGACTTCTCATTCATGGGTGGTTTTTTAATGGTTGGCTTGATCGTTGTAATTGTTGCAGGAATCGCGAATATCTTCTTGCAAATTCCTGCGCTTTCATTAGCAGGCAGTGCAGCTATAGTAATGATAATGTCAGGCTTAATCTTGTTTGATACTAGTCGTATCATACATGGTGGTGAGCGTAACTACATTCGCGCTACGGTTTCACTTTACCTAAGTATTTACAATCTATTTGTTAGTTTACTGCATTTACTTGGTGCTTTTAACAGCGACGATTAATAAATACGTAAAAATAGTTTACAATCAAAGCCTCGTATTTACGGGGCTTTTTTATTTTAGGGATTAATTTTGGCTAAAGTTGCAGTTGTTGTGTCAACCCCTGCTCACTCCAATCTAACCGCTACAGCGATTGACTTGGTTAGTACCATAGTGAATAGCGAGCATGATCTAGTTGGCGTATTTTTCTATCAAGATGGTGTGCTTAATGCGAGCAAGCATACCTCGATACCAACCGATGAATTCCAGTCTTGCTCAAAGTGGGTCACACTAAAGCAAGAGTATAACGTACCGCTTCACTTGTGCATTACAGCGGCAGAAAAACGTGGTTTAACTGATGAGAAAGCCACAAATAATATTAACGAACATTTTACTATTTCTGGCCTTGGTGAATTAGTTGAATTGACTAATTTATGTGATCGGGTAATACAATTATGAATACTACTTCTGTCGCTATTATTAACCATCATGCACCTTTTGGAACGATGGCAGGTAAAGAAGCGCAAGACCTAGCATTGATCTTTGGCTCATACGAGCAAGATGTGACTATGTATTTTATCGGTGACGGTGTCTATCACTTAGCTCGGGCACAACACCCCGAGTTAATTAACGCTAAAGATTACCTCAAGACTTATGAAGCATTTGCATTTTATGATATTGAAAAAATTTACGCATGTAGTGACTCACTAAAGCAGCGTAAAATTAGCGACACGGCCAACTTTGTTACTCTGTTAACTCCGGAGCAGCTAAAAGAACACATCAAACAACATCAGGCAGTATTTAATTTCTAATGAGTACTTTACACCTAATCAGAGTTACTAATTCTGCACACTCAGGCGCCAATAATAGTATCGCGTTACTAAATACAAATGATGTTGTCGTGTTCATTGATGACGGCATATATAACATTAATCAATTGATATTAAATGATTTTATAGAAGTCATTGGCAAAGAAAGTATTTATTTTATTGACGAGCATGCTAAAGCACGTGCCATTCAAGCCCCTTCGAATATTAGTGCGATTAACATGGCCAAATTATTAACAATCGCCCTTTCGTGCACTCGAACAATTACGTGGCAATAAACATGACACAATTAGAAAATCTTGAATTAGACAAACACGGGTATTTGGTCGATTACCAATTATGGAATGAAGCTTTAGCGAACGAACTAGCATTAAAAGACGATGTTGAATTAACCGAAGCCCATTGGGAAGTTATTAGGTTTGTTCGCGCGTTTTATTTGAAGTACAACACCTCACCCGCTATTCGAGCGTTGACCAAGGCAATGAAAGAAGAGTTTGGCGAAGAAAAAGCAAACAGCCGATATTTATATCGACTGTTTAGTGAAGGCCCAGCAAAGCAAGCAACCAAATATGCGGGATTACCTAAGCCTGCCAGATGTATTTAATGGACTTGGTATAACCTACACTTTAATGTTGACGTTATTTCCTGAATTACCTACAGGCGCTGGTATCGATTGAGTTATTGCACCTGTTGCTGATTCAATAAGGTTCAACGCCATTTGCCCTTCCAATTCAGTCTGTGACTGGGCTTTCTTGGCGACTAAAACACCATGCGCTGTTTCAGTATTGTTTTGCAATGAGTCTGTATTACCAATAGCTAAGGACATCTTTACCTCTCTAATACATTTGTTTCAACGCCTATATCGGCAACTAATGAAATTACATTAGTTTGTATTGAATATTTATACGTTACTTGCCCACATTAAAGCCCGATCTATGATGTAGATCAATAGCTCTTAACACATCGTTTCGGCTAATAGTGCCGAGTAAATTACCGTCGTCATCAACTACAGGATACACTTTGGGTTTATTTTTTAGCATATTTTGGCCTAACTCCACGATACTGTCATACGGTTTAACCGTGAGAACATCTTTACGCATTAAGTCAGCTACATCAGCGATATGCTCATTGTAATAGATAGTTTCTAACATTTTAGCTAGCACATCATTTTCAGATAAAAAGCCCACCAATCGCTTATTACTGTCAATCACAGGGCCACCAATTTGTTTTGTTTTTAAAAATCTTAATGACGCTTCTTCTACGACCATTTCTGGTGTAAAGGTGACTGGGTAAAGGTTCATATATTCTTTTACTTGTATTGATTCCATAATCCTACCTGCAAAAACCGTGATAATCCTAACTCTTCATCTTTAACTTTAGCTACAAACATCTAATATTCCACTATTTTTTATTCATTTTTAAAAATAGCGACTTTTGCTGTTTCACCTTCTTTTCGATAAGCGCGATACATACCGGATGTATTAAACGGTAAACTGATATTTCCTTTAGCATCGATAGCAATTACACCACCCTCTCCACCAGCATTGACTAACACTTCATTGACAACTTTATTGGCCGCTTCATCAAGGGTTTTCCCTTGATATTCCATACGGGCACAAATGTCTGCAGCCACATGATATCTAATAAAGTATTCGCCATGGCCAGTCGCCGAAACGGCGCAGCTATTATTATTGGCGTAAGTCCCTGCGCCAATAATCGGTGCATCCCCGATTCTGCCGTAACGTTTCGCTGTCATGCCGCCCGTAGACGTTCCTGCAGCAAGATCACCATTTTTATCAACGGCGACAGCCCCGACGGTGCCAAACTTGTATTTACTATCTAACAGTTGGTGAGCAGCCTGAAAGTCCTTAAGCTCTTGTTCTTTATCTTTTAACTTCTTTTTTGCTTTTAATAACTGTTGGTATCTAAATTCTGTATCAAAATAACTATTGTCGACCATAGCTAAGCCTTGCATTTTGGCAAAGTCTTCAGCGCCATCACCACTTAACATGACATGAACTGAGTTTTCCATGATTTTTTCAGCTAATTCAATCGGACTCTTTACCGTTCTAACACCAGAAACAGCACCAGCATTCATTGAGCGACCGTTCATGATCGATGCGTCGAGTTCATGTTTCCCATCAAACGCATAGACCGCCCCCTTTCCTGCGTTAAACAAAGGCGAGTCTTCTAATATTTGTATCGCAGCGATAATAGCCTGCTGACTTGATTTGCCTTGCGCAAGTAATTGATAACCCGCATCAACCGCTTCTTTAAGCTTAGTATCAATACGCTCACGTAACTCTGGCGTGATACGCGATTTCTCTATAGTTCCGGCACCGCCATGTATTGCTATCGCTATTTTGGATGCTTGTGCAAACGCAAATTGTGTCGGTAAGCAGACCGAACTTAACACTGCTGTCGACAGTAAAAGGTTGATAAGTTTGTTATTCATCTTATTTGGCTTTTATTATTGAATAATTGTTGTTCAACATTACCACACTTTAAACACCAGTAAAGACCGTAAAATAAAAGTAATAACGACAATACCATTTACATTTGACTGACATTGTTTTACTTTTTAGTGGTCTAACCAGAGAGAATAATATGTCTACAACCCGAGTTTCTTTGTCTATAGAAGACAATATTGCAAAAGTGACGTTAAACCGCCCAGAAAAGCACAATGCCATAGATATGAAAATGTTCGAGGCAATAGACCGCACCATTAATAAACTAAAAAATAACCGAGAGATACGTGCCGTTATAGTTGAAGGCATGGGCGAAAACTTTTGTTCCGGGTTAGATATAAAATCGGTTTTACAATCTCAGACAAATGCCTTAAAACTTTTGTTTAAATGGCTACCGGGTCAATCAAACTTAGCTCAACGAGTATCCACCGGTTGGCGTGATATTCCCTGTCCAGTGATTATGGTTGTTCACGGGCGTTGTTGGGGGGGCGGTATGCAAATCGCTTTAGGTGGTGATTTTAGAATCGCACATCCTAATCTCCAAATGTCTATTTTAGAAGCACGTTGGGGTCTTATACCGGATATGGGTGGTTCTTTAGCATTAAAAGAACAACTTCCGGTAGATCAAGCGAAATACCTAGCGATGACTGGCAAACCTTTAGATGCTAATGAAGCGCTGACCAAAAACCTTGTTACTGAAGTGTGCGATAATCCAATGGAACGAGCAGTACAAATCGCTCAAGAAATAAAGCATTTTTCCCCAGACGCTATTGCCGGTGTTAAAAAGCTTTATAACCATAGTACATGGCGTTCTCAAGCCTATGCACTGGCAAAAGAATCTTGGTATCAAATCAGAATTCTTATGGGTAAAAACCAACGTATTAAAACTTATAATGAAACTCATGACAGCCATGAAGCTAAACCCTTTAAACCAAGAATAAAGTGGTAATACTAGAGACTGTTATCTGATACATTGTAAAAACAATTTTTTAAAAGGAGATTTTTATGATTGATTTTGATGATTCGTCAGTATTTAAACTTAAACCTATAGACAATGAAGATGCCAAAGAAGATATTTCGGCATTCTTAATTGATGACGAAGCCATATTCGCCACATTTAAAACCATACGTGACCAAGTGGTATTTACCAATAAACGTGTCATCGCGGCTAACGTGCAAGGTATTACAGGCTCTAAAGTCGATTACACCTCCATTCCCTATAGCAAAATACAAACCTTTTCTATCGAGACTTCGGGCAGCTTAGATCTCGATTGTGAAATTCAGTTATATATTAGTGCGGTCGGCAAGGTCACTTTTGAAATCAGAGGCAGTTTCGATATCGTAACGTTCAATAAAATGATCAGCCAATACGTGTTGTCATAATCGACTAAAATTAATCGAAATTACTATGTAAGTTATTGGCGAAGACAAGTATCTATATTCCCTAGATATTCTTTAAATTGATTCCAACATCATGGTTAGCCGATAAAAACGACTTACTAAAATAAGTCGCGAAAAGGAAAAGAAGCAAACTGGATACAGAAAGCACTAGGACGCGGTTGAAATATGTTATGGCGTATTTATGGCCCGACTAAACCTTGCTATGACAGAAGTTGGAAGATTGGCGATCCTACCTTAGTGAAATAACCAAAACTAAAAAAGGTGATTAACTTTATGTTAATCACCTTTTTTGTTTTATATTAATCGAACTATACCCAAGCCAGTTTGATGCCCAACAACTCTTGCGACATTCGTTTAGGTTAACTTAGGATTATATTTCCTTGATCAGATCTTGATTGAATTTATTTACCTGCTCATCGAAATCTAAAGGCGCTAATGTTTCTTTTAGTTTAGCTATTTCTTTCTCGACAGATTTAATGGTCAAGGTATTATCATCTAATTGATAAACTTGCTGCAAGGTTTTGTAGTAGAAAGCTAATATAATTAATGCATTAGCGTCATTCCTTTGAGCAGCGGCCTTGATTTTCTTTAATTTTCGATAAATTTGGTTATGGATCTGTTTAAGCTGCCAAACATAATAAACATCAGTTAAGTACTCATGTCTTTTATATTTATTCAGCAGCATCGACATAAATAAAAGCGCTAATACTACGCCAGCGACATTGTACTTTAAGTTACTTTGGGTTTGCGGGTCGATGATTGGCTCAGCCAATAAGCTAATCAATACACTACCAAATACTACCGCTAATAGAGCAAAAGTTACGACGAATGTAATAATAACTTTGTTAAGTGTTTGCCTATACAGCTTTTTGTCTACTTCTTTTAATTTCATTTACTACTCATTGTTCACTTTATTTAAATATAATTTCAATAGGCTCTAAGGTTTGAAAATCTTTTAACTCTTGATTCAACGCCACTAAACCAAACTCGATGCAGGGTTGACAGGCTAAGCTTTTGTTTTGCTCGGGTGATACCAGTGTAAAGTAGTTCTCTTGAGAGCATTTTATTATCCTGTTGATTGGCTAAAACCATATAGACATGACCAAATTCACTTCCTTGAGTTTTATGTATCGTCATCGCATATACTGTTTCATAACTCGGTAATCGCGTTGGCATCACATACCGATAACCTTGCTCAGGATCCTCAAACGCAACAACTAAGTGACCGCTGTTATTTTGCCATACAATACCGATATCGCCATTGTACAAACCTAGTCCATAGTTGTTTTCATTGACCATAATTGGCATACCATGAAATAACTGACGATTACTGTTTTGTTGTTTTCCTAACAGTTGACAAATTTTGTCGTTTATCGCTGCAACACCTTGTGGTCCCTTGCGTGCGGCAGACAATACCCTAAACTTTCCTAATTGCTCAAAAGCTAAATCGATACTGGTTTGTGTTAACAGTGGTTTGTAGTATTGCTCAACTAACCTTGGTAGTGCTTTTTCTATGTCTGGCTCAAACGTTAGTTCATTTGAAACCTTAATATTATCGCTTGGTTCATGCAGCAATTGCCAGCCTAATTCGGCATTACCTTCAATGACTGATTTAGCGAGTCGGCCAATGCCCCCTTCGCCATCAAATCGTCGGCTTTTGTACAAGAAGGCTAAATGATCAGCTGTTAGGTCATTTACCTTTTTTGATAAACCTGAACCCTTAGCCATTTGCTTAAAGTTATTGGCAACAAGTTTACTATCAATGAAGTTTGACAAGTAATTTAAATTGCCGTCACTGTATCCGGGATGTAATTTGGGCGCGATGTCAGCAAGTACACTACCTAACGCGACTGAAGGCAACTGGTCTGCATCCCCTAACATTATGACTTGGCAGTGCTCAGGCAAGGCTCTAAATAACCGAGTCATTAGAGCCAAATCAACCATAGAAACCTCATCTAAGATAACGACATCGCAATCTATTTGATTGTCTTGACGATGTTTAAATTGAAGTTGATTAGGAATAACTCCTAAAAATCTATGTAAGGTTTTTGCTCCTGACGGTATGTTATTCAAAACATCTTGTGTTATTTGACCTTCAAAACCTTTAATTGCATTAGTAATAGATTCGGTTAATCGCTGAGCTGCTTTACCCGTTGGTGCAACCAAGGAAATATTTATTTGGCCATTAAGCATCACTATGGCAGCAAGTAACTTAGTGACCGTGTAAGTTTTACCCGTACCAGGACCGCCAGCAATGACACTGATACGCTTATTCAAAGCGTTGACAACTGCAACTTGTTGCCAATCAATTTCAGTTGCATCGGAAGGCGGGAATAGTGACTGTAATTTTGTCATTAATTCGTCGGTATCATAATCTATCAGATTAGACATACGCTTTAATAATTGTTGCTGCAGTTCTTGTTCAAACAAATAGTTTCTGCGCATATATAAACAGTTTTGAGCGACAACGATCGCTTTATTGTATTCGGGGGCAATATTACATAATTCGACGATTTTAACGAGCTCATCGTGTTCTGGGAACACATAACCGTGGTGCGTAATAACACCGGTATCATCACTTTTAACACCAAAACTATGTCTTGCTAGCTCTTTTATTGGCAAGCAGGTATGCCCTTCTCTGACACTTTTACTTAATGCCACTAACAAATGGAAAACAACTATTTGTTGATGAATGAATTGACTATCATCACCTTCGCTGTCTTTATATTTAAGGACATAGGAGGATGCCAAGTCTTCGGTGAACTCCTTGGCAAAAAAATAGTCGATCGGCTCGATATCGTTTAACTCAGCTTGAGCTTGAGCGAACGAGAGGTACATCAGGTGAGATTGATAACGATGTTCCATCTATTGGTTCCCGCCTTTTGGCTCAGCGAACAAATGATCAAGTGTATCTAACTCTTCTGGTAATATAGTGCGATAAAACACCCCTTCTTGGTGTTTATTGGTTTTATTCATACCTCGTAAATAACAATAAATAACTCCCCCAAAATGCTGTTCTGCTTGATAATCGTTTACAGCGATTTTTAACTGTCGATGCAAGGCTAAACAGTAGATCAAATACTGTAAATCATAGTGGTGTGTTTCTATATTTTCTTGCATAGCATCATGGTTATAATAGGAATAATCATCGCCTAAAAAGTTTGATTTATAATCACAAACATAAAACTTCCCTTCATGTTCAAAAATCAAATCGATAAAGCCGTGCATCATGCCCTTTAATTTTTGATAATGAGGTAACTGCACCTGCATACCACCTGTTCTCTGTCCCTGATACCTATTACGGTGTTCTGCTAACAGCCCCGTTAACGCCGTTGCGTTCGCAGATACCATAGGGAAATAGAATTCTGTCTCATGTAGCATTTGGCTTCTAGAGAGATTGGTAAAGCTAGTGTTATTCAGTAATGGCGTATTCACTATCTGTTCTAACCACTGACATAGTTCTTCTGGCCGCCACGGTTTCAGTAGATCTGGGTATTTATCAAAGTAACGTTCAATATTAGATACCCAAAGCGGCTGAGCAAAGTCGACGTGTTCAAAAATATCATGCAGTAAATTACCGGCAGTTGCACCTTTAGTGAGTGCGAAACGCATATCTGCGGCGTGATGGCTTCCTACTTGAGGCTGAACCGTCATAGATTCCATATCTCGATCAGGAACAGAAACGCCAACATGGCGTAAGTTTCTACTTAACGCAGTAAATGAACTTAACCACCAATCTCTCTCAATTATCCCCTTAAATTGAGGTACTACCGCTTGATTTATATCAACACGATTTTGACTGGCTATGGCATTAACAGACACGTCTAGCACGGTATTTACACCAATATCTTGAGGCTGTTGTTCAGACAATTGATTAATGCTTGTAGTAATGTTTTGTCCACTTTGCCATTTTAATGTCAAGCCCAGTGGTGATAGGTGACTCTTTTCAAAATTAGTGACAAATAAGTAACATTGTCGTTCTGCCCGAGTTACCGCCACGTATAAAAGACGAATTGATTCAGCATAAGCTTCCTCAGCCATAGTTGCCATATGGGGTGATTCAGCACCTAAGGCAATACATTGTTGGCCACTTTGATCGTGATAGTTAATGACATTAACCTTACGACTTCGAACCTTAGTTGGATCTTTATAACGACTTGCAAAAGGAACAAATACTATTGGGTATTCAAGGCCTTTCGAACCATGCTGAGTGACGATCTTAATAAGATCCTCATCACTTTCAAGTCGAAGTTCAGCTTCCGCATCGTTTAGTTCGATATTGACTTGTTGCTCAAACCAATAAAGTAATTCTTGAGGTTGTTTGTAACGCTCGCTCGCTGATTGAAGTAGTTCAAACAAATGCAAAATATTCGTTAACGAGCGATCTTTATCATTAGCGGCGACTCTGATCTGATCGTGCAGTAAATGGATCGCCATCGCAATAAACCCTTTATGCTGCCATTCCTCTCTCAACGATAAAAATTCAAACTTTAGGTTTTGCCATGCTAATTCGTTCGCTTGCAAGGCCAACAGTTTGAGAGGCTTAAACGGCAATAACCCCGATGCTAAACCAGCAACAAAGAAGCGATCATTTTCAACAAACAATATCGCTTTAAGTAATAGCAATAACTGCTTTGCTTGTTCACAATGCCACAGATTTTGTTTGTTTGATAAGAATACCCCAGTCAAGCCCAATGACTGCAACGCTTCTTTGATCTCATTCGCTTCGACGCCATCTCTGACTAAAATCGCGATATCTTGCGGGTTTACCGTTGCGCACTCCGAATCGAGTAACTGTTTAATTTTATTGGCACACCACAAGGCCATTTGCGGCCGGTAATCCTGCTTAATCAGTTCGTCAGGATCCTGGTTAGGAATAAAGTGGACAAACTGTAATGCTTTATCATTACCGATGGTTAATGATAGTTGCGCACTCTCTATCGCTTTAGGAGACGCTTTAACTGGCTGGTATGGAATATTATAACCAAAGGTATCAGCGCCTTGGCTTGCTAGGCTATCACCATAAAATAGGCGGTTATAAGCATTAATCATACTGGTACTCGAACGCCAGTTAGTATCCATAACCCATTGATATTGACAAAAATTTCTTGCGCTTAGATATGTAAAGATGTCACCGCCCCTGAATCCGTATATCGCTTGTTTGGGATCGCCTATCAAATACAAACCATGAGTTAAATGTGCGGGGTAAATGGCTTGTAATATTTTAAACTGGGCGGTATCGGTGTCTTGGAACTCATCTACCATGGCAACAGGATATTGTTGCCTTAACAGTTGCGCTAATTGGCCTTGATCTTCCTTAGTGAGTTGCTTCGCTAATGTTGAAATCAAATCGTCAAATGTTAACCGTTTTTGCTTGCTTTTCTTTTCTTCTATTAATAAGCCAATATCGATAATGCCCTGCTTAACAATAGCAAAGGCACTGGCCTTTTGAATTTTTTCAACGAGCTTGCTCGCCGCTTCTTTCAATTGGTTGGCACTAGCAAATATCTCTACTAGTTCAGCTTTTACGGCTTTGCCAAAGCGACCACCATGAAAAAACTTTGCGGGCATGACAAGAGCTGTGTCTAATTGTTCAACTAAATGGGCATTTTGCAAATAGCTATCGAGCCATTGATTTAACTCTTCTAATTCAGTTTGGCGAGTTTCTCTATCTTTGCCTTTCTTTTTATCGATTAATTGTTCGGTAATAAAAGATTCATTAGCAGCTAAGTCACTTTTAACCCGTTTAACTAACAAGGTAAACTCGTCAACAATCTCTTCTACAGAGCTTATCTCTAGGCTAACATCTCGACCAATAGCATTAGCGAAATGGTCGATAAAGACATTAGGGTGCGGCCAAAACTGGCTCAACTTGATGAAATCTGATTCATTATCTTTAGACAAGAGCCGATACCAATCTTGGCAAGCTTCTATGGTTAAGTCTTTACCTGACGTATCCATGTCCAAATTAAAAGATAGGCCACTGTTAAAAGCATATTGACTCAACACTCTTTTACAAAAGCCATGTAGCGTCATGATCGAAGCTTCATCTAAATAAAGTAACGCCTGTTTTAGTCGCGCTTTAGCGACATTTTCACTGACCGTTGTTGATATGTGTTGGTAGAATTCATCCTGTTCAATCAACTGATTCCATTGATTTAAGCTTTCTCGTAAAAGTTCACCAATGCGTCCGCGTATTTCTTCGGTCGCGTCTTTGGTAAACGTCATGACCAGAATTTGCTCCACCGTAAGACCTTTTTCCAAAATTAACCGCAAATACAAACGTGTAATATTGTATGTTTTTCCTGTACCCGCACTAGCTTCTATCAAATGCTTGCCGTCGAGCAATATATTGTGAGCTTGAAGAGTTTGTAGTGTCATTATTTGACCCCTTCTATTTGGCTATATATCGGCTGATACAACTCGTTAATCAGCGGCTGGATATCGCCTAGCTCCGGACATGTCGGCCAGAAATAGTTAATGTAAGGATCGTCACCGAGACCTTGAGTATTGAAGTCTCCTTGCCAAAGTTTTAGTAAATGACTTTGTTCAAAAACTTTAGCTTTAAAGATTTTTTCTGGTAAAACACCGTTGATTAGCAATGGTTTAAGTTGACCCTGACTAAAAATATTCAGCAACAGGTCAAGGTGTTGTTTTGGCTCGTTTATAGGTTTTACGAAGAATTTGACGACTTTTTGAGATTGAGTATTAAAATAAAACCCTTGAGTCCTAGTTACCTGTTCATACAAGCCTTTTTGATGCGCTAACTGGAGCATTAATTGATGTAAATAAAGCGTAAAAAAGTCTTTATGTTTAGGGGTCGAGCTACGATAACAGACAATTGAATCACCGCTAATAGGTAGAGCGGTGTTTAAACTCACGTCTCCTAATACTGGGTGTTGATACTGGGTTTTAAACGGCTGAATAGAAACAGGTAGTGTAATGTGCTGCTTAATTTTATCAGCAAATTGTTCACTGTCTTCTCGCCATCCTTCAATAGCTGTTAGCGTTAATGGCGTATCGCCATATTTGCCACTCAGTACGGCTGTTTGTGTGATCGCGTCAATAACTTCTGGACTGCACTCTTCATTGACATAAGAGACGATGAATTTTTCTCGTAAATTATAGGCAGCAAGGCCGTCAGCGACGAAAGGCTCATCGTCAGTCAATTGGGTGTCGTATTGGTCGAAGTATAAATTCAGTTGTTTTTGTCCATACCACTTAGCAGGATGTTGAAAAAACTTGATTAACTCTTCACAAGATATAGTGGAGATCTGAACTTCATGGTTGACGACTGTGCTGCTCGCGTAATCATCATCCTCTTGATCGACAAGCTCAAGCCATTTGGCGTCAAAACTTGGATAGCTATTTTCTATTTGTGTTGTATTTGAGTAGTTTCTCTCGCTAAAAGGTTGCATCGGCGTTTGGCGTAATTGACTATTAGCTTTAGTCGACAGATCCCAACCATAGCCTAACGTTAGATAGTCGATTAACTCATTCAATACTATTGAGGGCTGTTTATCACTGTTTGTTTTAATGCTCTTACCTTGAAAGCTCAAATAAAGTGCTTGTCGAGCTGAAATCATCGCTTCTAAAAATAAATACCGATCGTCTCCACGCCGTGATCTGTCTCCTAGTCTGGCAGGCGTAGCCGCCATAAGATCGAAAGCTAACGGTTGGCGTTGCCTTGGAAATTGCCCATCATTTAACCCTAAAATAGCAATCACTTTAAAAGGAATACTTCGCATCGGTAGCATGGAACAAAATGTCACTTGCCCAACCATAAACTGACGGCTGGTGTCAGGCTCAGAGAAATGATTAGATAAAAAGTCTCTGACAATAGTTAATGGTAAATCTTCAATCAGTTCAGCTTGATTAGTGTATTCCCCTAACGCTGTTATCGCTTTGTGGATGATATTAATACTATATTCATTGGTCACGGCAAAAGACTGTTCTAACATTTCATTTAACAAAACTTGCCATTGAATAGCATTTCTAGATTTTGCTAACTTAAAGTTATAACTTTGCAACTGTTCAATAAACAGCATCAGTTTACCTAGCAAAACGCCACTTTGTCCTTCGACATCAGGAAGTAACAGTTGATCGTTTACAATTTCAACCTGCTCTCCAAATGCGAATCCCTTAACCAGCCTAGAAAGCCCTTGCTGCCAAGTAAATTGACTGGTCAAATGTTGACCGTTTAAGTTTTTGTTTTTGTGATGACTATCGAGACCCCAGTGAATTGAAGCATGATCTAACCATTGGGTCATTTGCATAACATCTTCGTCAACAATACCCAACTTGTCTTGAATAGCTGGCAGTTTAAGTAAAGCAACTATATGGGTGACTTGAAAACGAGAGTCCGGTAGCGATAATAAATCCATAAAAGCGGCAACAATGGGATCAGCGTCTTTTGAGCTCCGATCAGCTATTGAGCAAGGCAGTGGAGGAATTCCTTCTGACAACTCTTGCCAGCCACGAGTAAAAACAGCATTTACATAGGGTGCGTAATCTTCTATTTGTGGACACATGACCAAAACATCTTTAGGCGTTAATGTCGGGTCATCGTTAAACTGATGCAACAACCAATCATGTAATGCCTGTACTTCTCGTAGTGCGCTATGGCAACTCGTAATGACGATAGAGTTATCGTGTTTTAGAACAGGGCGCTGCCGCTTATCTGCTAGCGTGAGTATGTCTTGTTGGACACTATCTAGCACAGTCGCTTTTTTAGGATCACCTGATTGCTCTACGCCATCATAAGCATCAATATCAAGGGTACTGACTGATTGTAACAATGCGATAAACTCTCGGCCTTGTTGGCCCAAATTAGCCAATAAGGGATTACCTACTTCACTGATAAAGGTATCAACGGGTTCTTGTACTTGCGCAAGGCTAATACTTTCAGTCCATTGAGTAAGTCTTTTAATGGCGCTTTTTTCGGTTAATAAATCACCCCAATAATCAAAACATGGGTTTAAATGAAAAAAGTGAACTTGGGTATGCTGACCAATTTTTTCCAAAAATTTTAGCCACATGGGTGCCATAGCATTGATCGAAAACAATGAAATGCGCTTAGGCAGCAAATGCTCATTGTCAACAATATTGGCGATAGCGCTATTCATCAGCTCAATCGGGTTATAAGGTAATTCCTGGTGCAAGATGTTCCATAAAACGCCTTGCCACTTACTCGTCGACACTATCTGGCTTAGCGCATCATCAACTAAACTCTGATTATCCTGAGTAAAATCAAAGTCACCGCCACTCCATGCATCGATCCAATCAGGTCTGAAAATTAAATATTGTTCGAACAGATCGGCAAGCTTTTGTGCCAACTGATAACGCTTAAAAGCGGCTTGTTCTTCATCCTGCTCTTGTTGCCAGTAATTGTTTACTTCAGTAAAACACGTGTTATTTATTACTACAGGCTGACTCAAAACATGGTAAATACGCCAGGTAAGCACCTCTCTTGAGTATGGAGACTGATCTGGTGCATGTTCCTCTGATGCTAACGTTTTCAATAGCTTCCAAAGGAATTGTGCGGGTAACGCGTAACTAATATTCATGGCGATGCCGCGACTTTTAGCGACAGACATGTTTAACCAATGTTGCATTCCTGCATTTTGAACAACAACGGTTTCTGATGTGAAAAAAGGTAAAGGCGATACTTGTTGGATTTTGTTAAATATCGCTAACAAACTTTCCATTTTGTTAGCAGGGTAAAGATAAATCAAAAGCGACCCAGGTATAAAAATTCAATAAGTAAATTTAATCATACCAAGGGCTTTTACTCAAAATATTTAGGTAATAAAATCTAAATGTTCTTGAAAAAAAGCGCCTATTAACGGAATCGGATAACATTCACCCTTAAATGCATGCACCATAGCAATAAACCAAAAAACGGCAATAACTAAGGCCAAAAACCAGCCAATAAAAGGAATGAAAGACAATATTCCGGAGGTCACTATCAGCCCTAGCGCTTGTCTAATATGAAAGCGTGCTAATGAAGATTTATTCTGCCCATAAATAAAGAGCGACACCAACCAACCAATTAACGTTACATAGGTGATAACTGATACAAACCTAGCAACTTCTTCATCCGTGTATCCTTGCGTTTGTGAATGAGACATAATGCCCTCCTACTGCTTATCCATTAATTAAAATTTAGTCTGTTTTTTACTATTCAACAAGGTAAATTTTTGTCATATTGACATTACCTTTGATCGACAACCACCGAGTAAGAATGACTACAGAGTCAATAGAGATAAGGCCTACAGCTAATAATCATGGTTTATTCCTGATTGTCGTCGGCTCTGCTCTTTTTCTAATAACGCTCTTCATTGCACAATGGTATTGGCATAGCTTTCGCCTTGTTTTTATTGCACTATTTTTAATATTTACAGTAATTATTTTCACTGGAATATTAAAAAGAAGCCAACCAACATTTAGTATTAGTTTAACGAAGAATTATTTCATTTTTATTCACAAATTCGGCAGATGGCAACTTTCTTGGCATGAGATAGCCTATATCGCTCCAGTAACAAGCATATCGGGGATTGATAGTCAGGAATTACCCTATGTCGGCATAAAGCTTAAAGATGAGGCTATTTTGGAGCGCCTCATCACCCACCGTCTGGCTAATAGACTAATACATGAACAACGGCCATTACTGATTTGGGCACTGAACCATGAGCTGCTGACTCTAGATCAAAGTTTAATTAACTTTTCACCTTATCAAGGAGTAAATGGCGTAATAAAAGGTCCACGAGCGGGATTCCTTCATCAAGCTAAAGCGCTTAAACACGCCTTCGGTTTTAAATTATTTATTCATAAATCTGCTTTAGATCGAGAACTTACGGAATTCTGTCAGCTAGTTAAGCAATGTCAACGTTATGCTTTAGATAACAAATCGACCAGTAATATCAGGCACTAGGCAAGGACTTTATTATGAATAAGCTCTCTTTTACATAACGGTTAAAGCGAATGATTTCTTGTCCCATCTCTGCCTCATTCATGGCACTAAATGCCAAGCGGTAATAGCTTATCCAGAGGCATGCTAGAACACCATTCTTATCATCTAGTGCTTTCGATACATTGATCAAATGAACTTTAATTGTGGTTTCTTTATTTCGATCAAAGCCTTTTTTTGATAAAGCACTAAGGACTTGTTCAAAATCCTTTTGCCAGCGTTGTTGATAAACTTTGCTAGGCTTTCTTAAGCTGAATATCCAGAAAATCGTAATAATACTGATGAGGGTCACAATAAAAATTGCGGCGGTTTTCCATAGCTTTCCTTGTCCTAATAAGTCATTAAGAAATTTAGATTGCTTTTCTATTGAGTAACCTACGACTAAACGAGTCCATTGATAATCAATAGCTTGAATTTGAAGCTTAATTTGATTAAATAATAAAGAGCTAGACCATCGAGAAAAAAACTCATTAGATAGAGCTGACTTTTCTTCAGCTAATGTTTGCGACAAGCCACGGGTTATGCGATCTGGGCTAACCGATGCTGTAGGATCGACCCTAACCCATCCTGTTCCGCTCAACCAAACTTCAACCCATGCATGGGCATCATATTGATAAACGCTGTAATAGTTCCCCTGTGGGTTATATTCTGCGCCCAAATAGCCCGTAACTAATCTTGAAGGAATGCCCGCCGCTCGCATAATAAAGGCAAAAGTGCTGGCATAGTGTTCACAAAACCCTGACTTAGATTCAAAAAAGAATTCATCCAAGCTGTTGTTGGTTAATCGGGGGGGCTTCAAGGTATAGTAATACTCTTGAACAGCAAAGTGCTTGAGTACATGATTAATTATATCTTCAGGTGCTGAATATAGCCCCTGAAGCTCCCTAGCATAGTTTACTAGCTGTGGATTAGCATCGTTTGGTACTTGCGTTAAGCGACTTCTTTTGCGAGCAGACATATTCAGCTCTAAGGGAGACTGCCAGTAGCTAGTGACATTGTAAGCAATAGTTTTAGTAATAGGTTTTTCTGCTATCAAGCTAAAGTCGTTAAGTTGATATATATCTCGTTGTGAAACTTGTGCAACGTCTAATCCAAACAGCCAGCGTTGAAAGCTTGCTTCGGCTATCACTTGATATTGGTAAAATTGCCCAGTTGTTGTATAGCTGTTAGCAGGTAATAACCCTACTCCGCTGTTAATATTTTGGTTACCTTGTCGTCTATTATTGCCAAAACGCTGCCAACTTCTCCCATCATAGACGGGCAATGTCATCGCTCGCCAATACATAATCGAAGTCGATGGTGCATCTCCGAAAAAGTCGACTCGAAAAGCGAGCTCATCAGACAAAGCTAAGCTAGCAATATCTCCTGGTTTGACCTCATTCCCTAATCCCGTTTTTGCTGATTTAGCACTAGGCATCTGCCAAAATGGCTCTAGCCGAGGAAAAAACAGAAACATCATTATGGCAAAAGGTAAACTTAACAATAACTGACTTAGATTTAACTTAACGCCATCGGTCACCGAAAGTTTAGGTGCAAAGAACAGCAAGAGTAACGATAGGTTTAGCATCACAAGTGTAAATGCAGCACCAGCAAACCAAACCGATTGATTAAAAATAAAGGCGCAGGCAACCAAAAACACGCCAAGTAAAATCAGTTGAAAGAAGTCTTTTCTTGTATTTAACTCCAGCGCTTTGATTGTGTAGGCGAAACAAATCAAATGGATCATACTCAATAATAAACCTAGCTCTCGACCTGATATCGCTAACGCTATCGACCCCAAAATAGCGATAAAAAACACGATATATTTATTAGGCTGAGGAAGCACGTTTAATAAAACTGCGCATTGCCAAACCAGGCATAAGCTGATAGTGGCATTCATCCACATCGCTAACTCAGTAGCTAGGCCTAATAATGTCAGCAACTGACACAAAACTAAAAACCATCTTAGGTGTTTTTTAAGAGCAAAATTGGAGTTCGTAGTAATATGTTTATTGAACAACATTTACGCTCCAACATCATGATAAGTGGCTAACGCCTTGAGACAGTTTTGAGCATGTACTTGTCCCGAATTCGGCGGTATTTCACGGTTGTTCAAATCTAGACCGAAATTAACATCTTGAGGCATATATTGAACCACCAAATAACATAAATATGATAGCTTTTGCTCAATATCTTGACCGGGCATTTGGTTTAAGATTAACCAAGTATCCGTTGAAACTGGCTGTCGATAGGTTTTAGTGTATTTACCTTGACCTCTTGCTAATTGTTTCCACGCCACATGAGTTAAAGGCTCTCCTTCTCGATAACCATTTAGCTCATGAAAATCATCAATACCGCTTGTAAAGGCGCTTCCACTATCTTGAACAGCATGTTGTTTTAGGTGGCTATTGGTATTTAGCCAACGTGTCGGTAACGATTTGATTTCAGGATAGATTACCGCTTGTGTGCCAAAGTCACACCAAGTCCATGTTTTAAAAAGTCCTAGTGAATATTCACTCGAAATGTTTAGTCGTTCTAGTTTAGTAACACCTCGTTGTTGAGCAAAATACTTGACATGGACGAGTGTCTCTTTGTCCAATTTCTGAACAATGGTTTTTGGTTGGCCGGCAAACATTAAAGTAAGTCCATGTTTTGTTTTGTTGCTAGCAATGGTATACGGAATATCAAGATGGTGTTTTGCGTACCCAACAACTTCTGCAGCTGCTGAGATAGTTAAACCTTTAAAGTTATAGTAACTTTGCAGCATTACCGTAATAAAGAGGCTAGACAGCAAGTAGGCCAGTAAAATAATGACATTATTTTGATAGTTAGTGCCTAATAAAAACACCAAAATAGTAACCAACAAATATGCAAAACCTAGCCGTGTTGGAAAGATAAAAATCGACCGATTATTAAGGGTTCGCGTTAAAGTTGGCGGCATACGAACACTGAGCCATTGGTCAAAACGGCCTTTTATAAAATGCTTAATACGCTCGGTAATTACCATGATAATAACATCATCAAAAGACTACGAGGTTTCCGATGGTAGATTCACATCGTTCATACCGGATCGAGCACATCGACATGGCTAATAATCAATTGAGATAAAGAGTTTCTATCTTGGTTGTAGTTGGTTAATCCCGCATCAACACGGTGTTCACATACAGCGAAAAACACCGCCTGAATATCGTCTGGCGTGACGAAATCTCTATTATCAATAAACGCCCACGCTTTCGCAGCTTTGATTAGCGACTTGCCAGCTCGCGGTGATAATGGATTACCACTGAACTCGCTGGTTCGGCTAAATCGACATAAACCAATCACGTATTCAAGTAACGCTTCGCTCAGGCTGACTTGTTCAACCGCTGCTTGCAATTGAAGTAACTGAGCAGTATTAACCACAGGCAAAATCTTAGTCAGCTTTTGATGCAACTCGTCTGCCATTAGAATTTCTTTTTCTGCTTCGACACTTGGAAAGCCGATTGAAATACGCATCATAAATCGATCGAGTTGGGATTCAGGTAATGGATTAGTACCAGAATGGAACAAAGGGTTTTGGGTAGCAATAACAAAGAATGGATCGGGCAATTTATGGGTTTTACCATCAATACTGACCTGTTGTTCTTCCATCGCCTCTAACAACGCACTTTGTGTTTTCGGGCTAGCTCGATTAATTTCATCGGCGAGCACGACCTGATTAAAAATGGGCCCTTGATGCAGAACAAAGCTGTTGCTCGCCTGATCAAAAATAGAAATGCCGATAACGTCAGAAGGCAAAAGATCACTAGTAAACTGCGTACGTTGATAACTCAAACCTAATGTTTTTGAAATAACTTGCGCTAATGTCGTTTTACCCATGCCGGGCAAATCTTCAATCAGTAAATGCCCCTTACCTAATAAACAGGCTAATGCCAAACGAATTTCATTAGGTTTACCCATCACTACAGTGCCGATTTGGGCTAAAATTTTTGCAACTAGCGTTTCCATACATCCCCTCTTTTGCTGACACTATCGCAAATACAAAAAGCCGTATCAACCTTTAAGCTGATACGGCTTCAAATAACTCAAAGATCAATCTCTAGCTTTGATTGCGGGTCGCTACAGCATCATTTAATCGTGACAGTAGCTGTTCAGTGGCATCCCAACCAATACAAGCATCGGTGATACTTTGCCCGTAAGTTTTTGCTACTCCGTCAACTAAGTCTTGTCGACCTTCAACTAAGTGACTTTCTACCATAACACCAAAAATATCTGTGTTGCCGCCACTAATTTGTTGGCTAACGTCTTCACACACTAACATTTGGTTTTCGAATTTTTTCGAGCTGTTAGCATGGCTAAAATCTATCATGATTTTAGTATTTAATTTAGCTGCGCTGAGCTGTTGGGTTACTGATTTTACGCTATCAGCATCGAAATTAGTGGTTTTACCGCCACGTAAAATAATATGGCAATCTTCGTTACCTGCGGTTTCGACTATCGCTGAGTGACCATATTTTGTTACCGATAAGAAGTGATGTGAAGCACTCGCTGCACCAATGGCATCAATCGCCACTTTTATTGTGCCGTCAGTGCCGTTCTTAAAACCGACTGGACATGATAATCCTGATGCAAGCTCACGGTGAACTTGTGATTCAGTTGTGCGTGCGCCGATGGCTCCCCAACACATAAAGTCTCCCATGTACTGTGGCGTGATCATATCTAAAAACTCGCCCGCGGTAGGTAAGCCCATATCATTTAGATCGAGAAGCAGCTGACGTCCTATTCTTAAACCATCATTTAAACTAAAACTGTTATCTAAATACGGGTCATTTATCAAGCCTTTCCAACCAACGGTTGTACGTGGTTTTTCAAAATACACTCGCATAACAATTTCTAAGTTATCTTTATACTTTTCAGGCAGTTTAACTAATTGCTGACCGTCTTCTATTGTCGCCTTAGTATCATGGATAGAACAAGGGCCAATAACCACGAGCAATCGGTTATCTTTACCTTGAAGAATATTATGAATGGCATTGCGGCCTGAAATTACAGATTCCGACGCTTTTTCTGTAGCAGGAAATCGCTCTAGTAAGGCGATAGGTGGAAGTAATTCTTTGATTTTGCTGATACGAATATCGTCGGTTTGATTAAGCATGAGAACTCTCTTTTACAACTCAAATTAAAATATTATTTACGTCTAGACACCTAAATGACTAATCCCATCGGTAATCTAACAAGGATATTTTGCGAATGCCAACACATATTGAGAAAAAACAGTATAATTTAAGGAATATCAAGATTTACTCGATTCATTAGAGTCTATTGATCTTTCGAGATTATTTTTGCAGTCAACATTTAACCGCAAACTATCAACCACTCTATGTATCGAACGCATTCTCAGACAATAAAGAAAGGATATCAAATAAATATGACCGTCATTGATCCAACACTTCCCCTCATTGATTTACATCGACATTTAGATGGCAATATTCGTCCTTCGACGATTTGGGAATTGGCTCAAGAAAATAACATTTCACTACCTGAAACCTCATTTGAAGCTTTTATACCGCACATTCAAATTCAGCATAGTGAACCTGATCTAATGGCATTTTTAGCGAAATTGGATTGGGGCGTTAACGTTTTGAAATCGTTAGACAACTGCAAACGTGTTGCTTATGAAAATGTGCAAGATGCTTATCTCGCAGGCCTTGATTACGCTGAATTACGCTTTTCACCCTATTATATGTCACAAGCATTCAACCTAAATATTGCTGATGTCGTCGAGGCGGTGATCGATGGTGTTCATGCAGGCCAACAAGACTTTCCCGTTAAAATAAATTTACTTGGGATCCTGTCACGAACCTTTGGCGTAGCCCAATGTGAACAAGAATTAGCAGGCATTCTGAGTCATAAAAAATATATTACCGGTTTAGATCTCGCTGGAGATGAACTGAATTATCCCGCAGAATTATTTGAACCTTTATTTTTAAAAGCCAGAAATAATGACCTAAGAGTGACAGTTCATGCGGGCGAGGCTGACGGACCAGGAAGTGTTTGGAAGGCAATAAACCTATTAGGTGCTGAACGTATCGGTCATGGTGTAAAAAGTTTTCAAGATCCTTATTTACTTGACCATTTGGTCAGTTATAATATTGGCATTGAATCATGCTTAACATCCAACTACCAAACAGGCACTGTCACGGACTTAACTCAGCATCCACTCACGATCTTTTTAGAAAAAGGGGTCAGAGCCTGCCTGAATACTGACGACCCTGCGGTATCTGGTATTGAATTAAAGCATGAATTCGATGTAGCAAAGCAAATGCTTAACTTAACGACACAGCAGTTTAAACAATTACAGTTAAACGCGGTGGAAATGAGCTTTTTATCGGATAACGAAAAAAATGCTTTGTTGAAGAGCAAAACATAGTCAAAGCGGAGACAAGTATGACTGATGTACTTTTGGCCTTAGGTACTGGCGCTATTGTAGGTGTAGTTTTTTCTCTATTTAAACTTCCCCTGCCAGCTCCACCAGTTTTAGCTGGCATTGCAGGCATTGTCGGTATCTATTTGGGTGGTCTAGCATATAGTTGGATCATTGAACGGTTTTTTAGCTAAAATACGACATACCAAGTCCATTAAATCATTGACTTGGTACAAACAATCTCTTCAGTAAAACAACCTTGATAGCAGTTAATCTGGCTTGAAACTTACTGAAACCTATTTATTTAAAAGGTTTTATTAATGGCAACTCCACACATAGAAGCAGCAGTAGGTGATTTTGCAGAAACGGTATTAATGCCGGGCGATCCACTTCGTGCTAAATTTATTGCAGATAACTTTCTAGAAGACGTTAAATGTGTCACTCGCGTTCGTAATATGTTCGGTTTTACCGGTACCTACAAAGGTAAACGCATATCGGTGATGGGCTCAGGCATGGGTATACCATCGATTTCAATTTACGCGACCGAGCTTTATAAAGAGTATGGCGTCGAAAATATCATTCGTATTGGTTCATGCGGTGCTGTTCGTGACGATATTAAAGTCAGAGATATTATTATTGGTATGGCGGCAAGCACTGATTCCAATGTTAATCGCAGTCGCTTCAACAATGTTGATTTTGCTGCATGTGCTGATTTCTCATTACTTCGCAAAGTGGTGGACACTGCTGATAAGCTCAATCAGAAAGTTAATGTCGGTAATATTTTTACCGCTGATTTATTTTACACACCACAACCAGAAATGTTTTCATTAATGGAAAGCCACGGTATTTTGGCAGTCGAAATGGAAGCTGCTGGCTTATATGGTGTTGCTGCAGAGCTAGGCAAAAAAGCATTAACTGTACTTACGGTTAGTGATCACATCAAAACTGGTGAGCAAACCACTGCCGATGAGCGTGAAAACACCTTTAAAGATATGATGGAATTAACGCTAGAAAGCGTACTGTAAGTCAGTCGTTTTATCTCTTTAAATAACAAAGGGCTACCTCTTCGGTAGCCCTTTTTATTGTGCTATTATTTCAATTGAATTTATGAATTGTTCAGCTTAGAGCTGCAATAGCGAGCTTAGAACAAACAAAATGAGTTAAACCTAGTTAGTCTATATTTTATTCATTTTGAGATGTTATCAGTTGAAAGTGTTAGACATAAAAAATGGCTGTTAAAAAACAGCCATTTCAATCTTAGTCACTGTTGCTCAATCTTAATGATTTAGCAATAAGTTCCGATCAATTTAGAAGAACGATACTTTAAATTCAGCACCTAGGAAGCGTTCTTCATTAACAATCGCGGTGTTGTTACTGAAGTCTACTGCGCCAATAGCTTGTTGTTCGTCGGTAATGTTACGACCAAAGACTGCAACATCATACTCATTATCACCGCTATACCAGCTGTAACCCACTCTTACACCACCTTCAAGAAGCGATTTGCCAGAGAATTCTTCTGACTCATATAAGAAGAAGCTAATTTCATCTCTATATGACCAATCAGTGTATGCATAAAACTCACCATCACCAATCTCTTTGCTGTAACGAGCAGTCAATACACCAATCCATTTAGGTGCATGTGGCAAATCATTACCATCAATTACTGCACGGCCATCGACCACTTTATCGGTTACTGTACAAAGTGCACATACTGGCACAGTCAGATCACTGTCATCAAGCTCAGTATTGTTATAGCTAAGGCTAGCTGTAATGAAGAAGTTATCTGTGATCATGAACTCAGAATCAACTTCCAAACCATAGCCCGTAGTTTCATCAGCGTTTAACAAACGTGCTGTGTTACTGTCACCGCCCACTGATGTTAACTGTTGATCATCCATTTTAAAGTAGAAAAATGATGCGTTTATACGCCCAAAACCGTCAAGAACATCGGCTTTAACACCTGTTTCAAAAGATAGAATAGTTTCAGAGTCAGCAACTGAGATACCATCATCCCATGCAAATAATGAACGACCTTGGATACTTGGTGCACGGAAGCTATCAGCTAAACGAGCATAGATATTAGTAACATCGCTAACTTTGTGGCTTACACTTAGATCCCAACTTACATGTGTGTCGCTAGGATTAGCTTCACCATATGCTTCATTCGGTTGACCTAAGAATGCTAAAGGAGCTTGAGTACGTCTTGACGAATAATCTTTGTCATCGTCAGAATAACGAAGACCCAAGGTCACTTGCGTTTGCTCGGTAACGTCATAATCTACTGAACCAAATATCGCCCATGCTGTCGTATCTTGCTTTTGCACAACATAACCAGTTTGTGAACCACCATCACCAAATAAAGCTTCGTATGCGAAACTTTCAATGGTTAAGTCTTCATCATAGTAGAACGCACCGACTTGGTAATTTAATTGACCGTCAAAGTTACTGGTTAAACGAAGTTCTTGGGTATACTGGTCATGGTCAGGAATGCCATCCGCAGTTTCAGAGCTAATCGTAATAACGCCTGGCCCTTGAATCGGAGCGAATGCTGCGCCGTAACCACCATCAACGTCAGCGCGAGAATAAATTTCTGCACTTTCCCAACCCGTAATTGACGTTACCGTGTAATCACCTAAGTCAAAATTCAACGTTAAGCTTGCACCTTGCGTCGTAACATCCTGTGTTGCACGATCTGCAGAGTCATGAGTGACTTTATCTCGATCAAAACCACTCACTAAGCTGTTAGAACCAGGCTTAAAGGCATTAGCATAAAACGTAACCGGCTTGCCGTCTAAATCACGCTTATGATAGTTGAGTAAGGCATCGAATTCATCGCCTTCATAAAGGAATTGAACACGAATCGCTTCATCGGTGTAACCACCTAAAACGTCTTTACGCTTAAAACCTTCATTGAAAAAATCAGGGGCTTCATTGTCGATGTAATCGTCACGATCTTGCCTTAAGTATGAAACGCGCGCTGACAGTTCATTAGTCAAACCACCACCAACTGCGGTACGGAAATCTGTAGTTTCTTTACTGCCGTATGATAAAGAGGCGAAGCCTTGAAAGTCTTGAGAAGGTTTTACTGAATCGAATTTGATCAGACCAGCAGGCGTGTTACGACCGAATAAAGTTCCCTGTGGACCACGAAGTACTTCGATACGCTCTACATCAAAAACTGGAAAGCCCTTTAAGATCGGGTTTTCTTGTACAACATTATCAAGAACTAAAGAAACAGGCTGCGATGCGTTTAAATCAAAATCTGAGTTACCTAAGCCACGCATATAGAAGCGAGGGAAAGTACGACCAAATGAAGACTCAACTGACAAGCTTGGCACGCGAGCGTTCATAAAACGAATATCCATCGCACCAGAGCTAAACGCATCTAAATTATCACCTTGAAGCGCAGATATCGCGACAGGCACTTCTTGAACATTTTCAACACGCTTACGCGCGGTGACTTCAATTATTTCTAAACCCACAACTTCTGCAGCTTCTTCAGCGGCAGCAGTTGCAGCAAAGCCTGCGGCACCAGCAAATAACGCTGCATGCACACACAAACCAAGCGAAGACTCTTTAAACAGTTTCATTGTTTTCTCCCAAGTGTTAATTATTTTGTTTTCTAGCTTTATTGTTATTTTTATTGAGCTAGTAAAATCGCGGACATTTTACCGACTAAAATGGAGTTCGTCCAAAAAACTTGTTCCGTAGTTTAGTTTGTCTACGGCAAAAATTTCTGCAATGGTTTGTCCCAAATCAGCAAAGGTTTTACGTTCACCAAGATCAACTGATGTAATTGAAGAGTGATAAGCAATAACAGGGACATATTCACGTGTATGATCATTACCAGGCCAAGTTGGATCGCAGCCGTGATCAGCCGTCATAAAGAGAATGTCTTGTTCACCCATGCTTGCTTTTACTTCATCTAGCCGTTTGTCAAAATTAATCAGTGCTTTGGCATAGCCAATAGGGTCTCTTCTATGACCAAAATCTTGGTCAAAATTAACTAAATTAGTAAAAATTAATGAATTGTCGTCGGCGGTTTTAATGTGCGCTAAGGTTGCATCTACTAAAGCATCTATACCTGTTGCTTTCGTTTTAATACTAATGCCTTAATGGGCAAAAATATCAGCTATTTTTCCTACACTAATGACGGTACCACCAGAATCTACGATTTTATCAAGGACAGTTTTAGCCGGCGGCAATATTGAGAAATCACGTCGATTACCGGTTCTAACGAAGTCGTTTGCATCTTTGCCAATAAATGGGCGCGCAATAACTCGACCTATGTTCATCGGGCCAACGATCTCTTGAACTTGCTGACAATAGTTATAAAGGTTCTCTAAACCAAAGTGCTCTTCATGAGCGGCTACTTGAAAAACACTATCCGCAGACGTATAGCAAATAGGAAGTCCGGTTTTAATATGCTGTTCACCAAGCCTGGCAATAATTTCCGTGCCAGACGCATGGCAATTACCTAACATATCTGGGTAACCCGTTTTTTTATTGATCGCTTGTTGCAAATCTAATGGAAAACTATTTTCACGGTCCGTAAAGTAATGCCAATCAAACAATACCGGAACACCTGCCATTTCCCAGTGACCAGAAGGCGTATCCTTACCAGTACTTATTTCAGCAGCGTAAGCATAAGCGCCTTTATATTCATTTACAGCTTTTACTTTTAGACTTTTTCCTGACGCTTTTTCGCAGGCTTTGACTAAGCCCATGCGAGTTAAATTAGGCAGCTCTAATTCTGTGTTATACGTTTGAAAATATGTCTCTGCAATATTGTAAAAACTATTTGCACCCACATCTCCAAAAGCTTCAGCATCAGGCGCATGCCCAATACCAAAACCGTCGATTACCATTATGATGACTTTTGCCATTCTCTATCCACCATTTAAGTTTCTACAAAAATACTTATTGGGCATATTATATGTAAATTCACACAACTAATACATGACCATATGGTCAAGATATGATAATTTATAGTACATGCATAATTTTTCAATCTTGTGATGTATAATTTGCTCATACATTAAGTTTTATTTAACTAATAAATACTAAGGCGCTGAAAGCGCTTTGTTCAATCAAATTAGTATAGATGTTATTCCTTTGTATAACAGTTAAATCAATTTGCTCCCATATATTGCCATAGAGACTCATTCGACATCATGGAACCAACAGTTTCACCATTAGAAAACTCAAGCAAACCTACTATTATCGCTGTCGTTGGTGCTTCAGCATCGGGCAAAACCCTTTTTGCACAAACTGTATTCAACGAGTTGTTACCTGAACTAGGTGACAAAGGAATTTCGATCATTAAAGAAGACGCTTACTATCGATGCCAAAATCATTTGCCATTAGAACAAAGGTTAGCAACTAACTATGATCATCCTGCAGCATTTGAACATGAGTTACTGCAACAACACCTTCAAGAATTGGTTCAAGGACAGCAAGTTAATAGTCCTATTTATTGTTATAAAACTCACACCAGAACATCAGATACCGCTCCCCTACGACCAACACCTATTATATTAATAGAAGGGATTATGTTGTTAAGTAATGCAGCATTAAGAAACTGTTTCGATATAAAAGTCTACATGGATACACCGCTCGATATTTGCCTTATTCGTAGAATCAAACGAGACACAATAGAGCGTGGCCGGACACTTGAAGGAATAACCAACCAATATTTGGAAACCGTGCGCCCTATGTACTATCAACATATTGAACCTGCTAAAACTTTTGCAGATATTGTTATTACTCGTGGTGGAAAGAACCGAATGGCAATAGAATTAATCAAAGCAAAGATCCGCCAACTCTCAAAATAATAATAACGAGGATACTATGGAATTATCGGCATTACGGGGCCTACTCGGTATAGGTGTGCTACTAGTTATAGCTTATGCACTCTCTTATAAACGTTCCGCAATAAACTGGCGCACGGTGTCATTGGCATTTTTGCTGCAAATCAGTTTTGGCGCTTTAGTACTTTATGTCCCCTTTGGTAAAGATGTTTTAGCGTCTTTATCAAACGGCGTTCAACAAGTTATCGACAGTGCTAAGGCTGGTATTGATTTCTTGTTTGGTGGCTTAGGCACAGATGCCATGTTCGATAATGGCGTCGGTTTCGTCTTTGCCATTAGAGTCCTCCCTGTAATCATCTTCTTCTCTTCACTTATTGCTGTGCTCTATCACTTAAACATTATGCAAAAAGTGATTGCCTTAATTGGTGGTGCATTACAAAAACTACTTAAAACCTCAAAGCCCGAGTCTCTATCAGCAACGGCAAATATCTTTGTTGGTCAAACAGAAGCCCCGTTAGTAGTTCGTCCATTTATCGCTAAAATGACCCAATCAGAGCTTTTTGCCATTATGGTTGGTGGCTTGGCATCAGTCGCAGGCTCAGTACTAGCAGGCTATGCCGGTTTAGGTGTAGAACTGAAATATTTAATTGCTGCCTCTTTTATGGCGGCCCCTGGCGGTTTACTGATGGCTAAAATCATCATGCCTGAAACTGAAAAAATTGATGAAAGTAACACGCTTGAAAATATTGAAACCGAAGAACGAGCGACTAATGTTATAGATGCTGCTGCACAAGGCGCTGCGTCGGGCCTAAAATTAGCGGTTAATGTCGGCGCCATGCTGTTAGCATTTATTGCACTAATCGCTTTGCTCAACACCATCATTAATGGCACGGGTAATTTACTTGGATTTGAAGGCATAACGATAGAGTGGATCTTAGGTTATTTATTTGCTCCTATTGCTTATGTTATTGGTGTTCCCGTTTCAGAGATGCTGCAAGCAGGTAGCTTCATCGGACAAAAAATCGTCGTCAATGAATTTTTTGCTTACGTTCAATTTGTCGAAATAAAAGATAGTTTAAGTGTTTCAACTCAAGCAATTATCACCTTCGCCTTATGCGGTTTTGCTAACCTTTCATCAATAGCGATATTGCTTGGTGGTATTGGCTCTATGGCACCCAATAGACGTCCAGATATTGCTCGTTTAGGTTTTAAGGCAATGTTAGCTGCCACATTGGCTAATTTAATGAGCGCCGCTATTGCTGGCGTTTTTGTAGGATTATAGGAGTTTAATCATGAGCGCCTCTCTCAAAGCTTATGCACAACAAGCGCTTAATTTGATGGATTTAACAAGTTTAACCAATCAAGAAACAACGCAAGATATTATCAACTTATGCGAGCAAGCAAAGTCGCCTGCAGGCAACACTGCCGCTATATGTATTTATCCTCGTTTTATTCCCCTTGCTAAGAAAACACTTGAGTCTCTTGGTGCAAGCGATATAAAAGTGGCTACCGTCACTAATTTTCCACAGGGTAACGATGATCTGCAAATTGCGCTAGCAGAAACAAAAGCTGCGATAGCATACGGTGCCGACGAAGTCGATTTGGTTTTCCCCTACCAAGCATTAATCGCAGGTAATGAAACTATCGGTTTTGACATGGTTAAAGCGTGTAAAGCTGAGTGTCTAGTAAGCAAGGTAACGTTAAAAGTGATTATTGAAAGCGGCGAATTGAAACAACCATCGCTGATCGCTAAAGCTAGTGAGCTATGTATTAAAGCGGGCGCAGATTTTATCAAAACATCGACCGGTAAAGTCCCTATTAATGCGACTCCTGAATCAGCTAAAATTATGCTAGAGCAAATTAAGGCATTTAACCCTGACGTTGGCTTTAAAGCAGCAGGTGGCGTTAAAAATGCCGAAGACGCAAAGGTTTATCTGGAGCTTGCTACTAGCCTATTAGGTGACTCTTGGCCCAATGCCACACACTTTAGATTTGGCGCGAGTAGTTTGCTATCAAACTTGCTCGATACCTTAGGTAAAGAAAGCACTTCCACTAATAACAGTAATTATTAACTAGATTATATTATGGCCCAGCTCTATTTTTATTATTCAGCAATGAACGCTGGAAAATCAACGCACCTTTTACAATCAAGCTATAATTACCAAGAGCGTGGCATGAATTGTATCTTGTTTACTGCGCAATTAGACGACCGCTTTGAGACTGGAAAAATAGCTTCTCGATTAGGCATCAACGCCAACGCTGAGTTGTTTTCCGAAGACACTAATATTCTCAAACACGTGCAGCAATCGTTGGTTGATAACAAAGTTGACTGTATCCTCGTTGACGAAGCACAATTCTTAAGTGAACAACAAGTTCGGCAATTGTGCGACATTGTTGATTTGCTCAAGATTCCAGTGTTAGCCTACGGCATAAGAACTGACTTTCTTGGCAACGCTTTTTCTGGCTCTGCCGCCCTTCTGTCTTGGGCAGACAAACTTATCGAACTTAAAACTATTTGCCACTGTGGTAAAAAAGCTAATTTTGTCGTACGTTTAGACGAAGCTGGCAAAGCCTTAACACAAGGTGAACAAGTGGAAGTCGGTGGTAATGACAGATATGAATCTATGTGCAGACAGCACTTTAGAGAACTTGTCTGGCAAGCATAAACTCAAGCTAAAGTAAGGGAACATCATGGCCGTTTTTGAAAGTAAACATCCGCTAGTAAAACATAAAATCAGTCTGCTTCGAGAAGATACCATTTCGGTAAAATCATTTCGCGAGTTAGCTAATGAGCTTGCGATGATGTTAACGGTTGAAGCAACAGCCAACTTTGAAACTACCACGAGACCTTTAAAATGTTGGTCTGGGATAATCAATGCACCTACCCTTGCAAAGAAGAACCCAACTTTAGTGCCTATTCTTCGTGCTGGTCTTGGCATGATGGATGGCGCACTAAAAGTCCTCCCTTGTGCAAAAGTAAGTGTCGTAGGATTAAAGCGTAACGAAGAAACTCTGCAACCCGATTGTTACTATCAAAATATTGTCAGTGATATAAGCGAGCGCACAGCAATTATCATTGATCCAATGTTAGCTACAGGTGGTTCTGCTATTTCAACGATAACGCTACTTAAGGAAAGTGGTTGTAAAGATATTATTGCCCTGTTTTTAGTTGCTGCGCCAGAAGGTATAGCGGCGCTGGAAAAAATTCATTCAGATGTTGATTTATTTGTTGCATCAATCGATGAAAGGCTCAACGAAAATGGCTATATATTACCCGGACTTGGTGATGCAGGAGACAAGCTTTTTGGTACGTTATAGCGGAGCAGAAAAAGGCGGTATAAACCGCCTTTATTCATCGTCATAACCACCTCGAAACCAACACTCAGCACTGAGCATAAAAACTAAGTAATGGTTTGGTAGATAACTGGCGTAATTGCCGGTTTTTGTTCGCCAATAACAACACTGTCCAATAATTGCTTAGTCGCTATTTGTGCTTTGTCATCGCTACTTGCGTGCACTCGGGCAATAACGTCTCCGGCCGCAACTTTTGTTCCCACCGCAAGAAAACCATCATAACCAACACTGTGATCAATCGCCTGACCATTGGCAAATCGTCCACCACCTAGTTCAACGATTGCTAAGCCAATATCTCTTGTTTGCATTGAGCTAATATAACCAGAGCGCTGTGCTTTAATGTCTTTGATCACATTCGCTTGCTCCATTGAACGCCAAGGGTTTTCTAATAGATCCGTAGGCCCACCTAAACGCGCAATCATACGACTAAATAACTCGGCGGCCTTGCCGGTTTCAAGAACGGCATTGATTTGTTTTATCGCGCTCGATTCATTGTTAGCGAGGCCAGTATTAACCAACATCGGCACAGCTAACGCCACTACCACTTCATGTAATCGAGGCTCGATCGAATGACCAGTTAAATAGTCGACGGTTTCAATCATTTCCAAAGCATTGCCAGCGCTATAACCTAACACTTGGTTCATGTCAGTTATTACGGCTTGCGTTTTCACCCCTGCGCCATTCGCGACATTGGTAATACTCTTCGCAAGTGCAATAGCATCTTCCATGCTTTGCATCATAGCGCCGTTACCCACTTTGACATCCATAACTAACGCATCTAGGCCAGACGCTAGTTTTTTAGATAATATCGAGGCGGTAATTAACGGAATAGATTCCACCGTAGCCGTGACATCTCTAATGCCATACAAACGCTTGTCTGCTGGGGCTAAATCATCGGTTTGAGAAATAATGGCAATACCGAGCTCTTTAACAATCGCTTTAAATTCAGCAATCGAGGGTTGAACGTTAAAGCCTTTAATCGCTTCTAACTTATCTGAGGTGCCGCCGGTATGACCTAGACCTCGTCCTGAAACCATTGGCACGTGTGCTCCACATGCCCCAACAATGGCAGCAAGCATAAAGCTGACCTTATCGCCAACACCACCCGTTGAGTGCTTGTCGACTATAGGACGATCAAGCTCTGGCCAAGATAATACTTGACCTGAATGCATCATTGCCGATGTTAATTTAACAATCTCTTGGGTTGTCATGCCCTGCTGAAATATAGCCATCGCCATTGAGCCAACTTGTGCATCGTTAAAGTGCCCACTAGACAATCCATCGACAAAAAATTGAATTTGTTGATCTGTTAATACTAAACCATCACGTTTAGCTCTAATAACTTCCTGCGGTAAAAACATCGCTGTTCCTTTTTATTATCAGCTAAAGTAAGTCTTTGGGAGTAAATGCATCAGGGAGCAATTGGTTTACTGTCCACAATTTTTCTTCATTAAGGTGGTTGATCGATTTTACTAGTGCATCAGGCTCCATAAATTCGGCAATAACCTGACGACACGCACCGCATGGGGGCGTCAATTTTTCTTCTTCGGTATAAACCAATAACGCCTTAATTTTATGCGTTCCTGAAATAACAACTTGCGCAATACAATTACGTTCCGCACAAACCGTTAAGCCATATGACGCATTCTCGACATTGCAGCCATAAAATACCTTATCATCAAGAGATAGTGCCGCTGCTCCTACGTGGAAATTACTATAAGGGGCATATGCCCTCTGGTAACCAAGCTTTGCGGCTTCAACCAACTTTTGCCAGTTTACTTCTGTCATATCTTTTTCCTAAAAACAAATCTGACCACATGGTCAACTTTATAATGATTGACCCCAATTAATCAAGTACTAAAACGATATAGCTTAAAACTGATGTTGGATAAAAATTCCATAGGTAAAAAAAAACCGAGTCAATGACGACTCGGTTTTTACAGTTAATCTAAACTAGATTAGAAAACGTAACGAACACCGACTTTCAGACTCCATGCAGAGTTCTTAGGGTCGACCTTATCGTAGTTAGTCGAATCGAAGCCACCGAATGGTTCACTGTAAACATAACGGCCTTGTGCATCAATATCATAATCAACTAATGTTTTAGTACCAAACTCGCTACGTAACGCTTGACCTTTGCTACTATCAATTAGGTTAAGCAAGTTACGAATACTGAAGTAAACCTCACCTTTGTGTCCTTCCATAAAGCCAGGAACTTCTTGAGTGATATTTAGATCTAAACGAGTAACCCATGGGGCACGGTCTGAGCCTTTATCAGCAAAACCGCCAGCGTACTTATCCAAGCCTGAGCCTTGAAGGTAGCCATTTAAGGTTTCCCAATCTAATCCGCCATCATAGACGACATTTGGATCATCAGCACCTGTAGGAATGTAAGGCAAGTATGCGTCTGAATCGTCGAAGCTACCTTGGTCACCTAGGGCATCTTGTCTAAATGAACCAAGTACCCAACTAATTGGACGACCTGAACGACGTTCCCAGTATAGGTTGAATCGTGTCGCATAATTCGAGATGAATTCAGCTTCATAATCTAGGTTCAATTTGAACGCATGTTCAATTTCATAAGCCGCAGTACCAACTTCAGCTCTATTCCGGTCAGTTGTAACTGGGTATTGGAAGTTAGAGGTTGCAGTCGAAGACGTACCTGGAGTACCTTCAGTTACGTCTTGATGTGTGTATGACATGTTGAAGCTTAAACCATTATCAAAATTAGAGCTTAAGCTAGTCGTGAAGATATTTGAACGACCATCATCATTAGCGTTAGTCAACATTAAGTCATAACGTTGAGTTGGCTCACCAGTTAAGTTATCAATCGGTTGATAAATGTTTTGACCAGCAGCTGTTTCACCAGTCTTCTGTCTTGTTAAATCAACCCAGAATGGGTCATTTTCTTTCTTAGTATGAATGAATTCAGCAGACCATAACCAGTCATCACCGTAATTTTCAACAGCAAACGTGTAATCAAACGCTAAGCTTGCACGCCAGTCTGATGGTAAATCGAAACCTGGATCAGTGACGTTTACATTACCGTCACCAGACACCATGCTATCTTTTATGCCTTGAGGAATAGTCGTAATATCAACATTTTCTAGGTAATCATTTTCATTAGAAGCCGTAACATAGGTTACGCCGTCGTTTGAATATGCATTAGATAGCCATACATTAGGTCGACCACCACTAAAGCGCCCTACACCACCACGAACAGTAACATCGTCGGCAGCTTCCCATTCAAAACTAACGCGAGGTAAGAAAATAGACTCACCATCAAGGCTTTCTGAGTTAGAAAAACCATAACGTTGTTCGAAGTTAGCGTTGTTGGTTGGCTCATCATTACTTGAAATATACTCATAACGTACACCCGCAGTAACGCGAATAGTATCAGTTAAGTCAAATGAATCTTCTACAAATAATGCTGTGGTATTAAATTTGAACTTTGCTTCGGCGTCTGAAACATCGTTAGTATAAGCATTCGCGTAATCAAAACGAGCGGCATTGCGATTTTCAAAATCAGCAATACTGTCAAATGACCAATTACCCAAAGAAGCAGGAGCAAAAAGGTTGGTTACATCAATTTCTTCGTACTCTACACCAAAAGAAATTTCATGGTCGTTATATAAGTACTCACCAAGAAAACGTAGCGACAAGGTATCATTTTCTAGTTCGTTACCATGACGATATTGATCTGGACCAAAAGCAATTCTGCCATTTTCAGTTTCGACTGTGATATCACCCATTTCTTTTGCAGCAGGAGCTTGAGACGTATCTACTTCTTTATATGCTACTTTAATTTCTGTGGAGAAATCAGCATTCCAATCTGAATACAAGTGAGCAGCATAAGTTTCTAACTTCTCATTTTTATTGTACCAATGCGTGTTTAAACGCAATTCACTTGAGCTCGACGTTAAGTTTCTCCAAGAGTTACCTTCTGTATTCTGGTAGGTAAATGACGTACGGTGATCATCATTAATGTTCCAGTCAAACTTAACTAAGATTTTTTCATCATCAATTTCAGGACTTTGATCCCAAACACCAGCATCTACACCATATACACGTTGTGAAATTTCACGAATTTGCTCGTACTCTTCAACAGTTGCACGTGTTGGGTTTGCTGTACCTGCACCTTCAGGTCCAAATTCAACAATCGTCGGTTGCTCAAATTTTTCATATGAAGCGAAAAAGAACAACTTATCTTTGATGATTGGTCCACCAAGAGTTGCCGAGTATGTATCAGACTCAAACTCCTGATTAATTTTTTCACCTTCAAGGTTTTTAGGATCACCGGCCCAAGCATCATCTTCTCTTTCGTAAGCCAAAGAACCATGGAACTCATTAGTACCTGACTTAGTTACCGCGTTAATTTGGCCACCAGAGAAACCACCATTTCTTACTGAGAAAGGTGTCGTTTCAACACTGACTTGTTCTACCGCATCAATAGAAATAGGAGAACGTTGCGTTGGATAGCCATTGCCATTCAAACCGAAGTCATCGTTTTGGCGAACACCATCAACAGTAAAACTGTTAAACCTAGGGTTTGTACCTGCAATTGACATTGATGCTTCAGCATCTGTACTTACCGTAACTAAAGGATTAGAACGAAGCACGTCTTTTAGGTCTCGGTTGCCGCCAGCTGCGTTAATGATATCGTCAGAACCCCAAGTTCCAGCAGAACCGGCATTCGTGTAGCCCATCATTCGACTAGCAGTAACAGAAATAACTTCCATTTCTTGCTGTTCTAGATTTGCTGATAAACGCTCAAACTTACCAACTTGCAAGAATACGTTTTCAAACTTTTGATCTTTATAAACATCGGAATCAATAACGATATCGTAAGGTCCGCCTACGCGAAGACCACGAATGTTAAAGTTACCCGTTGCGTTAGTTTCAACCGTTTTAACTGACCCTGAAGGTATATGTGTAACAATGATTTTAGTATTAGCTGCAGCTTTACCTGCTGGTGTTAACACCTGACCAGTAATGCCTGACGACGTTTCGTTCGCCATTGCAGAGGTAGATAAACCAAGTGCAATAACTACAGCACCTGCGATTTGAGAGAGACGATGACTTTTCATCCGTTATTTTCCCTTGAGTGTTTTAGTGTTTTTTATAGTTTTCTTTAATAAAGGCAACCAGTATAAATAAAACGGTTACAATTTTTTTACAATGCGTATTAAACCAGATAATAATGACAAAATCATTACATCTTGTCTAAATGGTCAACATAAATTGTAGAATTCTTCTTATGTTCAATATTAACTAACTTGATAAAGCTTAAATATTAATTAACGGTCAATAAATAAAACCTTGAACATTCAATAAAATAGAACAGGTTTGCAAAGCGTTTATCGATCACCTATGTCCTTACTTACTAAGTGTTACTGACCAAGTTAAGTTAATTAATTTCATCTATCCAGATACTATTATTTTAGCAGTGCTTTAACATCTATCAACTTCCGCCTATTGTTCATGATTTATATTACAGATATGTGAACATTTGACATAACTACCTGACTAGATGGTTAATAACCTGTTTAAGCGAGTTAATCTATTGTAGACTAGTTCGAAAAAGCTAAGTATTGCCTAAATTTTAACGTTTTTTGAAAGAATAAAAATCAACATTTAACCCATTGAAATATATGTTCACGACCAAATAGTTGATAGAAATCACCATCCTGTCGGTTGGATAATGTATTGAGAAAATTAAAATGAATGACCCTAAAAAAGCCTCTAAACAGGGAGCAATAAGAGTCCAAAGTGAAGCAAAAATAATCATGGCGGCTCAAGAAGAGTTTATTATTAACGGATATAAAGGCGCCACTGTGCAATCTATTGCCGATAGAACGGGGTTGCCCAAAGCGAATATCCTTTACTACTTCAAAAACAAAGAAAACCTATACCACGCGGTCTTAGAACAAACATTAGACATGTGGGATCAAGGGATTGGCGATATTAATCCAGAAGATGGTCCAAAAGTGGCTATTGAAAAATTTATTGCATCGAAGGTTAAAATGTCTTTTGATCATTCAAGTGCTTCAAAGATTTACGCCATGGAAATCATCCAAGGTGCACAACATCTAAAGGAGTTCGCGCGCACCTACTTAAGAAAGTGGGTAAGAGAAAAAGCGAATTTATTCCAATCATGGATAGATAGCGGTCAAATGGCGAATGTTGATCCATACAATCTGATTTTTTTAATTTGGTCGACGACACAGCACTATGCAGATTTTGAAACACAAATACTGACTGTAATGAACCGCGCAGAATACGAACCAGAAGATCAAGAACATATCACTAAGTTTCTTACGGACTTTATTCTCAGAGGCTGTGGCATAAGCCAGGAATAGCAGACTAAAGTATTATTAAATAATTTGTTAAGACACTCTACTACAGAGAAAAATAATGAAAAAACTATTGGCGATTTGGTCAACAAGCTTATTGCTACTGACCGCACCATTGGCACAGAGTACTACAGTGAATACACTTAAAATAGCGACATTTAACGTGAGTATGGAAGGCTTTAATTATCTTAAAGATAGAAAGTCAAAACCTAATGGTGAAGAACTACCTCTAGCGTTAGCAAGTGGACATCAACAAATAAAGAATATTGCTGAGATAATTCAAACGGTAAACCCCGATATTATCCTACTCAATGAATTTGACCGTGTTGATGAAGACTCAGCTGCATTGCAGTTGTTTATCTCTAATTATCTTACTAAGAGTCAAAATGGGCAAGCAGCTGTAGATTACCCCTACTTTTATCAAGCTCCTTCTAATACTGGCGTGGTTAGCCAAGTCGACTTCAATAACAATCAACAAAGCGGCGAATCACCAAGCGACACCTATGGTTTTGGCTACTTTCCTGGCCATTTCGCAATGGCGGTACTGTCTAAATATCCTCTGGATGAAAAAAACATTAGAACTTTCCAACATTTCAAATGGAAAGACATGCCCAAAGCATTAAAGCCAATAATTCCGGAATCTAATCAGGATTATTACAATGAAGCGGCATGGCAAGTATTTAGACTGTCGTCAAAATCGATGTGGGATATACCAGTAAAGGTTAATGACAAAATTATCCATGTATTAGCTAGCCACCCTACGCCTCCCGTATTTGATGGCCCAGAAGATCGAAATGGCAAGAGAAACCATGACGAAATTCGTTTACTCGCCGATTACATATCAGAGCACAGCAGCTATATTTATGATGATAAGCAAGAGAAAGGCGGCTTAGGTAAAGATAAACGCTTTGTTATATTGGGTGATCTAAACGCCTCGAATGTGGACGGCGATGCTATCAATGAAGGCATTGAACAACTACTACATAGTCCATTGATTATCGACCCTATGCCTGAAAGCCTCGGTGGTAAACTTCACGCTAAAGATAATATCAATGGAAAGCATCATACCGCTTATTGGGGAATGAGAGCTGACTATGTTTTACCCTCTAAATTTGGCATTAATTTACTATCATCAGGTGTATTTTGGCCAACACCAGATTCACCAAAGTATCGATTAGTAAAAGATCGCGCAGCATCTTCTGACCATAGATTGGTTTGGATAGAAATAGAATTAAAGTAAAGAGTATATTTAATAATGAAAAAACTATTTGCAGGCTTACTGCTGGTCAGTCAATTGGCACAAGCTCAAGAACCACAAAACATCATAATGGTTATCGCAGACGGCATGGGCCCAGAATTTACCACCGGCTATCGATATTTTACAGATGACAAAACCACTGAAGTAGTTGAACGCACGATATTTGATAAACATTTAGTTGGTACGTCAAGTACTTACCCTGCATCAACATCAGGCTACGTAACTGACTCTGCAGCCAGTGCAACTGCCCTGTCTACGGGTATAAAAACATATAATGGCGCCATTGGCGTTGATGTCGATAAGCAGCCTTTAGAAACCGTATTAGAAAGAGCAAAGTCTTTAGGTTACAAAACGGGTGTGGTCGTTACCTCTCAAATAAACCATGCAACACCAGCGTCTTATATCGCTCACAATGAAAGTAGACGTAACTATAACGCCATTGCTGATAGTTATATCGATGACAAAATTGCTGGCCAATACAAATTTGATCTCTTGTTAGGTGGCGGTTGGAAGTATTTCATACGTGACGATCGCAACCTCGTTCAAGAGCTACAAAAAGACGGTTTTCAATACATTGATCAATATTCACAATTAGCGACGTTGACTAATCAGCAACCAGCAATAGGTCTATTCGCCGATGTTGGCTTGCCTTATGCTATTGATGATACCAACCCTTCCCGATTGTCGGACATGACTAAACACGCAATTCGCTTGTTAGAAAACAAAAATGGCTATTTCTTGTTAATTGAAGCAAGCCAAGTCGATTGGGCCGGTCATGCTAATGATATTGCCAGTGCGATGTCTGAGATGGACGACTTAGCCAAAACCATGGTTTATCTCGATAATTATGTCGCTAAACACCCAAATACTTTAGTGATACTAACAGCAGATCACAGCACAGGTGGTATGTCTTTGGCTAAAGACGGTGTTTACCAATGGGAACCAGAGGTATTGACTACACTGCCTCATACACCAAAGTATTTTGGACAACATTTTAGTCAACATGAACTGGAAGCTAGTTCAGCAAAATCCCTACTTAATTTTGATTTAAGCACAGAAGAGTTGGCAACATTGCAAACAGCAAAAACCGACGCGCAAGCTGCGTTGGTAACCTACAATGCATTGACAAAACCAGAACAGAAAAAGCAACGCAAGCCAAGCATTGCCTATGCAATAGAAAAACCCCTTAAAAAGATCATTGATGATAGAACAAATACTGGCTGGACAACGGGTGGTCATATCGCTGTTGATGTACCTGTAATTGCCTTTGGTTTAAACCACGATCTTTTCTCGGGCTCACAGGATAACACCGACATTGCCAAGAAAATATTTAAGCAATTAAAACAACGCTAACCTAGCTAGAAATAGGCTTTTGAATTTATTGAAAGCCTATTTTTGTTTGGTTAACCTCAATTAAGCAGTTTTTCACTTTTAGCTCCCCACCGAAATGATAAAAAATAAAATCTTCATTATTGGACTGCCAAGAACCGCGACGACTAGTGTTTGCGCTGCGCTATTAGAACTAGGGTTTAAAACCGCACATACCGCTTATACGAAAGACACATTTGAGCAAGCCCAGGTGATTGCTGACACACCAATATTTTGTGATTACCCTCAACTCGATAAAGCATACTCCGACGCTAAATTTATCTACTTAGAAAGAGACATCAATGACTGGTTGCCATCAATAAAGCAACTCCTCAAACGTATGTATATTAATTTGCAACGCAGCGACGGTGGCTTTAACCCGCACTTAAAACGCTGTTACAACGAAATTTTCTCACCATTAACCGAAGAAAACATTTCGAATACCACTTTTCTATCGGCTTGCTATCAGAGTCATAGGGAGAAAGTCATTCAGTACTTTAGTGACCGTCCCAACGACTTACTAATGATCAATGTTTCATCATCAAACAGCTATGAAAAAATGCTGTCGTTTCTACAAGTAACGCGGCCTTATGGCGAGTACCAAGGTTTTAAGCACATTAATATCGCTGGCAAAGTGACCGCATGGAACGATATTAAGCATGACAACAAAGTGCCTTCGACAAATCAGGGCCGTATTGACAAAATTCTATAAATTTTACTGTTTACGCTTTTTAACCAAAGCAAACACGGGTAAAATCGCCGATTTCCATTAACAACTTAAATCTACGAGTATTATGTTTGAGCTTAAATACCATACCCCTTTTGAATGGACAGAAGCCGTTCTAGCTGATTTTGAGACCTTCTTACAAGATCATGCAGCCGCAGAAAAGAAAGCATCAGGCATGGCAATGTCGATGTTGTCTCACTACCCTGATCGCAAAAAGCTAGTTCGCGCTATGACCGATTTAGCCCTTGAAGAGCTCATTCATTTCAAACAAGTACTAAAACTACTTCAAGCTAGAGATGTGAATCTTGGCGATGATAAAAAGGATCAATACATCACTGATATTCGAAAGGTATTTCGAAATGGTAGAGATGTATTCTTAATGGACAGGTTACTTGTTGCGGCAGTCATTGAAGCGCGAGGTTACGAAAGATTTTCACTCGTTTCAGAAGCTCTAGCGCCAGGTAAAGATAAAGACTTTTACGACGCTATCGCGAAATCAGAAGCTAAACACAAAGACTTATTTGTCGAGCTAGCTTATGAATATTTTGATAAAGTAGAAGTCGACACTCGTTTAGAAGAAATACTTGTTGAAGAAGCAAAAATCTGCGAGCGCTTGCCGTTCAGAGCAGCATTACACTAAGCATAAAATGAGAATCGCTTTGCACGTAAAGAATTAACTTCTCTTGCAAAGCGCACCACACAATAAACACATAAAAAGGAATTTATGTCATGGTAAAAACACCATTTACATTCGTTAAACCATTATCTTACTTACGATTAAATAAAAACTTTAAAGTACTTAAAATCAATAGCTTATGTAAAAATAAATTTATATTAACTTCATTACTGTTAACCATATTTACTAGCCACACAAGCTTGGCCAATAACGAGGCCAGTGTTTGCTCGCCTAAAGCGAGTGTTCAACAAGAAGACTGTACTTTTGTGTTGCTTAATGGCGATACAAACAAATTGACTATTATCAATAAAAGACGTGCTTTAACCCGCTTATCACCGTTTTCCACATTTAAAATACCTAACTCTCTAATAGCCTTTGAATCAGGCATAGTTGCTGAAATCGATACCCCAATAAGCTATAGCCTGGAAAATTATCCCACCGAAAGTTGGTGGCCTAAAATATGGTTGCAACAAGAGCACAGCATAAAATCAGCATTTAAGTATTCTGTTGTCCCTATTTATAGAACCATAGCCAATCAAATCGGCCGCTCTACAATGCAAAATATGTTGAACCGGTTTGACTACGGTAATAAAAACATCTCTTCTGGATTAGATAACTTTTGGTTAGATAAGAGCTTAACTATTTCAGCTATTGAGCAAGT